>Ga0187769_10000843_pt1 | contig 17013 bp, 14 predicted proteins | sample 0116_SJ02_MP02_1_FD_133140 | JGI IMG/M metagenome (GOLD analysis project Ga0187769, IMG submission 133140) | Tropical peat soil microbial communities from peatlands in Department of Meta, Colombia - 0116_SJ02_MP02_10_MG | ecosystem: Environmental > Terrestrial > Soil > Wetlands > Peat | place... | reverse complement strand
CATCAACGCCGTGATGTAGGCTGCGGCGCTGTCTTGGAGGCCTTCTACAACGTAGCCAAGCATCGCCAGTGTCACGGCGGCGCCGAATACAACGAAAACCGCGAATATTGCCGGCGGCGGTCCTTTGCCGACCACCTTGCGGCGTCGGCGCGGATAGGTGACCTGAAGAGACAGCATCGGTAGTGCGAAAAGCACACCAGAGCCTCGCCAAATCCACGTTTCCTCAATCTCGTAGAGCGCAAGTAGCGCCGGCAGCAGCGCCGCCGCCGTCAATACGAAAATGTGCGTCATGATCGTTTTTGCAAGGAATCTGTCAAGCAGTGACAACTTCGCTCCAGCGGCCGGTCGAAGAGTCAACAAGAGCGCCGAGAACCCCGCGAATGTGATCATCAGAGTAGCCAATGTGTACAAAAGGGTTGCACCTTTGACTTCCATGTTTTTCTCCACCTAAGAGCCAAGGTCGCCTTGGCGCGTCCTTGCTTTTACGACGAGAATCGTTATCGAGTGGCTACCCCCCAATCGTGAACACGTAGGCCGTAGTCGTCAAACTTTGCCCGATATGTGATTAGGGCATTCGGACACTCGGAACGGGACTGGCGAACATCACATGCATGTTCAACTTGGTCTTACATTCGCTTGCAGCAAAGCTTTTTCACGTTTTCGGGATATGCCGCGAGTTTCCGTCGATTTGCTTTCAGGAACTTCAGAGCTCTGCAATCGGAGACCGCTTCTGGCCGGATCTTCGCCCTCGGCGGCCGCCCGGTTTCGGGACCTTGAATTTTGAGGCATCGGCGTCGGACGCAGCGGCGCAGTCCCGCCCACTGCTTCGCGGCGGCACGCCAAATCAGCGTACCGGAAACGGAACGCCGGCGAGCGTAACTGGCCGATCATTGCAGCCGTGGCGCGAATCAAGACAACTGGCCTGTCGCCTGGAAAGCGAAAATCGCCGCGTGCTTCAACCGGAAATTTAGCTTGCGATTCGACGCCGCACAGTCTCGCAGGTACAGGTTGATGAGCCTCTAGTCCTCACCAGGCGGCGTGGGCTCATCGCCCTTCCAGAGTCCTGAGCTACCCCGCGGAGTCCAGTGACTGAACATGCTCGTGCTACGAGGCGACAAAGATCCCGTTGGGAGAAAGCTCAAGCCCACCGCCACAATCCCCAACAACGATTGATCCGTCTTTTCTTTCAACCCCAGACAACTTCGACAACGACCGGGGTGCTACAACCGCGCCTGCGTCATTCGTCGTCAGCCTTCGGCTCTCGCTCCCAAAACGCGCAGCCCGCGCGCGGAATCCCGATCACCTGGTTTCAGGTCTTTGTGGCGACCGATGGCCTATTGCGCTAGCGCGATCTGCTTGATGTTCTCCGTGCCCGTTTCATAGGTCACGCGTATCGCGTAGTACTTTTCTTTATCGTAGGAACTTTCTATCGGGGTTCCTGCTACTTCCCAGATTCCGAGCGTCGCAACATCAACCAATCCGTGCATCACTGCGCGTCCAGTGGATCCCTGCGCTTTTAGCACCTTATAGGCTTCGGTGTCGGGCGGTAGATTTGAAATTTGAAGCGGTTCAGCACCGGTGGCGAGCAGGCAAGTTTTTGTTTTGCACGCTTCCAAGTCTTCAAAGTCAGCCCCTTTCTTGTTGGCGGCCATGTACACGCTGCAACCTGCGTGCAGGCATGAAGCGACAAGGGCCGCGCTCGGGCGTCAATTCATTTTCATATACTCACTTCTCAGTTTCTTGGCTTGTGGATGCCGGATTTACCAATCGTTTGTTCGTCGAGCTTTGGCGCCGCAATCTACGTTGCCGCGCTCGACGCGCGTTGATGGTCGTCAGCGCGTCGGGCTACGTCGAACCTGCGGATCGAGGGTTCCGACCGGTGCAAAGTATTAGCTAGGTATTAGCTTGGATCCGAAGGGGTCGCGTGTTGAGCTAATGCATCCCAGCTAACTCTTTGATTATTTGGTCGGGGCGGCGGGATTCGAACTCGCGACCCCTTGCACCCCATGCAAGTGCGCTACCAGGCTGCGCTACGCCCCGAAGGGAAGCGATTGTACACGCAGCACTAGGCCTGTCTCACCGGGACGACGTGTCCTCGGCCCTTCGGGCGAGCAGCGCCCGAATAGACTCGAGTTCCGTTCGCATCAGATGCAATGGATCGGTTTTCGCGTCAACGGGCGGCTCTGCCTGTGCCGCCGATGCATTCGTTGGGGCTTCCGCTACTCGCTCGCCCGCAACGGTCTCGGAACGGCCGCTACGGCGCCGGCCGGTGGATGCCGCACCGTTGCCATCGAGACGATTGCGAGCGCCATTAATGGTGAAACCCTCTTCGTAGAGCAACTCGCGGATGCGCCGAATGAGCAAGACTTCATGATGCTGGTAGTAGCGCCGGTTGCCGCGTCGCTTGACGGGTTTGAGTTGTGTGAATTCCTGTTCCCAATACCGCAGCACGTGCGGTTTGACCGCGCATAAATCGCTCACCTCACCAATGGTGAAGTAGCGCTTGGCCGGAATCGATGGCAGGGGATGCGCACCATCGCGGTCGGCTCCGGCAGTCTTGGACATCGATGCGCCGCTCCGGATACGAGGTTGCGCTGCAGGTGCTGGCGCTCAGCGCCCCAGCGTGCGCGTTACTGTCGCCTTGAGCTTTTGGCTCGCGTGAAAGGTAACCACGCGCCGCGCCGTAATTGCGATCTCCTCGCCGGTTTTGGGATTACGGCCGGGACGTGTAGGTTTGTCGCGCAATTGGAAGTTACCGAATCCCGACAGTTTTACGGCCTCGCCCCGAGCCAAGGCCAGGCAAATTTCCTCAAAAAAACCGTCAACCATGTCCTTGGCTTCGCGCTTATTCAAACCCAGACGCTCGAAGAGAGCGTCGGCAATTTCGGCCTTGGTCGTGGTGCGGATCTCACGTTCGGCCACCGTTTGCGCCGAAGCGGAAGGCAGCTTCGCTGCCACGGGTACGTCGGGAAGATTAACGGACGTCATGGGACGGTGTAACTCGCCGCTGTAATTTGATGTTTTTGCTGGTCGGTAGCGCCTACTGGCGCACCCTTGCGCCCCAGCGCTTTAACAGCTGCTCGACGATCGTGGCGCGCGCTGCGTCGGCATCTGCTTCCGCCAGCGAACGATGAGTATCTTGCAGAACTATCCGGAACGCAAGGCTTTTTTCCTTATTTAACAAGCCGCTAGCCTCTGTCGGCGAACCGCCCCGGGGAGAACCGTCCACGGGTCGAAAAACATCGAAAAGCCGTATTGTCCGAACGCAGGAGAGCTTCGGCTCGGAAACGGCCAAGCCGCGCAGATCTTCGAGTACCTCGCCGGCTCGCACCGAGCCCTCGACCCATACCGCAATGTCTCGGATAAGAGCCGGGAAGCGCGCTACGGGCAGCAGCGAAGGCAGCCCGACGTGTAGCAGCGGAGCAACGGTCAGCTCAAAAAGCACCGGCGCCGTGGCGAGTTCGAAGATTTTGCACAGGCGCGGATGCAACTCGCCAATCCAGCCGATCGTTGCATCGTGCAGCACAATTCGGGCGCAGCGCCCCGGGTGAAAGGCCGCGTAGAGGCGATCGGTTTGCTGCGCAGGCGAGAACCGGGTTTCTGCCGGGCGTAGCAGTCGCTCAAGGTCACCCTTCACATCGAAAAAATCCACCGACCGCGCGGGCACAGCCCACTGCTCCTCCTCGGCACCCCCGAAGGCAAGCGCCGCAAGATGCAGCGGCTGCTCGACGCCGGCGACGGCCTGCGAGACGTCCGGGGGACTTGTGCCGCGACGGTAGACACTGGCGAGTTCGAACGTGCGCACCCGGGTGGCCTGCCGATTGAGGTTGTAGCGCAGATTCGATACGAGTCCAGCCAGCAGATTGCTGCGCATCACGCTGTACTGGCCTGCAATCGGATTCAAAACTCGAATCTGCGCCCCGGCATCAGCGCCAAAGTCCGATTCCCAGGACTCGGGCACAAAACTAAAGTTGATCAACTCCTGGTAGCCGGCCGCTGCCATGGTTTTGCGTAGATCATGGGCCGTGCGCGCATCCTCGCGCTGCACCCGCATGCGCGCACGGGCGAGCGGAGGATCGGCCGGAATCGATGCGTAGCCATGTACGCGTGCGATCTCTTCGACAAGATCGACCTCGAGCTGCAGGTCAAAGCGAAAGCTGGGCGGCGTCACGTAAAACACGTCGTCTTCGCGCCGGTAGGCAAGACCCAGCCGATCAAAGCAGCCCTGAACCTGTGCCGAGGACAACGCGATGCCCAGGACGCGCTGCAGCCGGGCCCGACGCAGGGCAACGGGTTGGCGCTCGGGCAGCCGCGCGATGACGTCGCTGACGGGTCCTACGCGGGTGTGCGCGGTGCCGCAGACCTGCACCATGAGCTCGGTGAGCCGCTCCAGCGCGACTGTCGTGGCGGCAAAATCCACGCCGCGCTCAAAGCGATGCGCCGCCTCCGAGGAAATACCCAGTCGCTTGGACCTTCCCTGTATGGCCTGCGGCCACCAAAACGCCGCCTCGAGAAACACGTCTCGGGTGTCAAGGGTCACCGACGAAGACATTCCGCCCATGATCCCGGCGATGGCCTCGGCACCCTTGCGGTCGGCGACGACACCAAGTTCCGTGTCGAGTTCCACCACCTGTTCGTTGAGTAGATGAATCGTCTCGCCCGCTCGGGCCCATCGCACTTCGATGTCGCCGTCGACCTTCTGCAAGTCAAAGACGTGCGACGGCTGGCCGAGCTCCAACATGACATAGTTGGAAATATCCACCAACGCCGAGACGCAGCGTTGCCCGGACTGTTCCAGGCGCCGCTTCATCCACGCGGGCGTTGCGGCGCGCGCGTTCAGGCCGCGCAAGACCCGTCCGGAAAATCTCCCGCAAAGCTCCGGCGCATCGATGCGCACTGCCAGCTGCTCATCGGTGTTGACCGCAGCACGACGTGTCGCTGGCGGTTTGAGCGTTTGTCTGCTTAGGGCCGCCAACTCGCGCGCGACACCCAAAACACTCAGACAATCGCCCCGATTGGGCGTCGTCTTGATTTCGAACACGGATTCGTCCAGACCGAGGGCCTCGCGCAAATCGGTACCCGGAACCAGAGTTCCTTCCAAGACCAGCAGCCCTTGGGCGTCCTCGGACAATCCGAGTTCGCGCGCGGAGCACAGCATTCCCTCGGAGCGCACACCTCGGACCGTTGAGACTCGAATGACGAAATCGCCCGCCAGGTGGGCTCCGGGGAGCGCGCAGGGCACGGTCAGACCTTCGGCAACGTTGGGCGCTCCGCAGACGACCGTTCGCGCCGCACCACCGCCCGTGTCAACCTGACAGACTGTGAGTCGATCCGCGTTTGGATGCCGCTGCACCTGCAGCACACGGGCGACGACAACTTGGGAGAAGGTGGGAGCTGCTTCGGGCTCCTCGACTTCCAGCCCTCCCATGGTCAGGCGCTCAGCCAGTGTTGCCGGCTCCTCCCGGGTCGGCACCATCTCGCGCAACCATTCAAGTGCAATCCTCACGGCGGCTCAGCGATTGAACTGTTCGAGAAACCGCAAATCGCCCTCGAAAAACAGGCGCAGATCGCCGACGCCATAGCGCAGCATCGTCAGCCGCTCCAGACCCGAACCAAATGCAAAGCCGATATGGCTCTCGGGGTCCAATCCGAAGTTGCGCACGACGTGCGGATGAACCTCTCCGGCGCCGGAAATTTCGAGCCACCGGCCCTTGCGCGGCCCACTTGTGAACATCATGTCGATTTCGGCCGATGGCTCCGTGAAAGGGAAATACGACGGACGAAAACGAACCTGCAGTTCGTCGGTTTCGAAAAAGCGCCGCAAAAACTCCGTGTAGACACCCTTGAGGTCCGCGAAACTGACGTTTTCGTCGATCCACAACCCCTCAACCTGGTGAAACATCGGCGAATGGGTAGCGTCGCTGTCGACCCGGTAGGTACGCCCCGGCGCAATCACGCGCAGCGGCGGCGGTGTCTGTTGCGCGTAGCGCACCTGGATGGGCGAGGTGTGCGTGCGCAAAAGCAAAGGGTTTCCGCTTGCATCGTGCACATCGACGTAGAACGTGTCTTGCATCGAACGCGCCGGATGGTTCTCCGGATTGTTCAACGCCGTAAAGTTGTACCAATCGTTTTCGATTTCTGGACCGTCGGCTACGTCAAATCCGATGGACGAGAAGATCTCCTCGATCCGCAGCCAGGTCCGCATGATCGGGTGTATGCCACCCGTGCTGGAACTGCGGCCGGGCAGGCTCACGTCGATTGCCTCCGCCGCCAGGCGGGCGTCGAGCTCGAGTTGCGCCAATTCTTCGCGACGCGCTTGCAGCAGCTCTTCGATGCGCTGCTTGGCCGCATTGATGCGTGCGCCTTGCGCGCGCCTCTGCTCGGCGTCGAGCTGGCCTAAGCCCTTGAGCAGCTCCGTAATGGACCCGCCCTTACCCAGAAAGCGCGCCTTCTCGTTTTCGAGCACTGCCGGCTGCGCTGCCGCCGCGAACGCACGCCGGGCATCGGCAATGAGGGAATCGAGCGGATCCATGGCAAGAATCAGGGGGCGTCGACGCGAGCGGACTCACGCCGCCAGGAGGGTGCGGATTCGCCCGCACCCTGCGCGCGACGGTCCTTCTAACGGGCCAGGCCCGTCTTGACCTGTTCGACGATGGCCGCGAACGCCGGTTTATCAAGCACGGCCATGTCCGCCAGCACCTTGCGATCCAGATCGATCTGCGCCTTGCGCAAACCGCTCATAAACACGCTATAGGACAAGTCGTGCTCCCGCACGGCGGCATTGATGCGCGCGATCCACAGTGAGCGGAACACCCGTTTGCGGGCACGCCGGTCGCGATATGCGTACTGGCCCGCTTTCATGACCGCTTCTTTGGCGATCCGAAATACGTTATTGCGACGCTGCGTAAAACCCTTGGCAGCCGACAGAACCTTCTTGTGGCGCGCACGCGCCGTTACGCCGCGTTTTACTCGGGGCATGGCAGTTTCCTTCGACTATTCGAGACGGGAGTGGGCGCCAATCAGGCGTAGGGCAGCATGCGCCGCACCGACGATTCGTCGGCGGGATGCAGGTTCACCGCGCCACGCAGCTGGCGTTTGTTCTTGGTCGTCTTCTTCGTAAGAATGTGGCGCTTAAACGCCTGCCCACGCTTGATCGAGCCGCTTGCGCGAACTTTGAATCGCTTCGCCGCGCTCTTTTTGGTCTTTAGCTTTGGCATGTCTTGCCCTCTTTCTTCGTTGATGCCGCTGGGCGTCCGACACGGATCGGAGCTTTACGAGCCTGCAGCACTTGTTGGCGCCCCTGTTCCTGGGCGCAGGTCGCATCGATTCCCTCTTTCAGCGGCAAGCCGCTGCAACAACGGGTCAATGCAATTACTTTTTCTTTCGCGGCGCCAGCACCATCACCATCTGGCGTCCTTCGAGACGTGGCATCGCCTCCACCTGGCTCAACGGCTCCAGGTCCGCCTTCACGCGCTCGAGTACTTTCAGTCCCAGCTCCTGGTGCGCCATTTCACGGCCGCGAAACCGCATTGTCACCTTGGCCTTGTCTCCCTCCTCCAGAAACTCGGTGAGTTTGCGTATTTTGGTGAGGTAATCGTTCTCGTCCGTGGCCGGACGAAATTTGATCTCCTTGACCTGAATCTGGCGCTGTTTGAGTTTGGCTTCGTGCGCTCGTTTCTGCTCCTGATAGCGAAACTTGCCGTAATCCATCATCCGGCACACCGGAGGTTCCGCCGTTGGGGCAATTTCCACCAGATCTACGTTGCCCTCCTCGGCCATCCGCAGAGCCTCAGCCGTGCGAACCACGCCTAACTGCTCACCCTGGGCCCCGATGAGACGGATTTCGGGGACCGTAATCTCGCCGTTGATGCGATGCGCGCGTTCGTTTGCGATGGCTCTACGCTCCAAGTGCTTTCATCTTCGGCCGTGCCGCCTCGCTCAGGTCGACCGCCGCTGCTCGACATCGAGCCGCAGCCGCTCGGCAAAGGCCGCAGGCGTCATTACCCCTAGGTCGACGCCGCCACGTGCCCGCACAGCCACCGTTCCGCCCTGCATCTCTTTTTCCCCAACCACAAGGATGTAGGGAAGCTTTTGCAGTGCAAGACTGCGAATTTTATAGGCGATTTTCTCATTGCGCAAATCCGCGCTTCCTCTAAGACCTTGTTTTTTCAAGAGTTGCAGTACTTCCTGCGCGTAGGATGCAAAATGCTCCGAGATGCTGGCAACGGCAAACTGCTCGGGCGCCAGCCAAACCGGCAAGGCGCCGGCGTAGTGCTCAATAAGGATGCCGATAAATCGCTCCAGGGACCCCACGATTGCGCGATGCAGCATGACCGGCACGCGCCGAGTGTTGTCCTCCGCCACGTATTCGGCTCCCAGCCGACCGGGCATCGCGAAATCGACCTGAATTGTTCCGCACTGCCATGAACGGCCAATCGAGTCTTTGAGGTGATACTCGATCTTCGGGCCATAAAAAGCCCCCTCGCCCGGACTCAAAGTAAACGAGCAGCCCGATTTTCGAAGAGACTCCTGAAGCGCCTGCTCGGCACGGTCCCAGGAGTCGTCAGCGCCAATGCGCTGCGGCGGACGCGTCGCGACCTTGTAGCTGATGTCCGTAAACCCGAAATCCCCGTAGACCTTCTGCAGCAGCGCGGTGTACGCCACGCATTCCGGAAGGATCTGGTCCTCCGTGCAGAAGATGTGACCGTCGTCTTGTGTGAAACCCCGCACGCGCATGATTCCGTGCAGAGCGCCGGACGGCTCGTTGCGGTGACATTGGCCAAACTCGCCGTAACGTAGGGGCAAATCGCGATACGAGCGAAGGTCCGACTTGTAAATCTGTAGATGTCCCGGGCAGTTCATCGGCTTAATTGCGTAGTGCCGATTCTCCGACTCCGTCGTGAACATGTTCTCGCGGAAATTGTCCCAGTGCCCGGTTTTCTCCCAGATGCTGCGATCCAGAATCTGCGGCGCCCTGACCTCCTGATAACCGTTGTCTTGATAAACCCGGCGCATGTACTGCTCGACTTGCTGCCAGATGGTCCAACCCTTGGGGTGCCAAAAAACCAAGCCCGGGGCCTCGTCTTGCTGATGAAACAAATCGAGCTCGCGGCCCAGCTTGCGATGGTCTCGCTTTTCGGCCTCGGCCAGCATGTGCAGGTATGCGTCTTGCTCCTCCTTCTTCGCCCAAGCCGTCCCGTAGATCCGTTGCAGCATTTCATTGCGGCTGTCGCCTCGCCAGTACGCACCTGCAACTTTCATGAGCTTGAAGACTCGCAACTTGCCCGTCGAAGGCACGTGTGGGCCCACGCACAGATCGACGAAATTGCCCTCTCGGTACAGAGAGATCTCCTCTGTGTCGGCGATGCCGCTGATGATTTCCGCTTTGTACCTTTCACCGATGGATTCAAAAAACGCGACCGCGTCGGCGCGGTTCCATATCTCGCGGCGGACCGGTTCGTCGCGTGCGGCAAGTTCGCGCATCTTGCGCTCGAGCGCCTCGAGGTCCTCGGGCGTAAATGGCCGCCTGTACGCGATGTCGTAATAAAAACCGTTCTCGATTACCGGTCCGATCGTGATTTGCGCTTCGGGGAAAAGCTCCTTGACGGCGTAGGCCAGAAGATGCGCCGTGGAATGCCGGATGACCTCCAAACCCTCGGGATCCCGGTCCAGGACGATGGCGAGTTTCGCGTCGTGCTCGATCCGGTGCGACGTGTCCACCAGCTTGCCGTCGATCTTGCCCGCCACCGCCGCTTTTGCCAGTCCCGGACCAATTGCGGCGGCCACTTCGGCAACGGTTACCGGGCGCTCGAAAGTGCGCACGGAACCGTCCGGAAGGGTAACTGCGATCATTGCGCTCTCCGACACGCTTGGCATCCCCAAAGCCCAGCCGCTCTTTCAAAAAAAAAGCGCGGTCGAGCCGCACTTTTGTCGCTGCGCGCAGGCACTCCGCGGCAAATCTAATGGTATCGGACTGCGGCCAAAGCGCCCGCTTCGTCAGCTTTGAGCGCCGAATTCGTGACATCGCTCCCGCGGGCCCGCAAAAAGCCTGCGCGTGAGAAAAACAAGCGCCTGCCCGGCAGGTACAACCATGGTAGGCGCGATTGGACTCGAACCAACGACCCCCACCATGTCAAGGTGGTGCTCTAACCAGCTGAGCTACGCGCCTGCTGCAAACAAATCATGATACACGAGGCCCCATGGGCGCCCGGGATGAGGAGCGCACGGCCAACATGGCCGCCACGCTGTGGCGTCGAAAGGCTGCCACAGGCTTCGCATGCGAAAACGCGCCTTGACAAATATGGCGATGTCACGCGCTCGTAATTTTCTGTACACAGAACTGTAAAAGCTCCTCACTAGGCTGCGCGCATCGCGTTTCTTGGGAATCCGACTATGGCTAACGCCAAATCCGGCCAACCCAGCGTGCCTAGCCTTGATGCTGCACGAGCCTCAGGAGCACTGAGCATCGGTTTGGCCCGCAGTGCAGCAGATCTAGAGGAAGCGCAACGCTTGCGTTTTGCGGTCTTTGCCGAAGAACTGGGAGCAAATCTGGGCAACGCCCAGGGTTCCATCGATCGTGACGAGTTCGACCTTTACTGCGACCATCTTATAGTGCGGGTTCGCGAAACCGGACAGGTCGTTGGAACCTACCGGATTCTTCCGCCGCATCGGCGAGCGCAGATTGGGCGACTGTATTCGGAATCCGAATTCGACCTGTCACGCCTCGGGCACCTGCGGGCGTCTCTGATCGAAGTCGGCCGTTCGTGCGTGCATGCGGAGCACCGTACCGGTTCTGCCATCTTGATGCTGTGGGCGGGCTTGGCGCAGTACATGCGACGTGGTCAGTACCGCCACCTGATAGGGTGCGCGAGCGCGCCTCTGGCCGACGGCGGCATGCAAGCCGCAGCGCTGCGAGACAAACTGCAGGCGTATCTCTCCGACCCCGCGCACAGAGCATTTCCGCTCATGCCGTTTCCCCACGAGGAGATCCCTCGCGCCGAAGCGATCGAAATCCCGCCGCTGATAAAGGGTTATTTGCGACTCGGGGCAAAGGTCTGTGGCGAACCCGCCTGGGATCCGGACTTTAACAGCGCGGACTTTCTGATGTGGCTGTCGCTGGACAACCTGCATCCTCGATATGCGCGCCACTTCGATCTGCTTGCGGTGCAGGGTGAGGCGGCCATCGCCTAGCGGGCGCGCGGCGCCCACCGGTTTCCTCGTCCAGAGACTTCTGGTGTGTCTGCTGCGCTGGGCAGCACGGAACTTCCCGCGTCGTCCGCCACCCATGCGGCGGGGCGAGCGCATCTACTTGGCGCCGTTTTGATCTTTTGTCGGGCGCTCACTTTCGGCGCGCAACCAACACGCCTTTGACCTCGCCCAACTGCGCCAAGCACCGTCGCAGCGCCAGACTGTCGGGCACGGCAACGGTGAAGTGCATCTGCGCTTGCTCGCGTTGGGTGACCGTGTGGACTCCCAGGACATTGAATTTTTCGCGCGCAAATACCTCTGTTACGTCCCGTAGCAGTCCCTGTCGGTCGTTGGCCAAAACGACCAGTTCCACCGGATAGGCCGCTTCGGCGGCCGCCGCACCCGCGTCCCACTGCACCTCGATCAGGCGCTCCGGCTGGCGTGACAGAAGGGTGCGCGCGTTGGCGCAATTAGCACGGTGGACCGAAATTCCACGGCCGCGCGTAATGAAGCCAACAATGGCGTCCGGTGGAATGGGCCGACAGCAACGTGCCAGACTCGTGAGTAGCGAATCGACCCCGACGACCAGGACCGCTCCGCGGCCCGCGGCGGGCGGTCTGGGGCGCTCCAGCGGCGCAAACGGCTCTTCGACCGGAGGAGTCGTACCGGCGAGCGTTTGTTCGATGCTGCGTAAACTAAATTCGTCCTTGGTCGCCGCCACGGACATCTCTTCGACCGTCGCGTAGCCCAAACGCCGCGCCAAATCCTCAAGACCTACGGCGGTGCGCCCCAGACGCTGCAACTCGCGCAAAATGGTTTCGCGCCCCGCGGCAACCGACTGCTCGTGCTCCTGGGCGTGGAACCATTGCCGCACCTTGGCCTTGGATCGTGCACTGGCGAGAAACCCGAGCTCGGGGTTGAGCCAGTCGCGGCTGGGTCCGCCGCTGCGGGCGCTAATGATCTCGACGGTCTGGCCGGTCCGAAGCGCGGTATTCAGAGACACCAGCGCACCATCGACCCGCGCCCCGCGGCAGCGATGCCCCAATTCGGTGTGCACGTGATAGGCAAAATCAATTGCGGTCGCGCCTTGCGGCAACTCGACGACACGCCCCTGCGGCGTCAAAGCGTAGACGCGGTCGATGCCCTGCGGGCCACGCACGGGTTCGACGTCGCGTTGCCAGTCGAGTAGTCGGCGCAACCAGGCAACTTTCTCCGTCTCACTTCGATCCTGTGCGCCACCTTCCTTGTAGCGCCAATGCGCCGCCACACCCAACTCGGCCTGTTCATGCATGCGCCGAGTCCGAATCTGGATCTCGACCGGTTTGCCGTCGTCATCCTCCACCACCGTGTGCAGCGACTGGTATCCGTTGGCCTTGGGCTTGACGATGTAGTCGTCGAACTCGCTTTCAATGGGATGCCAGCGTTCGTGCACCAGCGCCAGAACCTCGTAGCAATGCTCGACGGAACCAGCGACCACGCGCAGGGCGCTTTGATCGAAGACGCGCTCAAACGCAAGATCCTTGGCGCTCATCTTGCTGGCAATGCTGGCGATGTGCTTGGGCCGGCCGGTCACGTTCGCCGCGATCCCGGCGCCTTGGAGCATCGCTTGCAGCGTCTTGGCCACGGTCGCGACACGTTGTTCGCGCTGTTCGCGCTTTTCCTCGAGCAAGCGCGCGATGCGCTGATAGACCTGCGGCTCCAAGAATCGAAGCGACAAGTCCTCGAGCTCCCATTTGAACTGCCAGATTCCCAGTCGGTTGGCCAATGGTGCGTATAGCGCGCGCGTCTCCCGCGCATACGCCGGGGCCGCGCTCGGACGGTGGGAAGCAAGGTAGCGCATGGTCTGCAAGCGCGATGCCAGGCGCAGAAGTACAACGCGCATGTCGTTAACCATGGCCAGGAGCATGCGCCGCAACAGCTCTTCCTGGCCTTCCGGCACCGCGGTCGCACCCTGCGACTGCGCACCCATGCGATTGCGGACGGCGTCCGAGAGGTGGCGCAGCTGGCGAAGATCGCCAACGAGCTGCGCCACATCGGGGCCGAAATTGTTTCGCAGCCAGCGGTCGGCATCGCGCACGACTTCGTGCACGGCAAACAGGTACGCGGCCGTGAGCAAGTCGGGATCCGGCCGGACTGCGCGCACGATTTCCACCATGGCCTGCGCGTGCGCGCTAAGCGCTTCCCCCGTTTCTAGTGTACGTTCGACATACAGCGGAAAAACGAGGGCGCGCGCGGCCTCCGGATCTACGGCGGAGGCTGTGGAGGATTGCTCTAAAGGGGTGCTCACGACTTACTCGCACGCGACCGCTGGCCGCGCTCGCCCGTTGGACTGACCGGCCCGCAAGACGGTTCCCTCAACGCAAAAGGCCAAGCGAAACGCGCAGCGCCGGCGTCGAGTATGTGTTGCGTGCGGACTCTGCGGCCAACACCAGATCCGGCAAAATTGCACGATGTTGCCCATCTTCGGTCGCCACTTCTTTCGTCGCCCTGCTCGCATTTCCGAGGCGCTATGGACTGCGGAGCTTCGTTCCTTTGCCGTGCTGCAACAGTTCGATGCGCCGACGTTACAGCACCTGCGCGCAATGTGCGAGCAGTTTCTGGCAAGCAAGTCCATGGTTGGCGTCCGGGGCCTCGAGCTAACCGCGCAGATGGAACTGCATATAGCTTCCCAGGCGTGCCTGCCCATTTTGCATCTGGGACTTAGCTGGTACCGCGGTTGGAGCGGAATTGTCGTCTACCCGTCCTCGTTTCGGGTGCGACGCAAGATCCAAGAAGAAAGCGGCGTGGTCCACGAATTTGACGCCGGCTTAAGCGGAGAGGCGTGGAAAGGTGGACCGGTGGTTTTGTCCTGGGAGGACGTACAAACTCAAGACGGCGTGGCGCAACATCAAAGCGAAGGTCCGGCCCACAATGTCGTCATCCACGAATTCGTCCACCAGCTCGACTTGCTCAACGGAGAAGCCGACGGGGTGCCGCCGTTTGACCGACGCCTGCACCGCGGATTGAACCCCCGCACCTGGTTGGCGGTCCTAGAGGATGCCTTCGAACGCTTTTGCGCGGAGGTCGACATGAGCGAGCGGGAGATTCCGGCCGGGGTGGATCCCGATTCGGCGCAGGCCGATCCCTATTGCGCGCACTTGCCGCTCGATGCCTACGCGGCGAGCGACGCCGCGGAGTTTTTTGCGGTCTCCAGCGAGGCGTACTTTCTTCGTCCGGGCGACGTAAGCGCCGCCTTCCCGCAGTGGTACGAACTGCTGCACCGGTTTTATTCTGGGTCCGACGCGCCGTAGGGTTTCTTGACAAGGCAATAGCCCGCAAACCATCATCGCAGGGCCGCCCGATGGAAATCTGAAGCTGCGTTCGGGCCACTGCGCCGGGAGATCAAATGCTGCACCCACAGACGCAAGCCTTGCTGGAGCTATTCGAGCAAAAGCAGGTGCCACCCGTCTATACGCTGTCACCGAGCGACGCTCGTATTTCTTATCGCGAGCGTCGCGTTTTCACACAACCCGATCCCGCACCGGTCGCCCAAGTACAAGACCTGCACGCGTCCGGACCGGCGGGACCGATTCCGATGCGACTGTACCGACCTGCGGAAACCGGATCCTCCGCCCTTGCGCCGCTGCCCGTACTCATCTATTTTCACGGCGGCGGTTGGGTGATCGGCGATCTCGATACCCACGACACGTTGTGTCGTGAGCTAGCCAACGGTGCCCGATGCGCGGTCGTATCGGTGGACTACCGGTTGGCGCCCGAGCACCGCTTCCCCGCTGCGGTTGACGATTGCATCGCGGCAACGCGATGGTTGCAGCGTAATGCTGTGGCCTTAGGGCTCGACCCCGGCCGAATCGCCGTGGGTGGCGACAGTGCGGGGGGGAATTTGGCCGCTGTCGTGTCGATCATTTTGCGCGATGCCGGCGAGAGCGCTCCGGCGTATCAGCTCCTGATCTACCCCGCCACGGACATGCGCCGCAGTGCGCCATCGCACACCACCTTTGCGAGCGGCTATCTGCTCACTCGGGAATCGGTTACTTACTATCACGACCACTACATCGAAGATTCGGCCGACGACCTCGACTGGCGTGCCTCACCGCTATTGCATCCCGATCTGGGGGGATTGCCCCCCGCGCTTGTGGTTACTGCGGGCTTTGACCCGCTGCGTGACGAGGGGTTGCACTACGCGCAGCGCCTGAGCCAGGCCGGCAACCGCGCAACGAGCGTCTGCTTCGAGCGTCAAATCCACGGCTTCATCACAATGGGACGACTCATCGACGAGGCCAATGCGGCCGTCAGCCTGTGCGCTGCGGAGTTGTGCCGGGCACTGGCCTCTTCGTAGCCGCACTCCGAAACGGTCGAAACGCGGAGCCTAAAGAAGGTTTGCCGGAGATCGGCGCCGTGATTCGGTTGCACCCGTGGTGTTCAGGTCGCAAGAAGAAACGAGCGCACGATATCGATCTGCGCCGGATCAAAGAGCATCGGCGCATGCCCGACGCCCGGAACACGGACCAGACGTGCACGAGGCCCACGCACCGTCATTTCCGCGGCCGTATCGGGACTGAGCACGTCCGAGTTCTCGCCTCGCAAAACCAGGGTCGGACAGCGGATCGCGTCATAGAGCCGCCACGCCGCCTGCTCTGCTGCGTCGATCGTCTCCTCCGTCAATGCGCGAAACGGCGTGCTGATCGCGGGATCGTAGTGCAGAACAAACCCTTCGCCCTCGCTGCGTAAGATCGATTGCGTGATCTCGTTCCACTCCGAGTCATTGCGCATGCCAAAGCCGGCCCCGATCGTGCGGTTGTACTCCACGGCTTGCTCCAGACTGTCAAAGCGTCGCATCTGACCTACGTAGGCGGCAATGCGGTCAATCGAAGGCTTTTCGACCCGCGGACCGACGTCGTTGATCACCAGTCGAGAAATCGGCGACTGCGGCAAGCCCGCCAGTCCGATGCCTATCAGTCCTCCCATTGATGTGCCAAGCCAAGCGACCTGCTCGACATCCAGACGCGCAATCAGAGTGACCATGTCACTTATGTACTGAGGGATCACATAATGCGCCGGGTCTCGCAGCCAGTCGCTGCGGCCGCGGCCCACTACGTCCGGACAAACGATGCGATACGTGTCGCAAAGCGCGCGGGCCACGCGGTCGAAGTCCCGCCCGACGCGCGCTAGTCCGTGCGCGCAAACCAATACCCGCGCGTTGCGGGGATCTCCCCACTGCGCATAGCGCATGGTATGCATCCCCGAGGGACTGAGACATTGCACCGCGCCAAAAATCGGTTCCCTCATCGCACCCCGCCTTTGATCTTCGTCGCTCCCCTGCACCTGCCGCGATTGCACTTCCTCTGTGTCACCGAGACACCGAGAAAAGGCGCCGCTCCGGGGGAGCAAACGAACTCACCCGAGCCGGCGCGCCCTCTACCCCCGTTCGGACCGCGCAAGCAACCAATCGGGGCGCAAAGCGCATCGACCGCCGACGTCTCTCGGAAACCCGAACACGCCGGAGCCGCGGGCAACACCTTACTGCGCGCGCCCACCGCACGCCTGACCCGCCTCGCACCACCGCCCGCTCGAGCGCCTGCCGTGCTTGAGCGCACCTGTCTTCGCGCGCGCACGAGCACCCGATTGAGGCCCGATCGTACCGCGGCGCGCAGCCATGCGACGGGTCAATTCGCAACGCCTCCCAGTCGTGCCAAGCGCGGCAGAGCGCTAATTGCGTTTTTCCCGGTTACCGCAGCCAATTCGGCCAACGAAATGCCCCGCAGCGACGCTATCACGGCCGCAACGGGCGCGAGCTCACAGGGTTCATTGCGTGCAACGCTGCCGTTG
>Ga0187769_10000842_pt1 | contig 17013 bp, 13 predicted proteins | sample 0116_SJ02_MP02_1_FD_133140 | JGI IMG/M metagenome (GOLD analysis project Ga0187769, IMG submission 133140) | Tropical peat soil microbial communities from peatlands in Department of Meta, Colombia - 0116_SJ02_MP02_10_MG | ecosystem: Environmental > Terrestrial > Soil > Wetlands > Peat | place... | reverse complement strand
GATCTTGCCCCCGAACCAGTCGATGCCGAAGGGCCCCGGCGGCCGCGGCACGCCGTCGATGCCGTCCGAGCCGCCGGTCACCTCCTTGAAGCGGAAGAGCATGGCGTAGCCGAGCTGGGCGAAAGCGAGCGTCAGCATGGCGAAGGAGACGCCGGTCGACTTGGTGCACACCCAGGCGATCGGAACGGCGACGACGAGGGTCGCGAGCACGGCAAGCACGAGGGCAATGGGGAGCGGCCAATGAAGATGCGTGAGGATGAGGGCCGCGGAATAGGCGCCGAGCCCGTAGGCCGCGGCGTGGCCGAAGGAATAGAGCCGCGTATAGCCGACCATGAGGTCGAGGCTCATGGCGAAGAGGCCGAAGATCAGCCCCTCGGTGAGCACGGTCAGCAGGTAGACGGGCAGGCCCAAGGGCAAGAGCGCGCCCGCCAGGACGACGAGGCCAAAAACGAGGCCGAGGCGCACCTCATTCCTCCTTGCCGAGAAGCCCGCCCGGCCGGATGACGAGCACCGCGAGCATCAGAAGGTACATGAGCGCAAGCGCCAGGCTCTCGAAGTAATAGGTGCCGAATACCTGGACGAAGGCGACGAGCAGGCTGCCGACGAGCGAGCCCAGGAACGAGCCCATGCCGCCGATGATGACGATGACGAAGGCGTCGATCACGACGTTCGTCCCCATGGCGAGGAAAGCGGTCAAGAGGGGCGCCGCGAGCACGCCGCCGAGGGCCGCCATGGCGCAGCCGAGGCCGAAGACGCCGGTGCGCACGAGATCGACGTTGGTGCCGAGCGCCTCGACCATCTCGGGGTTCTGCGACACCGCGCGGATGAGGAGACCCGCGCGCGTGCGCTCGAGGAACTGCCAAAGCACGAGCGCGGCCGCGAGCCCCAGGAGGATCAGGAAGACGCGGTACTTGGGGAAGGGCTGGTTCACGACGAGGACGATGCCGCGCAGCGCATCGGGAATGCCGGCGCTCAAGGGATAGGCGCCCCAGATTTGCCGGATCGCCTCTGAGAGCACGACGGCGAGACCGAACGTGAGCATGAGATAGGCGCCGGCGTCGCGCCTGACGTAGAGCCGGTTGAGCAAGGTGCGCTCGAAAACCATGCCCGCGGCGCCGACGAGGATCGGGGCCACGACGAGCGATGCCGTGAAGCTGCCGGTGAGCGCCACCACGCTGTAGCCGACGTAGGCGCCGAGCATGTAGATGACGCCATGCGCGAAGTTGATGACGCGCATGATGCCGAAGATGAGCGTCAGGCCGCTGGCGATGAAGAAGAGAAGCGATGCCTGCGACAGCGCATTCAGGCACTGCGTCAGGATAAAGCCGAGGAAGTTCATCTTGCGAGCATCTTCCCGCTGCCCGAGACCATGCGCTGTTCCCCTCGGACTCCGCCCCTCGCCCTCCGAGCCTCTCATCCAGCATCCCCTCACCCACCCCGGATCAAGTCCGGGGTCGGCTTCGCCTCGCCAACCCTGCGCAACCCTCTCCCCCTTAAGGGGGAGAGGGTAGGGTGAGGGGGCTTTGGGTGAGGGGACCGGCGGCCGGATCCTTACGACTTATAGCTGCTGCTGCGGCAGTCGGGCGTCACCATCTCGCGCGGATAGACCTTGACGATCTCCGGGATCGGCTCCTTGTACTTGTCGTTCTGCGCGACCTTGACGAGGAAGCCCTGGTTCTCGCCCTGATGGTCGCACTTGCGCATGAGCACCGCGCCCTTGACGGAGGTGACCTCGAGATCCTCCATCGCGGCGACGAGCTTGAGCGGCTCGATCGAATCGGCCTTCTCCATGGCCTTGAACAGAATCTGGAGAGCCTGGTAGATCTCGCCGTCGGACCAGTCGGGCAGCTCGCCCTTGTATTCGTTGGTGAAGGCCTCGACGAACGCCTTGTTCTCCGGAATATCGTAGGTGAAGGCGTAGCGCGAGGAGCCGATGAGCCCGAGCGCGTCCTTGCCGAACGTCTTGATGTCGGACTGCGCCACGATCTCGCAGAAGAGCTGCACGCGCTTGGCGAGATCGTATTGGGTGGCCTGCGAGAAGAAGGCGCGCGCCTCGTCGCCCTGGAGCGCCAAGTAGCAGCCCTCGGCACCCGACTGCAGGATCTTGGTGATGTAGGTCGAGTAGTCCTTGTTGGCGACCGGCGTGAAGATCTTGTCGACGAGCTCCTTGCCGATGCGCTTGGTCTGCTCCTCGAAGGCTTTCACACTCGATTGGCCCCAGGAATAGTCGGAGCCAAGCGCTACGAACTTCTTCTGCGGCGCGTCCTTGAGATAGAGTGCTACCGTGCGCGCGCCCATGGGGGCCGAGGTATTGGCGCGGAAGAAGCGCGGCACGAGAAGCTCCGCCGTCAGCCGGCCGTCGCCGTTGCCGTGCGAGAGGAAGAAGGCGTTCCACTCCTCGAGCTTGGGCATGATGGCCGCCGCCTCGGAGGAGACGATGACGCCGGTGATGATGCGGCAGTCGTCGCGCTCGACGAACTCCTGGCACTTGCGCACGCAGATCGCGGGGTCGCCCGTGGTGTCCTGAAAGAGGAACTCGATGGGGCGGCCGAGCACGCCGCCCTTGGCATCGCTGAGCTTCTTCACGAGCTTGCAGGTCCGCATGGTCTGCGAGCCCAGGATGGCGTAGCCGCCGGTGATCACGGTCGGGATGCCGATCTTGATCGGGGTTGCCGCCGTCGCCTTCCTGAGATAGGCGGGGGCTGCTGCGAGCGCGGTCGCGGCAAGCGCGCCTTTAAGAACCGTGCGCCGAGTGGCGCCGACGGCCGTGGCCTTGCTTCTTGTCATGACGTCCTCCCTTGCGTTTCCCTTGCGCTGCACAGGCGCTGCCGCAGCGGCGTTTTGCGCCAGACTATGGCATGGATCGCATGGCGGTCAATCGCGCCAAAGCCCCCTCAGCGGCCGCCGCCGACATCGACGATCGCATTGATCACGTAAGAGGCCTCCTCGGAGAGCAGCCAAAGCACCGTGCGGGCGACCTCCTCGGGCAGGCCGGCGCGGCCGAGCGGCACCGTGGGGCCCACCGTCTTGGGCCGGTCGGGGTCGCCGCCGAGCGCATGGATCTCGGTGTCGATGATGCCGGGCCGAACCGCGTTCACGCGGATGCCCTCGCCCACGACCTCGAGCGCCAGGCCGTGGGTGAAGCTGTCGATGGCGCCTTTCGAGGCGGCGTAGGAGACGAAGACGCCGGGGGCACCGATGCGCGAATGGACGGAGGACATGTTGACGATGGCCCCGCCCCTGCCGCCGCGCTTGGTCGACATGCGCTTGACCGCCTCGCGCGCGCAGAGGAACTGGCTCGTGATGTTGACGCGCCAGAGGCGCTCAAGATCGGCGGCGGTGACACTCGTCACCCTGGCACTCGGCAGGATGGTGCCCGCGTTGTTGACGAGTGCCGTGAGCGTGCCGAGCTCGCGGTCGACCGTCTCGAACAATGCGAGCGCGCCTGCCTCGGTCGAGACGTCGGCCTGGACCGCCACAGCGCGGCCTCCCGCCTTCTCCACCTCCGCCGCCACCGCGCGGGCGCGCGCGGCGTTGGTGTTGTAGTTGACCGCGACGGCATAGCCGCGCTCGCCTGCCAGCCGCGCGCAGGCGGCGCCGATGCCGCGGCCGCCGCCGGTCACGATCAGGACGGGGGTCATTCGCTGCCTCCCTCGTTTTCCTCTTTACGCACGGGTACCCGAAGGGACGAGAGATTAGCGATTATCGAAAGCGACGGACAGTCAGGCGAGGTTAGCCCTTGACAGTTCACGTTAATGGCATCACGTTATAACATATGTATACACACCTCAAGCCGATCGGATTCGGTAAAGAGGGAGCCAGCGATGATTGAGCTGAAAATCCGTCGGGTGGGCAACTCGTCGGGCGTGGTCCTGCCGAAGGAGATGATGGCCCGACTGCGCGTAGGGGAAGGCGACACGCTTTTCGTTAGCGAGACGCCGCACGGCTACCGCATCGAGCCGCACGATCCGAAAGTCGAGCGCCAGCTCCAGGCAGCACGTCGACAGGCGAAGAAGTGGCGAACCGCGCTCCGGGCCTTGGCCAAATAGCCGGTGCCAAGGAGAGGGCTCATGAATTATGAATGGCTCGAAACGGAGGCCATCATAATTCTCCATGACGAACAATTGGCCGAACATGGCGGGTCGGAGGGCTTGCGCGACCGCGGGCTTCTCGACTCCGCCCTCGCCCGCGCGAGGAACCTCGCAGCTTACGAGAAATCACCTGATATTGCGGTGCTCGCCGCTGCCTATGCCTGCGGCATCGCGAGAAATCATCCATTCGTTGACGGCAATAAGCGCGTTGCTTGGCTGTCGACCGCAGCATTCTTGGAGTTGAACGGCTTTCAGATCGAAGCGGGGCAAGCCGAGGTCGTCGTGGTGATGGAGACCCTCGCCAAAGGAGATTTGACAGAGCAGGAATTCGCGACCTGGCTGCGCGAACGCCTCGCGACGGCGCCGTGAGGCGACGGCCGACGCGGTGACCCGCGTCCGGCTAGCGCAGCCGGTAGTGCGCCTCGAGACCCGGCTCGCCCTCGCAAGCGACCTTGCCCGCGGCGACGAGCTCGATCAGATGCGCGAGCACCGAGCGCCCCGCCGCCGCGCGCAAATTGTCCGCGAGCCCGACATAGATGGCGGCGACGAGCTCGGCGATGGTACGGTCGCCCTCTCTCAATCGCTGCAGGATCGCCCGGCGCCGCTCCTTGCGGTGCGCGATGAAGGCATTCACGTGCGCCTTGGGGTCGGGAATGGCGGGGCCGTGGGTCGGCATATAAAGCGCGTCGTCTCGGGCGAGGAGCTTCTCGAGCGAGCGCATGTAGGCCGCCATGTCGCCGTCGGGCGGCGAGATCACGCTCGTCGACCAGCCCATCACGTGATCGCCTGAGAAGAGAATGCGCTCCTCGGCGAGCGCGAAGCAGAGATGGTTGGAGGTGTGGCCGGGGGTGTGCACGGCGCTCAGGTTCCAGCCGGGTCCTGCGAGCGCGTCGCCGTCAGCCAGCCTCACGTCGGGAACGAAGGCGAAGTCGCCCCCTTCCTCGACCGCCGGACCGCGCGCGCTGCCGTGCGGCCCGAAGCCGTAGGTTCGAGCGCCGGTCGCGGCCTTGATCGCCTCTGCGGCGGGCGAGTGGTCGCGATGGGTGTGGGTGATGAGGATGCGCTCCACGCTCTCGCCGCGCAGCGCATGGAGGAGGGCCGCGATGTGCTCGGGGAGATCCGGCCCCGGATCGATGACCGCCACGCGGCCGTGGCCGACGATGAAGGTGGCGGTCCCCTTGAAGGTGAACGGGCTCGGGTTGCGCGCCACGACGCGGCGCACGAGCGGCGAGACGGTCTCGAGCGTCGCATACTCGAAGGCGAGCTCGCGGCGGAACTGGATTTCTGCCATCGTGATTCCTCAGGGCCGCCGCACCTTGCGCGCAGGTAAATGCGTGATGCCGTAGTCCGCTTCGGCGGGGATGCGGAACTCCGGCCCCTCCGGCGCATCGACCAGCTCGGGCACCACGGTGACGATGCGTCGCCGCCGCGCCGCCGCGAGCGCATCCGCGGCGCTCGCGTAACTGGCGAGCTTGAGCAAGTTCACGTAGGTGGCGAACATGAGCTTCCGCCGCCCGCCGTCCGCATCCTCCATCGCCTGCTGCGGCGTCGTCCACGCCACCTCCACCGCCTCGCGGCCGTCATGGCTGGCGACCTGGTCGGCCGACGCCTCGGCCATGAAGAAGAGCGTGTCGTAGCGCTTCGGACCCGTGCGCGGCGTGATCCAATGGGCGAAGGGCACCAGGAGGTCGCTCGCGAGCTCGAGGCCCGCCTCCTTCACCAAGGTCGCGAAGCTTGTGCCGCTGCCGTGGCGTCCCCTGAGCGCGGCCACGGCCGCCTCGCTGAGGAGCTCGGCGCTGCCCGGCGCCCGCGCCAGGAGAATGCCGCATTCCTCGAAGGTCTCGCGGATCGCGGCGATGCGCGGGATAAGGGCCGCTTCCCCGAGGGTGCCCTCCTTTGCGCAACAGCCGATGAGCGCGCGGTCCGCGGCGTCGACCTTGCCGCCCGGAAAGACCATGGCGCCCGAGCCGAAGGCGATCGCGCCGTGGCGCACCGTCATGAGGAGCTCGAGGCCGGCCTCGCCGTCGCGAAGCAAGAGAAGCGTCGCGGCGGGAACCGGGACCACCGGCGAGGGGTTGTTCGAGCGAGCCGTCATCGAGGCCGTCCTGATCAAAATATGCCGCGGCGAAAGGCCACCTCATAGCACGGCACAGGTGGCGCGAGAACCATAGTCCTTGCCCCGCCCGCGCTCCGGCTGTCCAATCGGGGGACGAGAGCGAGAAAGGACCAGGATGCTCCCGGCACTCACGCGCTCCCTGGCAGCGGCACTTTGGGCGGCCCACGGCCTCCGCTCGGCGCTCACCCTCGCGCGGCCGCGGCCCTCTGATCTCAAGACGCGCCTCGCCGCCATCCCAAGCCGCGATGCCCCACTCGCCGCGCGCGTCGTCATCCACTGGAACGAGCACCAGGTGCCCTTCATCGATGCCGAAAGCGACGATGATCTGGCGACCGCCCTCGGCGTGGTGCATGCCCATCTGCGGCTCGCCCAGCTCGAGCTCCTGCGCCGGGCGAGCCGGGGACGGCTCGCCGAGCTCTTCGGCCCCATCGCATTCGAGCTGGACCATGCGCTTCGCATCCTCGACTTCGCCCGCGCGGTGCCGGCGATCGTGCCGCTTCTTCCCGAGGACACGAGGCGCTGGCTCGAGCGCTTCGTGGCCGGCATCAACCATTATCTTGCGCAAGCGACGGCACTGCCGCCCGAGTTCGCCATCCTCGGCATGGCGCGCGAGCCCTGGCGCATCGAGGACGTGCTCACCCTCGGCAGGCTCGCCGCGAGCGACGTGAGCTGGCTCGTCTGGTTTCGCCTGCTGGCGCTGCGCCGGTCCCCCGATTGGCCGGATGCGTGGCTGAGGCACACGGGCGGCGTCGAGAGCCCGGCGACGGCGGCGCGCGCGAGTGCGGGCGTGGCGGCACTCGAGCGCCTGCTCCTCGCCGCCAGCCGCTCGGGCAGCAATGCGCTCGCCCTTGCCCCGGCGCGCACCATGTCCGGTGCCGCCCTCCTTGCCGCCGATCCGCATCTCAGCCTCATGCAGCCGAACCTTTGGCTCATCGCCGGCATGCGCTCGCCCTCCTACCAGGCGAGCGGCCTGATGATCCCCGGCCTCCCCCTCATCGCCATCGGGCGCAATCCACATCTCGCCTGGGCCGGCACCAATCTGCACGCCGCCTCGAGCGAGCTCGTCGACGTCTCCTCGCTCGCCCCCGGCGCTTTCAGCGAGCGGCGCGAGCGGATCGCGGTGCGCTGGGGCAAGAGCCGCGAGGTCGTGATCCGGGAGAGCCCGTTCGGCCCCGTGGTCAGCGACGCCCCGCAGCTCGGCTGGTCCGGGCCCGAGACCCTGGCACTGCGCTGGATCGGCCATCGGGCGAGCGACGAGACGAGTGCGATGCTGCGCGCATGCCGCGCGCGCGAGGTCGGCGAGTTCATCGCCTCGCTCGAAGGCTTCGCCGTGCCTGGGCTCACCGTGCTCGCCGCCGACCGCGCGGGCCGCATAGGCCGGGTCACGGCGGCACATCTTCCCGCGCGGGGGCCCGAGCTTCCGCGCGAGCCCTTCGCCCAGCCCCAGGCGCTGCAGGCCTGGGAGCGCATCCTCACCTCGCGCGAGCTCCCGCTCCGGCTGGCACCGGAGGAGGGCTATCTCGTCTCCGCCAACGAGCGGCCGGAGAGCGCCGATGCGCTGCTCGGCTTCTTCTTTTCGCCCGACGACCGCCACCGCCGCATCGCCGAGCTCATCGAGAGCGGCGGGCAGCTGAGCGCCGAGAAGGTGATGGCGCTGCAACGCGACGTCCAGCACCGGCCGGCACTCGAGCTTCTCGAGCGCCTGCGGCCCCCGCTCCTCGAGCTCGCTGCGAGCCGGCGCGCGAACGCCGGCGCGAGGCGCCTCCTCGCGGCACTTGCCGCGTGGGACGGAGAATATGACGCGGACTCGGCGGGAGCACTTGCCTTCGAGCTCCTCCTTTATCGCCTCGCGCGCGAGCTCATTGCCCCATCCCGGCGCCGCGCCCATGAGGCGGGGTGGCTCACCCGCCCGCTCCTCGCGCGCGACATCGCCGACACCTCCGAGGCTGCGCTCGTTGCCGCATTGCGCAAGGCCTTGCCCTCGGCCGGGCGCCGCTTCGTGCGCCATGCGCGTTGGGGGGCGCTCCATCGCCTCCGCCTCGCCCACCCGCTCGCGCGCACGCCGTGGCTCGGCAAGCGCTTCCGCTACGGCGACTTTCCCGCCTCGGGAAGCAGCGAGACGGTGATGAAGACGGCGCACCCCTTGACCGATAAGCGCCACGCGGCGAGCTACGGCTCGAACGCGCGATTCGTAGCCGACCTGGCGAGTGCCGAGCGCGCCTTCATCGTCCTGCTCGGCGGCCAGGACGGTTGGCCGGGCAGCAGCACGGCCCTCGACCAGGTCGGCCTCTGGCGGCGCGGCGGCTTTATCGCCGTCCCGATGACGCCCGAGAGCGCGCGCGGCCGCGCGCGGGGTACGACCGTGCTCGAGCCATAAGCGCCGGGCCGAGGCCGTCCCATGCTTGACGCCACCCCCCTCCTCCGCCTCTATGCCGGGCACCGTGCCAAGGCGCTCGCCGCCGAGCGGCCGGCCGAGGCCCAGGAGGCAGAGCTCCGCCGCCTCCTCAGCCGCGCCGCGGCGACGCCTTTCGGACAGCGTCACGCTTTCGCACGGCTCGGCTCCGTGGCCGACTTCCAGCGCGCGACGCCGCTGCGCCGCTACGAGGACTTCTGGCGCGAGTACTGGCAGGCCGCCTTTCCCCTCCTCGGCGGGCTCTCCTGGCCCGACGCCATCCCCTATCTTGCGGTCACCTCCGGCACCTCCACCGGCAAGACCAAGTACATCCCGGTGTCGCGCGAGATGCTGACGGCCAACCGCCGGGCGGTGCTCGACATGTTCACGCACCATCTCGCCAACCGGCCGCAAAGCCGCGTGCTGGGCGGGCGCAATTTCATGCTCGGCGGCAGCACCGCGCTCACGCGCGAGGCGCCCGGCGTCATGAGCGGTGACTTGAGCGGCATCGCGGCCAAGGAAGTGCCGCTGTGGGCGCGTCCGCGCTATTTTCCGCCGCTCAAGGAGGCGCTTGCCGCGGATTGGGAAGCGAAGATCGCGCGCTTGGCGCCGCTTTCGCTCGCGACCGACATCCGCACCGTGAGCGGCACGCCGTCCTGGCTCCTCATCTTCTTCGACAAGCTCGCGGCATTAAGGCCCGAGTTGCCGCGCCGGCTCGCGAGCTACTACCCGAACCTCGAGCTCCTGGTCCACGGCGGCGTCAACTTCGCTCCTTACCGCCGGCGTTTCGAGGCGCTCCTCGCCGGCGGCCACGCCGAGCTGCGCGAAATCTATGCGGCAAGCGAGGGCTTCATCGCGGTCGCCGACCGCGGCACGGGCGAGGGCCTGCGCCTCATCCTGGACAACGGCCTGTTCTACGAGTTCGTCCCCCTCGAGGAGCTCGCGGGCCCCGCCCCCGTGCGGCACTGGATCGCCGATGCCGAGACGAACGTCAATTACGCGCTCGTGCTGTCGAGCTGCGCCGGGCTCTGGGCCTACGTGCTGGGCGACACCGTCAGGCTCGTCGAGCGCACGCCGCCGCGCATCCTCATCACCGGGCGGACCAGCTACGCGCTCTCCGCCTTCGGCGAGCACCTCATCGACGAGGAGATCGAGGAGGCGGTCGCCAGGGCCGCCGCCGCGATCGGCGCCAGCGTCGGCGACTACGCGGTGGCTCCCCTCTATCCCGAGCAAGAGGGCGAGCGCGGCGGCCACCTCTTCGTGGTCGAGTTCGCCGACGCCGTGCCCGAGGGCGCGGCCCTGCGCCATTTCGTCGAGCGCCTCGACACCGCGCTCGCCGCGGCGAATGCGGACTACGGGGCGCACCGCTCGGGCGGCTACGGCATGTGCGCGCCTGCGATCCGCGCGGTCGCGCCCGGCGGCTTCGCGCGCTGGATGAAGTCGCGCGGCCGGCTCGGCGGGCAGCACAAAGTGCCGCGCATCGTGAACGACGCGGCACTCTTCAAGGAGCTACTCGCGTTCCTCGACAAGGAGCGGTGACGCGGCGGGCAAGCGCATGCGCAAGCGCCCGAGCGGGGCGCGCGGTGAGCCGAGCTGCCCGCGCTGCCTGCGCCCGCGCTATTGACATGACCCCGCCTCGGGCTACAGATGCACGCCTCGCGGCGCGCTTCCGGCGGCGCCGCGCGCCTGCCCAAGAGCGGGCCGCCGCGAGGGGTCCCGTGCCGAGCGGAAGGGTACCGTGGAAAGCATCATCCTCCTCGACGTCATGGGCGGGGTCGCGCTCCTGCTGTGGGGCCTGCACATGGTCCACAGCGGCATCGTGCGCGCCTTCGGCTCCGATCTCAGGCGGCTCTTGGGCACGGCGCTCAACAACCGCGTGAGCGCCTTTTTCGCGGGCCTGCTCGTGACCGCCATCCTGCAGAGCAGCACCGCGACCGCGCTGATGACGACCTCGTTCGCGGCGAGCGGCCTCTTGGCGCTGGTGCCGGCGCTCGCCCTCATGCTCGGCGCAAACGTCGGCACCACCCTCATCGTCCAGGTGCTCTCGTTCGATGTCTCGTGGGTGGCCCCGATCCTGATCACCATCGGCGTCGTCGCTTTCAAGCGCAGCCGAGAGACCCGGACGCGCGACCTCGGCCGCGTCTCGATCGGTCTCGGCCTCATCCTGCTCGCACTCCACATCCTGCTCGAGACGTTGGCCCCTGCGGAGAGCGCGCCCGCGGTGCGCGGCCTCTTGGGCGCGCTCACGGGCGAGCCGGTGCTCAACGTGCTGCTCGCCGCCGCACTGACCTGGCTCGCCCATTCGAGCGTCGCCACCGTGCTCTTGGTGATGTCGCTCGCCTATGCTCATTACGTGACGCCCATGGCTGCCTTGGCGCTCGTGGTCGGCGCCAATCTCGGAAGTGCGATCAACCCTCTCGTCGAGGGCAGCAGGGGCGGCCGGGCGAGCCAGCGCCTGCCCTTGGGCAACTTCATCAACCGCCTTGTCGGCGTGGCCTTGGTGCTCGCCTTTCTTCACCCGATTGCAAATCTCTTCGCGCGCTTCGACCCCGATCCGGCGCGGCAGGTGGCCGATTTCCACACGGCCTTCAATGTGGCGCTGGCGCTTCTTTTCATCCTGCCCTTGGACGGGCTGGCCTGGCTGCTCGTGCGCTTCTTGCCCGACGAGAAGAAACCCGTCGATCCCACGGCCCCCCGCTATCTCGACGAGACGGCGATCGACACGCCTGCGGTGGCGCTCGCCTGCGCCGCGCGCGAGACGCTCCACATGGGCGACATCGTCGAGACCATGCTGCAGCAGACCATCACCGCGATGATGAACGACGACCGCAAGCTCGTCGCCGAGATCTCGCGCCTCGACGACGCGGTCGACCGGCTCGACGAGGCCATCAAGCTCTACGTCACAAAGGTGACCCGCGAGAGCCTCGACGACCACAACGGCCGCCGCGCCATGGAGATCATCTCCTTCGCCATCAATCTCGAGCACATCGGCGACATCGTCGACAAGAACCTGATGGAGCTCGCCGCCAAGAAGATCAAGCGCAAGCTCCAATTCTCCAAGGAGGGCGCGGCCGAGCTCGAGGCCTTCCACCGGCGCGTGGTCGACAACCTGAAGCTCGCCTTCAGCGTCTTCATGTCGGGCGACATGAAGATGGCGCGCCGGCTGCTCGAGGAGAAGGCGCAGCTCAGGGACGCCGAGCTCGCCGCGGCGGAGAGCCATTTGGCCCGCCTGCGCGAGGGACGGCCCGAGAGCATCGAGACGAGCTCGCTCCACCTCGATGTCTTGCGCGACCTGAAGCGCATCCACTCGCACATCTGCTCGGTCGCCTATCCGGTGCTGGAGACGACGGGCGAGCTTCACCCGAGCCGGCTCAGGGAGAGCTGAGTGACCACGCCTTGCCACTCCGAAATTGACACGGGGCGTTTGGCGCCTTAGAGTGTCGGCCATGCAAAGCGCGCTCATCATTCGCCTGCGACGCCGTCCTGCCTCTGGCGGGAGGGGAGAGTTGCGCGCGCGCTAGCTGAAGCCGCACGAAGCACGATCCGGGCCCCGCCGACATCTCGGCGGGGTTTTGTTTTTGCGGTGCGGCACCTGCCGCATCCGCCAGAGAGCGCAAAGGAGACGCCATGCCCGACGCAAGCTCGCCTTTCGGCACCCTCATGGAGATCACCAGCCGGCCGGCCGAGGTCTTCCTCGAAGGCCGCGGCTCCTGGCTCATCGACGCGCGCGGCAAGCGCTACCTCGATTTCGTGCAGGGCTGGGCGGTCAATTGCCTGGGCCATTCCCCGCCGCCTCTGGTCGAAGCCCTCGCCCAGCAGGCCAAGAAGCTGATGAACTGCAGTCCGGCCTATTACAACGCGCCCATGATCGAGCTCGCGCGCGCGCTTGCGCGAACAAGCGGCCTCGATCAGAGCTTTTTCACGAACAGCGGTGGCGAGGCGAACGAGGGTGCCATCAAGCTCGCGCGCAAGTGGGGCTCGCTCCACAAGGGCGGCGCCTATGAGATCATAACCATGGAGCACGGCTTCCACGGCCGCACGCTCGCGACCATGTCGGCCTCGGGCAAACCCGCGTGGGAGAAGCTCTTCGAGCCCAAGGTGCCGGGCTTCCCCAAGGTGCCGCTCAATGACTTGGCCGCGGTCGAGGCCGCGATCACGGAGAAGACGGTCGCGGTGATGGTCGAGCCCATCCAGGGCGAGGCGGGCGTCTACGAGGCCTCGGATGCTTTCTTGAGGGGCCTCAGCCGCCTGACGAAAGTGCGCGGCATTCTCCTCGTGCTCGACGAGATCCAGACCGGCATGGGGCGCACCGGCCGCCTCTTCGGCTTCGAGCATGCCGGCATCCGTCCCGACGTCATGACGCTCGGTAAGGGCTTGGGAGGCGGGGTGCCTTTGGCGGCCCTCGTCGCCCGTCGCGATGTCTGTTGCTTCGCCCACGGCGACCAGGGCGGCACCTTCAACGGCAATCCGCTCATGAGCGCCGTCGGCTGCGCCGTGATCGCGGAACTGACCAAGCCCGGTTTCTTGGCACGGGTCGCGGAGACGGGCGCCTATCTCGCGAGCGAGCTCGCGTCCCTCGGCGGGCGCCATGGCTTCGGCGGCGTGCGCGGCCGCGGGCTCCTCCTGGCGCTCGATCTCAAGCGCGAGATCGGCCCGCGCGTCGTGGACGCCGCGCGCGAGAAAGGCCTCCTCATCAACGCCCCGCGGCCCGATTCCTTGCGCTTCATGCCGGCGCTCAACGTGAGCCGCGCGGAGGTGGACGAGATGATCGCACGGCTCGATCAGGTCTGCGGCGAGATGCGGTGAGGCCCGGCGGGCTCAGCCGCCCATCGCGAGCGTCATGGGGAATATCTCCTCGAGCGGGCGCTTGGCGTAGTCGTATTCGGGAGCGTGCGAGAGGGCTTGGCGCTGACCGCGGTTGATCGCCGCGATGACGGCGTCGAGATCGATCGTCAGCACCTTGCCCTCCTTCACCACTTGCCGGCCGTCGACGAAGACGTCCGTGATCGGGCGCTCGAGTGCCGAGAACACGAGGCTCTTGAGCGGATCGCGCAGCGGCTGCATCGCGGGGTGCGCCAGGTCGACGAGCGAGAGATCGGCCTTGGCGCCCGGGGCGAGCCGGCCGATGTCGTCGCGGCGCAAGGCCTTCGCACCCCCCACGGTCGCGGCATGGAAGACCTCGGCCAGGCTGGTGCCCTCGACGTCCCCCGAGCTCACCTTGCAGATCACCGTCGCCCAGCGCATCTCGTCGATGAAGTTGTGCGGGAAGGTGTCGGTGCCGAGGCCGATGTTGATGCCGCGGCGGCGATACTTGCCGAAGTGCTGCAGGATGATGCCGCGGCGTGCGAAGATGTTGGGGCAGTGCGCGACGGAGGTACCCGCGCGCGCGAGGCGCTCGAGGTCGCCCTCATAGGGCCAGCGGATGGCGCTGTGCTCGTCGATGAAGATGCAGTGGCCGATGATGGCGCCGTCGTAGAGGAAGCCGCGCTGCTCGAGCCACGCGATCGGTGTCATGCCGTGGCGCGCGGTCATCTCGCGGAACTCGACGATGCTCTGCGCGGCGTGGATCTGGATGGGGGCCGCGCGCTTCTTGGCGGCCTCCACACTCGCCTCGATGAGCTCGGCAGAGCAGGTGTCGACCTGGGCGGGGGCCACCATGCCGAAGAGCCGGCCGCAGCCGTGGTTCGCCGCCTGGTCGACGATCTCGAGCGCCCGCGCCATCGCCTCGCGCCCGGCCCCCTCGTCCCATTGGTACTCGACCCGCGAGCCGTTCGGCGTGGACCAGCGGGCCGAGCGGTAGCTCGGCGCGATGCAGCCGCGGATGCCGGTGGACGCGATGTCCTCGAGCCAGCCTGGACGGGGGGCCGAGTAGTCGGTGAAGGTGGTGACCCCGCTCTTCAAGAGCTCGGCCACGGCGTAGAGGGCCGCGGCCCGGCTCGCCTCGGCGTCGGGCCGCACCAGCAGCATGAACTCGTAGAGCGAGCTCATGCCGAGCTTGGGCGAGCCGCGCTCCTCCATGAGCCCCTTGTTGAAGGGCTCGGAGGCCGGGTGTGCGTGGATGTTGACGAAGCCCGGCAGCACCATGCGCCCCCTGCCCGCGATCGTGCGCGCGGCAGCGCCCTCGAAGCCGCGCCCGACGAAGACGATGCGGTCGTCCGCAAAGACCACGTCCGCATCGCGCAAATACTCGTGGCGCCCCTTCGGCGCGTTCCAGGCGACGACCCAATCGGCGTTTTTGATGAGCGTTGTGGCCATGGCGTGCTGCCCTCTCCAGATGTCGTTAGATATTAGAAAGATTCACCACCGAGAACACGGAGGGCAGGGAGGAAGAACTCTCGTCGTTGCGAGGAGGCGAAGCCGACGAAGCAATCCAGAGCCTTTCGCCCTGGAGATACTGGATTGCTTCGCCTCCTGCCTTCGCCGAAGCGAAGCCGCTTCGGCTTCGCGCAGGCAGGTCGGCTCGCAATGAGGAAAGGGGTGCCCTGCGTGCCTGCGCGGCGCAAACTTACGACAGCCGCTCGCCGGCACCCGAGCCCGAGGCCGGGGTGGGGATCCACCATTCCTCCCCCCGCACGGTCTCGATGTACTCGGGCCAGCGCAGGTCGACGGGCGGCTTGAAGTCCTTGGGCAGGAGCGGGGCCACCCACTTCGAGCCGCCGACGCCGCCGCCCGTGCGCTCCTTGAACTCGTCCTGGGCGCGCTTGAGCGCGTCCGGTCGCGTGTAGAGATCGACGAAGGTGGCGGCGATCGTCTTGGCGCCGAGCAATATGCCCGGATCGATCGCGGGCGGAAACCCGCCGAGCGCGTTCGTGGCCCAGGCCGGATACTCGTAGCCCGCACTCGGCGGCTTGAGGCGCGGCCGCATGGTGAAGACGCGCACGGTCGGCGCGTGCCAGGTGTAATCGACGTAATCGTCCGAGGTGAAGCACTTCTGCCACTCCGGCAGCGCGCGCCGCAGCCGCACCTCGTACTCCTTGGGCGACATGAGCCGCTCGGCATCCTCGAGGAAGGGGCTCTTCATCGGCTTCAAGCCGAGATTGACCTGGATCTCCCGCGCGAAGGCGCGCGCCCTCTCGTCGAACTTGGGGGCGCCCACGAGCTCCATGTTCTGGAAAGTGAGGTCGGCCATCGCATGATTGGCGAGCCCGACGCGCGTCTTGGTGACCCAGCGCACCGAGGCCTGGCAGCCTGTCGCCGCGGCGGCGTGGCGCGCGTTGTTCTCGATCACCTGGTAGATCTGCTGCTGGATGCCGAGGTCGGGCGAGCGCCAGGCATATTGGATCTGGCTGAAGCGCGGCGGCAGGTTGTCCGAGGTCGCATCGCCCCCCACCAGGACGAACTCGTTGAGCGTCCAGGTCCCCGTGTGCGGGAACATCGCCTCCTTGGTGTATTTCGTCATCGTGTACATGAGGCAGAGCGCGTCGATGGCACCCGGGCAGCGCGCCGCTGCGTGCGAGGTGTGGCTCCACGGCACCAGGCTCTTGTCGATCCAGGTCTCGGGCTTGAGCGTCTCGAAGCTGATGACGACGCTCCAGTAAGAGCCGCAGTGGGTGTCCCAGATGGCGGTGTTGCCGAAGTGCGGGTGGTAGGCGATGAAGGCGTCGCTGCCGTCGAAATAGCCCTTTGCCGCATGCACCGGCTTCGAGCCGCACACCTTCTCGGCCGGCTCGCCGAAGATCTTGAGGGTGCCCTTGATCTTGAACTTCTCCATCGCCGCCTTGGTCGCGAGCACGCCCGCGAGCGCCACTGTGCCGAGGGCGGAATGGGGGTCGGTATGGCCCGCCGCCCACGGGTGCAGGCCCGCGCGCGGCGCCTGGTGCGTCACCACCTGCTGCGAATTGCCCGGCACCGCGTCGTATTCGGCATAGGTGCCGAGCACGGGCCCACCCTTGCCCCAGCGCGCCGCGAAGGCCGTCGGCATCTCGCCCGAGCCCTCCTCGACCTCGAAGCCCTCGGCGCGCAGGAGATCGCAATAGGCCTTGGCGGAGCGGTACTCGCGCCAGGCCGGCTCGGCATAGTTCCAGATCCTCACGTGCCAATCGGAGAAGCGCTTGGCATTCTCCTGGAGCCAATCGATCGCGTACTGCTTCTCCTTATAGACATTGGTCATTTTCCATTCCTCCCTTGGGGGCGAAAGCGTTTCGCGCGGGCGTACCGCGGCTCCGAGCGGGAGTCTACATGCACAGGCGGTATTCCGGCTCGAGCTTGCTGAGCACCTCCGCCCCGCGCTCGCTCAAGGCGATCGTGTGGCCGAGCGACATCGCGAGGTCGTGCCGTGCATCGACCAGAATGGCGTGCAGGAAGAGCACCATGCCTGGCTGCATCGGCGTCGGGTTGCCGGAGTAGATAATGGGCGGAACGTCCATCCAGGACGGCCTAAAGGTGGCGCCGAGCGAATAGCCGCAGGCGGCAAG
>Ga0187769_10000839_pt1 | contig 17039 bp, 14 predicted proteins | sample 0116_SJ02_MP02_1_FD_133140 | JGI IMG/M metagenome (GOLD analysis project Ga0187769, IMG submission 133140) | Tropical peat soil microbial communities from peatlands in Department of Meta, Colombia - 0116_SJ02_MP02_10_MG | ecosystem: Environmental > Terrestrial > Soil > Wetlands > Peat | place... | reverse complement strand
GCAGCATTTTCCGACCGCCGGATGGCTGCGCGCGCAGGAAACCCTTGGAAAAAAGGCTTTTTCGCAGCACTGCAATACAAAAAAGCGCTTGCGAAAACGCGCGCATGTGCTATTTTCCCGCCCCGTTTCTTCTCGCACGGTGCGCGCACGCACCGGCGCTCGCAAAACCAAATCCTCGAGGAGTACCGCAAAATGGCGAAAAAGGGTGGCGCACCGACGAAGTCGGAAGTCCTGACATCCATCTCAAAAGACACGGGGCTCTCCCGCAAGCAGGTCGGAAGCGTCTTCGATTCGCTGGCGGGCGTGATCAAGAAGAGCTTGCGCGGCAGTGGCCTGTTCACGCTGCCGGGCCTGCTCAAGATGAAGGTGGTCAAGCGGCCGGCGACCAAGGCGCGCGAGGGCATCAACCCCTTCACCGGTGAGAAGATGATGTTCAAGGCCAAGCCGGCCACCAAGAAGGTGCGCGTGATGCCGCTGAAGAATCTGAAGGCAATGGTCAACAGCTAGGCGTTTTTTCCGCGTCCCGCGGGCAAAAGCCCGGCAAGGAGCGTTCCTTGCCGGGCTTTTTGTTGTGCTCAGTGCGCGCGGCCGTGCGCGGTGGCGTGCCTGCGCTGCGCCGCGAGGAAATCCACGACCGTATCGCGCAGCTCATTGATGCGCCCGTGAAAGAAATGCGAGGCGCCGTGCACAACGCGCACGGTGGGCGCGGGCGCGAGGCCGTGAGCCCAGTGAAGCACGAGCTGCGCCGGCACCACCTCATCCGCATCCCCCTGCACGATGAGCCAGGGGCATGCCGGCGCTGCCGCATGCGTGACATCGATCCGCGTGATGCCGGGCGCCACCGCGACCAGGCGCCGCGGGTGCGCCCGCCCGGCGGCGCGCACCGCCACCGCGGCGCCGAAGGAGAAGCCGCCGAGCCACAGCTCCGCTCCAGGGAAGCGCTCGCGAGCGCCGGCGATGACCGCGAGCGCATCGTGCGTCTCCCCGCGGCCCTCATCGTAGTGTCCGGCGCTCGCGCCCACGCCGCGGAAGTTGAAGCGGAGCGTGGGTGCCCCGAGCTGCTGAAAGGCGCGTGCGATCGTCCACACCACCTTGTTGTCCAGCGTTCCGCCGTAGAGCGGGTGCGGGTGGCAGATGACGCCGCAGGCGTGCACGCCCGGGCTGCCGCCAGCGGCCGGCGTCTCCAGCAGCGCCTCGAGGCCGCCCGCGGGACCTGCGATCGTGAGGCGTTCGGCGCGCGGAGGCTTATGCACCGCCGGCTTTCGGCGGCCCGGGCGCCGCAAGACGCACCAGCAGGCGATTCAGGCGCTGCACGTATGCGGGAGGATTCTCCAGCGGGATGCCCTCGGCGAGGGCCGCCTGGTCGTACACGAGCTGCGCGAGCTCGGCGAACTCCCCGGCATCGCCCAGGCCGTCGAGGTACTTCACGAGCGGATGCGCGACATTCACCTCGAGCAACGGCCGCGCTGCCGGGGCCTTCTGACCCGCGGCGGTGAGGATGCGCCGCATCTGCTCGCTCAGGTCATGCTCGCCGAGCACGAGGCACGCGGGGGATTCCCTGAGGCGCTCACTCACGCGCACCTCGGTGACGCGCTCGCCGAGGGAGTCCTTGATGCGCTTCAGGAGCCCCTTGCTCTCCTTGAGCGCCGCATCGTGCTCCCTGCGGTCGGCATCGCTCGTGAGTCCTCCGAGCTCGAGGTCCCCGCGTGAGGCGTCCTTGAAGCGCTTGCCCTCGTAGGACTCGACGTAGCCCATCACCCATTCATCGATGCGCTCGGCGAGCAGCAGCACTTCGAGTCCGCGCTCCTTCAGGCGCTCGATGGCGGGGCTGCCGCGTGCGGCGGCCGTGCTCTCGGCGATCACGTAGTAGATGCGCTCCTGCCCGGGCTTCATGCGCGCCACGTAGTCCGCAAGCGTCACCGCGGGGGTGTCGCCCGGCTCGTGCGTGCTCGCAAAGCGCAGCAACGGCAGGATCGCCGCCTGGTTGGCCTGATCCTGCGCCACGCCCTCCTTGAGCACCGTGCCGAACTCCTTCCAGAAGCTGGCGTACTTCTCCGGCTCGTCCTTGGCAAGCCGCGCGAGAAGATCGAGCACGCGCCGGGTGAGGCCGCCGCGGATGGCCCCCACCTCCGGGTCCTGCTGCAGGAGCTCGCGCGAGATGTTCAGCGGCAGATCGCTGGAATCCACCACACCCTTGATGAAGCGCAGGTACAGCGGCAGGAACTGCTCGGCATCGTCCATGATGAACACGCGGCGCACGTAGAGCTTCAATCCCCGCGCCGCCTCGCGCTGCCACAGATCGAAGGGCGCGCGCCCCGGCACGTACAGCAGGCTGATGTACTCGCGCTTGCCCTCCACCTTGTTGTGGCTCCAGGCGAGGGGATCGGTGAAGTCGTGTGCCAGGTATTGGTAGAACTGCCGGTACTCCTCCTCGGGGATCTCGCTGCGCGGCAGCGTCCACAGCGCCTTCGCCTGGTTGACGGCCTCGTACTCGAGCGAGGCTTCGCCCTCTTTGCGCATGCGCACCGGGAAGCCGATGTGATCGGAGTAGCGGCGGATGAGCGCCCGCAACCGCAGGGGATCGGCGAACTCGCGTGCATCCGCCTTCAAGTGCAGCGTCACCGCGGTACCGCGGGCGGCACGCGTCACGGTCGCGACGGTGAATTCTCCGTCGGCGCCGGACTCCCAGTGCACCCCGGCTTCGGCGGGCTCGCCCGCCCTGCGCGAGTGCACCTCGACGCGCTCGGCGACGATAAAGGCCGAATAGAACCCGACGCCGAACTGGCCGATGAGCGCCGAGGCCTTCTGCTCATCTCCCGAGAGGGAGCGGAAGAACTCCGCCGTACCCGAGCGCGCGATGGTGCCGAGGTTGGCGATCGCCTCCGCACGCGTCATGCCGATGCCGTTGTCGCTGATGGTGAGGGTGCCCTGCTGCGGGTCCGCGTCGACGCGGATGCCGAGCTCGGGGTCCTCGGCGAGGAGTGCGCTGTTCGCGATCGCCGCGAAGCGCAGCCGGTCGCAGGCGTCGGAGGCATTGGAGATCAGCTCGCGCAGAAAGATCTCCCGGTGGCTGTAGAGCGAGTGGATCATGAGCTTCAGGAGCTCACGCACCTCGGCCTGGAAGCCGTGGGTCTGCCGTGCGCCGTCGGCGTCGGATTTCCGGGTCTGCTCGCTTGCCATGCTGGGGTCCGCCCGCGGCTCTTCAGCGGCCGCCTGAAAGGACGATCTTGGGAATTGGCCCGCAATTTTCAAGCGGGCACGACAGCAGGGCGCGGGAAGCCGCCCCGTCGGGGGGGTCAGGCGAGGAGGCTGAGCAGCGACTGCCGCGCGAGCAGCAGGGTCGCAGTCCCGGCGAGCAGTGCCGCGGACACCGCGGCGATCAGCGGCGCGGCGGTGGCGACGACCTCGGCGGCGGCCGAGGTCGCGAGGTGGCGACACACGCCTGCGATATCGTCAACCTCGTCCCAGAGATGCAGAAAGAACTCTTCCACGCGCCGGCAACTGTACGGCAGCGCCGCGCGTGCTCGCCGTGCGCGCGCTCACACACTCGCGCACCAAGGGCGCGCCGGGTTGCAGGAGTTGGAAGCGGTGCGTAGGCTTGGGCCTCACACCGCGGCGCGCGAATGTGACAGAACACCGGCCATCATGCAGCGCATCGTCGTCCTGAACCCCAAGGGCGGGTCCGGCAAGACGACTATTGCAATCAACCTCGCGAGCTATCTCGCCTCGCGCGGCCACACGCCGGTTCTCATGGACTTCGATCCCCAGGGCTCATCACTGCGCTGGGTGAAGAAGCGCAGGCCGGCGCAGGCGCCGATTCACGCCATCGCCGCCTTCGAGAAGGACGCGCGCACCACGCGTGCCTTCCAGCTGCGGGTCCCGGATGTGGCGACGCACGTCATCGTCGACACCCCGGCCGCGCTCGAGCCGCGGCTGCTGCCGGAGATGACGCGCGCGGCCGATAAGATCATCGTGCCGGTGCTGCCCTCGGACATCGACATCCATGCCTGCTCGCGCTGCATCAGCGACCTGCTGCTCGTCGCCAAGATCCGCCGTGAGGACGATCGCCTCGGTGTGATTGCGAACCGCATCCGCCGCAATACCCTCATCTACCAGGCACTGATCCGCTTTCTGCACACCCTCGGCATCCCGATCGTCGCGACGCTGCGCGACTCGCAGAACTACGTGCGCGCCGCGGAGCTCGGGCTCGGCGTGCACGAGATGAAAAGCTACGTGGCGCAGGACGATGTCGAGCAATGGGAACCGCTCATCGCGTGGCTCGCGGGGCCGCAGGCAGCGCTGGGGGAGCCCCCCGCGCCCGGGACGTCCGCGAGTCCCGCCGCCCCCGCGGGGGCCGCAGCCATGCCCGCAAGCGGTGAGCCGCCGCAGACCACTGAAGTCTCACCGCCTGCGGCGGAAGAGGTGGCCTGAGTCCGGGAGTGACGTGGAGCGTGCGGCATCCCGCGCAGCGGCGGGCGCGCACCGACGGCAGGTGCCGTTACTTCTTCGGCTTGGCGGCGGCGTGCACGCCGCTCGCATCGCTGGCTGCCCAGGAATCGCGCACCTGGTCGGCCCAATTCTTGTAGTTCGACCAGGTATAGAGATTACGCGTAATGGCGGCCTGGCGGGCGCGGGCGCGCTGCATGCGCTCGAGCCAGTTGGCGTACGCGTCGGCGCCCCCGGTTGGATTGCCGGCGGGGCCCGGGTCGCGGCGCGTGCCCGGAGCGTCGTCTCGCCCCCTGTCGCTTGAGCTCATGAGAAGCTCCTGAGGATTTGCGAAGAGCCTACGGCCTTCACCGCGCGCGCCGCAGGAACTGGTTCACAGCAGCTTGTGCGGATCGCCCGCGCTGGGACGCAGCTCTCGCGCCGCCGCTCACCGCCGGGCACCGCCGCCGCCGCGTTATGTCACCGCGCGCGGCAGCCGCACCTCGTGGCCGCGCCGTGGCCCGGGCGCTCAGGCCACCAGGCGGTAGACCGGACGGTAGACGCTCCCCGGCAGGCGCATGCGGCGCTGCGAGACGAACGCGGCGAGCAGCTCATCGAGCAGCCGCATGACCTCCCGGTCGCCCACGAGCTCGTAGGGACCCTCGCGCTCGATCGCCTGGATCCCATATTCCTTCACGTTGCCGGTGACGATGCCGGAGAAGGCGCGCCGCAGGTTCGCGGCCAGCTCGTGCACCGGCTGCGCGCGCGACAGATCGAGCGCGCGCATCGAGGCATGGGTGACCTCGAAGATCCGCTGGAACGTCGGCTGGATCGAAAGCAGCCAGTTGAAGTTGTAGGAATCGCTCTCCCGCCGGCGGAACTCGCGCACCGCCTCCATGCCGCGCACCATGTGCCGGGCGACTTCCGGGGCGTCGTCGATGATGAGCGTGAAGCGGCGCACGGCTTCACTCCCCAGCGTGCCGGCGAGAAAGCGCATGATGTGCTCGAAGTACGGCTCGCTGTGGCGCGGGCCGGTGAGGACGATCGGGAAAGGCTGCCCCTCATTGGCGGGATCCAGGAGCACCCCGGCGAGGTACAGCACCTCTTCCGCGGTGCCCGCGCCGCCCGGGAACACGATGATGCCGTGGGCGAGCCGCACGAACGCCTCGAGCCGCTTTTCCATGTCCGGCATGATCGCAAGCTGGGTGACGAGCGGGTTGGGCGGCTCGGCCGCGATGATCCCCGGCTCGGTGATGCCGATGTAGCGGCCGCGCTCGATGCGCTGCTTGGCATGCCCGACGGCCGCCCCCTTCATGGGGCCTTTCATGGCCCCCGGGCCGCAGCCGGTGCACACGTCGAGCCCGCGCAGTCCCAGCTCGTAGCCCACGTTCTTGCTGTACTGGTACTCCTGAGCGTCGATCGAGTGCCCGCCCCAGCACACCGCGAGGTTCGGCCGCGACTTGTAGTCGAGCAGGCGCGCATTGCGCAGCACGTGGAACACCGCGTTGGTGATCGAGGCGGAGTCCGTGAGGTCGAAGCGGCCGCTCTCGATGATCTCGTTGGAGATGAACACCACATCGCGCAGCACCGCGAACAGGTGCTCCTTGATGCCGCGGATCATCTGCCCGTCGACGAACGCGGCCGCCGGGGCGTTCCGGATCTCGAGCTTCACGCCCCAGGGGTGGCGCACGATGCGCACGTCGAAATCGCGGTAGCGCTCGAAGATCTCCTTGGCGTTATCCGTGGGGGCGCCGGAATTGAGCACCGCGAGGGCGCAGCGGCGGAACAGCGGGTACAGCCCGCCCTGCCCGCTGTCGAGGAGCTTGGCGATCTCGGCCTGGGAGAGATTTTCGAGACTGCCGCGCGGACCGACGCGCGCGTCGACGAATTCTGAGAACTCGCTGCTCACGGCTTCTACGGATTCTACGGAAGGATGTCGATCGGCACGTCATCCGGCGTCAGCAGCCAGATCTCGAGCATGTCGGCGTTCGACACGGCGATGCAGCCGTCGGTCCAGTCGTGGCTGAGGTAAAAGTCGGGATCGTGCCTGAGGATGTTGGGCAGGCCGTGGATCATGATCGAGCCGCCGGTATCCCAGTGCCGCCGGTGCGCGCGCCTGAGGTCCTCCGGGTTCGGATACGACACCTTGATCGAGAGGAAGTAGTCGCTGCGCGGATTGCGCCGATCGAGGTGGTAGCTGCCCTCGGGTGTGCGGAAATCGCCCGAGCGCTGCTTCTGACCATCGGGGTTGAGACCGAGGGCGACGTGGTAGGCGCGCACGATGTTCCCGCCATGCATGAGCGCGAGCAGCCGCTCGCTCTTGCGCACCACGACGCGATCCACCGGCGGCAGGCTCGCGAGATCGAGCATCGGCTGCGCCTGCGACATGCTGTCGGCGTGCGCAGCGCCGATCGTGCACAGCACCAGCAATATTCCGGCTAAGCCTCTGAAACTCATCAGATTGATATTATAGGCACAGCGTATGGCCCCCGGCATGCGCGGCGCGTCACAGCGTCTCCACGCGCGGTATCACGACCTGCATCCCCGCGCGCAGCTCTGCGAAATCCACGTCCGGGTTGTACTGCTGCAGCAGCCACACCGGCAGCTGCACGGCGTGCTGGGTGAGCGTCCACATGGAATCCCCCGCGCGCACGATGTGCACTTCCGTGCCGATGATGCGATGCGCGGCGAAGTAGCTCGCCTGCAGCTCCGCGTGATAGCTGCGCCTCCGCGCCTCGAACGCCTCGCGCGTCGCGTTCCTGAAGTCGAGCCGCAGCCGCTCACCGATGCGCACCGGCATGCGGAACTTGAGCCGGTTGAGCTCCCGCAGGTGCGCGGCGCTCACGCCGAGCCAGTCGGCGTAGTGACCGAGTGTCTCCTCCGGCGCAACGTGGATGCTGCCGTCGCGGGCCACGCTGTAATCGGTGGGATCGGCGCTCTGCTCGGTGTCCGCAGCGGGCCCGAGCGCAGGTCCGAGGGCCTCGGCCTGCGCCGCCGACAATGGCTGCGGCGCGCTGCCGGCCGCGTGCTTCCCGGCACTGGCCGCTGCCGCCACCGCGGCGTCTTCGGCGCTCTCGCGCTGCGCCACATCGGCGGACACCGCGCCGCCCGGTGAGGGCGGCGCCGGGGCCTTGACCACTGCGCCCGGGCGCGAGGCGATCACATCGATCTCGATCAGCGGCGCGGGCGCTGGGGCCGTCACGGCGGCTACCGTCACCGGAGCCGCCTCCGGCACGCTGATGATGCGGCCGGGCCTGAGATGCACGCTGGTGCGCAGGCGGTTCAGCCGCGCCAGCGATTCGATCGCGACGCCGTAGCGCTCGGCGAGGAGCGCGAGCGTATCGCCCTGCTGCACGCGGTAGCGCTGTGGTCCGCGCTGGGCGGTGTAGAGCTCTCCGGGCGCGAGGCGCTGTGCGAGCAGCTCGGGGGTCCACTGTGTGCCATCGAGGGGCAGGCGCAGCCGATACGACTTCGGCACACGCAGCGCCCCGTTCCACACCGCGGGCAGGAGCGCAGGATTGAGTGCCCGCAGCCGCGCGGCGTCGATCTTGAGCGCGCGCTCGAGCGCGCTCGCCGATACGTAGGCGGGTAGCTGCAGCTCCCGGAAGCGCACCTCGCCCTCCTTCTGCAGCGCGCCGAAGTAGCGCTCGGGATTGCGGTCGATGTCGAGCGCTGCGAGGAACGACACGTAGAAGTTGCGCGAGGCGAAGCCGAAGGTACGGCTCGAATAGCTGCGGACGATCCTGACGATGTCATCGGTGCCGAGTGTGTCGCGGGCGTGGCGTACGCCTGCGGTACCGTGGTTATAGGCGGTGAGCGCGAGCGGCCAGGTGCCGAGCACGCGAAAGTTGTAGGCGAGCAGCTGCGCCGCCGCCTCGGTAGAGCGGAAGGGGTCGAGCCGGTCATCGACGGCACCGTCGATGCGCATGTAGCGCCGCCCGGTCGAGCGCATGAACTGCCACAGGCCCGCGGCGCCCACCTTGGAGTAGGCGTTGGGATTGAACGAGGATTCCACGTGCGGGAGCACCGCGAGCTCCGCCGGGAGCCCGAGGTCCGCCAGCGTCTCGGCGATGTGCGCCTCCCACGCGCCCGAGCGGATCAACCCGCTGCGGAAGCGGTCCGCCTGACCGAGCTGGAAACGGATGTCATCGGCGGCCTCGCGCAGCCGCGCCGGCGCTGCCTCCGCGCCCCACAGATCGCGGATGCGCTGATCTTCGGCCGAGAGCGTGCCTTCATCGCCCGACTGGGCGATGCGGCGCAGTGCCGCCGCGTAGCGCTCACGCGCCGCATCCACTTCGCGCTCGCGCGCCGCGGGCGGGGTATTCGGCGCGAAGTGCAGCGTGTCATACACCACGCCGAGGTTGTACTCATCGTGGAGAAACCCGGCGTTGGTGTCGATCTGCGTGTACACGCGGATCCAGAACTGCACGTCGCGCTCGAGCTGCGGCGGGCGCGGAATCGCATCCTCCGCCGCCCGGGCAACCCCGCACACGAGGAGCGTTGCGAGCGCAAGTATCCGCCCGAGCGCGGCAAGCGCCCCCGCAGCGCCCGCCTGCGAGCCCTCGCGACCCCGTGTCGAGTTCATTTACACCCCTGAAAAGAACGGGCTTCCGGTGTCACTTCAAAGGCTTGCAGCGTCCCCTGCCTCGGCGTTCCTTGGGAAACTGTCGCTGAATACGTCGGATATTTTGACACTTAGGTCCGCAATCCTCCGACACCTGCCGGTAAAGCCGCCGGAGCGGCGGCATCTTCGGCCCCTCGGGGAGCCCGAGATTGTGAGCCGGTTGGGGTTTTGGAGCACCGCATTTACATAACGGGGCGCCGTACAGGCCGGCGTGGGCCGCTGGCACGAGTGTTGCTCATTCATCAATCAGAAGCGGCTCAACGGCCGCGAAGGAAACGACGCCAACGGGATAACCGAAATAAGAAAGCATGGATCCGTAAATGTAGCCGGAGAGCTCGGCGGATACCGTGCACTGACCGGATAACAACGAGAACGACACTCCTCCACACACAAGCAAGCGACCGACACCCCGCTTCCAGCGGGGTTTTTTTTGCCCGCCCGCCGCCCTCACGGCTGCCCGCGGGGCAGCTCGCCGGCATCACCTGTGCCGGGAAAAGAAGAGGCAGCCGGATGGCTGCCTCATAGGCTCGTCTCGATCCCCGTCAGTGCTGTCAGTTCGCGTTGGCTGTCGCAAGAATCCTGGGCCGGCTCAGCCGCATTTCGAGTCCCCGCAGTTGAGGCAGGTCATGCAGCCGTCCATCATCACGACCGCCGCGGTGCTGCAGCGGCCGCACAGCTGCGCTCCTTCCGGAAAATGCGGCTTGGCGAAGGCATCGGCCTGCCGTGCGCGCGCCTCGAACTCGGCGCGCTTCTCGGCAACCAGCTTCTGCTGGTGCGTATCGAGCTGCGTCTTGCGCATGAGGCCGATGGTCTGCAGATGCCGCTCGATGACATAGCCGAGCTCGGCGATGATCGAGGGCATGAACTTACCGCCCGGCTGCCAGTAGCCGCCGCGCGGGTCGAACACCGCCTTCAGCTCATCCACGAGGAAGGTGACGTCACCGCCCTTCCTGAACACTGCCGAGATGATGCGCGTGAGCGCCACGATCCACTGGAAGTGATCGAGGTTCTTCGAGTTGATGAAGATCTCGAACGGGCGGCGCTGCTCGTACTCGGTGCCCTCATTCAGCACGATGTCGTTGATGGTCACGTACATCGCGTGATCGGAGATGGGTGTCTTGATCTTGTAGGTCGAGCCGACCAGCACCTCCGGCCGCTCGAGCTTCTCGTGCATGCGGATGACCTTGGCGGTGCGGCCGTGCTTGTCGCGCACCACCTCGGGCTCGCCCGGAAGCGGCGGCACTGCCTTGGCTTCCGCTGCCCTGGCTTCCGCTGCCCTGGCTTCCGCTGCCCTGGCTTCCGCTGCCCTGGCTTCCGCTGCCTTGTCTGCGGTCTTGTCCTCCGGCTTCTGCACGGAGTACTTGACGATTTTTCGATCTATCTTAGTCATGATGTCTGCCGTTTCGGTACCTCAGTACTTGCCGAAGTACCCCTCTTTCAGGCTGTCGTAGAGATTCGCGGCGGTGTGCATCTCACCGTCGTACTCGACTTCCTCATCGCCGCGCAGCTCGACCACCGTTCCATCCTCGAGCGTGAACTTGTAGAGCGTGTTCTTCAGATCCTGCTCCTTCACCAGCACTCCCTGGAACGCCTCCGGGTTGAAGCGGAAGGTGGTGCAGCCCTTCAGACCCTGCTCGTGTGCATACAGATAGATGTCCTTGAATTCCGCGTAGGGGAAATCCGTAGGCACGTTCGCCGTCTTAGAAATCGATGAATCGACCCACTTCTGGGCCGCAGCCTGCACTTCGACATGCTCCTTGGGAGTGATGTCATCGGACGCGATGAAGTAGTCCGGCAGTCTTTCGGCATCGTTGCTGGCTCCAGGTTTGGCCTCCGGGTTGATGAGCTCGCGATACGCCAGCAACTCGAAGGAATAGACGTCGATCTTCTCCTTGGACTTCTTGCCCTCCCGGATGACGTTGCGGAAATAGTGATGCGCGAAGGACGGCTCGATGCCGTTCGACGCGTTATTCGCGAGTGACAGCGAGATCGTGCCCGTGGGCGCGATCGAGGTGTGGTGCGAGAAGCGCGCCCCGGTCTCGGCGAGCTCGTGTACCAGCTGCGGTGCCACCTGCGCGACGCGCTGCATGTAGCGGCTGTATTTCGCGTGCAGCAGCCGTCCGGAGATCTTCGTGCCGGGCTTCCAGCCATCGCGCGCCATCTCGGGACGCTTGCGCAGCATCTCCTTCGTGACCGCGAACTCCTCGTTCATGATCGGCGCCGGGCCCTTCTCGCGCGCGAGCTCGAGCGCCGCCTCCCAGCCCGCGACCGCCATCTCGCGCGCCACGTCCTCGGTGAACTGCACCGCTTCCGGCGAGCCGTACTTCATGCGTAGCAGCGTCATGGTGCTGCCGAGGCCGAGGAATCCCATGCCGTGGCGGCGCTTGCGCAGGATTTCCTCGCGCTGCCTCTCGAGCGGGAGCCCATTCACCTCAACCACGTTATCGAGCATGCGCGTGAACACCTTCACGACCTCGCGGTACTCGCTCCAGTCGAATTCAGCGAAGTCGGTGAACGGGTGCGTCACGAAGCGGGTAAGGTTGACGGAGCCCAACAGACACGAGCCGTACGGCGGAAGCGGCTGCTCACCACAGTTCCCTGTAACAAGTCCGTTAAAGATGAGATTGTTCCTGTCAGCCTGGGTCGTATCAAACACGGCCTCCCGGCCGACACGTTCGATGCTGGCTATCGCGCTGACGAATTTCTCGCGGTAAGCCTCCGGGTGCCGCTCTTTCCAGGCGCGGTACTTATCCGTCTTTGCTGGAGTGATGAAGCCAATCTCTTCCATGAACCGATCACGCGAAGCGGATCCGATGATGAGCTCGTAGTCTGCCTTGCAGTCGTACAGGCGCTTACCGCCCTTGCCATCCGGCAGCATCCGCTGACCTGCCGCGCGTCGCTTGAGAACCCGGCAGAAGATGCCAAAGTTGGCGAGCAGCATCTGCACGTCCTTGAGAAGAGACGGCTGGCTGGACGCAAGCCGGATAGTGCAGTAGGAGTTCTTGTCATCCCGCTGCACCGTGCCGTCGGTCTGGAACAGTCCGCGCAGATACCCGCGCACGCATTCCTCATTACCGCGCCAGACGATCTCGGGAACCTGTGTCTTGGCGTGTGCCGTAAAGCCGTAGTACTCGAGCACGCGCGCAAGAATTACGGAACGAATCGTCAATGGATTGCGCTCAGGCACCGCCACCGGGCTAACGCGGTACTGCCGCGGACGGTTCGCCCAGCCCGCGATCATTGAATTCACAAGCGCAGCGACTTCCTGCGCGAAGTCGCGGTCCTCGCCCCACAGTTCGATGACCGCCGCGTCTTGGCCGCGGCCGCGACCGGTAAAATGTCCGTCGCCGGTAATGAGCCCGAGGACTAGGCCGAGCTCCTCGTTTCCGCACCCGCCGAACTGTCCCTTGCCGGACTGAATGAATAGCTCATCACCCGGCTTCAGATCCTTCAGCTTGATCTTGCCACGCGACGTGTAGAAGTCATGCCACTCGGTCGCCTTGATCTCGTAACCGTCGTCAGTCACAACGCGATACACGTCCGCGGATGGTGAGGTCATGAACACCGGCACGGCCTCGCGTACCGTCGCACCTATGCCTTCACCGAGCGCGCGCTTATCAACGGTAGCCTGAATGTCGACACGCGCATCGTACAGATCACCCATGCGCACGAGCCCGTAGCGCGTCGCGAGACGCGTGTCGGCCGTGACGCACGGGTTGGTGGCGCGGATGTTCTCGCACCACCAGTTGTTGTTCATCTCATTGACGCGATCGATGAGAATGAACCCGGGCTCGGCGAAGTCGTACGTGGACGTCATGATCACGTCCCACATGCGCCGCGCGGGTACGGTCTTGTAGATCTTGCAGGCGACGAGTCCTTCCTCGTTGACGACGTACCCCTCGTGCACCGGCCACTCGCGCCACGTGAACTTCGCCGCATCATTCAGATCGGGTCTGTCCACCTCGTATTCCCGCAACGACAGCGGAAATGCGAGCTTCCACTCACGATCCTCGCGCACCGCGCGCATGAACTCATCGGTGATCAACAGTGAAAGATTGAACTGGCGCAGCCGTCCGTTCTCGCGCTTGGCACGGATGAACTCCATGACATCCGGATGCCCGACATCGAACGTGCCCATCTGCGCGCCGCGGCGGCCGCCGGCGGAGGAGATGGTGAAACACATCTTGTCGAAGATGTCCATGAAGGACAGCGGCCCTGAGGTATAGGCGCCGGCGCCCGAAACGTACGCACCGCGTGGACGCAGCGTCGAGTGCTCATAACCGACGCCACATCCCGCCTTCAGCGTGAGTCCCGCCTCGTGGACCTTCTTGAGGATATCGTCCATCGAATCACGGATCGTGCCCGAGACCGTGCAGTTGATGGTCGAAGTCGCCGGCTTGTGCTCGAGCGCGCCCGCGTTGGAGGTCACGCGGCCTGCGGGAATCGCTCCGCGGCGCAGCGCCCACAGAAAACGCTCGTACCAGTGCTCGCGCACGTCCTCTTTCTCGACGTCAGCGAGCGCACGCGCGACGCGCTTGTAGGTATCGTCCATGGTCTTGTCGATGGGCGTGCCGTCCTTCGCGCTGAGACGATACTTCTTGTCCCAGATATCGAGCGAGGCTTCCTGAAAAGGAATCGCGTCGATGTCCTTGGGATCGATCTTGATCACGGTGTTCATCTAATCCGCGGCGCTCCGAGTTTTCTTTACGCCAAGACTCACGGATTACAGGGAAATTCCGGCCAAAGCAGTTTGTGGAGCTTGCTGAACCCCCGCGCGCCTGACCGGTACCTGCTGTCTTCCTGACAGTCAGGTCCCTGAAACCTCCCCGACCGCGTGACCCTCTTATCGCTTGCGCGAACACAAGATCTTGTGTCGGGTTCAGAAGACTAATGAGCGTCTCCAGGAGCGTCAAGATTCTGTAAGGTATTTTCAGAGTCAGTTTTTTATTAGCAATTTCAATAATTTCCATCATTATTGGCCGTAACTTCCACGATAATTTTTTGGGCCCTCCGGTCCTTCCAGCGAATCAGGCCAACCCCAATACATTGTGCCCGGGACTGGCACAGGTTCTGCACAGGCTGCCCACAACACGCCCCCTCGGGGAAAGCGCGTGAGTCATTTCTTTCGGACCTCACGCCTGCGCACCCGTTCCTGCGGCAGCGGCAAGGGTGAGGCTGGCGCAGTCCGCGCGGCTGCGCCCGGGCGAAGCCGCCGCCCTTGAAACCGCTCCTGCCGATCCCACATCGGATCGCAAGCGCGTTTTGCGCCCAGCTTCTGAAACGCATTGCTGCGAGGAGTTTTTGTCATGACCATCGTTCGTTATGAGCCGTGGGCGCTCCTGAACCGCTTCCAGCGGCATCTCGATCGCGCCCTGAGTGAGAGCGCTGACAGCGCGAACGTCAGCTGGCTCCCGCGCGTCGACATTCACGAGGAAGACCAGCGCTTCGTCGTGACCGCCGACCTGCCGGGTGTCGAGGGCAAGGACATCGAGATCACCGCCGACGAGGGCGTGCTCACGCTCAAGGGCGAGCGCCGCTCGGAGACGAAAGCGTCCAAGAACGGCTACGAGCGCGTCGAGCGTGCCGCAGGCACGTTCCTGCGCCGCTTCACGCTGCCCGAGAGCGCGGATGCCGAGGCGATCAAGGCCACGCACACCAACGGGGTGCTAGAGGTCACGATCCCGAAGCGCCCGCAGGCCCAGCCGCGACGCATCAGCGTCCAGGCCGCCTGATCCGCTGCGCAAACTGAGTGAGGCCGGTAACGCTGCCCAAGCGTTACCGGCCCTGTTGTCCGTTCAGGTCCGCGGCAAGCGCTCCGGGCTAGAATTCCGCGGCATGAGAAGCGCACTCCTCTGCGTGTGGCTGATCGCGGCGCTCGCCGCCGCGCCGCTTCCGGCTGCCATGCCGCCGGCGGTGAGCGAGACGTCGTTGCCGACGCTCGCCCCCATCGTCAAGAAAGTCTCCCCGGCGGTCGTGAACATCGCGACCCGCGGCACCATCCGCGAGCGCGGCCCCCAGAACCCGCTCCTCGATGATCCCTTTTTCCGCCATTTCTTCGACATCCCACCCGATGCCGGTACCCGCGAACGTCCCTTTCAAAGCGCGGGCTCGGGCGTCGTCTTCGACGCGAAGAGCGGCTACATCATCACCAACGCGCACGTGGTGGAGAACGCCAGCGAGATCACAGTCACGCTGCAGGACAGCCGCGACCTGAAGGCCGAGGTCATCGGCAGCGACGTCCCCTCCGATGTAGCGGTGCTCAAGGTAAAGCCCCAAGGACTGTCGCAGATCGCCCTCGGGGACTCAGCGCGCGTGGAGGTGGGTGATTTCGTGCTTGCCATCGGCAACCCCTTCGGGCTGCAGCACACCGTGACCTCGGGAATCATCAGCGGGCTTTCGCGCTCCGGCATCAACCCCAATGGCTATGAGGATTTCATCCAGACCGACGCCCCGATCAATCCCGGCAACTCCGGCGGAGCACTCGTCAACCTGCGCGGCGAGCTGATCGGCATCAACACCGCGATCCTCGCCAGCAGCGGCGGCAACATCGGCATCGGCTTCGCGATTCCGGTGAACATGGTGCGCAGCGTGACCGATCAGCTCATCCGTTACGGCTCGGTGAAGCGCGGGCAGCTCGGCATCAGCATGTACACCGTCACACCCGATATTGCCCATTCCCTCGGCCTGAGCAACGCCCAGGGAGCGCTCGTCTCCCAGGTGGTGGAAGGCTCGCCCGCCGCCAAGGCCGGTATCCGCACCGGGGATGTGATCACCTCCGTCAACGGACAGCCGGTTAAGTCCAACAGCGAGCTGCGCAACACCATCGGGCTCCGGCGCGTCGGCGACAAGGTCGAGATCGGCCTGGTGCGCGATGGCAAGCCCCTCCACGTGACGGCCGTCATCGAGGACACCAGCGCGGAGCCGGCGCCCCGCCGCGATTCACCGGGCACTTGAGGGCGCGACGCCACACAGGGGAGATTGACGTGAACATCTGTGTGCTCGGCGGGAGCGGATTCGTCGGTACGGAACTCGTGACCCGGCTCGGGCGCGCCGGGCACTGGGTGCGGGTCCCCACGCGCGACCTGCGGCATGTCGAGCGGCTGCGCGTGCTCGATACGGTGGAGCTGCGGCGCGCGAACGTGCACGAGCCGCAGATCCTGAGCCAGCTCTTCTCCGGCTGCGATGCCGTGATCAACCTCATCGGCATCCTCAACCCCAGCGGACGCGCTACTTTCGACAGCGTTCACAGGGCGCTGCCCGCCAAGGTCCTGGCTGCGGCGCGCGCCGCGGGCGTACGCCGCCTGCTGCACATGAGCTCCCTCGGCGCCGGGGAGAGCGCGCCCAGCCGTTACCTGCGCTCCAAGGGCGCCGCCGAGAGGCTGCTGCACGCGCAGCCCCCGGCGGATGCGCCACAGCCCGCAGTCACGATCTTCCGGCCGTCGGTGATCTTCGGCGCCGGCGACTCCCTCACCAACCGCTTCGCCGAGCTGCTGCGCCTCAGCGCCGGCTGGCTCCCGCTTGCGCGCGCGGGCGCGCGCTTTGCGCCGGTAAGCGTCGCCGACGTGGCCGAGGCCTTCGTGCGCTCACTCGGCACACCCGCGAGCGGCGGTGCGACCTACGAGCTCTGCGGACCCGAGATCGTGACGCTGGAGCAGATCGTGCGTCTCACCGCGCAGGTGGCAGGGCTCCCGTGCCACATCGTGCCGCTGCCCGATGGCATCGCACGAGCGCAGGGCGCCGTGATGGGCCTGCTGCCGGGGAGCCCGTTCTCGCTCGATAATTTCCGTTCCCTCACGCTGGATTGCGTGTGCCGCGCGGACGGGTGCGCGGCGCTCGGCATCCGTCCGCAATCCCTGCTCGCCGTCCTGCCCGGCTATCTCGCACCGCGGGCGGCCGCCGCAACCACCGCCTGAGCCCTGCGCCCGGCGGTGCCGCGCGGCCTGCGGCCTGCAGCGCCTCAGTCAGGAGCGGCGGCGGTCTGGGTGCAGAG
>Ga0187769_10000838_pt1 | contig 17060 bp, 18 predicted proteins | sample 0116_SJ02_MP02_1_FD_133140 | JGI IMG/M metagenome (GOLD analysis project Ga0187769, IMG submission 133140) | Tropical peat soil microbial communities from peatlands in Department of Meta, Colombia - 0116_SJ02_MP02_10_MG | ecosystem: Environmental > Terrestrial > Soil > Wetlands > Peat | place... | reverse complement strand
TCCCCCACCCCGCTCGCTTCGCTCGCGACCCTCCCCGCCGCTTTGCGGGGGGAGGGAAAAGAAAGCAGCGCTGTTCGACACACCCGCGCGCAAAAAGGCGCCGCCGGAACGAGAGTGTTTTCCCCTCCCCCCGCGAGCGAAGCGAGTGGTGGGGAGGGGTTAGGGGTGGGGGCACTTTACTTCCGCTCCCCCCACCCCGGTTTCGCATCGCTGACGCGATGCTCACCGACCCTCCCCGCCGCTTCGCGGGGGGAGGGGAAAGAACGCATCGCTGTTTGACATCGCCCGCGCGCGCGAAAACGTGGTGCGGGGACGGGAGAGATTTTGCCTCGGCCGGCGCGCCATACGCGGAGAGAAGGAGATTCACGACTTAGCCTTCGCCGATCTCCCGCAAAATCTCGGCGGTGTGTTCGCCGAGCCGGGGCGAGGGGCGCTCGGCGGCCATCGGCGCGCCGTCGAGCACGATCGGGGTGCGGATACCGGGAATCTTGCCGCCTTTGGCGGCGTCGCTTTTGAGCTCGATCTTCATGCCGCGGTGGATCACCTGCGGATCTGCAAACACCTGATCGAGATCGTTGATCGGGCCGGCGGGAATGGTCGCGGCTTCGAGCTTGTCCAGCAGATCCTGCCGCTTGAACTGCGAAGTCAGCGCGCAGAGTTTGGCGACCAGTTCGGCGCGATGCGCGAGCCGGCCCTTGTTGTCTTTATAGGCCGGCGCTTCGGCGAGTTCCGGCGCGCCGAGAATGCCGCAGAGTTTGACGAATTGCGCGTCGTTGCCGGTGGCGATGATGATGCGGCCGTCGGCGACCGGGAATTCCTGATAAGGCACGAGATTGGGATGGGCATTGCCGATGCGCTTGGGCACTTCGCCGGACACGAGATAATTGAGCGCCTGGAACGCCAGCGTGCCGACGGTAGAGTCGACCAGCGCGCAATCGACATAGCCGCCGCGGCCGGTTTTTTCGCGCCGCGCCAGCGCCGCCAGCACGCCGACCGCGGTGTAGACGCCGGAAAAAACGTCGGCGGTCGGTACGCCGACGCGCACCGGCGGGCCGTCGGGTGTGCCAGTCATGCCCATGATGCCGCCGATGCCCTGCGCCATCAGATCGTAGCCGGCGCGCGCCGCCGACGGTCCGGTCTGGCCGAAGCCGGTGACCGACGCGTAGATCAGGCGCGGATTGACGGCTTGCAGGCTTTGGTGATCGAGCCCGAACTTGGCGAGCCCGCCGACCTTGAAATTCTCGATCAAGACGTCGGCGCGCGCCGCAAGCTTCCTGACGATGCGCTGGCCTTCCGGCGTGGTGAAATCGACTTCGATGGAGCGTTTGCCGCGGTTGGTGCAGTGGAAATAGGCGGCCGACAGATTGCCGCCGTCGGCCGCCGGCACAAACGGCGGGCCCCAGGCGCGGGTGTCGTCGCCCGAACCGGTGCGCTCGACCTTGATAACGTCGGCGCCGAGATCGGCGAGAATCTGCCCGGCCCATGGACCTGCCAGAATCCGCGCCAGTTCCAATACACGCACCCCGGCCAACGGACCCGCCATGGCATTTCCCTCCCGCTGTCGCGGGCGCTTAACTGGCGCAGCCGCACGTATTTGTCCAGATTTGCCTGTGGCTCCCGCATAACCAGCTTGTCATTATCGCGGCCCATCATTAGCTAAATTAAGCCGGATGGACGGAAAGCGGTGAACACGTCGTTCTTCAGCGAATTGCTGCAAAGCATCGCGGAGCGCAGCCGCGCGCTGATCCAGCGCCGCGAGCCGGCGCATGAGCGTTCGGCGGGTCTCGTCGAACAGTGCGAGGAACTGTTGTCCGGCCGCGGCGAGGCCTCGGGCGTGGCGCTGGCGCAGGATATCCTCGATCGCTATGCCGAGCTGACAACCGGTCCGCGCATCGCCTTTTTCGAGGCGCTCGCCACCACCTTCGGCCACGACCGCGCTCGCGTCGACGGCGCCATCGCCGCCTACCGGAAGTCGCCGTCGGATGCGACCGCGGCCGAGCTGCACCACGCCAGCGAGCCGCGCCGGCTCGAACTGTTCCGCCGCCTCAATCTCGCCCCGGGCGGCACCGCGGCGCTGGTGCGCATGCGCGAGCAATTGCTCGACGCCATGGATCATCGCCGCGACGATCTCGGCGCGATCGACGGCGACTTCGTTCACTTGTTTTCGTCGTGGTTCAACCGCGGATTTCTGGTGCTGCGTCGCATCGACTGGTCGACCTCTGCCGCGATTCTGGAAAAGATCATCCGCTACGAGGCGGTCCATGAAATCCGCGACTGGGACGACTTGCGCCGGCGCATCGATCCGCCGGACCGGCGCTGCTACGCCTTCTTTCATCCGGCGCTGGTCGACGAGCCCTTGATCTTCGTCGAGGTGGCGCTGACCCGCGAAATCCCCGGCGCCATCGCGCCGATCCTGTCCGACCGGCGCGAGCCGGTCGAGCCGCAGCGCGCCACCACTGCGGTGTTCTATTCGATCACCAATTGCCAGCGCGGGCTCGCCGGCGTGACATTCGGCCACTTCCTGATCAAGCAGGTGGTCGAGGACGTGTCGCGCGAAGTGCCGCGCGTCGGCACGTTCGTGACGTTGTCGCCGGCGCCGAATTTCGCCCAATGGCTCGACCGCGAGCGCCGCAACGCCGCCTCGGCGGCGCTCGAGGACGAGGATCGCGACGCGCTCAAGGCGCTGGACAACGGCAATTGGTGGCGCACGCCGGAGGCCGCCGAACCCGTGCGCGAGCCGCTCCTGCGCGCCGCCGCATTCTATTACATGCGCGCCAAGAACGGCCGCGGCCTGCCGCTCGACGCGGTGGCGCGCTTCCATCTCGGCAACGGCGCGCGGCTGGAGCGGCTCGACTGGCTCGCCGACACCTCGGAGCGGGCGCTCAAGCAGTCCTACGGCCTGATGGTGAACTACCTGTACGATCTCGATTACATCGAGCGCAACCACGAGGCCTATGCGGATGGACGCGCCGTGGTCGCCGCAGGCGCGGTGACGCGGCTGGTGACGGCGCCGTCGCGCGAAATCGTCGCGGTTTCGGGATAGTGTCCCTGTCCCGCTCGTCCCCGCGAAAGCGGGGACCTAGAACATAATCGACAGAGCGGGACTGGATTCCCGCTTGCGCGGGAATGAGCGGAGATGAAGCCATGCCCTCGCTCCTCGGCGTGCTTGAGACCGTGCTCTATGTCGACGACTTCGCATCGGCTTGCGCGTTCTACGAGCAGTTGCTCGGGCTCAACAGCATTTATCGCGATCAGCGGCTGTGCGCCTACGACGTCGGCTCCCGCGGCGTGCTGTTGTTGTTTTTGCGTGGCCGTTCGCTCGAAACCGTGCATCTGCCGGGCGGCACCATTCCGCCGCATGACGGCCACGGGCCGGCGCATATCGCGTTTTCGATCGCCGCCGACGAGCTTGCCGAGTGGGAAGCGCGGCTGCAAGAGGCCGACGTCGAGATCGAGGGCCGCACCACATGGCCGCGCGGCGGCACGAGCATCTATTTCCGCGATCCCGACGGCCATCTCGTTGAGCTGGCGACGCCGGGCCTGTGGCCGGGGTACTAGCGCATGATCCCGAAAAGTGGGTACCGGTTTCCCGCCTTCGCGAAGCCGGTCAATTCCCGCTGCCACATTTACACGCCGCTTCGGCGGGCGAAGCGAGGTCGGACAAGATCATGCCCAACTAAAATCAGGATTTGCCGTACACCGGCACGATCGCGCCGCGGGTGACGCGATTGTCCGGCGAGGCGAGAAACAGAATCGTCGCCGCGACTTCCTCGACCTTCGGCCATAGCGCATAATCGGCCTTCGGCATGGCCGCGCGGTTCGCCGCCGTGTCCAGGATCGAGGGCGCCACCGCATTGGCCAGAATGCCGTCCTTGACGACCTCTTCGGCGAGCGCCGCGGTCAGCGCGGCGACGCCGGCCTTGGCTGCGGTATAGACGGCCATATTGGCGCCGCTTCGCCATTCCAGGCCGGGGCGCGCCGCAACATTGACGATGCGGCCGCCGGCCGTCATCGCTTGCACCGCGGCGCGGCAGCACAACAGGCAGCTTAAGAGGTTCATGTCGATCTGCTGGCGCAGCGTTGCCAGATCGGCGTCGCGCAGCGCCCCATAGGCAAAGCCGCCGGCGATGTGGATCGACGCCCAGAGCGGCGCGACGCCCTCAAACGCGCGGTCGACCGCCGCCTCGTCGGCCAGATTGCCGGCCACCGTGACGGTGACCTGCTTGTGCTCGCGCAAGGCGAAGCGCTGCGCCTCCGCCGCGTCGAAGCACGGCACGTGACAGAGCGCGCCGGCCTCGACCAGCGCGCCAACGACGGCCGAGCCGAGCCCGCCGGCTCCGCCGGTGACAACGACATGGCGGCCGTGAAAGTCCATGGCGGCATCGTAGCCCGTAGCCCGGATTGAGCGAAGCGAAATCCGGGGACAGCCGACCGGTTCGAACGGCGTTCCCGGATTGCGCATTGCGCAATCCGGGCTACGGTTTCACCAAAGGAGAATCAGTGGCCGATTTCGATCTCGCCATAATCGGCGGCGGCATCAACGGTTGCGGCATCGCGCGCGACGCCGCCGGCCGGCGCTTGCGCGTCGTTCTCCTCGAGCAGAACGATCTCGCCTCGGGAACCTCGTCGGCCTCGTCCAAGCTGATCCACGGCGGCTTACGCTATCTCGAACATTACGAGTTCGGGCTGGTCCGCGCCGCGTTGCGCGAGCGCGAAATTCTGCTGCGCGCGGCGCCGCACCTGATCCGGCCGCTGCGCTTCGTGCTGCCGATCAACGAGGCGCGCCGTTCGCCGACGCTGCTGCGGCTCGGGCTATTGCTCTACGACTGGATCGGCTGGCGGCGCATCCTGCCGGGTACCCGCGAACTCGATCTGGTCACCGACCAAGCCGGCTTGGCGCTGAAAGCGCGGTTCCATCACGCCTTCGAATATTCCGACTGCTTCGCCGACGACGCCAGGCTCGTCGTGCTCAACGCGGTCGATGCCGCCGAGCGCGGCGCGGTGATTCGCACCCGCACCCGCTGCGTGCGCGCCGAGCGCTCCGACGTCTGGCGGCTGGTGCTCAACGCGCGCGGCCAGCGCGACGTGATTACGGCGCGCGTTCTGGTCAACGCCGCGGGCGCCTGGAGCGAATTGTTCGCCGAAACGGCACTGCGCGTCACGCCGCCGCGCCGGCTGCGCCTCGACAAGGGCAGCCACATCGTGGTGCGGCGGCTGTTCGACCACGACCGCGCCTATATCCTGCAGGCGGCCGACGGCCGCGTCGTGTTCGCGATCCCGTTCGAGCGCGACTTCACGCTCATCGGCACGACCGACCGGGCGTTCACCGGCGATCCCTCGGTCGTGCTGCCGACCGGCGAGGAGATCGATTACCTGTGCGGCGCGGTCAACGAATATTTCCGCACCGAGATCGGCGCCGCCGACGTGGTATGGGCCTTTGCCGGGGTGCGCTCGCTTTACGACGACGGCGCCCGCAAGCCGCAGGACATCGGCCGCGATTATGCGCTGATCCTCGACGAGCGCTTCGGCGAGGCGCCGATGCTGACGGTCTATGGCGGCAAGATCACGACTTACCGGCGCCTCGCCGAGCACGCGCTGGCGCGGCTGTCGCATTTCTTCCCGCACTCGCGACCGTGGACCGCGCACAGCGCGCTGCCGGGCGGCGACTTCGTCTACGACGGTGTCGACACGCTGGTCGAACGCACGCAGCGGAGCTTTCGGTTCCTCGCCGCCGATCATGCGCGCCGCCTGGTGCGCGCCTACGGCACCCGCCTCGAGCGCGTGCTCGGCACCGCGACCCGGCTCGACGACCTCGGCATGCGCTTCGGCGCCGATCTCACCGGCGCCGAAGTGCGCTATTTGATGACGACGGAGTGGGCGCAGACCGCCGACGACGTCCTGTGGCGGCGCTCCAAGCTGGGTTTGCGGCTGTTACCGGCGCAGATAGCCATGCTGGAGCGCTTCATGGCGTCGCCGCCGGGTGGCGCAATTGCGTAAAATTTTATGCTTTCGCCAAATTGTAACTTCACCGGTCTGTGGTGTGATCGCGGCGGGGAAGGTTTTCCACGGGACGTCATGGATTCGCTCGCGCACCAGATCGCACGGCAGGTAGAGCGGCTGAAAGTGCTCATCGTCGACGACGAGCCGAGCATGCGCAAAGTAGCACGCGCGCTGTTGCAGTCGATCGGCGTCCGCGACATCAGCGAGGCGGGTGACGGCCGGACCGGCCTGGAAAAGATCTGCATGCGCACGCCGGACCTCGTGCTGCTCGATTGGGAAATGCCGAGCCCCAACGGGCCGGAATTCGTGCGTATGGTGCGCTCGCCCGGCAAGTTTCCGCTGCCCGACGTGCCGATCATCATGCTGACCGCCTACAGCGAGCGCTCGCGCGTGGTCGAAGCGGTGCGGCTTGGCGTCAACGAATATTTGCTCAAGCCGGTGTCGTCGACCGCGCTGTTGGCGCGCATCGTGTCGATCTTGGCCAGGCCGCGGCGCATGATAAAAAAAGGCGATTATTACGGGCCCGAACCGCGCAAGCTCGCCAGCTACAAGCCCGATCTCGATCCGCATATCGATCCCCGCACCGACGAGGTCTATCTCGTCAATTGACGGCGCTTTGCCGCCGCCGGCCGGACGCGCCCGTTAACTGCGCGGTCACCACGCCACCGTTCGCAGCCGCGGCCGCGCGTAAGACGCAGCGAATTGCTTGCGGCGCTTTTACCGTCCCGCAACGTGGCTATGTTCTCATGCCGGCATGGGCGAGGAGGAAACATTAGAGGCGCTGAGCCGCAGCAGCGGCCGTTACGTCATGTCGGCGAGATATTCGAAGCGGAACATCGAAATCACTATTCAGTCGCTGTGCGTATTGGTGGTCGACGACAATCAGTACATGCGCAAGATGATCCGCAATCTGCTGCTCAATTGCGGCATCAAGGATATTTACGAAGCGCCCGACGGCATCGCCGCACTGGATTCGATCCGCACCGTCGCCCCCGACGTCGTCATCCTCGACTGGGAAATGCCGTTGCTTAGCGGCCCGGAACTGGTGCGCATCGTGCGCTCGCCGGGCGTGTTCCCGATCCCCGACGTTCCGATCATCATTCTGACCGGCCACTGCGAGCGCTGGCGGGTTCTCGAGGCGGTGCGGCTCGGCGTCAACGAATATCTGACCAAGCCGGTGTCGGCGAAGGCGCTGTACGACCGCCTCGTCTCCATCACAATGAAGCCGCGCCCGGTCGTGCAGCTGGGCGATTATTACGGCCCGGAGCCGCGCAAATTCATCGACGACGAGGGCAACGAAGAGGCTTTGGCGACGGCGGTGGCCGCAGCCGTCGTCGGCTGACCCGCGCATCTTTCCACTTGTTTCCACTTGCCGCAGAAATGCTCTAGCGTGCGCCCGAACGTTGCCATCGGGGCGCCGCATGCAGGACGTTTCAGCGGATCGCGGTTTTGCCAAGCGCGACTTTGCGCCTTGGCGCGACCCGACGCTTAAATCGCTGCTGCGCATCGAAGGGTTAAGCAAGCGCTTCGGCGCCGAAGCCGCGGTCGACGGTCTTTCGCTCGACATCTATCAAGGCGAATTCTTCGCCCTGCTCGGACCCTCGGGTTGCGGCAAGACCACGCTGCTGCGGATGATCGCCGGCTTCGAACGGCCGACCGCGGGGCGCATCCTGCTTGACGGCGTCGATCTCGCGCCGGTGCCGCCGTATCGGCGCCCGGTCAACATGATGTTCCAGAACTATGCGCTGTTTCCGCACCTCACAGTGGAGGCCAATATCGCCTTTGGGCTGCGCCAGGAGGGCTTGCCCAGGGTGCAGATCGCCGCGCGGGTGGCCGACATGCTCGCGCTGGTCAAGCTGGAGAACCTCGGCCGGCGCAAGCCGCATCAACTTTCCGGCGGCCAGCGCCAGCGCGTGGCGCTGGCCCGCTCGCTCGTCAAGCATCCGCGCGTCCTCTTGCTCGACGAGCCGATGGCGGCGCTCGACAAAAAACTGCGCAGCGAGACGCAATTCGAACTCATGGAGCTACAGCGCCGGCTCGGCCTGACGTTCATCATCGTCACCCACGACCAGAGCGAGGCCATGACGCTCGCCGACCGGATTGCGGTGATGGACCGCGGCCGGCTCATCCAGGTGGCGCCGCCGGCCGAAATCTACGAGCGGCCGAACTCGCGCTGGGTCGCCGACTTCATCGGCGACGTGAACCTGTTCGAGGGCCGCGTCGGCGGCGACCGTTTGAGCGTCGAGGGTACGGCGCTGGGCCGGCTGCGCGTCGCCGATGCGATCGACGCCGCGCCGGGCGCCACGGTGTGGGTAGCGGTGCGGCCGGAGAAGCTCGTCATTACGCCAGGCGCCGCGCCGAACGGCCAACGGGATGCGGACAACGGCGCCGGCGCCACGCTCGTCGATATCGCCTATCTCGGCGACCTGTCGGTTTACCGGCTGCGCACCGACGGCGGAGTGCCGCTGCAAGCGAGGTCCGCCAATACCGGCCGGGTCGGCGCGCGCGGCATCGGCTTCAACGACAAAGTCTGGCTGAGCTTTCCGCCCGAAGCCGCCGTGGTGCTGACGCGATGAAGGCGCCCTTGCAGGAACTGGCGAAGTGAGGAACCCGTGAAATCGACGCAGCGCTCCTGGCTCGCCAAGCTCGTCGTCGGCGTTCCCTATGCCTGGCTGATTGCCTTCTTCTTCGTGCCGTTTCTGATCGTTGTTAAGATCAGCCTGTCGCAGACGGCGATTGCGCAACCGCCCTATACGCCGGTGCTCGACCTGTCGGCCGGCTGGGGCGGCATTGTCGGCTTTTTTGCCGGTCTGTCGTTCGACAATTACGTGTTCCTCGGCTCCGATCCGCTCTACGTGCTGTCCTACGGCAAGAGCGTCGAGATCGCCGCGCTGTCCACCGCAATGCTCCTCGTCATCGGCTATCCGATCGCCTATGCGATGACGCGCGCGCCGCGGCGGCTGCAGCCGGTTTTGCTGCTGCTGGTGATCCTGCCGTTCTGGACTGCGTTTCTGATCCGTATCTATGCGTGGATAAACATCCTGCAGCACGACGGGCCGCTCAATCAGCTGTTGTTGGCGCTCCACCTTGTCGGCGAGCCGCCGGTGTGGCTGTCGACCAATACCGCGGTCTATATCGGCATCGTCTATTCGTACCTGCCGTTCATGGTGCTGCCGCTCTATGCGACGTTGGAAAAACTCGACGAGTCGCTTCTGGAGGCGGCCGCCGATCTCGGTTGCCCGCGCTGGAGGGCGTTCTGGCTGGTGACGCTGCCGCTGTCGGCGCCGGGCGTGGTTGCCGGCGCGCTGTTATGCTTCATTCCGGCCGTTGGCGAGTTCGTCATTCCCGATTTGCTCGGCGGCTCGCGCACGGCGATGATCGGCCAGACGATCTGGACCGAATTCTTCGCCAACAAGGATTGGCCGACCGCGTCGGCGGTCGCCGTCGTGCTGGTCTGCCTCTTGGTCACCCCGATCGTCGTCTTTCAGCACCAGACGATGCGCAGCGCGGAGCAAGGCCGATGATGCGCAGACTCTCCGCGTTCAACCTTGCGGCGCTATGCGCCGGCCTCGCCTTTCTTTATCTGCCGATCGTCATTCTCATCGTCTATTCGTTCAACGCCTCGCGCCTGGTCGCGGTCTGGGGCGGCTGGTCGACGCACTGGTACGCCGAACTCATAAACGATACGCCGTTGCTCGCGGCCGCTTTCGTCAGCCTGCGCGTCGCCGCCATCGCGGCGAGCGCGGCGACCGTCTTGGGGACGCTCGCGGCGGTGGCGCTGACGCGCTTCGGCCGCTTTCGCGGCCGGCTGTCGTTCGCCTCGATGATCTACGCGCCGCTGGTCATGCCCGAGGTCATCACCGGCCTGTCAATGCTGCTGCTCTTCGTCGCCGTCTCGATCGACCGCGGCTTCTGGACGTTGGTCGTCGCGCACACCACCATGGCGATGTGCTTCGTTACCGTCATCGTGCAATCGCGACTGGTCGATTTCGACGTCAGCCTGGAAGAGGCCGCCATGGATCTCGGCGCCCCGCCGGCGCGGACCTTCCTGAGCGTGACTTTGCCGCTGATCCTGCCGGCCGTCGCCGCGAGCTGGATGCTGGCCTTTGCGCTGTCGCTCGACGATCTTGTCATCGCCAGCTTCACTACCGGCCCCGGCGCGACGACGCTGCCGATCCGCATCTATTCGGAAGTACGCCTCGGGGTGAGCCCGGAAATGAACGCGGTGTGCAGCCTTATGGTCGGCGTGGTCGGCGTTGCCGTCATCGCGGCGTCGCTCCTCACCAAGCTCGGCGCGGCGCGCGGCGCCCCGGCGCGGGTGTGAGCTGCGTGTCGATCAGGCTACGTTTGCAAGCCGCGGGAAAGGATAACCTGGCCTTTCATACAAGCGGCGAATTCCAGGGCTGTCGTAGCGCTTTTCGTCAATCTCCAAATACGCTCCGAGAAGAACATCGGCTGGAAGTTTCTCGATAGCGAAGCGAATGGCATCGGCCGCGTGGCTAAACCTCATATATTTGAGAACGCGTGATCTTACCCGCATGCTTTTGCTGGTAAAAAGTTCGGCCGGTGCCTGATAATCAAATATCTTGTCTGACTGCGCGCCCGAAATCATCATTCACCTCCGCTCTTCGAGTGAAACGCCTCGCAAGTCAAAATGAATAATGCAATCGACCGCAGCCGGCGCTCAACAATTACCCTTACCTGACAACGCCGAGATTCGAAGCCCTCACGACACGCATATGGTGCGAACCACGCAGAACATCAAGATTGCGAGAGCAGTTCAGTAATTGGGCGATCGCGGAATATGGACCCAGAGTTAGGTCTTAGGGCCGAAGCATCATTGCAATGCACGCGCGGCATCGCTATATAGCCGCTATTCGCGATTGCGCCTGACCTTGTAGTCTCGGCCTTAGCGGCCTTTGTCAAGAACACGCAAAATCCGGATATCCGACCCATGCGAAATGGTTTGTATGGGCAACGACGCCTTTGCGCGTTTTCATAAGGAGGCCACTGATGGCCACAGGTACCGTTAAATTCTTCAATGCCCAAAAGGGTTATGGCTTCATCGTTCAGGACAATGGCGGCCCCGATGTATTCGTTCACATTTCGGCGGTCGAACGTGCCGGCATGCGTAATCTCAACGAAGGCCAGAAGCTTTCATTCGATGTGCAGGCCGATCGGCGCAGCGGCAAGTCCGCTGCCGATAACCTGCAAGCGATCTGACTCGCGTTTGAAAAACGACGCCAGCGCGCAAGCGCTGGCATTTCTTTTGCAAGAGGACAAGGACGTGGCAAAGAAGCCGGGCACCAATCCCAAGAACGAATTCGTGTTCTTCGATGTGGTCTATGAAGATGGCTCGCAGCGCTCCAATCGGCGCGTGCCGGCCGAACTATTGGGCGGCCTGGACAAAGACGAACCCGCGCGTGGCTTCATCATCGAGCAGGATCGCGATATCGCCCAGAAATCGGGACGCCCACCGCTGGCCATAAAAAGCATTTGTCGCGCCGGCGCAAAGCGAGTAGCGGCGCGTTGACAACGCGTCGGCATGACCGGTGTCCCTTGTCGGGCTCTAAGCGGACCTGGCGCAAACGATCCGAAATGTCGCGTTTAACCCAATTCGGAATTCATTCGACAAAGTTTGCTGTAGTGCACGAAGCGAGAGCGGAACGATCACGATGTTGCGCACGGGGCGGGCGCAAGCTGAGTTGGCAGCTTGCGCCCTCGTCTTGATTGTACGCTTTATTGCGTACACGCACTGAAGAAGCCGTGACACCATTGCCCCTTCGTGCACATCTTTTTTGCCGGACCGCAGGTGCATGTCGCAGCCGCCTGCTTCCCCTCGGCGCACGCCGGCACCGGTTTAGACATGTGCCCCTTAGCCTGGGCTAATCCAACAGACATGGCAGTTGTAAGCAGCACTACGGCGATTGTCCTCAGCATGGTTGGTTTCCTCCCTAGTCATGCAGCGAAAGTTTATACGAACGTCAAAGGTGATGCCAAGGCGGTCGAATTGCTTGCGGCGCCGCCGGTCGCTAAGAGGCTTTAAGCCGACATTCGCTGGACAGCCGCTCCGGTGCGGTTCTGAGCCATGGGAGCGGTAAAACGGACATCGGTACGGCGAGCATCAACGTCGCCTAATGACCCCGATTCTAGCGAGGTCGAGGGGCCGATCCCAGCAGGCGGTCCTAGCGATCGTCGGTCCATTCGATTCTGCCTATTGATTCAAACAATTTTGTCGCATACCTAACACGTCATTGCCGCGACAGGAGAACGGATTGCCGTCCCGATTGCTGTTCAGCGCCTTGTTCGGTCTTGTCCTGCTCGTGCCGCCGCTGGTGCATGCCGAGGACAGCACGACCAACAAGGTTTCGTTCTACTTCGCCGCCCATGAAGACGACTGGCAACTCTTCATGAATCCGTCCGCTTTCGAGGATGTGGCCGGCGCCGCCGGCAAAACCGTCTTCGTCCATGTCACCGCCGGCGACGATGGGCTCGGCGCGGGTTCGTGTGGCCGCAAGCAGCCCTACTACTTGGCGCGCGAGAACGGCGCGATGAACGCCATCCGCTTCATGGCGGACGAGGACAAGGCGCCGATTGCCGGCTCGACCACCGCGATAAACTTCAACGGGCACGCCGTGTTGCGAGTCGGCTATCTCAACACAATCGCCTATTTCCTACGCCTTCCGGACGGCAACGCGTCGGGCGCGGGCTTTGCCGGGACCGGATTCCAGTCGCTCAAGCGGTTCGCCGATGGCGATATCGAGACGCTCACCGCCGTCGACGGCTCGACCGTCTATCGCAGCTGGAGCGACCTGGTCGCGACCATGCGTGACATCATCAACTACGAGCGCGGCAATGTCGCGCTGCTTCAGGTCAATGTTGCTGAGACCGACCAGCACATCAATCCGCAGGATCACTCCGACCATCTGATGACGGCGAAAGCCGCACTTGATGCGACGAAAGGTATGAGCTGCGTGCGCCGCGTCTATTATGTGGACTATGCCAGCGCGAAGCTGCCGGAAAACCTCGGTACTCAAGAGCGCGACATGGAAAGCGCCGTATTCGCGGTGACGCTTGCCGGGGTCATGGCGTTCGACCACACGACGGCCTGGCATCACTACGATCAATCCTTCATTGGCCGGAACTATTATCGCGTCGAGGAGCCCGGCCGTCGTTGCCGGGCGGATACGGCCGTGGCCGCCGACCGGCATTGAAGCAAAAAGCTCGTGCGGACGATGGCGGGGTTTTTCGGGACTGCCGATTTGACCTAGCGCAACGCGAGGCCGCCATTTCTCTGCGATAATGTTTTATTGGCGTGGGGGCGCGGTGGGCCAGAGGCGCGGCAGAGGCAGCCGATGCGTTACGTCGAGCTTTCCGGTGTGCTGCAACGACCACGGGTCGCGTCGATCGACGCGCTGCGTGGTTTGAATATGTTTTGCATCATGGGCTTCGATGGTGCCATGTGGGCGCTCGCCGAGATGACTAACGGCAAGAGCGCCGCCTTGAGCGCTATAGGGAAATTCCTGGGGGATCAATTCACCCATGTCTACTGGGAAGGGTTGCGCTTTTACGATTTCATCTTTCCGCTGTTCATCTTCATCACCGGCGTGTCGATCGTGCTGTCACTGCCGCGCGCGGTTGAACGCGATGGCAAATTCAAGGTGCATTGGCGGGTGCTGCGTCGCTCGCTGATCTTGTACGTCCTCGGCGTCGTGGCCTATGGCGGCATCAGCCAGCACTGGGCTGATGTCCGCCTGCTCGGCGTGTTGCAGCGCATTGCGCTATGCTATCTGTTCACTGCACTCATATTCCTGAACTTCAATTTGCGGGGCATGATCGCCGCCTGCGTCGCCCTGCTGCTCGGGTACTGGGCGCTAATGACGTTCGTTCCAGTCCCGGGAATTGGAGCCGGCTCTTTTGCGCCTGACGCCAATCTTGCCAACTGGATTGACCTCAATTATTTGCCCGGCCGACTTTGGGATGTGACTCGCGATCCGGAAGGCATGCTGAGCACGCTGCCGGCGACCGCGACCTGTCTGCTCGGTGTTTTCGCTGGGCTATGGTTGTGCAGCACTCGCACGGGCCCGCGGCAAAAAACGCTCGGACTCATCGCCGCAGGCGGCCTGCTTTTGGCCGGGGGCCATCTATGGGCGTTGCAGTTTCCCATCGTCAAAGCGATCTGGACGTCGTCTTTCGTCCTGGTCACTGCCGGATACAGTGCGCTCGCACTCGCTGCGATGCATCAGATTATCGACGTATGGGGCTGGCAACGCTGGGCGACGATTTTTGTCTGGATAGGGGCCAATGCGATCACGCTTTATTTCCTAAATGATGTGGCCAACTTCACGACGTTTGCCTCTCGCTTTGTCGGGGGCGACCTTGCGAGCTTCCTCGATCGCGCGGTGACGCAAGGTGCCGGCGGCTTCGTCGTGCAGACCCTGACTCTTGCCGTTGCGGTCACGCTGGCCGGCTTTTTGTATCGCCGCAAAATCTTTCTGCACGTCTGAGGTAAGGTGACCGAATGGAGCTGCGGTTTGCCACGTCGCTTGTGTGTTCTGGCATGCTCTGGCGATCTTATCGGTACACATCTCAATCCCGGCTCTCGCCGGGCGGGCGGAACAGATAAAACAGAAACCAGATCGGCACGATCACCAACGAGCCAAGGAGCAGATTGGGCAGCGCCCAGGCCAGGCCTTCGCGCGCCAGGTCCTCGATGCGGTCCGGCGACAGGCCGGCCATTTTGATCAGCTCGTCGGTCCTGATGCCGAAATGGGCGAGGATCGTCCCGACGATCAGCGACGCGATCAGCACCTTGACGAGAGTGCGTGTGAGGCGGCCGAGCATCCGCTAAAGCTTTCCTGCCTCGGGCTGCGGGCAAAGCCCGCGCTGATTCGGGCCGGGCGAATCATAGAGCAAAAACTAAAAACCTGCGCGCGTGGCGGCTATTGGGACGATTTGGCCGCCGCCGGCGCCGCGGCGGGAGACGCCGCCGGCGCAGCGGCAGGCGGCGACGCCAAGAGCTGGTCGATCACCGAGCGCACGGCTTCGCTGGCATTGTAGCTCTTGGCCGAATTGAGAAGCGGTGCCGCCGCGCCGGAGCGGCGGATCAGGCTCTCGGGGTCGGGCAGCATGACCGGGTCGCTCCACGGCCCCTGCACGACGAACGGCAGGTCGAACTCGTCGGCGCTGGCGCTCGAGATGAGCGTCGCTACGCCTTTGAGATCGAGGTCGCGCGCCGGCACCGAGGCCTGGCCGCCGACCGCGAGCCGCACCGACGGGCCGTCGACATGCATGTCCTCGATGGACACCACGCCGTTTGAGACCTTCAGGCTGACTGCAAGCTGGTCGAATGGCGTGTTGCCGGTGCGGAAGTCGCCGCTGCCAGACAGTGGACGGCGCTGCAGGCGGCGCAACAATTGCTCGACATTGATGCCGGCGAGCACGCCGGATTGAGCGTTGAGCGTGGCGGTGCCGCCGAGCCCGCGTGTCACCGCCAACACCGAATTGCCGGCGCCGCCGAGATTGACGGCTAGATTGCCGCGGCCTCGCAGCTTGTGGATGCCGAATATCTGGCCGAGACAATTTTCCAGATCGACGTCGAGGAATTGCAGATGCGACGTCACCGCGACCCCGTCATCGGCCTTGGCGATGCCGACCGCGCCTTTGGCGAGGCCGCCGAAGGCCTGCGATTCTCCGACGGTCAGATCGAGCTTGCCGTCGCGCATCGTTGCGGCGACCGCGGTGCGGCCCAACCGCGCGTCCGCAACCTTCACGCTGGCGGCTGAGAGCCGCAAATCGAGATTGAAATCGTCGAGACCGTCGAGCGTGATCGGCAGCCGGTCCCAGGTGTTGTCGTTCCTGGCCAGGAGCCGGACGCCGGACACGTAAGGCGTCAGGTCGAGCGCGTCGGCGGCAAGCGTGCCTTCGACCAGGCGATGGCCGTCGATCGCTAGCGCCAGCGCGCCTTCGGCGCTGTTGCCGTCGAGCTCGACATTGACATTGGACAGCGCCGCAACGCCGCCGCCGATGTCGCTTTGCGCGCGCAGCGCGAACCGGCCGAAGCCTCCGAACGGCAACTTGTGCCTGCCGGTCCAGCGCATCGCCTCACGCAGCGACGGCGAATCGACGCTCAGCGTGCCTTCGATCTTCAGCGTCGGCTCGTTGCTCGCCGCGCCGTCGAAGGCGAGATTGAGCGGCGCACTGGCGAGCCGCACCTTGACGCCCGAGCGGTCGCCGGTCAGCGCCGCCAGAAAATCGCTGAGTGTGAGACTGGCCTCAACCGGCTCGTCGTGCCAGACGAAATGACCGTTGGCGCCGAAGCTCTTGGAAATCGACGGCCAGGCGACGTCGAATTCGAGGTTTTCGAGCCGCTCGGTGGCGCCGTTGCCGTCGTCATGGACGATAACGGTGCCGTCCCTGATGCCGATCTCCGAGAACGAGGCGGTGCGGCCGGGGTCCGGTTGCAACGCATTGGCGAGCGCCACGATCAGCCCCGACCAGTTCGACTGCCCGTCCGCCGCAAACGTCACGTTGATGACCGGGCGAAGCAGCGTCACGTCGGCGATTTCGATGCGTCCGGCGAGCAGCGGTAAATAGCGCAGCCGCGCCCGCAACTCGTCCGCCGCCACGGCGGGTTCGCCGGTGCGGTCGTCGCCGAGCAGCACGTTGCGGAAGCGCACGCTGCCGGATGGAAACAGCGACAGCGAGACCTCGTCACCGAGGATCGGGTCGAGCCCGGTGACCGCGCGAATTTCCGATTTCACCGCATCGCGCACCGCCGCGGCCGGGATCAGAAACGACAGCGCCACCAGGGTGACAAATGCCGCCGCAATCACGGCGGCAACGGCAATCGCGAGGCGTTTCAAGCCGGTGGCCGCGGTCACGGGACGTTTCCGGGTATTGTGAGGCCGGTCGACTATAGCGGGCAGTAGGCAGGCTGCAAACCTGCCTGCTATCTGTGTCGCTTTCGTGGCCGGCAACCGCCGGGCCCGGCACGAAGCGAACAGCTAAAATCGCGCCGTTGCGCGTAAAGCGGCCCGCTGCGGCTGCCGTGCCTGGGC
>Ga0187769_10000837_pt1 | contig 17067 bp, 13 predicted proteins | sample 0116_SJ02_MP02_1_FD_133140 | JGI IMG/M metagenome (GOLD analysis project Ga0187769, IMG submission 133140) | Tropical peat soil microbial communities from peatlands in Department of Meta, Colombia - 0116_SJ02_MP02_10_MG | ecosystem: Environmental > Terrestrial > Soil > Wetlands > Peat | place... | reverse complement strand
GATGAGGTCTCGGCCATCTCCGGGGTCGAGGTGTCCAAGATCGAGGCCCTGGCGGACCGTTGCGCCGGCCACCGGAGGATCGTGGCAATCTATGACCTGGATGACACCCTCGAACGGTCCACCGACGACCTGATCGCCCTGGCTCAGCTCCTCTTGCTCACCGGCCATCTGGACCACCAAGGGGAGGGCCTGCTCCTGCTGCGGTCCGACTGCAACAGCGAGGGAGCCAGGCTGGCCGGAATCGCAGAACCGCTCGCACCGGGGGGGATCCGGGGGGCCCTGGTGATATTGGAGAATCCGCTGGGGGATCCTGACTCGCGCCGCCAACTGGAGCAGCTGCGCTCCCTCGTCGTCATCGATCATTTCTTGACCGAGACCGCCAGGGCAGCGCAGGTGGTGTTGCCTGCGGCGACCCTGGTCGAGTCCGAGGGCACACTGGTCAGCTTCGACCGAAGGGTGCGGAAGCTCGCCCGGGCCAGTCAGCCTATCGCCGGACTCAGCACCGCCGAGGTGCTCGCCCGGCTCTCGGGAGCGCTGGGCCATCCCGTCCGCTCCACCGACCCGGCACAGGTCCGGGCAGAGCTGGCCAGACATCTCGGCCTGCCTGCGGATCGGCTGGAAAAGGCCCGCGATCGGGGGGAGACCTGGCCGACGCGCCGAGATCCGTCCTGGTCGCTCCACCTCCGGGCGATCAGGCTGAACTCGACCGCAATGACGGCAGACGTGTACCCCTGTGCGAGCCTGGATGGGTATCTCCATCGGCGACTCGCCGAGATGGGATTGCCACGGCCGTGAGGGCAGATGCGGCCGGGGCCTCAGCAGGAAGCGGAGCCCATGCAGGATCTTGATCGGCTGCTCAGGGAAGAAGAGCTGCTTGCCCGGCTCGACTGGTTCATCCGGCTCCGGTGGGTGTTCCTGATCGGGCTGACCCTGATGATTGCGGTGACCAGCCAGCTCCTGGGGATCGCCCTGCCGTATCCGCAGATCCTGGCGGTGGGCGGCATCATCTTCGCCTACAACACCGGGTTCTACCTCTACCATTCCTTTTACACCCGCCAGCGCCCCCCCGACATCCGCGCCACCAGGATCGAAGCCAACCTCCAGATCGGCACGGATATTCTGGCGCTGACGGCGATGATCCACCTCTCCGGCGGGGGCGAGAATCCGTTCATCTTCTTCTATCTCTTCCACGCCATCATCGGCAGCATCCTCCTCAGCAAGATTGAGGTCTGGACTCATGGCAGCCTGGCCTACGCCCAGTTCCTGTCGGTCCTCTTCCTGGAGTATTTCGGGATCCTCCCGCACTATTGGTTGACCCCGTTGTACGACTCTCCCCGGCACCAGAATCTCTTCTTCCTCCTGGGGGTGGGTATTGCCTTGCTGATTACTCTCTTTGGCACCATCTATATGAGCTCCTCCATCGTTCACGGCCTTCGCATCAGGGAGATGGAATTGCAGCTGACCCGGAGGATGCTGCAAAAGAAATCCCATGACCTGGAGGAGGCGAACAGGGAGCTGAGAGAGAAGCAAGCGCAGCTCGTTCAGTCCGAGAAGTTGGCTTCCCTGGGCCAACTCTCGGCCGGTGTGGCCCACGAGATCAATAACCCGATCCAGTTCATCCAGGGAAATATGCGGATCCTCAATGAGTCGATGGATACCATCCTCCCGCTTCTCGACCAGCACGCGCGGGGGAATCCGGATCTCACCGTGGCCCGGCTGAAGTACCCGTTCTTCAGGGAGCACATCAAGACGCTCCTCAACGACATGTACACCGGCGCCATTCGCATCGCCGACACCGTCAGGGACCTCAAGAAGTTCGCCCGCCTCGACGAAGGAAAGATGGATGAAACGGTGGACGTGAATGAGGTGGTGCGGGCCGGCCTGCGGCTAGTCCAGAACAAGATCAAGCGGTATCAGGTGATCGCAGACCTCGATCTCGAGCTGCCCACGATCACGGGCTGCACGAACAAGGTAGAACAGGTGGTGGTGGCGAACCTGATCAACGCCGCCGAGGCGCTGGGCGAGCGCCCTGGCGGCATGATCACGCTGAGTACGAGGGCCGAGGACGGGGGAAAGAGCATTCGCCTGTCGGTCAGCGACAACGGGCCCGGAATGCCCGAGCACATCAAGAGCAGGGTCTTTGACCCCTTCTTCACCACCAAGCAGCCAACCGGGGGGACCGGCCTGGGCCTTTCCGTTGCGTATGGCATCGTCAACGAGCACGGCGGATGGGTCGAGGTTGCCGGCGCCGTGGGTGAGGGCGCAACGTTCACGTACCATTTCCCGGTGAAGAGGGGTGCGGGATGAAGCGCGTGCTCGTGATTGATGACGAGGTGGCTGTCCTGCGCCATTTCATGGTTCTCCTGACCCAGAGCCAGCGATACGAGATTATGGTGTTGAGCGACAGCACCAGAGCCCTGGAAACGGTAGGCGCCGGAAAGTTCGACGCTGTCCTGCTGGACATGGCTATGCCGGGGGTTCATGGTCGGGAGGTACTGAGGGGCATCCGGGAGCATCATCCCGAGACCGCGGTGATCGTCATCACCGGGGTTGAGGACAGTCAGCTCGCGGTCGAAGCGATGCAACTCGGTGCCTTTGACTACCTGTACAAACCGGTGGGGGAGGACCAGCTGATGCTCACGCTGGACCGGGCACTGGAGGAGTGTGCGTCAGGCCGACAGGCGGTGTAGCTGGGGGCAAGTCACGCCGAACACGAACAGGCAATTCGAATAGATCCCTCCTTTCCGCAGCCGGTCAGAGATACTTGCGCGGGTCGGCGAGCCGACCCTCGATGGCGCTGGCCGTCACCGTGGCGGGGCTGGCCAGGAAGATCCGCGCATCCCGCGAGCCCATGCGGCCCTGGTAGTTCCGATTGCTGCTGCTCACCATCTGGGCGTTTCTGGAGAGCACGCCCATGTGGCTGCCGAAACAGGGCCCGCAGTTCGACGACTCCACGTTCGCCCCCGCCTTGATGAAGACCTGCAGGATGCCCTCGTCCATGGCGCGCTCGTACACCCGCCGGCTGGCGGGGATCACCACGAAGGAGACGTCCGGGTGCACCTTGTGGTTCCGCAGGACCTTCGCGGCCTCCACCAGGTCCTCGTAGCGCCCGTTCGTGCACGCGCCCAGGAAGGCGTCGGTGACCCGGTCGCTGGTCACGGCCGGAAAGTCCGGGGTCGGGTGCTCCTGGCTGCGCGCGATCATCTCCTGCACCCGAGACACCGGCGTGGCATTCGCCGGCTTGTGCGGGAATGAGATCATGGGCTCCAGCGTCGACAGGTCCACGGTCATCCGGTCGGCGTAGCGCGCGTCGGGATCGCTTTCGATGGGCGCCACCGGCCACTGCGCCCGGCCCGTGAGGTAGGCGCCCAGGGTCTCGTCGTAGGGCATGATCCCGGTGCGGGCGCTCATCTCGACGGCCATGTTGCAGATCGTGGTGCGGGCGTCCATGGCCATCCGCCGGACGCCGTCCCCGCTGAACTCTGCGACGCGCCGCGAGCAGCCGCCTGCACCCATCTTGCCGATGATGTGCAGGATGATGTCCTTGGCGTACACGCCCTTCCCGAAGGTCCCGGTCAGCTCGAACCGGACCGTCTCCGGCACCTCGAAATCATACAGGTGGCCGGTGGCCATCGCATAGGCCCCCTCGGTCGTCCCCACACCGAAGGCCAGGGCGCCCATGGCCCCGTTGGTGCAAGTGTGGGAGTCGGTCCCCAGGACGATGTCCCACGGGACGATGTGCCCGTCCTCGATCAGGACCACGTGCTCGATCCCGTCCCCCTCGCGGTAGACCTTCGCCCCCTGCTCGCGCCCGAAGGATTCCACCAGGTCGACGCCCTCCGCCACCTCCACCGAGAGGGCGGGCACGGAGTGGTCCGGGATGAAGAACACCCGGCGGGCGTCGAAGACCCGGACGGGCTTGCCGTACTTCTTGAATGTCTCGCCGAACAGATTGCCGAGACCCTTGATGGCGGGCGGCCCGATCACGTCGTTGAAGAAGAGCTTGGTGACGGGGAGCCGTTCTATCTTGTCGCCGGCGTGGACTGGCCGGCCCGCCTGGCGTGACACGATCTTCTCGACGAGCGTCTGTCCCATGGCGATCTCCGTTGGCGTGACGCGGGCGGTGGCTCACCGCCGCCCGGTGAGGATCTCCTCAAGGTGGGCCCGCACGCGGGCGGTCATTCCTCCTGCCTTAAGCGTCCGGCGGTCCTCGACCTTCATCTGAAACGGGATGCTAGTGTCGCGGGTCCGGTTGTGGATGACGCCGGCGTCCAGATCGATCGCGATCTGGTCGCTGAGGCTCAGGCCGCTCGTGTCCTGGACGGTGATCAGCGGAAGGCCGTTGGCAAGGGAGTTCCGGTAGAAGATGTCGGGAAAGGACTGGGCGATCACGCAGACGACCCGGTTGAACTGGAGCGCGTACACCGCCTGCTCCCGGCTACTGCCGCAGGCGAAGTTCTTTCCAGCGACGATGATGTTGGCCTGGCTTGTCAAGCAGCGAGTGCGGAAGTCGGAATCGAATTTCGCGAACGCATATGTCGCGAAATATTCGGGATCGTCGCTCTTGGTCAGATAGAGGGCCGGGATGATGTCGTCTGTGTTGATGTCGTTGCCGAAGACCGATGTTACGGTGCCGCTCAGCATTGCCCGCACTCCTTCAAGGGACGCCCCTCAGCCAGGGTTTGCCCGCACGTCCGGAATCATACCTCGTCAGACCCGCCGTGTCGAAGGGGGGATCCGCGTCCAGCCGCCCGAGGGACCATCCGTCCTGGGCTGGAAGCCTCGCGGGGTGTCGCGGAGAAACCGTGGGGGATCGCCGGCGACGCGGTCGGGGCCTGACCGGGCTGGGATACTCCGTTAGATGCGACTCCCTGTCAAGGGAGAAATTCCCGGCCACGGGAGGAGGCCGAAGATCCGCACGACCACCTCATCAGGGTCCCACGGGCGGCCCACTCCTTGGAAATGCTCGGATCCTGGCGAGATTATCCTTCGCGGGCGACCCGGGCGTGTCGCTTGGGGCTCCGGGGTTGGGGGGTGGTGGAGGCGTGGATCACCGGGTGGACGATGTCCAGGGCGGCCAGAAATTCTGGGTAGAAGTTCCTGGAGGCGAAGCCGAACCTGGGGCCGCTATAGGACCCGATGATTTCGTCAACGGCACTACTCCCCAGGGTTGTCTTGGCCGCCAGGATCCCTTCCCTGCCGTGGTTGTAGGCGAGAAGAGCGAGCGGCCAGGATCCTAGGGCCTCGTAGTTCTGTTTGAGGAGGCGGGCCGCAGCATCGGTGGCGCGGATCGGGTCGCGCCGATCGTCGCGGTGACGCGTGATGTTGAGGTAGCGCTTTCCCGTCGAGGGGATGAACTGCCAGAGGCCAACCGCCCCGGCCTTGGACCGGGCATGAGGGTTGAAGGACGATTCCACCAGTGGCAAGGCTGCCAGCTCGTGAGGGACGTTGTGTCGCTTCAGGACGAAGAGGATCCGAGGCATCAGGGTCTGGGCGCGCCGCAACCCCTCCTCCACCCGCTCCCGCAGTCCCTGCTGGGCCCGGATGTTCGAGGCGGCGCGCAGCAGGACAATCGGCGAACAGGGGCAACCCCAGGCTTGGGCCGCCCAGCGTCCCTCGAACCCCAGGTCGTCGGGGGAGGCGCCTTGGGCCAAGCTGGTGAGAATTCCCTCATACATGGCCCGCACCCGCTGGATCTCGGGCGCGGCCGCCTCGGCGGCGCGCTGTTCGTTCGTGGTGCCAGGGACGCGCACTACGTCGTAGATCACGGCCAGGTTCTCGCGGTCGTGAAGGACGAAGTCCCCCACACCGAACTCGGTGTAGATCCGCTTCCAGAAGTCAATGTTGGAGGACAGGGCGGGCGGCCTGGGGAAATGAGGGTTCGGGGCCTCGTCCTCGTCGGCGAAGGCCGGCGCAGTGAGGACAAGGAGCACAGGAACGATCAGGATGGCTGCTAGGGGCACGCGGCAACCGAATGCCCGCATTCGACCTCCGTCGTCCGTCGAGTTTCTCTGAGTGGTATCTAGCAGACCGCGTCCCGGGGGGCAAGGACTTTTCGCTCGCGCGGGGAGGGCGTCTCATGGCAGCTTTCGAATGCGGGAGGCCTCGACCTCGTCCGTGAAGGTGTAGCGGCCCACCCGGCGCTCCCGCTGGAACCGTCCGCGGACCTCGACCCGGTCGCCTGGAGTGATCGCCGGCTTCCCCAATGAGAACACCTTCAAAGACGCCCCCGTCTCGTCCGACAGGCGAAATGTGAAATAGTCGTTGCCGCGCCGTGAGGTCCGGGGATCCACGGCGCTGGCCTTGCCCGCAAGCACCACCTCTCGACCATCGAAGGCATCCGGGCGGGCCAGGATGTCGCCAAGGCGGTCCCGCGCCAGGACTGGAACCACCAGCCCGATCGCCAGGAAGGTGACGACTCCCAGCAGCAAGGCCGGGGGGCGCACGATCCGTCTCATTCCCTCGCCTCCCCCCACAGGCGGCGAAACTCCTGTTGGAACCGCTCCACCAGCTTGGGCTCCTCCAGCACAACCAGGTTCTCGTAGTTGGCGTGTTCGGCGCTGTTGGTCCAGTTGTACGAGCCGGTCACCACGAGGCGCTCGTCGAAGACGGCGAACTTGTTATGCATCAGACTCAGCTCCGGAACGCCGAGCGACCGGACAGGAATGCCGTTCAGGCGCAGGCCGCGGACGCCGGAGCCACCCGTCTCTGCCATCTCCCGGTCCACCACCACCCGGATCTGCACTCCGCGGGCGTTCGCCGCATACAGCGCCTCGGCCAGCTCGAACGCGGTGAAGTTGTAGACGGCGATGTCTATGGTTTTGCGGGACTCTTGGATGGCGCGCACCAAGCGCTGGCGCGCGCCGCCGTTCGGGGAGAAGTAGACCTCGGATGCCTGCGCGGCGGCCGCGGAGAGGAGGCAAGAGAAAAGGAGGGCCAGCCCGAAGAGGCGCGATCCTCGGAGCCCGAATACGGAGTGCGAAAGCTTGGCTGGTTCGTGCGAGGCGCGCACGGCGGCATTGTAGGGACCGGAACCGCCAGCGTCAAGCAGCATGGTGGGAATCGTGGTGGGTTAAAGATCCTTGGCCGGACGCGGAGGCTGCGGCGTCACCCCTGGCGCTATGGGAATCGGTTCGCCGGCGAGACGGTGCTTACGCCTGATCCTCCCCCCAGCGGGAAGCTACCTGCAAGTCGTCACGGTCCAGCTTTGCGATGGTCAGCTTTGCCCCAGGAGGGACCTTCCCTTCATTCCACAGAAAGCTACTAAGGACGTGTTCGGCTTCCCATGTCCAGAATGAGTTGTCCAGCGGGATGTGCCGGCCGGTGGCGCGCTCGACGAATCCAATGACCTCGGGAACAATTTCCACGATAACCTCTTGCTCCTGTCCATCGGGATGTTGGACAAGGAAACGACGCCTCGAAAGGTCTGGCGGCCGCGTGCCCTCGAGGTCAGGTGCCCCCCACAGGCGAAACCCGTTGAAGGTGAGCCTGACGATGGGCGGATGGGCGCGCTCGGCAGCTTTCTCGAGCGGCGTGGGCGCGACCGAGGCGGTCGCCGGCCTGGCCAGCGCTGCGGTCACTGCGTTGCGCACGATCCCGGGCGTCATCGGCTTGCGGACGAAATCCAGGGCGCCGAGCTTCATGGCGTCCACGGCGAGTTCAATGGAGGCATAGGCCGTGATCATGATTACGCGGGCTTCTGCCCGGCGTTCCTTCATGCGGCGTAATGTCTCGAGGCCGTCCATGCCCGGCATCCGCTGGTCCAGCAGCACCGCATCCCACGCCGAGCCGTCCCCGAAGGCCTCCAGCCCACGAGGCCCGTCAGCCGCCTCGCCCACCTCGTACCCGGCGGCCTCGAGGGTCATGCGCATCACGCGCCGGATGTGATCTTCGTCGTCAATGACCAGGATCCGTGTCTTCATGCCTCGTCTCCCAGGTGCGGGATGGCAACGCGGCCACGGGCTCATGAACGACCCGCAGGGTGAAGGTGAACGTGGTGCCGTGCCCGACCTTCGACTGGACGACGATCTGTCCGCCGTGGGCCTCGATGATGCTCTTCGAGATTGCCAGGCCCAGCCCTGCGCCGCCGGATGGCGCGTTCGGCACCCGGACGAACTTGTCGAAGATGATTGGGAGGTATTCGGGCGGGATGCCCTGGCCCGTATCCGCCACGGAGATGGCCACATGGCCGTCGCGGGGGAGGGCGGTGATGTGAATCTCGCCCCCGGCCTCGGTGTGGCGCAAGGCATTGCTCACCAGGTTGCTCACGACCCGCTCGATCTGGGCGCGGTCGGCCAGGACGAACGGCAAGCCTGGCGCCATGTCGATCTTGAGGGTGATGCCCTTGGATTCCACTTGCGCCCGGAAGGACTCCGCCGCAGTGGCGACGAGGTCTCCTGCGCTGATGGCGGCCAAGTGCGGCGCCGCCTCGCCCGCCTCGATCTTGGACAGGTCGAGGAGGTCCCGCATCAGCTTCTCGAGGCGGCTGCAATCCTCGCGGCACGCATCCAGCACCTCGTGCTCCTTCTCGGTGAGGTTTCCCGCCGCGCCCTCCAGCAAGAGGTGCACGCTCATCTGAACGCTCGTGAGCGGGGTACGCAGCTCGTGCGAGGCGGTGGCGATGAACTCGGATTTGAGACGGTCGATCTCCCGCAGGTGAGTGATGTCCTCGAGGAGGGTCACCGCCCCAAGCAGGCGCCCCTCCTCATCCCGCATGGGGGTGGTGCGCAGGCGAAAGGCCCGCTCGGAGCCGTCCACGGCGAGCGGCAGCACCGAGGCAGCTCCTTCGCCCGCCACGGGCTGCTGGGAACTCAAGGTTTCGGAGACGGCCGTGGCGATCCGGCTGTCGTGGGCGATGTCTCGGACGTGACGACCGACGTTCTTCGGCTCCGGTCCGAAGATCTCTTCGGCGGCAGGATTGAGCTTCGTCACCTTGCCATCTGCGTCGGTGACGATCACCGGATCGTACAGGGAGTCGATGGCTGCCTCGGTGGTCTGCTGGGCGATGAGCAGCTTCCCCATGTCCGATCTGCGCAACTGGCGTATCCGGTCGGCCATGCTGTTGAATCCCGCCGCCAGGACTCCCACCTCGTCGCGGGAGGCCACGGGGGCCTTGGCCTCCAGGTCGCCGCCGGCCACTCTAGCCATTGTCGCCGTCAACTCCAGCAACGGCCGCACGATGCGGTTGGCCAGGAAGACAGCCAGACCGATCCCCGCGACCACCAGCGAGCCTGCGATGCCCAGGGTGGTGAGAAACCAGCGGCGGGCCACACCGGCGGCGGCCTCGGACTTTGCCACCATGGCTCGCTGGTTGATCTGTAGGAGGTTGTCCAAGTCAGTGTGTAGCCGATGGAATGAAGGGTCGAGTCGAATGAAATCCCCGCCGGGATCAAAGACATCGGTCCCTTGAGCGGAGGGACCTATCGCCGTAGTGCGGCGTGACGCCTTCATCTCGGTGAGGAATGCGTCCACCTGGCGGTAATAGGCGTCCCGATCCCGTCGGACGGATTCGATGATTTCGGCCTCACCCGGTTCCGTGATGTTATTCGCAGCGAGTATGAAGCTCGCGTCGAATTGCCTCCGTTCCTCGCTGATTCTCGTCAGGGCCGGCTCCATGTGGCCGAGAAGGGCAAGGAGGACGGCCGAACTCTGACGGTCCAGGCTCTCCCTCATCCCTTGCGCTGCGACGACCGAATCGTAATTGTTCGCGATGATGTTCCGGGACACGCCGCCCATCTCGCGGAGACGCCAGGCGCTCCAGCCGCCGAGAACAATCAGGGCGAACACAAAGATCAGGTATCCGATCAGGAGCTTGGTACGCAGAGTCATCGCGACTGTCCTGGCGTAATCGGAGGGCCGGGCTGCTGGCACCCGGCCGGGCGCAGGGAAGACCGGCAACCGCTCCGAAAACCCGGGATGAGTATAGCATATTCCACCGGGATTTCCTCGGGACACGGGACGATGGGGGCGATCGTACGGACGAGCGGAAAGGCCCGCCCGACGGCCGGATCATTACAAATGGTAGGGGACGCTGATGGTAATTTTCCCCGGCCTGAAGAGCAGGGCGGCCTTGACGAGGAGCGCGGTCTGGTTGTGAAGGAAATGCTCCCACCAGTGGGAGGGAATGAACTCGGGGAGAACCACGGTCAGGTAGCGGCCCTCACCCTGGCGCTCCATGCGATCAATATATGCAAGAAGAGGCCGGAGGATCGAGCGGTAGGGAGATTCCAGGACCACCAGCGGGACGTCGGGCTCCCACTCGGCCCATCTGAGACAGAGTTTGGTCGTCTGGGTGGGATCGAGATCCACGGTCACCGCGGTTACATTTGGCGAAATGGCTTTGGCGTACTCCAACGCCTCAACGACGCCCTTGTGGATGCCGGCCACGAGAACGACAACCGGGTTCTTCCCGATCTTCGGCCGGCCGGCGCCTTCCAGCGACAGGCGGGCGGCGACCCGCTGGTAGTGATGATGAATTTGGAGGAAACCGATGACTAGGAGCGGGATCAGAATGACCACGATCCAAGCTCCGTGAGTGAATTTGGTGGCTGCAATCACCACGGTAGCAACCGCGGTCAGGACAGTGCCAATTCCGTTGATGACAGCAGCGTGAAGCCAGCGCTCTCCCCGCAGCTTATACCAGTGCACGACCATGCCGGCTTGTGACAGGGTGAAGGCCAGGAACACCCCGACGGCGTAGAGGGGGATCAGGAGATGGGTGCTTCCTTGGAACGCAATGACCAGAACCGAGGCCAGGCCCACGAGCACCAGAACCCCGTTGGAGAATACCAGCCGGTCGCCCCGGTTGGCCATCTGCCTCGGCATGAACCCATCCCGCGCCATGAAAGAGGACAGGCGCGGGAAATCCGCGTAGGCAGTGTTGGCCCCGAGCAGGAGGATCGCCGCCGTGGCGGCTTGCACGAGATAGTAGAAGAACCCTCCTCCGAACACCTCACGCGCGATCTGGCTGAGTACCGTCTCGTTTTCTTTCGGCCAGATCTGAAAGCCGAAGGCCAGCAACGTGATGCCGGCAAACATCGTGTAAAGCAAGGTCCGCTCCAGCTTCATCGTCCTAGCCGCATTGTCGGCCTCGGGCGGGCGGAAGGCCTGCACGCCGTTGGAAATAGCCTCGATGCCCGTGAGCGCCGTGCAGCCGGATGCAAATGAGCGCAGGATCTGAAAGAACCCGACACTCCCGACTAAGGTGCCGAGCTGACCCCCCCAGCCGAATCCCACGAATGGGTGGGTAGGCGGATGCCAGTCGCCGTGCATGGCACGCCACAGCCCGACGCCGACCAGCAGGAAGATCGAGACGATGAAGCCATAGGTTGGTCCGGCAAAAACGGCTCCCGATTCCCGAACGCCGCGCAGGTTCACCAGGGCGATGACCCAGATAACGATCAGAACCAGGGCAGTCTCGTGACCGTGGAGGGGAGGGATCGCGGATGTCACGGCAGCCACGCCGGCCGCGGCGCTGACCGCCACCGTGAGCACGTAGTCAATCAGCAGGGCTGCCGCGGCTATCAGCCCCGCGAGAGTTCCCAGGTTTTCCCTTGAAACGATATAACTCCCACCGCCACTCGGGTAGGCGTGGATAGTTTGCGTGTAAGATGCAGCCACGATGAATACCAGCAAGACGATGGCAAGACCAACGGGAAGCGATAATGCGGCCGCGGCAGCCCCCCCGGCGACCAAGGGGTAGAGGATTTCCTCCGTGGCATAGGCCACGGACGAGAGCGCGTCGGCAGAAAAAACGGCGAGGGCCGCCGGGATGCCCAGCCGCTGGTGGGGAGCGGCGGCGGTCGGCAGTGGTTTCCCAACAAGGACACGCTTCAGGAGAGTAGGCATATCCGGTTCAAGATCTCATGGCGTCGAGTCTGAGCATATCAAGAAGCAGAAAGATCCCCGGGAAATAGGGGCGTATGCTAGTCCTGCCCCTGGTGACTGTCAAGCTATGATGAAATCGGCCGAGGGGTATGATCGGGGATGTCGACAAGAACCTTGCGGCAGTGTGAGGCTGGGACCCTCTTGCGGTCAAGGCGTTCGGAGTGAGGAGAACTACGGGTGGAGCCTATTGTGTTACATGGGCGGCGGCATTCCTGCGTCGCTAATCTGCGGCGAGACGGTACCCGACACCGGGTTCGGTTAGCAGGTAGCGAGGACGAGCCGGGTTGACTTCCAATTTCCGCCGGAGCTGTGCCATGTAGACCCTCAGGTAGTGAGCCTGGTCGGCATACGGCGGGCCCCACACCTCTAGGAGGAGCTGGCGGTGAGTCAGGACTTTTCCGGCATGGCGGATGAGCGTGGTCAACAACCTGTATTCGATTGGCGTGAGGTGTACCTGCTGCTCAGCGACGATCACCTGTCTCTTGGCGAGATCCACCTGCAAGCCGCCTATGGAGAACGTGGATTCGCCGGCATCGTCCGGGTCGCGAGCCGCGTGACGGAGGGCCGCCCGCATGCGGGCAAGCAATTCCCCCACCCCGAATGGCTTGCTCACGTAGTCGTCGGCACCAGCATCGAGGGCGGCGATTTTGTCCCGTTCTTGACCTCTCGCCGACAGCACAATGATTGGCAAGGCAGTCCATTCGCGGAGCCGCCGGATGACATCGAGCCCATCTATGTCGGGCAGGCCGAGATCGAGAATCACAATGTCGGGCTGGCGCGTTGCCGCTTCAACGAGGCCGGCCTCCCCCGTGGTGGCCTCGTACAAACGGTATCCATGCGTCCCCAGGGTTGCCCGGAGGAAGCGCAGGATCTGTGGATCGTCTTCGATGACAAGGACGACGGATCCCCCGCCGGACGCAGCGGCTGCATCCGCGGTCTCCGGAGCCTGGGGAGCGAAACTCGATTCAAGCAATTTCAGGCATCTCCGGTGGCACGTCTTTGGCCGGCAGCGTGAAGCGGAACGCCGCGCCACCTCCTGGGCGATTCTCGGCCCAGATCTTGCCGCCGTGCGCCTCGACGATGGCCCGGCAGATAGCGAGGCCCAGGCCCACGCCTCGGCTGTCCCCAGTCTGGCCGCGATAGAACTTGTCAAATAGACGCTCATCCTCGCCGGGCGCGAATCCCGGCCCCCGATCGGCCACCTCCACCCGCACGGCGCCATCGCTCACGGATGCAGAGATGTCGATTTCACTCTTTACCGGAGTGTACTTGACGCCATTTTCTAGAAGGTTGATGAGAACCTGTTCGATCAGGACCCCGTCGATCTGCACGAGCGGAAGATCGGCCGGCACGTGGATGGCTACCGGACGATTGCCGAGCCGTTTCTCCATCCGGGCGAGGGCGGTGCCGACCACCTCCTCCAGCGGGAGCCAGTCCTTCTTCACCGCAAGGGTGCCGGCCTCGAGTCGCGTCATGTCGAGGAGGTTGCCGACGAGACGGTTCAACCGTTCCGCCTCGTCGACAATAGATTGCAGCAGATCTTGCCATGTTCCGCGCTGGAAGTGCGTCCCATTCTCCAGCAGGCTACTCGCGGACCCCATGATCGTGGCGAGCGGCGTGCGGAGATCGTGGGAGACCGAGCTGAGCAGCGCGTTTCGCATTCGCTCAGCCTCGGCCCTGACCTGGGCCTCTTGTGCTTCCTTCGCGAGCTGCGCGCGCTCGATGGCGAGCGCCGTCTGGTTGGCGAACGTCTCGAGTTGGTGCAGTTGCTCGGGCGCCTCGAGGGCGCGAGACTCTGTCGGACGAACCCCGAGCACCCCAAGGGTACCGCGTGAGGCGACCAGGGGGAGGTAGAGGGCCTTGGCCCCCGGCAGTGTGCTCGTTCCCAGGCCGGCCATCTCACGGTGCTCGTACACCCACTGGCTCACCCCCAGTTCGGTCGTGTCCATCTCGAACTGGGCGGGGAGATCGGGCTGAGTGGCGGGTCGCCCCGAGGCGTCTGGAAGCAGGACCACCACCTGGCCTCGAAAGACCTCGGCGATGTGCCGAACGGCTACCGACAAGATGTTTTGGACACCCCGGACACTGACAAGCTCTCGGCTTATGGCGTACAAGGCCGCTGTCCGCCGCTCACGCTGCCGGGCAGAAACGGCTTGCGCTCGGATGCGTACAGTCAACCCGCTGATAACCAGGGCGACCACAAGCATGACAGCAAAGGTGACCAAGTATTGCGTATCCGACACGGCAAAACTGTAGAAGGGGCGTACAAAGAAGAAGTCGAATGCTGCCACGCTGAGGATAGAGGCGAGGACCGAGGGGCCCCGCGTAGAGCGGGCCGCGACGCCGACCACGCCGAGTAGGTACACCATGACGATGTTGGCAAGCTCGAAATATGGGAACATCAGCCAGGCGGCTGCGGTGCAGAGGGCAACGATCGCCGTGGCGCGAACGTAGGCGGGCCAATCCCACCGTTGGGATCGGGGCGGGGCGACGAAGGGTAGGTGCGGGGCCTCCTCCCCGCTGATGACATAGACGTCGATGTCGCCGCTGCCCCGCACCAGGTTGTCAACGATGGAACCAAGGAGAATCCGCTTCAAGAGCGGGCCAGCGGGTTTGCCGACGATGATCTTGCTCACGTTGCGCGTGCGGGCATGCGCCAGGATCTCCTCGCTGATCCGCTGCCCGCTCAAGATGACCGTCTCCGCCCCGAGCCGCTCGGCCAGCCGCAGCGTCTCGGCGACCTGCGCCCGGTCTTCCTCGGACAGCCGCGCGTGGGCCGGCGTCTCGACGTAGGCGACGATCCACTCGGCCCGCAGAGAGTCCGCCATGCGCTTGGCGGATCGCACCAAGCGTGCGGAAGACGGGCTTACGCCGATGGTGACCATGAGGCGCTCCGTGACCGGCCAGGTCTTCGGGATGGCGTGGTCGCGCATGTAGTCGCGCATCTGCTCGTCCACGCGGTCGGCCGTGCGCCGGAGGGCCAGTTCCCGCAGCGCGATCAAATTCCCCTTTCGGAAGAAGTTGCGAATAGCCTCCTGTGCCTGCTCCGGTATGTAGACCTTGCCTTCCTTGAGCCGCTGGAGGAGTTCCTCCGGAGGCAGGTCCACCAGCTCGACCTCATCCGCCAGCTCGAGGACGGAGTCGGGGATCGTTTCGTGCACCCGCACCCCCGTGATCTTGGCCACCACGTCGTTCAAGCTCTCCAGATGCTGGACGTTGAGGGCGGTATAGACATTGATCCCGGCGTCGAGGAGTTCCTGGACGTCCTGCCACCGCTTGGTGTGGCGGGCGCCGGGGATGTTCGTGTGGGCCAGCTCGTCCACGAGGATGAGGGTGGGGCGCCGTGCGAGGGCTGCGTCCAGATCGAATTCCGTGAGGATCGTGCCGTGATATTCCATGGGGCGGCGGGGGAGGATATCGAGTCCCTTGAGCAGGGCCTCGGTCTCCGCGCGCCCGTGGGTATCCACCCAGCCGACCACGGCGTCCACGCCCTCGGCTCGACGTGCGTGGGCGGCCTCCAGCATGGCGTAGGTCTTACCCACGCCTGCCGCGGCGCCCAGGAAGACCTTCAGCTTGCCGCGGGTCTGCCGCGCCTCCTCCTCCCTCACGCGGGCGAGGAGGGCATCGGGGTCCGGCCGGTGCTCGTTCTGGACGCTCATGGGCGGGATGACCTCGTCAGTAGTGTAGCTGAGAGGGCGGTTCAGCGCAACAGGAGGGACTCGCAGGACGCGCCGGTGAGTGGTCCCGGAGTGCCGGATTCAAGGCCGCGTGCAGGCTACCCTTTGAGGGCATCCAGGGCGAGGTTAAGCTTCAGGACATTGACTCTCGGCTCCCCCAGGAACCCGAACTGGCGGCCTTGCACATGCTGCTCGACCAGTTGGCGAACGGCCTCTTCAGTAAGGCCCCGTGCCTTCGCCACGCGTCGGACTTGATAGACCGCGGCGGCCGGGCTGATGTGGGGATCGAGACCGCTCCCTGATGCCGTGACCAGATCCACTGGGATGGCCGCGGTGTTTCCGGGATCGGCCGCCCGGAGGGCATCGATCCGGCCCTGCACTGCCTTCTGCAAGTCCGGGTTGGTGGGACCGAGGTTTGAGCCGCCGGAGGCCCCGGCATTGTACGCGAACGGCGAGGTGGCCGAGGGACGGCCCCAGAAGTACTTCGGATCATCGAACGGCTGCCCGATGAGCTCCGACCCCACGGCCTTACTGTCCTTCATGATCAGGCTGCCGTTCGCCTGCCGGGGGAAAATCACCTGAGCGATGCCGGTGACAACGAGGGGGTACACGATCCCCGTGATCGCGGTGAACAGCAGCAGAGCAACGAGCGTCGGCCGTAAATGCTTGAGCATGGTTGGTCTCCTCACCCTTCCCTCAGCGCGCGAATCCCATTCCGACCAGGAGCATGTCAATCAGCTTGATGAAGATGAAGGGGCAGATGATCCCGCCGATCCCGTAGACCCATAGGTGGTAGCGAAGCACCGACGCCGCCCCCCACGGTCGGTACTTCACGCCGCGCAGCGCGAGCGGAATCAGCGCGATGATGATCAACGCGTTGAAAATCACCGCAGACATGATCGCACTCTCGGGCGTGGCCAGATACATGATGTTTAGCGCATTGAGCGTGGGGTACGTGGAGGCAAAGGCCGCCGGGATGATGGCGAAGTACTTCGAGACATCGTTCGCGATACTGAACGTCGTGAGCGCTCCACGCGTCATCAAGAGCTGCTTCCCCACCTCAACCACCTGCATCAGTTTCGTCGGGTTGGAGTCGAGGTCCACCATGTTGCCGGCTTCTTTGGCCGCCTGCGTGCCAGTGTTCATCGCCACCGCGACATCCGCCTGGGCGAGGGCCGGGGCGTCGTTGGTCCCATCGCCGGTCATTGCGACAAGACGGCCTTGGGCCTGGATTTCGCGGATGAGCTTGAGCTTGGCCTCGGGCGTCGCCTGGGCCAGGAAATCGTCCACGCCCGCCTCGGCGGCGATGGCCGCCGCCGTCAGCGGGTTGTCGCCGGTGATCATGACGGTCTTGATGCCCATGCGGCGCAACTCGGTGAATCGCTCCTTGATACCCCCCTTGACGATGTCCTTGAGCTGGATGACCCCGAGCGTCTTTGCGCCCTCTGACACCACCAGCGGCGTGCCGCCCTCTTTGGCGATCCGGTCAACGGTTGTGTGGACG
>Ga0187769_10000834_pt1 | contig 17110 bp, 12 predicted proteins | sample 0116_SJ02_MP02_1_FD_133140 | JGI IMG/M metagenome (GOLD analysis project Ga0187769, IMG submission 133140) | Tropical peat soil microbial communities from peatlands in Department of Meta, Colombia - 0116_SJ02_MP02_10_MG | ecosystem: Environmental > Terrestrial > Soil > Wetlands > Peat | place... | reverse complement strand
TACTAACTCGGGAAGTCATGCAAAATGACTCGAGAATTCAAATCCCGGCCACCGCATTCAAGATTTGAACTCAATCGGGCGCTCAAGAAACGATGGGACACCTCGCCATCCTAAGCAACACGACAGCGGGAGGGAAATCATGGAGGGAATCAAGCTGTAAAGCCTGCCGCGGCAGTATTCTTGGTACGTGCGTATCTGCAGCACGGGAAGTTTATTATCCCAGGAACGGTCGCGGCCAAAATCGAGGATTGACTTGAGCCAGATGACCACCCCGGCCCTCGAGGTGAGGGATGTGCACAAGACCTACCACACCGGGAAGCTTGACTACGAGGCGCTGAGGGGCGTGTCTCTGAAGGTGGCCAAGGGAGAGTTCGTGTCCGTGGTCGGGCCCTCTGGGAGCGGAAAGTCGACTCTCATGAACCTCATGGGAACGCTCGACAAGCCATCGTCTGGGGAGCTCTTCATCGATGGCATACCTGTCTCCAGCATAAAGGGGGACAGGCTGGCCGCGCTAAGGAACAAGAAGATAGGATTCGTCTTCCAGTCGTTCAACCTCATTGCCTATCTCACCGCGCGTCAGAACGTCGAACTCCCGCTTGTGGCGGAAGGGGTATCCCCGTCGGCGAGGAAGGAGACAGCGCTCGGCCTCCTCGACGGCCTCGGACTTGAGGGGAAGGGGGACAAGAAGCCGGCCGAGTTAAGCGGCGGGGAACAGCAGCGGGTGGCCGTGGCAAGGGCTCTGGTGAACAAGCCCGCCATCATCCTAGCCGACGAGCCCACGGGCAACCTTGACACGAAGTCGGCGGAGGCGGTGGTCGCGATCCTGAGGGACGTAGTTAGGGAGAGGGGGGTAACAGTTGTGATGATCACGCACAACCCAGAGCTCTCCAAGGACTGCAACAGGATATTCCACATAAGGGATGGGCTCATCGAGACGGTAGAAGGGGATGTGTGATGAGGAGCAAACCCCTAGCCACCCTTTTGGTCGTCGGGTTAGCCCTTTCAATGTTCGCCGTTCCTTCCACCGTCGGCTATAGTGGGATCGCCGTCACCACCCCGTCGGGGAACTGTCTCCCCTCCACCAACCCTTTCATGGTGACCGGCACGTCCTGGGGGACCCAAGCCAGTCCGCTCAGCGCGGGACCGGGGGATCTCGATGTCCCCCTGACGGTCAACCTGCTCTACACCGGAGGTTGCGTTCTTACTGTCGCCAGCTTCGAAGCCACCCTGGCCCCGCCGATCTCGGCCGCCAATGGCACCAACCAAAGCACGACCTACGAGGTGAACGTTCCGGCCAACTCGATCCTCACGGAAACCTACCACGTCAACATCGCTGCCAGCGCCCAGCTCGGTGCATACTCGATTCCGCTCTACATCGGATACAATACGACGAACTACGCGGGGGTGTTCTTCCAGTCTACGAACTTCACCATCACCCTGAACGGGTCGGTGCAGCTCGAATACGCAGCAAGCACGACCACCCTCACCCCGGGGAAGGTCACCCAGGTCAAGATCGCGGTGGGCAACAATGGCACCGGAACTGCCAGCGACATCACGACGACGGTCGCCGCCTCCCCCACGGTCAGTCTGCTGAACAGCCTGCCTGAAATCCACAGTCTGGCTCCTGGGGCGTCGGTTGCCCAGACGCTGAGCATCTACGCCCCCCTGTCCAGCTCCGAGTCCCCTGTCACCCTGACCTTCGACAGCGCATATACGGACGGCTACGGCACTCCCCGGTCCGCCTCCCAGTCCGTCGGGATGTTCGTCGCGGAAGTACCATCTACCGTGTCGCCCATCGGTCTGACGGTCGAGCCGAGCTCCCTGGAGGCGGGGACCGCGAACAACCTCACCATAACCATCTCGAACAACGGCACGTCAGCAATCGAGAGCCTGTCAACGAGCTTCAGCCTAGGCGGTGGGTTGACCTGGCTCTCCCCGGACTTGTTCCAGATTGTGTCGCTGGCTCCAGGGGCCCAGGTCATGGTCCAGGCCCGGGCCTACGACCCCGCGACCAGCCCTGCAGCCGTCCAGCTCGATGTGGCCCTGAAGTATACCTATCAGAACACTACTGCTCAGGAGACCAGGTCCTTCGGCCTCCTCTCCAGGGGCGTGATAGACATCGAGATGACGGGCGTGACAGTGCTCCCCCAGGTAACGTCGCCTGGCCAGGTGGTCTCGATAACGCTCACCATAACCAACGTGGGGGTCATTGAGGCGTCGGGAGTGACGGCCCAGGCACAGATGCCAGCAGCCCTGCAGCCCATCGGCTCGGCTTCCGACTTCATAGGGGACATGCAGGTAGACTCGCCCTACACCTTCACCCTGAGCGCCATAGTAACCAATTCCACGGCGGCGGGGACCTACGGCATCCCCGTCACCCTCAGCTACCTGGATAACCTGAGATCCCACCTCTCCGAGACCCTGAACGTGACCGTGGCGGTCGGGGCCGCGACTTCGACGGGGACTACGTCAAATGTCGCGAGGCAATCAGGGTTCGCGCTCCTGATTCTCCTGACCTACGTGGTCTTCGCAGCCGCGGTCCTGGTCTTAGCGATCCTTTACCTGAGACAGAGAAGATTGTCGAAGAGTCTCAACCGGTGACAAATCGATGAGGTTCCAGGACGTCCTAGTGCTCGGATACAGGCCCCTGGCAGAAAGGAAGACAAGGGCGGCGCTCACGATACTGATGGTTGTTGTTGGCATAGCGAGCATCATAGCTCTCACCTCCCAAACCACGGGCATATCGGACAGCATCACCGCCTCGCTCTCTGCCCTGGGGCCAACCACCATACTCGTGACACCGGCTACCTCCACATCGGGGGTCCACCAGCTGACCCAGGCCGACGTGTCTGAGATCGCGACCCTCCCTGGTGTGGCCGACGTTATCCCGCTGGTCGACGCCCCGGTGTCCATCCAGGGACCGGGCGGGGCGACCCAGGTCTCAATCATTGGAGTGGACCCGCAAGGCCTCTCCACCGTCGTAGGCCAGGTGAACTTGCTGTCTGGAAGCGTGTATCCGGCCGAGGACGTCCCCGACGCCCTAGTCGGGTACAGTATCTCTCACCCGACGGCAGGTCAGCCTTCAGTGAGCAACGTGGGGCAGCCCATAGTCGTGGCCGCAGGGGGGACTGGCGGCAAGACATTCACCCTCGAAGCAGTGGGGCTGCTGGCGAGCGCCGGCTCAACTCCCATAATCCCGGTAGACACCTCCGTCTTCCTCCCCCTTTCGTCTGCCATGAGCCTGCTCAACCTACACTCCTACACCATGATTCTCGTGAAGGCCAAGGACACCGGCTCGGTGAACTCGGTAAACCAGCTGCTCGGGAACATCTACGGGAACAATGCCCACGTGACCTCGCTTCAGCAGATAACCCAGACGGTTGCGAGCATCATCGGCCAGATCGGGCTCCTGCTGGGGGCTGTGGCGGGAATCTCTCTGACCGTTGCCGGGATCGGGATAATGAACATCATGCTGATTTCAGTCTACGAGAGGACCAGGGAGATAGGAATACTGAAGGCCCTGGGCTTCAAGAACAGGAGCGTCCTGTCTATCTTCCTCTCTGAGGCGCTCATCATAGGCCTGGTCGGTGGAATCATTGGCCTCTTTGCAGGGGGAGGATTCTCATACCTCCTTTCCGCGGTCCTCGTCGCATCGATCGGTTCCTCGGGCACGAGTGGAAGCGCCACGACCACGTCGACCACGCGGTTCGGCGGTGGAGGAGGCTTCTTCGGAGGCGGAGGGGGAGGAGGTTCCTCAGGCGGGTTCTCTCTCTCTTACGCCCCGGTGATATCTCCCGAGTTCGTGATAATCTCGATGGTCATAGCAATTCTCGTCAGCGTCGTGTCCGGCCTTTATCCGGCATGGCAGGCCTCCAAGATGGAGCCCATCAAGGCGCTGAGGCACGAGTAGAGCCCGAGGAAGGGGCCCCGTCTTACCCGCTCGTAGAAGAGTGGGAGAGGTTCCCACCTTGGGCGCAATGTGGCAACCGGATTTAGGTATCGCACCCGTTAAGGCGAAAGCAAGCTAGGGAGGAAGATGAGAATTCTACCGCAGACTCCCTATGGTGTTTTCGACTGCGGCCTGGATTTCCCCGGCCATGACAGCCTCTGATAGTCTTGTTATGTCAGAATAGAGAGGCCTATCCTCATCCAGATGGCGCACGTATTTTCTTACGATGTCATGCGCCGCTCGAGTTCCCTTTCCCGGTTTTAGCGGTCTTCTGAAATCCAGCGCCTGTGCTCCTGCCATCAACTCGACGGCGATTATTGCGCTAGAGTTCTTGATGATTTGTTTCGTTTTGATGGCGGTCGTCGTCGCCATGCTCACGAAATCCTCCTGGTCTGCAGCAGTGGGTATCGAGCCTGTTGCGGCAGGGGTTGACAAGACTCTGTTTTCGCACACAAGGGACGCCGCCGTGTATTGAGCAAGCATCATTCCTGAGAACATTCCTGCTCCTTCCGTCAAGAATGCCGGCAGACCCATGCTCAAGTTGGGGTTCACAAGCCTGTTCATTCTTCTCTCAGAAAGCGCGCCGACCGTCGTAAGTGCGATTCCGAGGAATTCAAGAGCGAAGGCGAGCGGGGTGCCCTGGAAATTAGCTCCAGTGAGACAGGTCCCATCGTCGTCCGGGAAGAAGACAGGATTGTCGCCCACGCCGTTGACCTCTGTCTCTATCAGTCTTCTCGTAAATTTCAAGGTGTCCTTGGCAGCGCCGACTACTTGTGGTGTGCTTCTCAGACTGTAGGACTCCTGCACCTTCTGCGGTTTCTGTCTGAGCACCTCACTCCCCCTGACAATTCTTCTGATGTTCTCTGCGCACTCTATTGCACCATCATATCCACGAATCCTGTGAATTCTCTCGTCATAGGCGAGCATATTCGGCAGCAGGGCTTCAAGTGTCATCGCTGCGGCGATTTCGGAGGTTTTCACGAGTGTGTCGGCATCGTGGACCTGCAAGCATCCCATCCCTGCCACGAGATTCGAGCCGTTTATCATGGCGAGTCCGTCCCTTGCTTCAAGTACGACTGTTTTGATGCCTGCTTTGTCCATTGCTTCCTTCCCATTCATTCTGTTTCCACGATAGAATGCCTCCCCCTCTCCTATGACTACGAGTGCGCCCTGCCCAAGAGGCGACAGATCACCACTTGCCCCAACCGAACCTTTCTGACACATCACTGGAGTGACGCCTTTGTTCAGCATCTCGACTATTGTCTCGACTATGATGGGCCTCAGTCCTGAGTAGCCCTTTGACAGTACGTTCGTCCTCGTCAGCCAAGCCGCTCTCGCATCGTCGATGGCGACCGGGTCGCCCCAGCCAGCCGCGTGGCTGTACACCAGGTACCTCTGAAAATCCCTGGTCTGTTCAGGAGAGAGGATTACGTTCGAAAGCTCGCCTATGCCCGTAGAGACGCCGTAGATTTTCTCTTTCCTCGCAATCAGTTTCTCGACGATTGCTCTTGACGCTCTCAGTTTTGCGATTGTGCCTTTTGACAAGTCGACCTTGATGTTGTTTCTTGCGACGTCCACAACATCTTCAACGGTTAGGTTGCTGCCGTCGATTGTCAAAACCGCCTTGTCTGCATTCATCAAATTCTCGAATCGCGTGTGCCCAGCCAGGGGTGGGATAAGTCCTTATCTGTGTCTCATTTGCGGTTTGCTTCTCTCGGGCTTCGGCTCCCTCTCCGACAAGGTTGCGCGACCTCGAAGCCTCGAATAGCTTCGACTCAACCTGACTCGAAGCTACGCCTAAGTCGTCTTCCTATAGCGATGACGTCTCCGACGATTTCCTTACAAAAGGCTAAAAGCCAAACTTCTTCATTCTCATTCACGAATCATTTCTTAGATGACGCGAAAGCGATTGAAGATGAGACCGTCAGGATCAGAAGAACGATTCACGCGAGCCCCGAGCTCGCCTTTCAAGAGCACCAGACATCCGCCCTCATAGCCGAGGAATTGAAACGCATCGGCCTCAGGGTTCAGACACGCGTTGGAGGGACGGGCGTGGTGGGAATCCTGGGTGGCGAAGCGCCGGGACGCGTCGTCCTACTGCGGGCAGACATGGATGCCCTCCCCATCAAGGAGCTTACGGGTCTCGAATTCGCCTCAAGGACCGACGGCGTGATGCATGCCTGCGGTCACGACGGCCATGTGGCCATGCTCCTCGCGGCAGCAAGAATCCTGGCCAGCCATAGAAAGGAGCTCCGGGGGACGGTCAAGTTCGTTTTCCAGCCGGCCGAGGAGGCGGGGGAGGCCGGAGGGGGGGCGAAGCCGATGATCGAGGCCGGCGTAATGGAGGAGCCGAAGGTAGACTACGTTTTCGGCCTCCACATCTTCACGAACTACCCCTCACGAACGTTCGCACTCAGGGAGGGCCCTCTCATGGCAGCCTCAGGGATCTTCAGAATCCACGTCGTCGGAAGGGGCGGTCACGGCTCAGCACCCCATCAGACCATCGATCCCGTGTTCATCTCGTCACAGGTCATCACCGCGCTCCAGGGGATCCGCAGCAGGATGCTTGACCCACTCGAACCGTCCGTCGTCTCAGTTTGCTCAGTTCATTCGGGGACGCGGAACAACATAATCCCAGACGACGCGACGCTCGAAGGGACAATGAGGGCGGTCAGTGAAGTCACCAGGAAGAGAGCGGCGTCGCTCATCCCGCGAATCGCACATTCCGTTTGCAGAACCTATGGCGCCGAATGCGAAGTCGAAATGAAAGACGCCTATCCCATCACGGCGAACGACCCCCTTACGACCAGGTCTGTCTCCGCGCTCCTGAAGTCAATCCCGGGAACGAGAACGGCCGAGGTCCCACCCCTGCTCACGGCCGAAGATTTCTCCTTCTTCCTCAGAAGGGCGCCTGGAACCTACTACTTCCTTGGAACCCGTAACGGGAAGAAGGGATGCATCTACCCTAACCACAGCGCCAGGTTCAGAATTGACGAGGACGTTTTGAAGTACGGTTCTGCCTCCCTCGCCCTCCTCGCCTTTGATTTCACCGGTCAGAGACGCCGTGCCAGGCAGAGCAACGTGATACCGCAGGAGAACCGGTGAATCAGCCTCTAGCCTGTCCTTCTTCCCTTCTCGGCTACCAGCTCTCCGCCCTTGAAGACCATCTCCGCCAGGTTGATGCCGTAGTGATAGGCGAAGTACTTGTGATTCGGGGCGTCGAAGACGACAATGTCAGCCTTCTTACCGGCTTCCAGAGTCCCAAGTTCGCTCGACCTTTCGATGGAATATGCCGCATTGATTGTTGCTGCGGAAAGTGACTCGGAGGAAGTCATCTTCATCTGAAGCGTCGCGATGGCCATCATCACCTGCATCGACTCGCACATGTCGGCTGCGCTTAGGTCGGTCCCCAAGGCAACGGGCAGTCCCGCTTCGATTATCTCCCTTGCTCGTGCATAGGTTCCCAGGTAAGCGAAGGGGGTTGTCGGAAGGAAGGTACCCATGACTCCCTTTCTCACAAGGTCTTCGATTTCTGCCTTGGTGGTGAAGATCAGATGGTCTGCTGAAACGACACCAAGCTCGCTCCCGAGTCCCGCTCCCCCACTGTGCCCCAGCCAGTCGGCATGAATCCTCGGTTTCATCCCATGCGCGATCCCGGCTTCCAGAATACGCCTCGTCTGCGCCACGTTGAAGTATCCATTCTCACAGAATACGTCGCAGTACTCGGCAAGGCCCCGCCTCGCAATCTCGGGAACCCATCTTCTCACTATGTCATCGGTCAGTTCGTCCACTCGGTTCTCGAACCCAAACGGGATCCCCTGAGCCAGGAATGTCGGGACAATCCCGATAGGGTGCGACTTTCCAAGTGTGCGTATTATCTCGAGTTGTCTAATTTCCCCCTCGTAGGTCATCTCGTAGCCGCTCTTTGCCTCTATTGTTGTGGTCCCGTGGACCAGCATCGTGTCGAGAATCTTGCCTGTTTTCTCGAGAAGCTCCCTGGTCGGAGTCTCTGCAGTCTTCCTGAGAGTCGTGGGCATACCACCTCCTCTTGCCTTGATTTCGAGATAGGGGGTCCTCGTCACCGCCATGTCTTCCAGCTCCCCTTCCCTCGAACCGGCGAAGACGAGATGGACGTGAGGGTCAATCAGCCCAGGAGTGACTAGCTTGCCACTCACGTCAATTTTCTCGTAGCCGCCGTCTAGCTTGCCGAGGACCTCTTTCGTGGTACCTACGGCCGTTATCCTGCCGGCTCGGAACGCTACGGCCCCGTCCTCCACTGTGCCGACTTGGCTCAATTCCTCCCTGGTTCTTGGCCTGGCTGAGCCCCCCCGCATGGTCGCTAGCTCGTTCGCGTGCACCAAAACGAATCCAGGCTTTGCCACGCCTCTTCTCTCCATGTAACTACACGTCTAGGTACTTCTTTCTCTCCCACTCGTGCACCGTGGAGTTGAAGTCCCTCCACTCCTTGGTTCTGGTCTTGAGAAACATGCCGCAAAACTCGTTCCCTAAGGAATTCCAGAGGTACTTGTCCTTCACAAACTCCTCGAGGGCCTCTCCAAGGGTGCCGGGGAGCGTCTCTATTCCTTTCTCGACCCTCTGCTTCTCGCTCATGTGATAGATGTCCTCTTCCACTGGCCTAGGGGGTAAGATCTTCCGCTTGATGCCATCGAGGCCGGCAGCGAGGATTCCCGCGAAGGCGATGTAAAAGTTGCATGACCCGTCCGTCGGCCTGTATTCTATGCGGGCTCGCATTCCCTTACCCGGAGGGATTCTTACGAGCACTGAGCGGTTGTACTTCGCCCACGAGAGATACACCGGGGCCTCCCAGCCGGGGACCAGTCTCTTGTAGGAGTTGACTGAAGGGTTCGTGAGGGCGGCCAGTCCCTTGGCATGAGTGAGTATTCCGCCCACGAAGTGGAGCGCGGTCTCGCTCATCCCATAGACCCCTTTGGGGTCGCAAAACAGGTTGATGTTTTTCCTGTTGTCCGTGACGCTTACGTGGGTGTGAAGTCCGGCCCCATACCCATCGTGGAACGGCTTCGGCATAAATGAAGCAACGAGCCCATTTCGGGCCGCGGTCAGCTTCACGATCAGTTTGACCAGGTAGAGCGTGTCTGCCATCTCGAGGGCGTCGCTGTACGGGATGTTCAGCTCATACTTCCCAGGTGGCACTTCATGATGGTGTTTTTCCACCACCACTCCCGCTTCACGCAGGTTCCTTGTAATTTCGAGCCTGGTGTCGATGCCCATGTCAGCGGGCGGGCTGGCAAGGTAGCCGCCTTCGTCTTGCCTCCGCAGGTTGCCCTCTTGCTCTCTGGTGAAGAGGAAGTACTCCATCTCGCTGCATGCATTGTAGGTTGCGTTCGTTCCCAGGACTCTCTTCGACCCTTCTATCGCTTTCTCGAGAACGAACCTTGGGTCAACCTTGAAGCGCCTTTTCGTGTCAGGTTCGTAGATGTCGCAGACCATCCTCCCCACCCTGTACGGGAAAATGCTGGGGGGCAGGACGGCGAAGGTGTTGAGGTCGGGGACTAGTTTCAAGTCACTCTCGCTTATGTCCACCATTCCCACGGACGAGCCGTCGATGTGAACGCCTTCGTCCGCGACTTTTGAAACGAGCCGGGCGGGCGCCCAAAGCGAATGCAACCCTCCCGAGAGGTCAGTGAACTGGAAGGCCACTTCTTCCACTCCGCGCTTCTGAATTGTGGCCTTGACCTCTGCTATGCCCATTCCGCCGCTGTGTCGGAGCACTGGTCATTTATGTTGTCTGTCCCGAAACCGAATCCTGAGACACCTACCATCCCAGGACGACAAGAAGGAGTGCCCTGGGCCGCTTTGAGGAGAACGAACTATTATATCGCCGCGGAACCCCGCAGGCCCATGCAGCGGCACGCGATTAGGGCCCCCAGGGGGAAGGAGATTTCTTGCAAGAGCTGGCACCAGGAGGCTGCGCTCCGGATGCTTATGAACAACCTCGACCCGGAAGTCGCCAAGGACCCTGAGCACCTGATAGTCTACGGCGGAACAGGCAGGGCCGCCCGCTCCTGGAAGGCCTTCGATGCGATCGTGAAGTCGCTGAAGAGCCTTGGCAACGACGAAACATTACTCGTGCAGTCAGGGAAGCCGGTCGGCATATTCAGGACGACGGTCTCGGCTCCGCGCGTGCTGATTTCTAACGCCATGATCGTCCCGAAGTGGGCTGACTGGGACTACTTCAGGGAGCTCGAGGAGAGAGGGCTCACGATGTACGGTCAGATGACGGCCGGGAGCTGGATGTACATTGGAACCCAGGGGATACTCCAGGGCACCTACGAGACACTCGCCGCCGTGGCCGCCAAGCATTTCGGGGGTTCGTTGAGAGGCAAGATCGTCCTTACTTCCGGTCTTGGCGAAATGGGTGGTGCTCAGCCGCTGGCTGTCACCATGAACGACGGTGTTGCCCTCGTAGTCGAAGTCGACAAGAGGGCGATTCAACGGCGACTCGACAAGAAATACTGCGACGTAGTGGTGGAAGACCTGGGGGAGGCGCTTGGTCTGGTCAAGGATGCTGCGAGAGAAGGCAGAGCCCTTTCCGTCGCCCTCCTCGGAAACGCAGCTCAGGTCCTTCCTGAACTTGTGAGCAGAGGGTTCAGACCTGACGTGCTCACCGACCAGACGGCCGCCCACGACCCTCTCGCGGGATACATCCCCGAAGGGCTCAGCGTACAAGAAGCCGCCGAGTTGAGGGCCTCCGACCCGAAGGGGTACCTTGCACGCTCGATGGCATCAATCGCGAGACACGTCGGGGCCATGCTCCAGTTGCAGGACCGGGGCGCCGTAGCCTTCGAATACGGAAACAACATCAGGAAGATGGCCAAGGACGCAGGGGTCCAGGATCCCTTCAGGATCCCGGGCTTCGTCCCCGAGTACATCAGACCCCTCTTCTGCGAGGGGAGAGGGCCCTTCAGGTGGGCCGCTCTATCCGGAAGGCCGGAGGACATTTACGCAACGGACGAGGTTGTCATTCGAGAATTCAAGGGCAACGAGTCGTTGGTCAGGTGGATAAAGAAGGCCCACGACAGGGTCCAGTTCCAGGGACTCCCTGCCCGCGTCTGTTGGCTCGGCTACGGGGAGAGGGCGAGGTTCGGGAAGATAATCAACGACATGGTCAGGGAAGGCGAGATCTCAGCCCCCATCATCATCGGGAGGGACCACCTCGATTCGGGCTCCGTCGCATCCCCCTTCCGTGAGACCGAAGGGATGAAGGACGGCTCTGATGCAATAGCGGACTGGCCCATCCTGAACGCGCTCCTCAACGCGGTGTCAGGGGCCTCCTGGGTCTCGGTCCACCACGGTGGAGGTGTCGGCATCGGATACTCTATTCATGCAGGGCTAGCGGTCTTGGCGGATGGGACTCGCGAGGCAGAGGCGAGAATCGCCACAGCCCTCACCAACGACCCCGGGCTCGGTGTCGCAAGACACGCCGACGCAGGTTACGACGAAGCCATCAGGACGGCCAAGACGAAAGGCGTGAAGGTTCCGATGATGGAAGACTGACCTTCGTCTTTCTTCGGAATACGGAGTAGAAGTAGTAGCCGACGTAGGCAGCAGAGATAATGGAAACCAGGGCGGAGAGATCGTCCACTACTGTTGATGAATTCGTAAACGCGCTCAGCGCGCCACTGGATGACCCTGCCAGAAGACCGGCGTAGACGAGGATTATCGACCACGTGAGGCAGCCTGCGACTGTCATGACCACGAAGCTCCAGATCCTCATCCTGAAGAGGCCTGCTGGCAAGGAAATTACTGTCCTGAGGCCGGGAACGAACCTAGCGGCAAAGACCGTCCACTGCCCTGACCTTGCGAACCATCCCGCAGCCCTGTCGAGCGCTCCCCTATGCAACCTGAAGAGCTTCAACAGCTCGATGACGAAAGGTCTCCCGAGCCACACTGCAACGTAGTAGTCCACGAGCGCGCCTGCCAGTCCTGCCAGCGTGCTCACTGCTACTGCCGCCCAGAAGTTCAGAGTGCCCAAGTAAACGAGGTAGCCTGCGAGAGGCAAGACCACCTCGCTAGGAATCGGGAGGGAGGCGCTTTCCATTGCCATAAGCGCGAAGAGGCTCGCGTAGCCGTAGCTCGTCATGAAGGCGCTCAGACTCGCTGTTGATAGCAGTGACCCTGTCAGCCCGGAGAACCAAACGCCGAAGGGGATTTCTATCACATCTGTTGCCTCGAGAAGGCCAACGACGAAGGTCGCGACCGCTATGGCGAGCAGGTACCTGCTTTCCGGGACGATCGAATCAAACGGCCTGCCACCTTCCTGCAATTAGGGGGACGGGTGCGTGCAACGTTTATAGGAATTTTAGAGCACCAACTGCCTGGCTAGGAGCCAGCTTTCTTCTTCTTCGAGAGCTCCGCCACGAGCTCCTTCGCCCTGTCGAATCTTATTTTTCTCTCCTCAATCATCTTCGTGGCTACCTTGTCGGCCAGTTCGTCCGTTGCTCCCGCGGAGATGGCTAAGTTGCGAGCGTGGAGTTTCATGTGCCCCCTCTGTATCCCCTCGCTCGCCAATGCTCTGAGGGCCGCGAAGTTCTGCGCCAGACCCACCGCCCCCATTACCTCGGCGAGCTCGATAGCGGTCTTCACACCGAGTATCTTGATGTTTACACGTGCGGTTGGATGTGTCTTGGCCGCCCCCCCTACCAGACCGACTGCCATGGGCATCTCCAGCCTCCCCACCAGGTCTCCGTCGGTGTTCTTCTCCCAGGTTGTGAGCGGCTTGTACTTCCCAGTCCTTGACGCATAGCTGTGTGCCCCCGCTTCAAGGGCTCTGGTGTCTTGTCCGCACGCTATTCCCACTGCAACCACTCCGTTCATAATTCCCTTGTTGTGCGTCGCGCACCTGTAGGGGTCTGCATCTGCAAAGGCGTAGGCGTACACGATTCCATCTACCACGTCTTCTCCTCCCACGGCGTCCTTGTCGAACACTGCCGTGGCCCGTACAAGTCTCCTGTCAGCCAGATTGGAAATTATCCTAAGGAGAACCCTTCCCCCGGTGATTTCCTCCACTATCGGTGCTACAGCTTCTGCCATCGTGTTGACCGCATTTGCGCCCATGGCGTCCCCCGTGTTGACAACCAATTCCGCTATCACCATTGGCCCTCTGTTGCTCGGCAGCACCTTGACACTAAGTTCCTTGGCACCCCCGCCGAGGGACGCCAGCATGGGGTCCTGCTCGTTGGCCTTCTTCAGGAGGTCGCTCTTCCTCGTGAGGAGCCTTGCTTTTGCGCCCTCCGGGTCCGTGACATTGATGACCTGAACTTGGCCGATCATCACAGGGCCTGTGTTGGTGACTCTGAACCCTCCCTTCACCCTTGCCATCTTCGCGGCGTTGCTAGCGGCTGCCACCACCGATGGTTCTTCCAGCGCCATCGGCACGAGGTAGTCCTTGCCGTTGATTCTGAAGTTGGTCGCGATGCCGAGGGGATAAGTTACCCCTCCGACGACGTTCTCAATCATGTGGTCGGCGGCATCGGCCGGGAGGCCACCCGTCCTGGCCAGGGTCTCGATCTCCTCGTCCGACAGCTGGGCAATCTTCTTCAGAACCTTCCTCCTTTCAGCCATGGATAACCTGTGGAATCCCGGTAGCAAAGAACTGTCGGTCATTCTCTTGTAGTTGCTCCCCCCTGTGGCTATTTAATCAGTTGAAGATGCCCAGAATGGTCTCGTCAATCGGCGAACCTAGGGCTCTCGGAAGGATGTGGGAGCTCTTTCGGGCACCCCTTCATGAATGAAAGTGAAGACACTCGAGTCGATTTCAGGTGCCTCGATTATGTAAGACGCATAGAAGGCGTGGAATGGCTTGTACTGAAAGCGAAGCGGCGATTGGATAAGGAAAGAAGGAATCCGTTACGCATCGTAATTAAGGATATCAATAGGAGCCCGCAGGGTCAGCAACCTTTGGGCCGGTCGTCTAGCATGGTTAGGACGTCAGGCTGCGTCCCGTCAGGCTCTGACACTTGCTAGCAGAAGACGGCGAAGCGGAGCAACGGCGCCGCGCTAAGGTCGGCGGTTCAATTCCGCCCCGGCCCACTCAAGAATAAGACAAGAGTCAGGTCCAACTCTCTGCCCCTGGAATAGTCCCAGGCACATGGCGTTTCTCGTTACCTTGTGCAAGGAAGCCGAACGCTTAACTCCAAGAAGACGCGAAGCACGCGACTAGACTCTAGGGTGACTGATATCAAGGGGTGGGCTGTCGAAACTGACCAGGCGCTTCGCTCTGTCCTAGGCAAGGGAAAGTACGTCGATGACATCAAGTTGGATGGGATGCTTCACCTTCACCTAGTCAGAAGCCCATATGCAAGGGCCCGCGTCCTTTCCGTGAAGGGTGGGATAACAGGGCACGAATTGAAGGCGGACATGACCTCCGTAGGGGAAGATGCGGGAGGGACAGGGAGTATACGATTTCCCGTCCTGGCCACCGAGTACGTCAACTACGTCGGGCAGCCGGTGGCCGCGGTCCTTGGGGAGGACGTGTACCAGGCCGCGGACAGGGCCGAAGAGGTGGATGTTCAGTACGAGCCGTTGAAGGCGGTCGTGGACCCGGAGCTGTCGCTCGAATCCGAACCGATACACCCGTCAACCTCGAGCAACCTGGCGACGGAGGACTCTCTCGGCAAGGACTTCGAGTTGAATTCGCCGATTGAGGTCGAAGAAACCCTCAGGATGTCCAGGGTCTCGCCGAACCCCCTCGAAACGAGGGGGGTTGTGGTCGCCTACGACGGGTCGATTCTCACCGTCTACGGCTCTACCCAGTCCGTATTCTCGTGGAGAGACGGAATGTGCGCCTCTCTCGGTCTGAAGGAGGGAGCGGTGAGGGTGATACAGATGGACACCGGAGGGGCCTTCGGCTCCAAGGGAGGGATTTACCCGGAGTACGTCGTCGCAGCCTACGCCGCCATGAAGCTCAGAAGGCCCGTGAAGTGGATAGAGAGCCGATTCGAGCACCTGATGGCGACGGACCAGGGGCGTGGCGCCTTGGCAAAAATGAAGCTGTACGCGGACAGGAGAGTGAGGATACAGGGGCTGAAGGCGGACATCCTGATTGATGCAGGGGCGTACCCGCTGGGAAGTGGCATGTGGGCTCCCTGGTGGATCGGGTTCCAGCTCACGGGACCATACTCCATCAAACAGGCGTATGTCAGGGCAAGGTCCGTATACACGAACAAGGTGTGCCTGGGCCCCTACAGGGGGGCAGGGAGGCCCGAAGCTGCCTTCTTCATGGAAAGGATGATGGACAGGCTGGCCGACGAAGCTGGTCTGGACCCGGCAGAGGTCAGGCTGAGGAACGCCTCTCCAAGGTCCTTCGAGTCCCCCCTGGGGTTGACCATAGGTGCTTCGAGGCCCTTCCTGAGGGAGGCCCTGTCGGCTTTTGGATACTCCCGCAGAAAGAAGCGTAACCTCGGACTATCGTGCTTCGTCCTCGTCCCCGCGTCGCAGGACGGAGAGTCGGCGAAGGTCGCGGTTCGTGGAGGAAGGGTAAAGGTCTGGCTCGGCGGGAGCTCCCACGGTCAGGGGCACGACGTGTTTGCCAAGCATCTGGTGAGGGAGGCGCTAAAGGTGAAGGAAGACCTCGTCGACTTCGAGCCAGCCGACACGGGGGAACTGTCTGCAGGTGTGGGCAGCTGGGGGAGCAGGAGCGCGATGGTCGGTGGGGCCGCACTCCTGGAGGCCTGTAAGGAGATGGAGGCGAAGGCCAAGGGGAAGCTGGGACGTGCATACTCAGTCGCCAACCTACTGAAAGGGGAATTCGAAGCGGAGGCATTCTTCCGACCCAACGCACCTTTGACCTCTTTCGGCGCCAACCTAGTGTCCGCGAAGGTGGGCGAATCAGGGATGGCTTCGATAGACGAAGTCGTCTCCTACTATGATGTCGGGAAGGCGCTGAACCCTGCGATGGTGGAGAGCCAAATCATAGGCGGAACGGCCCAGGCGGTTGGGGAAGTGCTGTACGAAAGGGCCCTCTACAGCGAAGAAGGGCAGCTCCTGACCGCTAGCCTGGCGGACGCCGGCGTTCCTCACTCGACGGAGATGCCGAGGGTCGTGGTCAAGACTGCCACTCACAAATCCTTCCTTCGGCACGGAGCAAAAGGCGTGGGCGAAAGCCCGACGATTGGGGTTCCCCCTGCGGCTACCAGAGCACTGGAGGTCACCCTGGGCAGGAGGTTCAACAGCTTGCCCATCGAAAGCGACCAGCTATGGGCGACCGACTCTGCGGAGACGGTGAACTAGGGCCCTTCGAGCTTCTGCCTGAGGCAGTCAAAGAGCTGCTTTACGATCTTCTCCGCCTGAGAATCTAGCAGCCTCTGCCCCAACGAGGCTATCTTCCCGCTTATTCGTGCCTCGACACTCCAATTCATCGAGGTTCCCCCGCCCTTGCCCTCAGTCAGCTTCATCTCGATTTCCATGTCCAAAGCACTCCCGATTCCAGTCCCGTGCGCCAGCAGTTTGGCGTGCGAGCCAGGCTCTTTCCCCGCTGTCTTGAAGTGTAGCACGAAATCCCCTCTGATGAACGAAACTCCTACTCTTACGGTTGCGTCGAAGTCGTCCCGGGACCTCACTTCCAATCCCTGGAGGTCTGGCATGCACTGGGCGACCTGACGGGGGTCTGTCATCAGGTCGAACACTCGTTCCCTGGGGGCTTCCACATCGAAGACACCTTTGAATTGCATTTTTCGCGAACTCATCTTGCAACAATATAAATGAAGGCGGAGGAAAGTGATTGCGCCTTTGATACCGCCTTCTTTCGACTACGCTGCCCCGAAAACCTTAGCCGAAGCCATTGATCTCCTCAAAGGTGGCGGAGGGGAAGCGAAGGTCATCGCTGGAGGGCAGAGCCTCGTTCCTCTCTTGAAGCTCAGACTGGCCTCGCCCAAGCTTCTCGTGGACATAAACCGGATACCTGGTCTCGATTACATCGGCGAATCCGAAGGATTCCTGAGGCTCGGCGCCCTGACTCGCATGGCAGAGGTGGCTTCGTCTGACCTGCTCCGGAATAGGTATCCGATAATTCATGACGCCTCGAGAGTGATCGCTGACCCTCTTGTCCGTAACCTCGGGACAGTAGGGGGGAACATCTCGCACGGAGACCCTGCCAATGACCTCCCCGCGGTGATGCTTGCC
>Ga0187769_10000833_pt1 | contig 17121 bp, 12 predicted proteins | sample 0116_SJ02_MP02_1_FD_133140 | JGI IMG/M metagenome (GOLD analysis project Ga0187769, IMG submission 133140) | Tropical peat soil microbial communities from peatlands in Department of Meta, Colombia - 0116_SJ02_MP02_10_MG | ecosystem: Environmental > Terrestrial > Soil > Wetlands > Peat | place... | reverse complement strand
TCCAGAAACCATCTTCTAGCCGTATTAGCTCCCAACGTAATCGCGTTGTCATACTGCATGCTCCCCTGCCAACGGCAGAAGGGCGTTGAATAGTATCCCTTGTAAGGGATATACGCCTTTGTGTAACTCTTCATACGACTCTCTCCTCCCTTATAAAATTAGACGACGAAGTCACTGATAAAAACTCCCGTGGTAGCAAATTAGCACTATAAGGAAAAGAAAGCCCCGTGTCAAGAAAAGAACCACTGTCGAATTGCCTCAAATTAAATGTGACCGGGTGTCTGAATAAAAAGGGATCGTTGACTCATAATAGATGTTACCGGATATCGGCGCCGGAAAGGAGATTAGATTATGAGTCCGCGATCGAAAAAAGAATATATCGAGACAGTTTTTCTCCGCTATAAGAAAGCCTCGCCTAAAGTCAATTTGACATTACCGTCAGAATAGGTACCGTGATTATTAGGGGCGTGTGACGGCTTGCAAAACCCGTGTTTCTTATACCGAATTGGTGGGAAGGGGTGATCCTCCTCCGATGCTTTTCTTAAACTCTCTATTGCCTCAACAACGTCGGCCAACATTCCTTATATAGACCCTATTAAACTCAGTTTTATCTTTCGGCTGGGCCCAAATATTTACAGTGGATGTCACCTACGCCTTTGTACCTTTTTGACTTTTCTAACGGATCTAAATCTTGCGATGGGTCGTGGCCACATTCTCCATGGATACACTCCTTTCTCCCTACCAGGAGTGTCACCATTTTTACCCTTCTCCTTAAATGTATGATCTGGTGGTTAGCTCAGGCTTGAAAGACAATAACAGTTGTCTTAGTATATATTTACGGGTGCGCAGGGATACGAAAAGATCTCCAAGGTGATTCCCGGGAAAATATACGGAAGACAATCTGAAGCCAAAGAAGATACCAGCGAATTACTGCCCGTCAACGATGAGACCGTATGTATGAAATCAGATTTCATGGAAGGGGTGGTCAAGGAGCTGTTCTCGCGGCTAAGGTTTTGGCAAAAGCTTTGGTCCAAGAAGGCAAGTTTGTTAAGGCCGTTCCTTCTTTTGGATTTGAAAGGCGTGGCGCCCCAGTGGCCTCGTTCTTGCGATTCGATGAGAAGGAGATTCGCCAAACGACGAATATCTACCATCCTGACTGGATTGTCTGTATTGACCCCACACTCTTCAAGACGGTTGATATTTTTGAAGGGATAAAAGAAGGTGGTGTCCTTGTTCAGGCGACTGCGAAGGACCTCAAAGATCTGCCTATCCCGAAGTTGGTCAAAAAGGTGGGGCTTTGTAACGCGTTTCACATCGCCTTAGAAGTTTTTGGGAGATCTATTACGAACACAATTATGTTAGGAGCCTTACTGAAGACGACTAATGTCGTTTCCCTGGATTCTTTGAATCAGGCTTTAGAGGAAGTGGCCTTCCGAGATGCGGCATTGGGGAAAAACGTAGAAGCGGCCCATCGTGGCTATGAAGAAACCCAGGTGTATAACGTTGACAAATAGGATGAATGATGAAGCAACAATCGAAAAAAATGTTTGATCCGTCGATGATCCCAGATGATTACTGTCCTATCGCCACAGATTTTTTTGATATGAAAGTGGGTGACTGGCGAGCCAAGCGGCCAGTTGTCATGAGAGGGAGATGTGTGAAATGCGGGACTTGCTGGGCCTTTTGCCCAACCCAGTGTATCATTGAAAAGCCGAAGTGGTTTGAGGCCAACTTAAAAATTTGCAAGGGGTGTGGGATCTGTTCTCAGGAGTGTCCAAATCATGCAATTACCATGGTCGAGGAAAAAGAGGATTAGAGGTGCCGAAAACGATTGTTTGTGATGGTAACGAGGCAGCGGCTTGGGGAGTCTGTCTGGCAAAACCAGATATGGTTTCTGTCTATCCAATTACACCGCAGTCTTCCCTGGCAGAACATTTGACTGAATTCATCGCGGAGGGAAAGCTTTCTGCCGATTTGATGGACGTGGAGGGTGAGCATAGCGTCCTTTCAGTCTTACAAGGAGCATGCCTTGCTGGAGCACGGACCTTTACGGCAACGTGTGGTCAAGGTCTTGCTTTCATGTTTGAGCCCTACTTCAGGACACCCAATTTGCGCCTCCCCATAGTTATGGCCATTGTCACCCGCGATGGCATCACCCCTCAAACGGTTTGGGGAGGACAGCAAGATGCGATGACGGTAAAAGAAGTGGGATGGCTCCAGATGTACGCAGAATCGAATCAGGAGATTCTGGATACCATCATCATTGCCTATCGGGTTGCTGAACATCCGGAGGTCATGTTGCCAGTGAACGTCTGCTTCGATGGAACCTACCTTTCCTACGGCATCGAAGCGGTTTCTGTTCCAGACCAGGAAGTCATTGATGAATTCCTCGGAGAAAAGAATGTCAACTGGCACGTAGCCCTTGACCCGGAGAGGCCCATGGCTGTTGATCCCCTGACAGGGGGGGGAAGCGGCAAGGGGACGAGCATGTTCGTTAGATACCGGAAGGGACACTGTAACGCTATGCAAAGAGCTCTGAAGGTCATCGAAGAGGCCCATACCGAATACGGGAAAAAAGTGGGGCGGTTTTACGGGCCCCTTATCGAAGAATATCGTATGGAGGATGCAGATTACGCCATCATGACGATCGGCAGCATGACAGGCGCGGGTCGGGAAGCAGTAGATATTGGCCGTGAAAACGGAAAAAAGGTTGGGCTCTTAAAGGTTAAGACATTTCGTCCTTTTCCAGTGGAGGCCATTAATCGATCTCTGGCTAAAGTGAAAGCGTTGGGAGTGGTCGATCGTTCTGTCAACTTTGGTTGGGGCACAGGCCCTCTCTATCAGGAAGTGTTGGCGGCAACGTATTATCTGAAACGACGTATCCCAGTGATCAGTTTTATCGGAGGCCTTTCTGGATCGGATCTCACTGTAGAGAATCATTTCAGAAAGGTGGTCGAAAGCGTTGAACGTGCCTCCAAGGGGAAGGTGCCTTCGCAAACGATCTGGCTGAATGAAGACGACGAAAAGGCGGAGAAGTAAATGGGTAGAACCATATTAAAGACAAAGTATTTTATCATCGGAAGCAGTCATGCAGGGCTGTCTGCAGCAGACGAGATTAGGATGAATGACAATGAAGGCTCATTCACAATGGTAACGATGGAAGATATCCTTCCCTACTCACCGACGGTTCTTCCCTATATTATCTCTGGAAAGGTCTCGGCTCCCCAGATTTACTTGAGAGATGCGGAATATTTTGGAAGTCAAGGAATTCATTTTGTGAAAGGGAAAGCGGTAACAAGGATCGATCCTGAAACCCGAATCGTCACTCTGTCGGATGGAAGCCGTGTAAATTATGAAAAACTTCTGGTTGCCACTGGAGCAGAACCAACTGTCCCTCGAGTGGAAAATCTAACCAAGGTTCCTTTCCTGAAGTTAAGGACAATGGCCGATGCTATTAGCCACTTGAATGTCATACCACGAGCGCGATCGGCCATTGTGATGGGACCGGGCTTGGTTGGGATGCATGCGGCAGAGAACTTTGTCCACAGGGGAATGCACGTGGACGTCATTCGTGCACGGGCTAAGAAGAATCCTAGAATCTTGCCGAATTATTTTGACGAAGAGTGTTCCGCGATGATTCAGGAAGTTTTTGAGTCCCATGGTGTCCATTTCTATCTAAACGATCATGCAATAAGAGTTACCTGCGAAGGAGGCAAGTTCATTGTGTCCCTCTCCAACGGGAAGGCGTTGAGAGCAGAATTGCTCCTTGTCTGCACCGGGATAAAACCGAGAACGGAATTTCTCTCTGGCTCTAACGTAAAGATCGACCAGGGAATCCTGGTTGATCGTAAGATGAGAACTTCTGTAGATCATCTCTGGGCAGCGGGTGACGTGGCTCAAGCCGAAGATTTCTTTGGTCCTTCAAGAATCCTCAACGCCATTCTCCCCGATGCGGTCCTTCAGGGTAAGATCGCAGGAGCGGATATGTCCGGAGGAAGACTCGATTTAGATTATGTTGGTGCGATCTCGATGAATACCTTTAATTTCTTTGGAAATCGCGCTTTTTCTATCGGAGTCAATGACTCGGAAAATGGAGAAAGATATCGAATCGAAAAAACGATCTCACGTTCGGCAAACGTTTACCAAAAGATGGTTTTTCAAGAAAATGTCTTGGTCGGGATGACTGCGATTAATTCTAATTTGGATCCCGGAATCATCCTGAATCTGATCAGAGGAAGGGTGGATTTGGAAGAAGGCTGTCCTGAGTTTGTCGACAATCCTTTCAATGTCAGCCGACGGCTGATGTGGAGGCTTTGGCGTTAAGCCTCCAAAGCTCAGGAGAGATAGGAGGGTTAAATTGGGAAAGGCCTACGGAACTATCGCTGTCATTCCAGGCCTGTGCAACGGCTGCGGTGACTGTGTGACGGCCTGTATTCAGGCAAAAGGAATAAAGGATCCCATCCAATCGAGAATCAAACCGATCAAAGATCTTAAAGAATCATTTTTTGCTCCTACGATCTGTTTGGAATGCGGGGATCCGGACTGTGTCTCGTCCTGCCCTGCGAAGGCGCTTACAAAGAACCCCGAAACCGGGGTTATCGAATGGAATAAGGATAATTGTGTCCACTGCCTCCTCTGCACGCTGGCCTGCCCCTATGGAGGGGTCTTCTTCGATCCTATTGAGGGACATGTGGCCAAATGTGATCAGTGCAGTGGCGATCCTGCCTGTATAAAGGTCTGCAAACCGAATGCGCTGGTTTATCGACGGGAAAGCGAGATCTTTAACAGGGTAGGGGAACTGGAAGATCTTTTTGTTGCCAATTCCTGTTGCCAGGGCTGCAATACTGAAATCCTAATTCGCCACGTTTTACGACGGGTTGGTCCGAATACGGTTCTGGCCACGCCGCCCGGGTGCGTCCCCGGTACTGGTTCAGTTGGTGTGAACGGCCTGACGACTACGAAAGTGCCTGTTTTTCATCCGTTGCTGACGAATACGGCATCTATGCTTGCGGGGATTAAGCGGTATTACAATCGCATTGGTCGGGAGGTCACCATGCTGGCTCTGGCAGGAGACGGAGGAACGGCGGATGTGGGATTCCAGTCCCTCTCAGGGGCGGCGGAGCGTGGTGAGCAGATGGTCTTTGTCTGCATTGATAATGAGGGGTACATGAACACAGGAACTCAGAGGTCAGGGACAACGCCTTTCGGGGCCTGGACCTCTACGACTCCAGTGGGAAATCAACTTCGCGGCAAGACGAGTGACCAGAAGTACATGCCGCTCATCATGGTGATGCATCGGTGCGAATATGTGGCCACGGCTGCCATTGCCTATCTGGACGATTTCTATAAGAAGCTAGATCATGCTATCGAGTCGACCAAGAAGGGAATGGCCTATCTTCACGTCTTCTCACCTTGCGTCAGCGGGTGGCGCTTCGATACCTCTATGACGATCGAGGTGCAGCGAATGGCCGTAGAAACGAATTACTTTCCCCTCTGGGAATTCGAGAAGAATAAAAGAAAGATCCGGTTTACCTATGAGCCTAAGCAATCCCTTCCCATCGAACGTTATCTTTCAATGGTTGGAAAATTTCGTCACCTCAATGGAGAGGAGGTTGCTCATATCCAGAAAACAACCGATGAGAGGATAGAACTCTTAAGATCGCTGTCGTAGAATTGTTTATAAGCAATTTTTTCCAAGATCGAAATTTCTGGATTTCTCCTCCTTTTGACCCTTTTTGAATCAATTCGAATGCAAACATAATAAACAACATTATGTTTACCTTTTTTAGAGCATTTTCGAGAGCATAATGTTTGCATTAACTACAGTATGATGTTTGTATTTGCTACATCAGTAGTAACCTCGGTTTAGAGAATAAAACATACAGAGAAATTGCCGCCGAGACCGGCGTAGCCCTTGGAACTGTTGACTGGATAATGAAGGAATTGAAAGAGCAACGGTTTCTATCGGACATGGGGAAACGAGGTCAGAAATTAGATACCGAAATATCGCAAATCCCTCTCCTTAGCTCAATCGAAACACATCTCAAGAACTCTTCTACGAAATTGCGCAAGAGCACGAGTTTGGGATATTGACGATGGAGCTGACGCCTGATCACATACATCTGTCTGTCTCGGCGCCTCCAAAGTGGGTGCGCGGGAAGATCGTGAGTATCTTTAAGACCTTTAAGTCCAAAAACTTCCCACAGGTGAAGCGGAAGTTGTGGGGCGGTCATCTTTGGGCGCCGGGTATTATGCCGCGAGTGTAGGAGACAGAATTACCACGGAAATGGTTAAGAAGTATTCCAGGCATCAGCGGCAGATGAATTTCGATTGGTAACCTCCCACAATGCCCTGATCGGAAGATCAGGGTAATCTTCTTAAGTTTTCGGACCAAAGTTTGTTTGAGATCCTGATTTTGATCACTTCCTTTTCACGCCCGCATCGTCATAGGTGAGGATTCTCTTCTCGATTCGTGCATAGGGTTTGGTGGCTTGGTCGATGTAGAAGTCCTTTCTTTTCGCAGCAAGTTCTTCTCTCAGTTTCTTCGTCGCTTCCAGGTCAACCTTTCCAAGCTTCTCGTTCCAGAGCACACCATAGTCTCTCCTGGCAGCCTCTGGGGAAACGTACTCGTCAAGGATGTCCTCCTCGACCAGTTTGACATCCCTCTCATAGGGGTTCCCATACCCACCTCCACCGGGTGGTCGGCAATAGAGCAAATCCTCGGGATGAATATATTTGTTTCCCGTTCTGGAGCCGAAATCTTCCTCTCTTTCGCAGACTTCTCGAAGTCCTCGCTCCGTCCTAACGATGGCTTTGCAGTTTCGGTAAACTCTCCAAGCAGCGTGGAGCCCCGGCATTCCGCCATAGATGCCATTGGGCGGGATGACAGCCCGATCTGTGTGGCAGCTATATTCCGAAACGTGATCATAGGGTCGGAGCACCCACTCTGCACCAACTCCTCCTCTGCACCTCCCGGGTCCGCCTGAATCTTGTGCGAGACCGTATTTTTCGGTGATCCAGGGGTAGTTGATCTCGAGGGCTTCCTGGGGCGTATTGCTGGTATCGCCACCGGTAATGCTAATACAAGCGGTGAGACCATCTTTGGTCCGGCGAGCTCCCCACCCACTGGGCGGAAATTGGTACCAGATGTACGGAAATTTGGTCCGGGGGTCGATCCCGGAGACGTTGAAGTTGTTGGTATTGTCGGCATGGCCGGGGATGATCCGTTCCGGAAGAATCGGAGCAAGACAGCACCACAACATGTTGATGATCCGGCAGGCTCCCTCGGTCGTTCCGCCAACGCAGGGAGAGGGAGGCTGGGCATTGACGAGCGATCCCGGAAGGGCGACGATTTTGATGGGCCGGTAGGCGCCTGAATTTCTGGGAATTTCGGAACTGGTGAGGGCCAACATGGCTATGTAAATCGCACCGGCTGTGACGGGGTAGTTGATATTCAGCGGTCCCCTGGCAGCACCGTCTGTCCCTGTGAAGTCGATCGTAATGTCGCTTCCCTTCACCGTGGTCGTCATTTTGATTCGATATTGTTCCGAGAAAACGTCTGGGTCAAAGTAGTCCTCAAAGGTGTAGACACCGTCTGGAAATTTCTTAATTTCGGCCCGCATGTACTGCTCACCATAGCTGATGAGTTCTCCCATGGCTTGAAGAATCAACTCCTTGCCGTACTTGTCGAGCGTCTGCATTACCGACCTCTCTCCGATGGTGAGAGAAGAAATTTGGGCGTTCATATCTCCGTTGGTGAAATTGGGGAGTCGAACATTGTCGAGGAAGAACTTCCAGAAAGCCTCGTTCCGGACACCCCGGTCGTAGAATTTGAGACAGTCCATGCGGAGCCCCTCCTGATATATATCGGTGCTATCTCCAGAAAAGCTTCCCGGACGATGCCCTCCCACATCGATGTGGTGGCCCCGATTGGCTATGAACATGACAAGCTCGCCTTTATAAAAGATCGGTTTGATCGTGGCAATATCGGGGAGATGACACCCACCGTGGTACGGGTCATTCTGAATGAAGATATCTCCCGGATGAATGCTCTTGATACCGACCGTCTTCAGAAGATGCTTCATCGTCAGTTCCATTGAAGCGATCAGAATCGGGACATGCTCGTCCTGGACAACAATCTGGCCGTTTGCGTCAAAGATTCCGCAGGTGTAGTCGTAGCCCTCGTTAAATATATTGGAATAGCTCGTCCGCCGCATGGTGACCCCCATCTCCCGAGTAATACCATGAAGCACATTTCCAAGGACACCGAGAGTGACCCGATCGATCTTCCTCTTTTTTCTCGCTGCCATAACCTTCCTCCTTGTACGGTATTGTTCTATTCTGCTTGGCTATCTTCTCCGGATGACCAGAGAGCCCACATTATCCACAGTCGCCTTATGGCCGGGAAGCACCACCGTCGTCGAATCCATCTGTTCGATGACGGCAGGCCCATTAACCACCTGTGAGGCCAACAGATAATTTCGATCATATACAGGCGTTTCTATATATTTTCGGTACTCTCCGAAATAGACTTTTCTCTTGCTGACCGGGGCCGGTTTCCCGCTTCCTTTGCGAAACCGTTTGAAGACGGGTTTCGGGGTCCGGCCGATGGCCTTGATGGCAAGCGTGACGAGCATGGTGGGCGCTTGTGGAGAGGAGTGGCTGAAGAGTTGATAGTGAGCCTTGTGGAATCGTTGCTTCATCTGCTCAAGCGTTGTCTTGGTGATCTTCCCTGATGGAACCGGTAGATTGACTTCGTGGGCTTGTCCTATGTAACGGATTTCCGCAAAACGCTGGATCTCCTGTTCGTTCTTCGCAATTCCTTCTTGGGTGAGCTGGGCACGTCCCGCCGCTTCCAATTCACTGTAGACTTTTTCCACATACCCGAGGTCAGCCTGATCAATCGGGGCGAGGTAAGATCTCCGAACATCATGCTGATTGTCTGCGACCAGCAGACCCACCGCAGAGTGGATTCCCGGATAGAGGGGAACGAGAACTTCGGGAATATTCAGGGCGTCGGCGAGGGCGAGAGAGTGTACCGGCCCTGCCCCTCCAAAAGCGGCGAGCGTGAATTCTCTTGGATCGTAACCCTTATCCACAGATACGACCCTGAGAGCGCTCGACATATTCGAATTCACGATCTGATGAACCGCATAGGCTGCTTCTTCGAGAGACCGGAATCCAAAGGGGTCCACGACATATTTCTTGATCGCTTCTTTGGCCTTTTCCGTATCAAGAAGAATTTTGCCTCCCAAGAAATTCGAAGGATTCAGATATCCAAGAATCAGGTCGGCATCTGTCACCGTGGGAAGAAGCCCTCCCTTGGCATAACAGGCTGGTCCTGGTTCGGCACCTGCACTTTGAGGCCCAACACGAAGGGCACCCCCGGAGTCAATCCATGCAATGCTTCCTCCACCGGCTCCAATGGTGTGGACATCGATCATGGGAATCGTCAGCGCGTGATGGGCAATCTCACCTTCGGTCGTGACAGTTGGGACCCCGTTACGGATGAGGCAGACGTCGCAACTGGTTCCTCCCATGTCAATCGTAATGACATCCTTACGATGGGTCAGATGCCCGATGAAGGCTCCACCGATCGACCCTCCCGCAAGCCCTGAAAGAATCGTCGTCACCGGCTTATTAATCGCCGATTGGAGCCTCACGGTGCCTCCGTTGGAGGCCATTAGCAAGACCTCTGCCTTCACTCCCTCTTCCTTGACCCTCTGACCAAGGGTAGAGAAATAGGTTTTGGAGCGCGGACCCAGATAGGCATTGATTACCGTGGTACTTGTCCTCTCGTACTCGCGAAAGACCGCGTCCGTTTCGACTGATGTCGTAACAAAAGCCCCGGGCATGATTTTTTCAATAATAGCTTTGGCCCTTTTTTCATGATCCGGGTGGTTATATGAAAAGATAAAGGCAACTGCCACAGATTCAATGCCTGTCGCTTTAAATGCCTCTGCAACGGCTCGGACTTCTTCTTCATTCAGGGATCGGAGGACTGATCCGTCGTAGAGTACCCTTTCTGCCACCTCTTTCCTGAATCGTCGGGGGACGAGGGGCTTAGGAAGATCTTGTTGGAGATTGTAAATGTTGGCATAATCAGCCAACCGGTGAGCGCGTCTGATCTCCAAAGTGTCTCTGAACCCGAGGGTGGTAACCAGCCCGGTTCTGGCACCTGTCCCTGTCAGCATCGTATTGGTGTTGACCGTTGTTCCGTGAACGAAACGGGTAATCTGCCCGGGATCTACCCCGACCTCTTCGAGACCATTGATCACAGCCTGTTCCGGGTGCCCCGGAGTGGAAGGAACTTTCTTCACGGTGATATTCCCTTTTTGGTCAATCAGGATGACGTCTGTAAAAGTTCCTCCAGTATCGATTCCGATCGAATACATAGGTTCCTCCTTTTCATAGTCACATCACTGTTTCGGCATTTGAATTAACTCCAGGGGATGTCCCTCGGGATCTTGTAGATAGAGAACCTTTGTGCCTGAAAAGATGGGATGGGTTTTCGGGATCGTCTGAGGTCCCTTGGAGATCATCGTGACTTTTTTTGCCTTGAGCATGGCGTAATCCCTCGCCATGTCATCGGTCACCAGGGCGAGATGTACTCCGAACAGGTCATTGCTTCGATAGTCAGCCGGGTAGTTTCTTCCCACAGGCCGATACTCAAGAAATTCGACCTGAGTTTCCCCGAGTTTCATGAGAACGATTCTCTCCGATTCCACCTTGAAATTGACGATGTCATCTGCTTCTTTACCGCCTACCTGAGTGTCCAGGACCACCTGAAAACCGAAGGTATCCCGATAGAAGGCGATCATCTTGTCCATATGCTTTACGACGATACCCGCGTGACCCACTGCCGTAATCATGGCTGCTCCCTCCTTTGCCCAAAGGCGATGCTGTTCACAGATCTATCGAGAAGACAATACTCTCTGTCAGGATAAGCTCGTAGGGCAACCGCAAACCTAAGAAAGAGGATGTACATCATCCTCGCCTGGGTCTTCGAAAGGCTCGAGTTTCCAGTGTAAGTTGACGAATGGAATGGGCTACAAAGAGCCCTCTCGGCTTTCGGAAGAGAGATCGGCGAAAAATCTAAGGCAAGTTACATTAGTGTACCTCAAAAGTCAAGCACAAAATCTCGTTCGTCGAAATGCGTCACTCCACCGGGGTGATCAAACCGAAATCTGGCATGATGGGTGACGAAAATCTTATAGCGGAAACCTTATGATGTCCCTCGAATCGCATGCGTCATCGGGCCATGACGAGTTCTGATCGCCGATTTGGTATGTTACCCCTACCACCAAAATTTCAAAGCCATCCGCTTCATAAGATTTTCGCCTACCTGCCCGCGGGCGGGGAAGCCCTCGTGCCAGATCGAAGGACCTCGCCCCCGCTTCAGCGACGCATTACTGTTCGTCGTCATCCCAAGTCTGAATTGTCACGTTGGTTCATCCAATCTATCATGCCCAATCTGATATTGGTAAACTCCGCAGTGAGAACAAGCCCACCCCTATGGTAACTTCTTCCATCAAACGGGAAAAAAATAGTCCTCCTGCAAAGGGACCAAATGCAAGTTGAATCTCTCGAATACACACCCTTGGGGAGGGACTATCCTGCAGATTACATGAGCAAACGCCTTCCTAGACAGTAGGGTCCGAACAGTTTGACGGCGCAACTCATGAGGGTAGAGGATTACCACACCTGTCGGTTCACAACGACAAATCAAAACATTAAGTGCGTTGGCATTAGTCTCGAGATTGTTGCCTCCTTTCTAAGTCAACGAAAGCCAAACCTCTTTTCGAAAAATGACCCGGATTTCTCGAACCATCGCCACTGTGGGCTCTTTCCCTTTTGCTTGACTTCCAGTCCGCATGAACCGGACTTACCTGAACACAGTTCGCAGCGCCCTGCGAATTCTGTGGCGCAGTTCGCTTTCTCGCAACACGGCAAGGCCGGCGGCCATGATGAGAATCAAACCCGTGACTGTGCCCTGCCAATACGCTGAAATTCCTTGCAGGGTTATTCCATTTTGAATAATACCGAGAAAGAGCGATCCCAGGAAGGTTCCGGTCACCCCCCCCTCACCGCCCTTCAGGCTCATGCCCCCGATTAGAACCGCCGCAATGACCGCTAACATCTGGTTTGGGTCCGTTATCGGTACCGCTGCTGTCAGTCGTCCAACTTGTTGAATGGCACCGATCCCACAGGTGAGACCTGCAATCGTGTAGACGATCATCACCGTAACCGGGACGTTAATGCCGTTGAGTCGAGCGGCTTCGGGATTCGATCCCACGGCATAGACAGCACGACCGAAGGCGGCACGGTGCAGTACCACTGCGCAGATCAGGTAGAGGAGTCCAATGATCAGCAGGATAATCGGCATGGGACCAATGTCATTGTTGGCCAAGTACTGAATAGATTTGAACCTGTCGAAGGTGAACAGGGATATGGTACTGCCGTGAGTTATCACAAGAATGACACTGGCATAAATGGACAGTGTGGCTAACGTTGTTACAAACCACGAAATTCTAACTATTCCAATTAAAAAACCATTGATGAACCCAAGTCCTACCCCTGTCACGATAGCAAGTATGCACGCCGGCAGTGCACCGCATCCGGCTCTCATGGACATGCCTAGTACCATCGATGCGACGCCTGTGGCCGATGCCACCGAAAGATCAAGCATGCCGCATAAGATCACAAACGTCATTCCGATGGCTAATATAAAGATTACCGATTGGGCACGAAAAATGTTGAGGATATTTCCCCAAGTGAGAAACAACGGATTGGAAAAAGAGAGATAGACGCAAACAAGCACCAGTCCAATTATAACACCACCCAATCTTCCTAAAGATGCTTTCTGGAATAAGCTACTCGATCGCAAAGATTTTTCCCCGACCCATCGCCGGGCAGCGCCGGTGAGGTACAAGTATTCTTTTCTGCACTACTTAACATTTTTCCATTTGCGAGGCTAATTCCCTTGCTCTCGCCCTCAATGCTCTACCAGTACAAGCTGCGTGGGCGATATCCTCTTCGCCTGAGGTCCTGGGATCAAATTCGCTGCAAAGCTCTCCTTGGTAAAAAACCAGTATCCGATCTGTCAGGCCCAGCAGTTCAGGCAGCTCAGAGGAAATCATGATGATCCCGGCACTTTTTTCCGCTAGATCCTGTATAAATCCGTATATCTCGCTCTTGGCGCCCACATCAATGCCCCGCGTCGGCTCGGCCAGTACCACTAGACAAGGGTTGGTGGCAAAACACCGAGACAGTACGAGTTTTTGCTGGTTTCCGCCGGAGAGGTTGACAACGGGCGACTCGATGGATGGGGCATGGACCCGAAATCGCTCCACGCACTTGCCAGCGAGGGCGGCTTCGGTTTTCCTCTTCACCAACCCAAAATGGGTGAAGCCATCAGTTTTCATCCAAGGCAAAGAGAGATTGTGGCGAATGTTCCGGGTCATCAGCAGTGCGCAATTTTTCCGGTCGTCAGGCACAAATCCAATACCGGCGTACAACCCGTTGGAGGGGGATCCAAGGACAATCCGCCTGCCATCCAGCGTCACCTCTCCGGTAGCTGGCACCGCTCCAAAAAGGGCTTTTCCAAGCTGAATCTTGCCAGAACCCACGAGCCCAGAAACCCCCAGAATCTCGCCCCTGCGGACGTGGAAACTGACGTTCTTGATCTTGCCATCCGGGGTGGACAGGTTTCGTACCTCCAAGAGCGGCTTGCCGACTGCAATTCGTCGTTTGCCATAAAGATCCGTCATGGTCCGCCCCACCATCTTGTTGATGAGGTCGCTCTCGTTGGTCTGGCTCATTTTAACAACGGCGACCAATTCCCCATCCCGTAGTACGGTCGCACGTTGGGCGCAACTAAAGACTTCTTTCAGTCGGTGCGTGACAAACACAATAGCCACACCTTGGGATCTGAGTTGTTCAATTTTAGACAGTAACCGTGCGGTGGCATCTTCGGACAGCGAACTGGTTGCCTCGTCGAAAATCAGCACCCGTGATTGGGTGGAGATTGCCCGGGCGATCTCCACCTCTTGCTGAAGCTCCACACTCAGACTGGAGACCCGACTATGTTCGTCGATGTTGGCGCCGATTTGATCCAATGCCACACGGGCTAATGCGTGGGCCTTTTTCCAGTCGATTCCCAGTCGGCCACGAGGGAGCCGACCCATAAGCAGGTTCTCGGTTACCGACAAGGTTTGGGCGAGGGTCAGCTCTTGGGTTATAGCGGCTATTCCCAATTGCAGCGCGCTGGTGGGGGTTCTGATTTCTTTGACGCTTCCGTCGATTTCAATGGTCCCCTCATCCGGCTGTATAAATCCATAGAGGCACTTGCATAGAGTGGATTTTCCCGACCCATTCTCACCAACCAGTGCATGAACTTCCCCGGGGTAAAGATTGAGGTCAACGTTACTGAGCGCAATTACGCCCGGGAAACGCTTCGTTATGCTGTGCATTCGAACAATTGATGTGCTGCCCATTTATCCTCCTCACCACGCAGCTGGAGAACGTTCTTCCACGCTCAGGTTTCCCGCCCCCGAGGACGTCGACACCCGGGGGCGGACCGCATTGATGATAGGGACGGCTTCTGTACTATGAACAAAAAGGTCCTTTATAAACTTTTCACGAAAGCAAGGAAGTCATCAATAGTTGCCGGGTCGGTGCTGTATTTGAGAAAAGTGTCCAGCATTCCGATTTTGATTTTTCGCTGTAGAGGGTAAACCGCTTTGTCTACGGTTTTGCCATCCCACCGTCTGTAAGGACAAACGACTACTGATGGCATGTCCTTCATAGCCATTTTACCGGAAGCTACCCGATAAAGAAGTTCGACTTCCGCTGCTCCGACGATTTCGGAGTCACCCCCATAGGTCGCCGTGAGCACCCCGGCCTTCACGGCTTCCAGCGCTTCCTGGGTGCCATTCATGCCAGTAATAATGATATCGCCCTTCACTGGTTTTGCTAGATTGTAAACTTTCTTGCCTTTAGTGCGAACCACGGCAGATGCCCCCATGGCACTTCGGTCGTTGAAGCACCATATCGCGTTCACATCGGGATACTTTGTCATGAGGTCCTGAACAATAACATGCGCGCCGTCTGCCTGATCTGTCAGATTATCCTGACGCGCCAAGACCTTCAGGCCAGCCTTTTCTGCAGCCTTCTCCATATTGTGGGTTACATACAAGATGTAGGGTACAGGAGGCCCACCCACCACTAGGATTTTTGCACCGGGATAAATGCTCGCAATTAATCGGGCCGCATCCTCTTGTGCCTTGCGGGTCACGTTCTGCTCTTGAACAAACACGGTATTGACATATTGGCCGGGACTGTTCTCCGTGACCACCGGGATCCCGGCTTTATTGGCGCGTTGGTATACAGCGGTGGCAGCCCCTTGGTCCAAAGTCCAGCTAATTATGCCGTTGACTTTCTGAAGGATGAAGGTATCGATATCCGTGACTTGCTTGCTGGGAGAGAGATTGGCGTCAGCGGTAATCAAATTTGCGCCAAGCAGTTTGGCCATCTCCTGCTTGCCGTAACTGAACGCCATCTGATGTTGGTTGGAAGCAACCGGATTGGATTCCGCAAAGCTAAACTTTTGCTGGGCGATAGCGAAACCACCTGTAAAGGAAAAAACCACGAGCACTGTGAGCAATCGAATAGCAATGTTTGTTAAGTTTCTCATCTTTTGTTCCTTTCTGCCCTTACCATGAGGTTTAGGCGCATTGTTTGATGATCTCTAATACTTCTACCTGCTACGCGGTCATTGCCCATTTGGTTGTCCTTCATGTTGGTCGCGTACGAAATGCATGCACTTCTCTTCCTTGACGGTTCCCTCCTTTCTTGGATAGGCAAATTTTTTTCTTCCTCCTTCTTGTAATTCCGTTGTCTAATAGCCCCAACCCATTGGTGACAGTTGGGTAGTTTAAATTATGCAAGGATTTTTGTCAAGGTGGTGGAGGTGATCGTGAAATAAGATATTAGGTGTAAAGAGACAGGGGTGTTTTCCTCTTTGGAAGATTTTGAACAAATCAGATCCCAATAAGAAAAGAGGATACACCCCATGTCAGGATTTCTACGGAAGGCAACTGTTCGTAATGTACGTCGAGCGTTTAGGGAAGTCAATGCATTTGAATGGGAGGCGGACCCCGCTTGGTCTTTGTGCCTCAGGTATGCTAAAATATGAGCTAAGGCACGGGTGCGATCTCCCGAGATCAATCTGAGAACCCAACCCTTGTAGGAATGAAAGATGAAGATCGCTGTCGTCGGTGCTGGAGCCATGGGAAGTCTTTTCGCCGGCTATTTGGCGAGAAGCCGAGAAGAAATTTGGGCTTATGACATCTGGAAAGAACACATCGAGGCTATCAACCGAGGGGGGCTGGTCATGACCCGGGGCAACATGGACCAACGTGTGACGTTGAATGCCACATGCGACCCCACTCGTCCGTCTGTGGTGGACGTTGTCATTTTGTTCTGTAAGTATGTTCATACTCGTCAGGCGATGCAAGAAGCCCGGCCGATGATCGGCCCTGAGACGCTTGTTCTCACATTGCAAAATGGCGTTGGCAACGTGGACATCGTCCAGGAGATGGTTCCAAGAAAGCAAATCCTATTCGGGTTAACCACACTGACCAGTGAGCTTCTCGCACCCGGGCACATCGAGGAGAGCTTCCGTGGCCTGGGAGAAACATATTTCTGGCCCTTGAGTGGTGAAGTAAACGCCACAGCCAAGCAACTCAGCTCGATCCTCAACGAGGTTGGGATCCATACCGAAATCACACCCGATGTAGAACTCAGGATTTGGAGGAAGCTGATCGTCAACACGTGTTACAACACGCTCTGTGCCCTCACCGGCCTCAAAGTAGGTGATCTCATCAATCAACCGGCAGCATGGGAGATCATGAACGGGGTCATCGTTGAAATCATCCAGGTCGCCCAGAGGAAAGGCCTTCGCCTGGGGGAAGAAGAGGGCCGAGAGATCCTCAAGAGGATCGCGGCCGAGACCCTGAATCATGTGCCCTCGATGGCGAACGATGTAAGAAATCACAGAAGCACGGAGATCGACTGCCTCAACGGCGCCATCATGCGCGAAGCAGAAAAGATGGGAATACC
>Ga0187769_10000831_pt1 | contig 17124 bp, 9 predicted proteins | sample 0116_SJ02_MP02_1_FD_133140 | JGI IMG/M metagenome (GOLD analysis project Ga0187769, IMG submission 133140) | Tropical peat soil microbial communities from peatlands in Department of Meta, Colombia - 0116_SJ02_MP02_10_MG | ecosystem: Environmental > Terrestrial > Soil > Wetlands > Peat | place... | reverse complement strand
GACTTGGTCCGCGCGGTGGCGCCATCGCCGAAGTCCCATGTCTCTTCCCCATCGGTGGTTCCGAATGTCCGGACTTTGAAGGTCACTGATGCTCCCCTAGCGATACCCAGAGTCGGCCAGTAGGCCGCCTGAATGGACGGAGGGGGCTGATCCGGATGTTGCGGATCGGCCACATTGACGGTCTCGAAATCATAGTCCGTGCGGCCGTGGTCGTCGGTGATCTTGAGCATCTCACTGTACGTGCCGGGCTGGGAATAGCTCCGTTCGACGGTGGGGCCTGATGCCGTCTGGCCATCGCAGAAGGTCCATTCATAGCGGACGATTCGCGAGTCGCTGTAGGACCGCGAACCATCCAGCTTCACTTTCTCGCCGACCAGTGCGGCCTGGTGAGGCCGGGCGACCGCAATCACGTGCAGCCGATACTGGCGCAGGTAAGCCTCCCACAAGAACGCGTAGCCTTCGAGAGTCCCCAGCCTGCCCGACGCCTGCCGGCTGAGGATCTCATAATGCAAGTGCGACCAGCCGCCGCTCGCGCCCTCTTTTCCGAGCGTGCCAATCTTCTGCCCCATCCGGACCCTTTCGCCCAGCTTCACCGACGGATCAAACGAATACAGATGCGTGTAGCGGTGGTACCAGCCGCGCTCATCCAACACCCAGATGGTGTCGTTGTATTGGTGGTCCAGACCGGCGTTGTCCTTCTCGCTCGCCAGCATCGCTTTTCCGAGCCCGACCACCAGGCCATCTGTTGCGGCGATCGCATCCACCATGCCCTCGGCCCCGCCGATGTCGAGACCCGAGTGATAGTAAATCGGACGATCGCCGATTTTTTCGCCGTCGTCCACGTAGGTCGGTTCGTTAGCCATTTGCGTCCGCGTGGCAAACCAGCGCTGCCTGATGGGATAGACGAACGACCCTGCCGGCATGTAGGACGAACCGGCGGGCCACAAGCGCAGCCGCGCGTCCTTGGTCAGCGCCCAAAAATCGTGGTTGGCATTTGCGTAGTATGCCTTGGTGACCTCGCAGTCCGCTTGCACGCCGCCAACGGCAATGGGAAGGCGATAGTTGCCGCAGGAAAGGGTGGCGCGCGCGCCGTTGATCTCCACTTCCGCGCGAGCATCCCGGATGGCGGATCGCACGTGGTCGCGCGTTTCGCTCGTCGAGAGCAGTTTCACGACGGCGCTATTGCCGTCTGAAAGCTCGACTCGCTCCGGCGCCCCCGTGTTCAGATCCACGACACGGAACAGCGGTTGTTGCGCAGCGCTCAGGCTTGCAACGAAAAAAAAACACCCGATGACTCGCCGCACAATGGCCTCCTAGCACTCCAGGGTACCGCGTGTGGCCGTGTTGCCTTCCAGCCCGCACGCCATGGACCGATCACACCCCGGTGCAACTGAAGATACGGGTGGATCACTATGGGCGGAGCACGCCGGCTGAGTGCCTTGCTACAATGAACGGAGGTCGCTTGGCGCTATCGTCTAACGGTTAGGACGGAGCCCTCTCAAGGCTTAAATACGGGTTCGATTCCCGTTAGCGCTACCAATAACCATCTCAAATTCAATATCTTGTGATTGGCTGGGCTTGCCACGGGCTGACACCAATTTTTCATTGCTTCAAGTGCTAGTCAATGGACCACCGTTGAAACTCCTCCCATTTTCCGCGCCGCCTCACGATCGCGGCTAGTAATGGCATGGGCGTAGATGTCGGCTGTGACGCGAGGTGAAGAGTGCCCCAACCGTTCGGATACCATGGTGAAGGCCTCGTTCTGGGCGAGGAGGTGTGAACCATGGGAATGCCGGAGCAGATGAAGTGCGGCCCTCTTCGGCTTGGGGATCTTCAACTGTTTGAACACAGCTGATACCGAGGTAGTGTCGTAGTACCCTGCGGCGTCCCGGAAGACGCGTCCGAACGTTGGCGATCCTCAGGTGGGTGACGCCAAGCTCTCGGGCTTTACAGCGATCCGATGGCGCCTGGCTGTCCTTCATTGTTTTGAGCTTGAAGTCGAACTTACGCTTGTAACGGCTGCCGCAGATCGATGTGGCGCAGGCCCACGCGTAGTCTGCGGGAATCTGCGGCTGTTCTCGTGCGCGGTTGTCGCGGCCTATTCGTATCTCAAAGCCACCATCGGGTCGACGCGCGTGGCGCGGCGGGCCGGGAAGTAGCATGCGGTCAAACCGGAAAGCGCCACTACCGAGATCACGGCGGACAGCGTCACGGGATCGTACGGAGAGACGCTGAAGATCAGGCTCGTCAGCAGACGCGTAACGCCGAAACTGGCGGCGAGACCGGCGACGGTACCAAGGCCGACCAGCCGCACGCCCATGCGCATCACCATGCGCAGAACATCCGACTGGCCCGCGCCCAGCGCGATGCGAATGCCGATCTCGTGCGTCTGCCGCGAAACCGTGTAGGCGATGACGCTGTAGACGCCCATGGCGACTAGAACCAGCCCCACGCCCGCAAAGACTCCGAGCAGGATCAAACCGAAGCGCGGCCCCGAATAGGAAAACTGCTTGAGAAACTGTTCTAACGTTCCGGTGAATGTTAGTGCTACATTGCGGTCTACCGCCCAAACTTGGTGCCGCACGGTGTTGAGCAGGAGCATTGGGTCTTTCGAGGTACGCACGAGGATACCGCGCTCAAAGGCGCCGGTGATGGTATAGGGAATCCATACTTCGGGATTTGGCGTCTCCTGAATGCCCTGATTCTTTACGTCGGCAACCACACCGATGATTTCAAACATGGGATCCTTCACCGGCGTGTCAGGCGCGGTTTCGAGCATGCTGAGCTTGATTTGCCGCCCGATGGGATCGTCGTTCCCGAAGAACTTCTTCACCAGTGTTTGGTTCACCACGGCTACTTTGCGCGCGCCGTTCACGTCGGCATCGGAGAGCAGGCGGCCGCGCAGCGTGCGGATGCCGAGCGTGGGGAAATAGCCTTCGCTGCACAACTGGAATATCGCGTTCCACTTGTCGGAATGCGTTTTGCCGGGGACGTCCACCTCGCTGCCGATACCGCCATAGGGCGGCAGCGTGCTGGTTTCCGTTGCCGCTACGACTCCCGGCGTGGCGTACAGGCGCGCGAGCAATTCGCGGAAGAAATGCTGCTTGGCAGCGGCGGTTTTGTACTGCTCCTTCGGCAACGGCAGGCGCACGACGAGAACGTTGTCCGGGTTGAGGCCGAGTTCGACGTCTTGCAGCGCCACGAAGCTGCGCATCAGCAAGCCTGCTCCCACCAGCAACACCAGCGACAGCGCGACTTCGACCACCACCAGCGTGCTTCTCAACTTGCCATGGCGGAAGCCTCCGCTGATGCCTTTGCCGGCATCCTTCAGCGGCTCGACCATGTCCGGCCTGGCGATGTGCATCGCCGGCGCCAGGCCGAAAAGCAGCGCGGTCAGCATGGCGACGGAGAGACTGAACCACAGCACGGGAAGATTTAAGCCGATCACCGCTTCATCGGGAATCGTGTTTGGAGGAATGGCCGCCACCAGCGCCTTGATACCCGTATACGCTAGGAGACAACCCGCCATCGCCCCGCCCAAGGCCAGCAGCAGACTTTCCAGGAGCAATTGCCGGACGAGCCTCCACCGGCCAGCGCCCAGCGACGCGCGAATGGCGATCTCTTTTTCACGCGCCGAGGCTCGCGCCAGCAGCATGTTGGCGACATTGGCGCATGCGATCAGCAGCAGCAGCCCGACCGCGCCCAGCAACGTGTAGAGCACCGTTTTGAACTGCCCGACGACGGAATCGGCCAGAGTCAACAGCTGGACGTTGAACTTTTTCGGATAGTCCTTGGGATAAACGCGCGCCAGTCGCTGGGCGATGACATCCAGATCCGCCTGCGCCTGTTGTGCCGTCACGCCCGGCTTTAAATGCCCGTGCATCACGAAGTAACTCCGGCTGGCTTCCGGGGCGCCACGATCGAATGACGCGGGAATCCACAGATCCGCTCCCCACCAGGTGAACCGCGGCGGCATGATCCCGACGAGCGTTCGCGGCTTGCCGTTCAGCACGAAGGTCCGCCCCACCAGCTTGGGATCGAGATTGAACTCCTTCAGCCAAACCTTGTAACTCAGCACGAAGACCGGGGCCGCGCCGGGCTTTCCGTCATCGGGCGTGATGCCGCGGCCTAGCAGTGCCGGCATTCCGAGGAACTGGAACACGTTCGCCGATACATTCGTTCCCTGGAAGCGCTCCGTGCCTTCGCCGCTGGTATAGAGGACGTCCTCATTGGTGTCTCCGACGACATCTTCGAAAACGTGGTTCTGCGCCTTGTAGTCGAGAAATTCCGGGACGGAGAAGGCCGCGCGCCCGCCACGATCGCCGCGCTCCACGTCGTGAATCATGAACATGACGATCCTGCCGGCGTTCTTATAAGGGAAAGGATCGAGCAGAACGTTATCGATCACGCTGAAGATGGTGGTGACTGAGCCAATTCCAAGGGCCAGGGCCAACACGGCCAACGCAGTGAAGCCGGGCGTCCTAAGAAGACCGCGCAAGCCGTAGCGCAGATCCTGCCAGATGGAGTGCATAAAGACCAAGACGGCAGGCGCGGCATTTTGTTCCCACCAAATTTCGGGTTTCTTCAGCTCGTCTTCCTATACAACCGGCGCAGGTTCTGAGGTTCTTCGACAACTTCGTGGTGGACCGCCTGCTAAGTTCATGGAGTCGCCAAGGCCGACAACATGAGGCCTGAAAGTGTAATACCATGGCGCACAGGGGTTTTTATGAATATACGTACCTCTTTGTGCTTGCTCATGGTGTGTTGTGCCTGTGCCCTGGCGCAGGAAGTGAATGGAACGATTCGGGGCACGGTCACGGATCCGGCCGGCGCCGTCGTTCCCAAAGCCACGGTGACGCTCAAAAACACCGATCAGAACACCGTCATTCGCCAACTGCAGACCGGCGGGAGCGGCGAATACACCGCGCCGCTGCTGCCCATTGGCCACTATGCCATATCGGCCAACGCACCCGGATTTGCCGAGCGCACCATTAACGATGTGATGCTGAACGCTAACGATCAGCTCACCATCGACTTGAAGCTCGAAGTGGCGGGGACGGCGAGTGCCGTCGAGGTTACCGCTGCCAGTCCCGTGCAGGTAAACCTGGAATCGCCCACGGCCGCCGGCGTTTTCAGCCAAACTCAAATCACCGAACTGCCCACCAACAATCGCAACTACGAGCAGTTTGTCGCTCTGGCCGCCCCCGGCATTTCTTCCGGCGTCTCCGACGAGATTTACGTCGGAGTCAGCAATCCCTCCGGCCTTTCCAACCAGATTAACTTCTCCATCAACGGCAGCCGCCCCACGCAGAACAACTGGACCATCGATGGAATCGATAACGTGGACCGCGGCGCCAATCTCACTCTGCTCAATTACCCCAGCATCGACGCTCTCCAGGAATTCACTCTGCTGCGCGGGCAATACGACCCCGAGTTCGGGCGCAGTTCGTCCGGCGAAATCAATGTGATTACCCGTTCGGGTTCGAGCAGCTTTCATGGAGATGCTTACGAGTTCTTCCGTAATGAAGATCTCGACGCCAACAACTTCTTCAACAATCTGTACGGCATCGGACGCCCGCCGCTGCGCTACAACGATTTCGGCTGGACGCTCGGCGGTCCCGTGTTCGTCCCGCATGTGTATTCGAAAGAGCACAGCCATACGTTCTTCTTCTTCTCGCAAGAACTCCGCCGGGTAATTAACTACACCGATTTCTCCAGCGGCGAAGTGCCCACGGCCGCCGAGTTGGCCGGAACGTTTTCCTCCCCTGTGTGCCTTAACGTAGCCTGCACGCAGACCGGCACCCAGGTGACCCATATCGATCCCACAGCCACGGCCTATATCAAGGATATCTATTCGAAGCTTCCCGCGCCGCAGATTAACCCCAGCGGCGTACCTATTTATCAGTGGGTCGGGCGAAACATTTACAATTCCACCCAGGAGAATATTCGCATCGATCACTACTTCGGCGACAAGGTAGTGTTGACCGGCCGCTATCTCACCGACAGCATTCCCACCCAGGAGCCGGGCGGTCTGTTTACCGGGTCCAATCTGCCCGGGGTGGCCAACACCGACACCAACTCGCCCGGGCATAACGCTCTCCTGCGCGCCACCTGGACGATCTCGCCGCGTGTGGTCGATGAGATCGGCGCAGGCTACTCGCATGGCGCCGTGCTCAGCACGCCGGTAGGTCTTGGAGCATCCGTAAACTCACCGGATATTAACCCGAACCTGCCCTTCCCAAATACGTTGGGCCGCGTGCCCATGCTGGGTTTCCAGGATGGCGAAGGCCTGTACGGCTTCGGGCCTTATCGCGATTACAACGACAACTATACGTTCTTTGACACCTTCTCCTGGGTCAAGGGCAATCACTCGCTCAAATTCGGCGCCACTTACATTTTCTATAAGAAGGACGAGAACGCGGCCGGTAATAACGTCGGCACGTATTATTTCAACACCATCGACCCCAGCGGAAACAGCACTTTCCAGCAGGAGTGGGCTAATTTCCTGCTGGGCAACGTGGCGCAATTTACCCAGACCAATATTGATGCGCGAGCCGTCATTCACCAGAACCAGTTCGAAACCTACGCGCAGGATGAGTGGCGCGTTCGGCGCAACTTCACCTTCACCTATGGTGTGCGCTATTCGCTTTTCATGCAGCCGACCGACGCTCACGGGCATCTGGCTGGGTTCGATCCGGCCCTCTTTAATGCCTCTGCCGCTCCGGCCATCGATCCCACCACCGGCAACCTGGTTGGCGGAACGTCAACACCAGTTCTGGACGGCATCATCATCAATGGTCAGAACTCGCCGTATGGCAATGCCGTCGCGCGCACACCCAAACTCGACTTTGCACCACGAGTGGGCGCGGCCTGGGATCCCTTCGGAAAGGGCAAAACTTCCATCCGCTCCGGCTACGGCATCTTCTACGATTCGCCCATGATTGGTGTGGTCGAACAGGGCGTATTCTATAATCCGCCGTTCGTGAATAACATCTCCATCTTCAACACCAATCTCAGCAACCCCGCCAGCGTGGCGCCGGCCCTGAATCTGTCGCCCGAGCCCATCGCCTTCGCTGAGGATCCCAACTGGAAACAGCCCTACACACAACAATGGAGCTTGGATATTCAGCAGCAAATCCAGACAGGCCTGTTCTTCGATATCGGCTATTACGGGCAGAAGGGTACTCACCTGATCGGCCTCGTGGATTACAATGAGCCCTACCCCGACGCTTACCTGTCGGACCCGGCCATTACGCCGCCGATTTCGTTCGGCAACACCCAACAGCTCAACTATGTCCGGCCGTATCGCGGCTATGACGCCATCAATACGTTTACACCCCGTTTCGATTCCAACTACAACTCCCTGCAAGTGCAGGTGAAGAAGCAGTTCCATGAAGGCTCGATCTTTGTGGTGAACTACACCTGGTCGCACGCCCTGACCGATGCGCAGGGCGACTATGTCACGCCGCAGAACACTTACAACTTCGCCGCCGAATATGGTCCTGCACAATTTGACCGGCGCCAGATCCTGACCGGGCACTGGGTATATAATCTGCCCTTTTTCAAGGGCCAGAAAGGCCTCCTCGGCGAGACCCTGGGCGGCTGGGAATGGAGCGGCATCGTAGTGGCGCAGAGCGGACTCCCGCTTACCGTCAGTGGGGCATATACCGATCCGGCCGGGCTCGGCCTGCTCGACTTCAACAGCGATGCCGGCGCACGGCCCAATGAAATTGGCAGTCCCAACGTAGGCAGCGGCCTGCACACTCTCACAGAATGGTTCAATACATCGGCTTTTGCCGCGGCGCCGAACAATTCCACGCTTCCGGGCAACGCGGCGCGTGGAGCCGTGCGCGGTCCGGGCATGCAGCGCTGGGATATGGGCCTCTTCAAGAAATTTAAGCTGTATGAAAGCCTCAATCTCCAGTTCCGTGCGGAGGCGTTCAACGTTTTCAACCACACCAATTATGATGGAGTGGTAACTTATTTCCCGAGCTCCATTTTCGGCCAGGTCGTGTCCACGCGTTCTGCCCGGATTCTGCAGGTCGGGCTCAAGCTGTTGTTCTAGTATCGAGCGTTTTCCGGCACATTTCCGCCGCTGGAGCCGGCGAAGACGCAGCCTGCGTGATGTCGAGGAACTCTCCACCGAAGAGACGGCCCAGGTCTTGGGCCTGAATCCTGACGCCGTCAAAACAAGATTGCACCGGGCGCGCTTGTTCGCCCGCAAGACGCTTGATGAATACTTGCGGGACCGCCAGGCCTTGAGGACGGTCGAGGATGAGGCTGCATCAACACGGCGAGAACTGCAGAAAGATGTTTGCTCTTCTGTCTGAGTACCTCGATCTGGAATTACCCGCGGAGACTTGCCGCGAGATGGAAGCGCATTTGGACGGCTGCGCGCCGCGCACGGAATTTGCCGAAAGCCTACGAAAAACCATCGAGCTGTGCCAGGCATATCATTCGCAAGAAATCTCGCGACCACTAGCTGTGGACTTGCGCCAGCAACTGCTTACCTCGTACCGAAATGTGCTCGACAAGCGAAAGGCATGAGGCAGCCTCCGTCTGGTCGCGCTGTTCCTCGCGGGAGCAGGAGGCGAGCAGGGGGAACCTGATGCATTCGGGCTACAACACGGGTATCTCTGAGTTGGTGATGCAACCGCGCTAGTCGGGAACAGCGGCAGATTGCGCTTGCCCTGATGGTTGCGTTCGCGGTGGAAGTGCTCGACAAAATTGAACACCGCACGGCGTAACGAGATCACCCTGAACAGAATCAGTCGCGACAGGCACTCCTCTTTAACCGAACGTACCCGGGGCTCCGTGCATGAGTTCAAATGTGGGTGCCGGTGCCGCCGCCCTGATGTCGTGAATTAAAATGTATTCCCAGGGTAGTGTGCGTCGCTCGCGCCACCCGGCGAGCCAGTATCGCGAAATTCGAAGCCTATGCACACAGTGACGATTGCCGCTGTATTTCTTGCTGCGATGATTTGCCGCGCTGGCGATTCGCGTTATGTGGGTACCTGGCAGCTTGACTCGGCCAAAAGTGATTTCGGTACCGTCAAAATCGAATTCAAAGAAACACCTTCGGGGGATGTGGAGTTTGTGAAGAGCGGCGGTTCCTCCTATAGGTTCAAGCTCGATGGCAGAACATATAGGAACGAGTATGGCGAGGGAGTCAAATGGAAATCCGTCAGTGCTAACACATGGAAAGAAACCGTAAATCCGGACAGGAAGGGTAAGGACGGATTTGGTATCGCGACCTTCACATTATCGGAGGATGGCAGGGCCATGACGTGGGTGGTGAAGGGGACAATGCGGGGAGGCGTGCCGTTGGACCTGATCATAGTCTTTAACCGTGTTGGAACGGGGAATGGTTTCTCAGGTCAGTGGGAAGGCAAGCTGCCCAAGGCTAATGAGAGCGAGATCCTGGAGATCTCTGCCTGGGGAGATAAAGGCCTCCTGATCAAGGGAACTGAGAAGATGAAGGTCGGTTGCAAAGCCCGTTTCGACGGCGCTGAATATCCTTGCGAAGGTCCGGACTATCCTCCCAATACGACCATGTCGCTGGTCGAACGTGATCCGAGGGCCTTCGAATCGGTCATCAAAGTTGGCGGCAAAGTACTTGTCAAGCGAGTCATTACGGTTTCACCGACTGGCGACGCACTCACCGTCGAGAAGACCAAAGGCACCGGACAGAAGTTGACACTCGTTTATGAACCGAAGCGTTAGCAAGCCAAACACGCAAGTCGGCCAGCTTGTTTCCAGCCATAGTGTTGTCTCTTCGATAGTCTGCCATTGCATGTCTCCCGGTTCATCCGCCCTGCCGCGCTTCAGCGGCTCGATGTGATCGACAACGTAGCCGGGACATGCGCCGAGGCAGCACGATCAACTGCCGCCTTTCTAACGAGCGATTGGTCGAGCACAAGAGGTGCGCTTGCCCGGTTGGCTAGGGAAGAGGTGAGCCAGGACCTCACCAAAACGCGCGGCCCAGGCGGTCTCGCTGTGCACGGCGCCGTCGATTTCGTGGTACACGAGTTCGGACGCTTCGCGCCATCCCTTATGGAGCAATTCGTCGCGCAATAGTCTTGCATCGTGCACGATGACTTCAGGGGTGTCACCCTCGGCAGTTCCTACGTCGAGCCATATGCGCGGACGCAACCGTGACCGATAGTTCCGCACGACGGAAAGAATCGATCGCCCATCCCACCAGACCGAGGGCGATAGTACCGCGAGCTGCCCGAATACCTGCGGATACCGGAGCCCGATTACGAGCGAAGCGAGCGCGCCAAGCGATGATCCGCCAACGGCGGTGTGCCTGCCGCCTTTCCGCGTTCGATACTCGTGATCAATAAACGGCTTGACCTCCCGAGCGAGCATTTCGGCGTAATGACGGGCCTTACCGCCCTTTCGAAGTCGAGGATCTCGCGTAGGCGTATACTCCGAGATCCGCCGTACGCCGGTGTGAAAAATCCCGACCATGATGAGCGGCTCGATCTCGCCGCGGCAGATTAAATCGTCGGCCGTGACGTCCGCGCGCCAATCCTGGCCGCCGAACGCAGTCGACGGGTCGAACAGGTTCTGCCCGTCCTGCAAATAGAATACCGGGTAACGCCTGTCCGATTGCTCATAGGCGGGCGGGACATACACTGCGATGTCTCTGCGGGTAGCCAGAAATCGGGACGCGAACCGCCGGTGAAAGCGGAGCCTACCCTCGACGTGCGCACGCCTGGAATCGAGCACAACCGAATTGTACTTTGGCGGCACTTGCAGGTGTGCAGGCCGCCGGACTACGATACCGGGATCAATTCTTCATGCGCCGCGATTATGTCAAATGGCACAGTCCGTCACTCCATCGCGATATGGAGTTACTCGCATTTGGCGATCGGGGATTTCCGATCGTCGTGTTTCCCACCTCCGGCGGCCGCTTCTATGAATACGAGGACCGCGGCATGATCCAGGCACTGGCCGAGAAGATCGACCGCGGTGCATTGCAGGTCTTCTGCGTCGATTCGGTGGATTCGGAATCCTGGTACAACCGCTGGGCACACCCGGCGGGCCGGCTCGATCGCCAGAATGCCTTCGATGCCTACCTGCTGCACGAGGTAACGCCATTCGTGCGCGATCGGACCACATGGGCGCAACTCGGTACTACGGGTTGCAGCTTGGGCGGCTATCATGCCATGAACTTCGCTTTGCGCCACCCCGACGTGGTCACCTATGCGGTCAGCATGTCCGCCGCGTTCGACATTCCCAAACGTCTTCTGGACGGTTACTACGATCAGAACGCGTATTTCCATTCGCCGTTGGATTATTTGCCTAACCTGAACGATGGCTGGTTTCTTGACCGATTCCGTCGGAACTACTATGTGTTGGCCGTCGGCAACCATGATCCGCTCTTCGACCAAAACGTGAAGCTAGCCCACGAGTTGGGCATGAAGCAGGTACCACATTTACTTGACGTCTGGGAAGGATTCGGTCACGATTGGCCATGGTGGCAGCGCATGGCCGCGAAGTTCTTTACGTGAAGGAGGGGTCATGACGACAATCGGCGTCCTCTATGGGATGGAAGAGTCCTTTCCGCCGGCGCTGGTGGACCGCATCAACGCGATGAGCGTTCCGGGAGTTCGGGCGGAGCACCTAAAGGTCGGGGCGGTCGAAATGGCGGCAGCCTCGGAATACGGTGTCATCATCGACCGGATTTCGCATGATATTCCTTTCTACCGGTCATTCCTCAAGAACGCTGTACTTACCGGAAGCAAAGTAATCAACAACCCGTTCTGGTGGAGCGCCGACGACAAGTTCTTCAACTATTCGTTGGCGAAGAAGTTGGGGGTAGCGGTTCCGCACACCGTTCTGTTACCGCACAAAAAGCATCCGGAAGGCACCACGGACCGATCCATGCGGAATCTGGCGTATCCGCTCAACTGGGACCGTGTTTTCACCTACGTCGGCTTCCCGGCGTTTCTCAAGCCGCACGATGGCGGCGGGTGGAAGAGCGTCTACAAGGTGAACACTCCCGAGGAGTTTTTTGCCGCATATGACGAAACGGGCAGTCTCTGCATGACGCTGCAGGCGGCGGTCGAATTCGAACAGTACTTTCGGTGCTACGTCGTAAATCGGGAGAAAGTCCACGTGATGCGGTACGACCCGGGTCAGCCGCACCATCTCCGCTACGTTCCGGGTAATCCTCCTCCTGAACCTGCACTCGGCGCGCGTATGGAAAATGATGCACTCACGCTTTGCCGTGCATTGGGATATGACCTCAACACCGTGGAGTTCGCCGTCGAGGACGCTGTCCCATATGCCATCGATTTCATGAATCCGGCGCCGGATGCGGGCCTCGAATCCGTGGGTCCCGACAACTTTCAATGGATTGTGGACGCGGTGGCGAACATGGCCGTGGCGCGCGCGAGAGAGCCGGCCGAAGCGCTCCCCTACCGGTGGTCGTCATTTCTGAAGGGGCAGGGGACAGAGGAGTCAGCAGCCCACTTCTCAAAATCGGGAGGCGCGTGATGAGCGTTTCTCGTCCCAGCCTCAGCATCGGCATCGAGGAAGAGTATCAGACGATTGATCCAGACACCCGGGATCTCCGGTCACACATTCACGCCGAGATCGTGCAAAAAGGCAAGACGCTTCTGGCGGAGCGGGTGAAGCCCGAAATGCATCAATCCGTCATCGAGATCGGCACCGGGGTCTGCCGCAATATCCAAGAAGCCAAAGAGGAAATCCGGTCCATCCGCCGGCAGATCATCACCCTGGCCCGGCAAAACGGCCTTCGTTTGGCCGCCTCGGGCACGCACCCGTTCGCGCAATGGAAGGAACAGGAGATCTACCCTGACGACCGCTACCGCATGATCGTTGAGGATATGAAGATGGTAGCCCGCGCCAACCTGATTTTCGGATTGCACGTTCACATCGGCATCGAAGACCGGGAAACGGCTATTCACATTATGAACGGCGCGCGCTACTTTCTGCCCCACATACTCGCGCTCTCTACGAATTCTCCGTTTTGGCTGGGCATGGACACGGGCTTGCGCTCGTACCGCTGCAAAGTGTTTGACAAGTTTCCGCGGACGAACATTCCCGATCTTTACAGCGGCTGGTCCGAGTTCGAGAATTACGTCAATTTGCTCATCAAGACCAAATGTATCGACAATGCAAAAAAGATCTGGTGGGACATTCGCCCGCATCCGCATTTTCCCACCCTGGAATTCCGCATCTGCGATATACCCATGCGCATGGATGAGACCATCGCCATCGCAGCGCTGTGCCAGGCGATCATCGCAAAGCTGTACCGTTTGCATGAGCAGAACCTTACGTTCCGGCACTATAGTCGCGCGCTGATTATGGAGAATAAATGGCGTGCCGCGCGCTACGGTCTGGACGGCAAACTCATCGACTTTGGCAAGCAGACCGAAGTTCCCGTGCGCGAGCTGATTCATGAGATCCTGGATTTTGTCAGCGACGTTACCGGCGAATTGGGCAGCGGCGAGGAGATCGCCTATGTTTCCCGCATTCTGGAGGAAGGAAGCGGGGCCGACCGCCAGCTGCGCATCTTTGCGGAAACCGGGGATCTTCACCGCGTGGTCGACTATGTAATCGAACAGACCGAGCTGGGATTGTTTGAAACCGCTCTGGCAAAGAACGCATGACCAACCTAACCGAGTTGCGCGACATACGATTCGATCCCGAATTCGTTGCCGGGGCGCGGAACGCCGTTCGCTCGTGTCTGCGCGTTCAGCCGCACGAGAAGGTTACGTTGATCACCGACCGCGCCTCCATCGAAATCGGAGCCAGCCTGGCGAGCGAACTGGACCAGCTTGACGCGCGATACCACGCATGGATTCTCGAAGATCTCGCCCCACGGCCGCTGGCGGAGATGCCGGCGGTGATTCTCGACGATATGGAAACGAGCCAGGTGAGCATCTATGCCGTGAGGGCCCAGGCTAACGAGCTGCGCACGCGGATGCAAATGACCGACGTCGTAAACCGCCGGAAGATGCGTCACGCCCACATGGTGAATATCGAACGCCGGATCATGGTGGAGGGGATGCGCGCCGACTTCGAAGAAGTGGACCGCATCAGCACACAGGTGTGGCAGATGGCCCGTACCGCGCATGAGATTCATGCCACCACGCCTGCTGGAACCGACATCCTCGGGCGCTTTTCGCGGCGGCTCAAATGGCTGAAGACCAGCGGCATCATCAGCTCCAATAAGTGGGGCAACCTTCCGGGTGGAGAGACCTTTACGGCACCAGAGCGCGTGGATGGAACTTTCGTGATCGACGGCGTGGTGGGCGATTATCTGTGCGAGAAGTACGGCGACTTGCGCGAGACTCCGCTGACCATTCGCGTCAGCGAAAATCGTCTGCGGGAGGCGCACTCCGCCAACAAGCAGCTCCAGGACGAATTCTGGCGATACTGCCACACCGACGAGAATAGCGACCGCGTGGGGGAGTTTGCCATCGGCACCAACATCGCGGTTCGCGACGTGATCGGCAATATTCTGCAGGACGAAAAGATCCCGGGGATTCACATCGCGTTCGGCAACCCGTATGGCGCGCACACCGGCGCCGACTGGTATTCTGCCACCCACATCGATGTGGTCGGCCGGAAATTCGATGTCTGGATCGACGGCCGCCAGATCATGCGCGCGGGAGCTTTCCTGCTTGATTCCCTCCCACCGGCGTCAGTTTAACCATTCCTGGTCGCCTCAAAAGTACGCGCGATTTCTGCAGCTGCTGGAGCGTCGCTGCGGTGAAGGTCCGCAATTTCGCCATTCGGAGACGCCCTGTTTTCTGCCCGCGAGCCTGGTAGGCCGCATGGCTCGGTACGGCTGCGAGATGGTGGAGCAGCTGTTATCGAACCCGGATTATCAGCACGCTTCCCGGGAAGCCATCCCGCCGCGTTTTCGCGCGCCCCATGAAAGTGCGTTCCCGCTCTTTCTGCAAGCGGACTTCGGCCTCGACGAAAATATGGAACCAAAGCTGGTTGAGATTCAGGGTTTCCCTTCCTTGTACGCCTACCAGCCGGTGATCGCCGAGGCGCACCGCGAGGCTTACGAAATCGACTCGGCGTTGCATGCGCTGCCCGACGGCCTGACGGCCGCCGAATACCACGTGTTATTGAAGCGAGCTATCGTTGGGAAGCAGGATCCCGACACTGTTGTTCTTTTGGAGATTGATCCGCAGCGTCAGAAGACGCGCCATGATTTCTTGATGACCGAACAAATGTTCGATGTTCGAGCTGTCGACGTCCAATCTGTTCGCCCGCAGGGCAACCGCCTGTATTACGACCGCGATGGCGTCTGGACGCCGATTCGCCGCATCTACAACCGAGTGATCGCCGACGAACTCGAGCGGCGGGGCATCGAATTACCCTTCGATTATCGCGATGACCTGGACGTGGAATGGGCTGGTCACCCCAACTGGTTCTTCCGCTTGAGCAAGTTCTCTTTGCCCTATCTCGATCACCCGGCGGCCCCTCGAACGCGATTTCTCGATGCGAGCGCCAAAGTTGATCATCCCGAGGCGTACGTATTGAAGCCGCTCTTCTCTTTCGCCGGCGCGGGCGTGATCGTCGCGCCAACGGCACAGCAGATTGAGGCCATTCCGGCGCAAGAGCGACGGAATTACGTGCTACAGGAGCGTGTCAACTTCCACCCGGTGATCGAGACGCCAGCGGGACCAACCAAGATCGAGGTCCGCATCATGTATCTTTGGCTCGACAGACTACGGCCTGTCAATACCATCATCCGCATGGGCCGCGGCTCGCAGATGGGAGTCGATCATAACAAGGGAATGGAATGGGTGGGCGCATCCGCCGCTTTTATCGATGCCGGCGCATAGCGGGGCTAAGTCCTTGAAAACCTGGTACCCGGGGCGGGACTTGGAAGCCGGCCCAGGGTTGACCCAACGTATGCTAGACACTCTCCAGTTGCTCACTCCTGCTTCATTGCGTGGACGATTTGGAACCTGACGCGGGCGTACACTTCCGGTTTCTGTGCGGTACTCTCTGTGTGGGACATCGTGCAATCTACGGTTCGCGTGAACATCCCCCATCACCATTTTTTTTCGATTCGATGGGACCGGCGAACCCCTGGCGCGCGATTTCCGACGCGCAATTTTCCCATTCGTCGAGGATGCGAAGGCAAATGGCGTGTTACAGTGCAGTAAATGACACGGCGGGATTTTGTCCGGAGCACGCTTTCGGGCGCCATGATCGGGACAGGGTTTGGTCTCGCTCAGGCAGAAGCAGCCCCAACGCTCCGTGACATCGGACAGCGCAAGGGTCTGCTAATAGGCTCGGCCGTTTCCAACAGCCAGCTTCGCCAGCCCACATTCACGAAGCTGGTGGCCGATCAAGCCAGCATTGTTGTTGCCGAAAACGACATGAAATGGGAGATGATTCATCCGGAACCGGATCGCTTCGATTTCGCGCGAGCGGATGATCTGCTGAGCTTTGCGATTCAACATGGGCAGAAGCTCCGAGGCCACACTCTTTGTTGGCATAACCAAATGCCCCCGTGGTTTGCGCAACTTGCCACCCGTGAGAATGCAGGAGATCTGCTGCGGCGGCACATTGCCGAGGTCGCTGGGCATTTTGCCGGTCACCTCCATTCATGGGATGTCGTGAACGAAGCAGTGAATGTAACGGACGGCAGGCCGGATGGGCTCCGAAACTCAAAGTGGCTGCAGCTGTTGGGGCCAGACTACGTCGGGATTGCGTATCGCGCGGCGTCGAAGGCCGATCCAAAAGCCCTGCTCACCTACAACGAGTACGAGATCGAGCCAGATGGCCCGAACTGCGACGACAAGCGAAACGCCGTATTGCGCTTACTAGCCTGGATGCGCGACGAGAAGATACCCATTCACTCCGTAGGGTTGCAGTCGCACTTGCGAGCAAACGCCAAACTGCCCAGTTGGGCGGGCTTACATCAGTTCCTTGCGGCAATGGAAAAGCTGGGTTTGGACGTCTTTGTGACCGAACTCGACGTGAACGATTCAGAACTCACGGGCGATGTGGAGGAGCGCGATGACGCTGTCGCAAAACTGTATCGCGATTATCTGACCAACGTTTTTCAGCACCGATCGGTAAAGGCCGTGCTCACCTGGGGGTTGACGGATCGAG
>Ga0187769_10000830_pt1 | contig 17126 bp, 15 predicted proteins | sample 0116_SJ02_MP02_1_FD_133140 | JGI IMG/M metagenome (GOLD analysis project Ga0187769, IMG submission 133140) | Tropical peat soil microbial communities from peatlands in Department of Meta, Colombia - 0116_SJ02_MP02_10_MG | ecosystem: Environmental > Terrestrial > Soil > Wetlands > Peat | place... | reverse complement strand
TGGAACAAGACGGGGGTCTTCACCCTGCTCAGTGGGAGCAACTACACGGTCCCTTCAACCGGCATCGCCGCAGGCGGAAGCGTGACCCCGGTGTACAGGCTCCAGTACACCGGCTCTACAGTCGCGAGCATCACGATCCCCGCCTCCGTGGTCAGGTACACCTACCTGGTCGGAGGTGAGGACTTCAACGCCACAGCCACGCTCAATCCTATCCGCCTTTCGCTGGGCCAGGACGACGCGGTCATCTACGCCACTGTCGCCCCTGCCACCACCCTCGGGAGCTCGGTGGGGACCGAGCAGAACCTTAGCGTCACGGTAACGAACGTGGGGACGCTCCCCGCCTCCTCTGTTTTAGTCGCGGGCCAGTCCATACCAGGCCTCGCCGCGGGGTCAGGAAGCTCGCCCGGAGGGAGCGCGACCGTGACCGTCTCGAAGTCTGCGCTCGGCCTGCTCGGGATCAACGAGACCGGGTCGTTCTCCGCGACCTATCAGGACCCTGCGGGGAACTCACTGAACGCGACAACGAACGTCGCCCCGGTGGTATTCTCTCACGCAGCCATGCAGGTGGGGTATCCGTCACTCACTGTGGCTTCGCAGCTCAGCACGCTGAGCAACCACGAGACCAACCTGACTCTTTCGTTCTCGACCTCCAACACAGGCCCGGTGAAGGTGACCTCTTTCCAGGCGCTGGCCACTCTGCCGCCGACCCTGGGTTGCGGCATGATCAACTCGACCGGGGCCGGGGGGAAGGGGATCAGCTGTACCGGGGACCAGCTCGTGATCAGCTACCCCGTCGTGAACGGGACGTCGATCCTGGTGGGGCACATGGAGTACAACCTGACCAGCCCCCTCAACTACTTCATTGCACCAATCTCTTTCACGGCCACGACAGCGGGGAGCTCGTTCCTCGGGGTGTCAAACCCGGTGGCGATTCCGAGCGGGGTAGTCGTGTCGAAGTCTTTCTCCCCCTCGCAACTCTTCAGCGGGATGGGGTCGACGGTTACCGTGCTCACAAGTAACTCGGGCCCGCTCCAGATTTACAACGCCACCGTCTCAACTTCGCTCGACTCGTTCGACTCCCTTTCGGGGCAGTCGAGCCTCCAGAAGACCTCAGCGTCTATCACGGCCGGCGGCAACGCGACTTTCAACTACGGTGTCACGACATCTCAGGTCTCGGGGAACCTCACCGGCACCTCAGCCACAGCCAGCTTCTACTTCGGGGGTACGTCCTTCACCATATCAGGCGCCGGACCAACGGTGGAAATCTACCAGCCGCTGAACGTGTCCATCTCGACGCACCCGATCACGCCTGAAGAGGGGAAGACCTTCAACATGACCATCACGGTCACGAACCCCTCAGGGGTTTCAGTGTCCAACGTCCTGTTCACCCTTCCGGTGCCGTCCGGGCTGGGGCTCTCCAACCTCCAGAATGCCCAGGTCGCCGGGGGGCTGCTTACGTTCACAGCCTCGGCGCTCGGCGCCCATGACACAGCCACGGCCACAGCGTCTGGGGTTGCAGGCTCAGGGATCACAATCCCCTTCGCCAACGCGAAGCTCACTTTCAACTACGCAGGCCACACGATCAACGGGGTGGTGCCGTCCGGCTCAGGCATCGCCATCGCGGAGGATGTAACGACCCGCTACCTCATCCCTATAGCCATCGTGATAATCGCGCTGCTTGCTACGGCCTTCTACGTCAGGCGGATGGCCGCGCCTACCGTTCCCGCTTCCCCGAAGTGAACTCTTCGAAGGCCGCCTTCGCCGCCGGATAGGGCATTTGCACTGGCGGGTGCTTGAAACAGAACGCAGACAGGCTTTCCAGCTGCCCGGACACCCCCCTGTCCAAAGCCAGCCTGGTCCCCCTGATGGCATCGACCATCACCCCGCCGCTGTCGTAGGCGTCCACCACGTGGAGCTTCACGTCCACTCTCACCACCGTCCCGCCGAAGTACCTCCCCTTCAGCCAGATGTAACACACCTTGTCGTTGTCGAGGAAGGGGACGTAGTCGCTGGGGCCGATGCGGGTGGGCACCTCGTAGGGGGACATGGCCCTCACCGCGCTAGTCTTGCTCTCCCTCTTGTCTTTCAGCCTGCTCTCCTCTAGCATGTTCAGGAAATCCGTGTCCCCGCCGATGTTCAGCTGGTAGGTCTCGTCGACCTTCACACCGCGGTCGACCGCCATCTTCACCAGGGTCTTGTGGAGCACCGTCGCCCCCATCTGGCTCATGACGTCGTCACCTGCCACAGGGAGGCCCGCCTCCTCGAAACGGCCTGACCATGCCTTGTCTGAGGCGATGAACACCGGAATTGCGTTGATGAAAGCGACCCCAGCCTTGAGGGCTGCCTCGGCGTAGGCCCCAGACGCGCGGGTGCTCCCCACCGGAAGGTAGTTCACGAGGACCTCGGCCCCCGAGTCCTTGAGCTCACCCACTACGTCCTCGTCAGGCTCTCCGGACACGGCCACCACCTCCTTCAGGTACTTGCCGATTCCGTCAAGCACCGGCCCTTTCTTTACCTTGACGTCAAGCTTCGGCACATCCGCGACCTTGACCGTGTTGTTTGGGGCCTGGTAGATCGCCTGGGAAAGGTCCTTGCCGACCTTCTTCGAGTTGACATCGAAGGCCGCGACGAACTGTATGTCCCTGGGGGTGTACCCACCGACCTCCCAGTAGGTCAGTCCCTCGCTAGGTCCCTTCTTCGAATAATAGTGCAATCCCTGGACGAGGGCCGAGGCGCAGTTCCCAACTCCGGCAATGGCTACCTTGATTTTCACCAAGCTAGATTCTCACGCCCGATTGAACCGGCGTTAAAACGGTTTGGCCGCGGCAGCGCAGAATCCTAATATCCGAACCCCTGGCGGACCGGGGGATGGAGGAGAAGTCCGCAGGGGCCGTCGTGTACAGAGACACCGAAGCCGGACGCAAGTACCTGCTCCTCCAGAACTCGGGGCGATGGGACTTCCCCAAGGGGGGAGTCGAGCCAGGCGAGAGCGAGCTTCAGACAGTAAAGAGAGAGGTCGAGGAGGAGACGGGGATCACGGACCTCAGGATCATCCCAGGTTTCAGGAAGGTCATCGAGTACTTCTACAGGCGCGACGGCAAGAACATCCACAAGCAGGTCGTCTACCTTCTCGCCTCCACTCCAGACGACGCAGTGAAAATCTCCTTCGAGCATCAAGGGTACGGGTGGTTCCCCTACCAGGAGGCCCTCCAGAGAGCGTCCTACGACAACTCGAAGGTCACCCTCGGCGAAGCCGAGAAGTTCGTAAGGAAGTCGGCCTAGAACTCGACCAGCGGGTGCGGGGCCGTCAGCTTTACCACCTTGATGTAGTGGTAGCCGGGCTCGTCTGTTCGCTTCACGTAGGTCGTCTCGGTTATCTTGTCATAGGAGTAGCGGAGGAACCCCGAAGGTTCTTCTTTCGTCCTGGTGTAGAAGAATATCGAGGCCTCTTCGTAGTCGTCGATGCGAGCGAAGGTTCCTACCACCCACCCGCCGGACTCCCTGAACGCGAAGAGCGGGAGCGGAGGCTCTTCGAACAAGGTCTTGTAGGCGCCGACCTTCACCAGGCTGGGGATGTTTTCCACCTCTATCGCCATGAACCTGTCCTGGAACGAGTCCTTTTCGTCCAGGTGCGCGGGCATCTTCTGCACCCGGATTACAGGTGCATAGAGATAGGAAGGGTTACTCGCTGTGCTGACCATCTGGACTTCCTCCCCTTCGCCTGTTATCCTGTAGGCCAGGAACTCGTCCACCGTCTCATTGTCATAGAAGTAGAAGATCGGGGTCCCCATGAAGAGGTCCGCCTGGGCCGCTATCCGTATCGCCTTCCCCTGCTTGAAAGCGAAGAGCGGGAATGGCGCCCTCTCGAGGGCGCAGGAGAGCCTCCCCAGGTCGATGAGCGAGTCGAGGCCTACATAGCACGCCCCTCCTATCTTCTGCTCTTCCTTTCTAGGCAACAGTTCGCCGCCGTCCCGAGGAGGGTTATTAATCTGAACTGCCCGCAAAGGGTGCCGCTGTCTAAAAGGACGAGGGTGGGGGCGAGCGCGTGAGCGAGTGGAGGGGGGAGACCGCGTCGGACCTGGCAGACGCAGCCAAGAGGATAGAATCAACGCTGCGGGAACTGAAGGGGGAGCCGACCTCGGAGCAGCTCAGGTCGGTGTGGATGTCGTACCTACTGGTTGAGAAGAGTGTCGCGTTCATCAAGTTCGACCTTGACGAGGAGAACCCGGGGAGGTTCATCAAGCTGAAGGCTTACGTGGTCCCCGACGAGAGGCAGGCGCTCCAGTTCGCCCTGAAGAACCTGAAGAAGGGGGAAGCTGACTTCACACTGGGGGACTTCGTCCAGGCTCTGAAGAATCTCCGCGAATCTAGGAACTACCTCAGGGCCCTGCTGCGTGAAAAGCGGCTCGCAAGGGCGCGGAAGGCGCGCTCCGTCTAGTCTTCTTCCTCGTCTGCCTTCTTCTTCTTGGCCCGCGGCTTCTTCGCGGCGGGCTTCTTCGGCTTCGCCGCCTTCGGCTCCTTCTCAGCCTTGGCCTCTTCGGGCTTTTCCTCTTCGGCTTCCTTCGGTTTGGCCTCTTCCTTTGGAGCCTGTTCCGCCTTCGGCTTCTCCTCCTCTTCCTCTTCCTCTCCCAGCTCTATCTCCTGGATCGTAAGTTCCTTGCCTGCCACGAAGACCCTGTAGTTCTTCCGGACGCCGTTCATGAAGAGGAACCTCTTGACGTAGGTCTTGACCTGCCGCGGCTTGACCCCCTCACGCACGCTTTCGTCGTCAATCTCAATGACATCGCCAGAAAAAGAGGGCTTGGCGCCCACTCTGGGCTCTAGGAAAGTCGCAAGCAGCTCCCCCTTGTCCTTCAGGGTCCCGAGGACTACCTTCATTCCGAACTCCCCTTCCCCGGCTTCCGTTATATCTCTTGTTCTATTTCCCGTGCCTTCGCCTGCGCTTTTGGTAGGTCCGCACCGCCCTGAGGAGGTCTATGAACCTGAAAGCTGGCCAGAAGACGTCCACGAAGACCAGCTCAGAGTAGGCGCCCTGCCACAGCAGGAATCCGCTCATCCTCTCCTCGCCGGACGTCCTGATGATGAGGTCCGGCTCCTGGTTCGGAAGGTAGGCAGTGTAAAGGCGTTTGGAGACAGTCTCTTCGGTGATAGAGTCCGGGCTGAGCTTCCCGCTCTTCACGTCCTGGGCCACCGACCTGACCACGTCGGTGATCTCTGTCCTCCCACCGTAGGCCACGGCGATGTTGAGGTAGTGGTCTTTGTAGTCGGCCGTCTTCTTCTCGATGGCTCCCAGCAGGTCGACAATCGACCTGGGGAGCACGTCCAGGTGGCCTATGGCGCGGACGTTGACCCTGTACCTCACTATCCTATCGTCGTTGAGCAGCCTGGCCAGCCGCGCCTCTATGAGACCGAAGAGCTCCTTCAGCTCCTCGGAGGTCCTGTCAAGGTTCTCGGTGGAAAGGACATAGAGGGTCACAGTCTTCACGCCGAGCACGTTGCACCAGTCGAGGAGCTCCTCGGCCCTGTTGGCTCCTTCCTGGTGCCCGACCCCCCGGAAGACCCCCTGGTTTTGGGCCCACCTTCTGTTCCCGTCCAGGATGATCCCTATGTGGCTCGGTATCTCCTCGGCTTCTACCTGGGCTTTCAGCCTGTTTTCGTAGAGCCTGTAGACGCCCAGGTACCTAAGAACGGACTCCTGCATATGCTACTCTATTTCGGCCGCCGCCCTCGTCCGGACGCGCGGATAAATGGTGATGGTAAGGACGAATATGGCTGCAAGCCCGAGCAGTATGTATGACACGAGGAAGAAGGTCGCCTGCTCCGACCCGTTGACAAGGAACGAGGAGAAGGTCCGGACCGGGAAGTAGAGGATTGCCAGCATGACGAGGACATAGCTGTCCCGGCGCCATCTGACGCTGTCCCTGGCCACGTGGGAAAGGAGTGCTCCCACGGCGTAGATTGCGACCCCGACCCACACCAGGTTCAGGGCTCCCCCAAGCATGTACCCTATCAGCGTCCCTCCGTAGACGAAGATCTCTGACGCGTTGGAAGATACTGCGTTTACTGCGTTGGTGTCTCCCAGCATCGCGACGTACCCTGCGTCGATCCCGGCGACAACAACGATGGCCGCGCAGATCATCGAGAAGAGGCGTATGTACCCTGTGGGTCCCCTCTGCAGGAGCCCTGCCACAGTCCTGTCGACGCTGAAGCCCCTGATCAGGAAGGCACCCCCCAGGATAAGGAGAGTCGCCAGGGCAGCCTCGAACCCTTTGCCCGCTGCTATGAGTATCCCCACCATCACAAGTATGAGCCCCGGGACCCCCAGGGCGTACTTCGAGTAGTGGGGGTCGTATACCAGCATCCTCAGGTACCTCCCAAGTATCTGATAGCTCTCCTCGATGTTCTGGCTGTGCTTCACGGCTATCCGCTCGACAGAGACTATGGGTTTCATGCTCTGGATTATGGGAATCACCTGCTCGTCCTCGGCGCCGTCCGAGATCAGCACCACCCCGGTGCACCCCGACTTGGCCAGGACGCTCGCGATCTGCTTTCCCAGCCTCCTGTCCGCCTCGAACCCCCTGTTCACCTCGCCGCACACAACGGCTACTTCACAGGGGGTGCTCCCCCTGCTTAGCTCGTCGTACTTCTTCACCGCTGCGAAAATGGCATTGGCGTCCGCCTCCTCAGGGTCCGTCAGGACTAGCTTCGTGGCTGCGGCTAGGGCCTGCTCCCTCCCCACCACGGGAGACTCTACCTTGGCCTTGGTCCCCAGGTCGTCGTCCCTGTCGACGCAGAGCACGAGATACTTCTCGCCGGTCCCAGACATCCCACCCGATTCCAAACCCTTGCCGTAAATACTTACGCCCGAAACGCTCCACGTAGCGCGGATGTGGGGATAGCCTTAAGGCGAGTCGCGCCGTTACATCTGATGGTTGCAGGCGAAGGCTGACCGTCCCTGGTTCAACGTGGAATTGGACGGCAGGTACACCGTTCCCCGTCCGGAGGCCAAGCCCCTCTACTCCCTCCTGACAGATTCGGCCAGGCTTCACCCTGACAACCCCTGCGTCTATTTCCAGGGGAGGACCTTCACCTACGCCCAGGTGGACGAGCTCTCCTCGCGGTTCGCGTCTGCCATCCTTTCCCTGGGCCTGAAGGGTGGGGACAGGGTCGCCATCTTCCTCCCGAACGTCCCCCAACTGGTCTTCGCTTACTTCGGCATCCTAAAGGCGGGAGGGATCGTCGTCATGTGCAACCCCATCTACAAGGAGAGGGAGCTCGAGCACCAGCTCAGAGACTCGGGCGCGGAGATCATAGTCGCGTCCAGGAGCGTCGTCAAGGGACTGGACCTGTTCGCCAGCCTCGAAGCCTGCAGGCCGAGACTGTCGCTCCGCCGCGTCATCACCACCGCGCTGACCGACTACATCCCTCCCCTGAAGAAGCCTTTCGTGGGCCTTGTGGGAATTAAGAACGTTCCCCGGAAAGACACCCTGGACTTCGCCGCTCTTGTGAACTCCAACCAGCCCCTCTCGACCTTCGCCGCGGTCGACCCGCTGAACGACGTAGCGCTCCTCCAGTACACCGGCGGGACTACCGGCGTGTCGAAGGGGGCCATGTTGACCCACTATAACCTGGTGTCGAACGCTGTGTATGGCGTCAACATCTTCCCTGTCACTGAGAAGGATATCTCCCTGTGCGCCCTCCCTCTCTTCCACATCTACGGCCTTACAGTCACCATGAACGGCCCCATCGCCGCAGGGGCCTGCATCGCCCTCCTGGCGAACTTCCACGTGGAGGAGGTCGCGAAGACGATCGAGAAGATGAAGGTGACCCTTTTCTCCGGGGCCCCTGCCATGTACATCGCGATAAACAGCAAGCCAAACGCGAAGGACTTCAAGCTCGGCTCTGTCCGCGCCTGCATGTCCGGCGGGTCTGCGCTCCCCCCGGCGGTGAGGAGGAGGTTCATGGAGCTCACTGGAGGGAAGCTGGTCGAAGGGTACGGCCTCTCCGAGACCAGTCCTGTCACCCACGTGAACCCGCTTAGGGGGGGAGTCGTAAAGGACGGCTCAATCGGGCCACCGTTCAGCGAGACCGACGCGATGATCGTCGACCTCGAGGACAGGGACAAGGTCCTCCCTGTAGGGGAGGTAGGAGAGCTCGCTGTCAAGGGCCCGCAGGTAATGAAGGGATACTGGAACCAGCAGGCGGAGACCGACGCGGTGCTGAAGGGAGGTTGGTTCCTCACCGGGGACATCGCCAAGATGGACGCTGACGGATACTTCTACATCGTTGACCGGAAGAAGGACATGATCAACGTCGGCGGCCTGAAGGTCTACCCCAGGGAAGTGGAAGACGTGCTCTTCGAGCACCCCAACATCAAGGAGGCCGGGGTCGTCGGCATCCCCGACGAGTTCAGCGGTGAGGTGGTGAAGGCGTTCGTTGTCCTGAAGGACCCTCAGAAGCAGACGACCGAAAAGGAGGTCATAGACTTCTGCCTCGAGAGGGTGGCCAAGTTCAAGGCGCCGCGGAAGGTAGAATTCGTCAGCGAGCTCCCGAAGACACTGATAGGAAAGGTCCTGCGCCGGAAGCTGCGCGAGCTCACGCCTCGATGATCATGGTCACGGCGTTCCCCCCGCCAAGGCAGACGGTCGCCAGCCCAGTCCACTTCCCTGTCCTCTTCAGGCCATAGATCAGGGTCGTCAGGATCCTCGCGCCGCTGCACCCGATGGGATGGCCAAGGGCAACGGCCCCTCCCCAGATGTTGAACCTGGACTCCTCCACACCGAGGGCCCTGCGAACAGCAATGGAGGCCGTGGCATACGCCTCGTTGTGCTCGAAGATGTCGATGTCTTCCACCGAGAGCTTCGCGCGCTTCAGTACCTCCTTGGTGGTGGGGATGGGCGCTTCCATGACCCTCGCCGGCTCGAGCCCGCCGCTCCCGTAGGCGATGATCTTGGCTAGCGGTTTCAATCCGAGCCGGTCCGCCGCATCTTCCGACGCAACGACCAGGGCCGACGCCCCGTCGCTCAGCTGCGAGGAGTTCCCGGCAGTCAGCACTCCATCCGGCTTGAAGACCGGCTTCAGCCTCGCCAACTTCTCCACTGTAGTGTCCGCGCGTATGCACTCGTCTGTACCGAACTCCAGCACCTCGCCCCCTTCGCGGGCGATGTCCACCTTCACCTTCTCGGCCTCGAAGTAACCCGCTCCGGCCGCCGTCGCCGCCTTTCTGTGGCTCTCGCAGGCGAACTCGTCCGCCTCCTTCCTCCCGATATTGTACCTCTTCGCGATGTGCTCTCCCGTCAGTCCCATGTGGTAGTTGTGATAGGCGTCCCAGAGCCCGTCGGTTATCATTGCGTCCAGGAGCCTGGCGTCCCCGAACTTCGTCCCCCACCTGACCCCCTTCGCCAGGTACGGGGCGTTGCTCATGCTCTCCATCCCTCCAGCCACCACGACGTCGCTGTCCCCGGCCTTGATGGACTGGGCGGCGAGCATCACCGCCTTCAGCCCTGATCCGCAGACCTTGTTTATGGTGAAGGCACCAGCCCGGAACGGTATCCCTGCATGAATGGCGGACTGCCTCGCCGGGTTCTGCCCGAGGCCGGCAGAAACCACGTTCCCCATTATCACCTCGTCCACCTCTTCGGCCGGCACCCTTCCGCGCTTCAGCGCCTCTTCGATGACCACTGCGCCAAGCTGTGTCGTCGACACCCCGACAAGGCTCTTGCCGAACTTGCCTATGGGAGTCCTGCACGCCGCCACTATCACAGGGGTGGGCAAGGTCTCCTCCTTCGTCATGCTGCGATTTTAAACGGCACGGACGATGTAAAAGCGCTGTCCCTAAATACCGTGTCATTCGTGCGCCACTTGGGATGAAGCCTCAAACCAAGATCTGGATGGACGGAAAGCTTGTCCCATGGGACGACGCGAAGATCCACGTCCTAACCCACGGGCTCCACTATGGAATGGCGGTCTTCGAGGGGATCAGGGCCTTCTCAACCCCCGACGGGACGGCCATATTCAGGCTGGAAGAGCACATCGAGCGCTTCCTCAACAGCGCGAAGATCTACAGGATGGACCTCGGCTATTCTGCCAGGGAGCTCTCGAGGGCGTGCGTCGACACGGTGAGGAACAATCCTGCAAAGGAGTGCTACATCAGACCCCTCGCGTTCACCGGATACGGCGAGATGGGGCTCAACCCGCTGACGAGCAAGATATCGATAGCCATCGCGACCTGGGAGTGGCCGGCCTATCTCGGCTCAGACTCCACAGGGAAAGGCGTCCGCGCCTGCGTCTCAAGTTGGGTCAGGATCGACTCGAGAGCAATGCCTGTTCAGGCCAAGAGCGCGGCCAACTACGCCAACTCCGCCCTCGCCAAGATGGAGGCGCTTTCAGGTGGCTACGACGAGGCGATCTTCCTCAACACCCAGGGCGTAGGCGCCGAGGGCCCTGGCGAGAACATCTTCAGGGTGAAGGACGGCGTGCTCAGCACCCCGCCCGCCAGCTCAGGAATACTCCGGGGGATCACCCGCGACACTGTGATACAGTTCGCCAGCGACCTTCACATCAGGTTCTTCAGGAACGACGCGACCAAGGAGGAACTCTACACCTCCGACGAAGTCTTCTTCAGCGGCACGGCGGCGGGCATCGCCAAGGTCAGGGAGATCGACGGGAGGAGGATAGGCTACGACGGGACCCCTATCACGGACAAGCTGATCAAGTTGTACGACGAGGCAACCCACGGCCGCTCGAAGCGCTACTCGAAGTGGCTGACCCCGGTTTCGAAGTGAACGGCGCCTAGACGCACCAAAGGAAAAGCCGCAGGTCCGTCACTCTACTATGTGGCGCCGGCTTCTAAGCAGGGACGAAGTGGACGTCAGAGATCAGATATCGGGGGGACTTCCTGAACTCCGCCTTGGCTTTCATCCCGATGTAGATGTCCTTCTCTTCGACCCCCACCAGCCTCGTAAGCAGGAGCGTGTCTACCCCCTCGAATTCGATCATGGCGAGGTTGAAGGGGGTCTCCTTCAGGAACTCTTCGCTGCCGAAGTAGCAGGTGGTCCACGAGTGGACCCTGCCCTCCAGCGGGAGGTTGAACCACTTGGTCTCCCCGCCGCACTCCATGCAGTGGCTCCTCGGAGTGGCGTACTTGTAGCCGCAGTTCTTGCAGACGCTCCCCAGCAGCTTCCCTTCGGCAAGCCCGAGGAAGAACTTGGAGTCCTGGGCGTAGCTGTGGATGTAGTTGATCTTGTAGGGAGAGAGCACCACCAGGTCTTCGGTGCCGACGGGGTTCCTGTATATGGCGGACCCTGTCTTGTTCACTTCCTTCATGACGTCCCTGAACTTCGTGAACTTCTTTGGCCCTGGCATCCTAGCTCTTCTCCAATATCGTAACGGTCACCGAGCTCCCTGTCCCGGCGTGCGAGTGTATCAGCCCCCGCTCTGCGTCCTTTACCTGCAGCTTGTCGTTCCCGAAGTGCTTCCCGATCCTGTCCTGCAGCTGCCAGAACGCGAACACCCCCTGCATTATCCCAGTCGCCCCCACCGGGTGTCCGCAGGCAATCAACCCCCCGGACGGGTTCACCGGGATCGTCCCTCTGTGCGGGAGCGTCATGCCGTAGTCGACGTTGTTTAGGAACGGGTACCCCTGATCTACGAAGTCATATCCCTCCCCGTACCTGCAGAGCCCGATGTCCTCGTAGGTCTGAATCTCCGAGCTCGCGTAGGCGTCATGGAGTTCTACGAAGCTCAGCTCTTCTGTCGGGTTGTGAATCCCGGCGTTCTTGTAGGCTTCGAGGGCCGCGGTCCTCCCTGCCCTGAACGAGTGAACTCCGGGGTACTCCAAATCCTTGTAGTAGGCGGCTGTCTCCCATGCGAACAGGGGCACCTTCCCGTGGGGTCTGTCTGAGAGCCTCATGGTGTCTGTTCCGCATCCCACCCCTTTGATCAGGACAGGCCTGTCCGAGTACTTCGAGGCCACCTCCTCCGATGCGAGAATCATCACGGCGGCCCCGTCGCTCATGGTGCAGATGGAAGGCCGGTTCAGAGGCTCCGAGATCATCTCTCCTCCGAGGGCCTCCTTCATGGTGAGCTTCTGGGGGTACTGCGAGTACGGGTTGTACAGCGCGTTGATGTGGTTCTTTACAGACACCTTCGCCATTATGCGCTTCGCCTCTTCAATTGCCGCGCGCTGGGCCTTTCTTTCGTCCTTGATGCCTGCGAACTTCCTCTTTCTGAGGTACTCGTAGATGTGCCGCTGGACCATGAGGGCGTAGTACCCTGTGTAGAACCCCCCTACCGGATAATCGAAGTTGGTGTCTGAAGCGAGGGCGATGAACTCGTTCCCCTTCCATGTCTCGACATGCGACATGGTCTCGAACCCGGCAACGAGGCAGACGTCGTTCCTCCCGCTGGCGATGGCCTCCCATCCCGCCTGGATCGCCTGGCCCCCCGTCGCTCCCCCCCACTCGATCCTCCTGGAGTCCTTGGGGTTCATCCCTAGGTAGTCCTGGACCATGGAAGCCGCCTTCAGCTGCCTCGCGAAGTGGTCCGAAAAGTAGGAGATCCTGCTGCTCTCGATATTCTTGGCCTTCAGCTTCGGCACGTCCTTCATGGCGTAGTCGTATGCCTTCTTCACCATCAGCCGGAAGTCCATGTCAGGATGGGCCTTGGCAAACTTCGTGACCCCCCCGGAGATGACGTAGACCTTCCGCTGGGCCGCCACGGCAGCGACCGCGCTTTCGCGGGTATTAATTTCCTTCCACTAAAAAGTCAAGCTACTTTTGGCCCGGCTTGCCTGCGCGCATGCGCGCCAGCTGGACGTAGAAGTCCAGGACGCCGGGGTCAGCAACCGAGCCGACGTTCAGCACCTTGGCCGGGTCTCCCCCCATCATCACCTTCTTGACTGGCACTTCGAGCTTCTTCCCGTTCAGGGTCTTGGGGACCCCGGGGACCTGCACCACCCTGTCTGGGACGTACCTCGGCGAAAGGTCGGCCCGTATCTTCGCGCGCAGCCTCCCTTCAAGGTCCGAGTCGAGGCTCTTCCCGTCGGCAAGGACGACGAAGAGGATCATCTCTCCGCTCTCGCCACCCCCTTCGAGGTCGATGGCCATCGAGTCCGTCACCTCGGGGAAAGACTCCACCGCCCTGTAGATCTCGCTGGTGCCGATGCGCACCCCCATCCGCTTGATGGTCGCGTCAGAACGGCCGTAGATTATGCACGTCCCTCGCTTGGTGATCTCTATCCAATCGCCGTGCCTCCAGACCCCCGGAAACATGCTGAAGTAGCTCTCCCTGTATCTGGTCCCGTCCTTGTCCCCCCAGAAGTAGAGGGGCATGCTCGGAAGCGGCTCCGTCAGGACCAGCTCTCCCATCTCCCCGATCACCGGCTGGCCCTGCTCGTTGAAGGACTCCACCTTGGCCCCCAGGCACCTGCACTGGATCTCCCCCGAATAGACCGGAAGGGTTGGGCAACCCCCGACGAACGGGGCGCAGATGTCGGTCCCGCCGCTTACTGAGGCGAGCCAGAGGTCCTCCTTCACGGCAGAGTAGATCCACTCGAACGAGTCCGTGGACAGCGGTGAGCCGGTGGAGCCTATCCCCCTCAGTGTCTTCAGCTGGTTGGCCGACCGGGGCTCGACTCCTGCCTTCTGGCAGGCCGAGAAGTAGGCAGCGCTTCCGCCCATGAACGTGATACCGGTCCGGTCGACCAGGTCCCAGAGCGCGCCCATGTCGGGGAACGACGGGCTCCCGTTGTAGAGCACTATCGCCGCCCCATGCAGCAGCCCCCCCATCAGGTGGTTCCACATCATCCATCCTGTGGTGGTGAACCAGAAGAATCGGTCGTTGGGGCGGATGTCGTTGTGCAGAGACTGGCCCATCAGCTCCTGGACCAGGATGCCGCCTTGGCCGTGGACTATGGGCTTGGGGAGGCCGGTGGTTCCTGAGGAGTACAGTATCCAGAGCGGATGGTCGAACGGGACCAGCGTAGGCTCGAAGGCGTCCTTACCAGACACCAGGTCGTCCCAGGATTCTGCCTTCGGCAGGGGCGGGGCGTCTGACCTCCCCTCCACGCCTATCACATGCTCCACGGTAGGGAGCGCCCGGACTATCGACTGCACCTCTTGGGCCCTGTCGAACCACTTCCCCCCGTAGCTGTAACCGTCCGTGGCAATGAGCACCTTCGGCTCGATCTGGCGGAACCTGTCCAGCACCGAAGGGGCACCGAAGTCCGGGGAGCAGCAGGACCAGACGGCCCCCAGGCTGGCGCAGGCCAGGAAAGCTATGACCGCTTCGGGGGTGTTTGCAAGGAACGCGGCAACCCTGTCCCCGACGCCAACCCCCATCCCGCTCAGCCGGGCGGCGAGCGCCCCCGACTTCTTCTTTAGCTCCTGCCATGTCATTGTCTTGTCGCTCCTTCGTTCCGCCTTCGAGATTATTGCAGCCCCTTCCCCGCCGCCTTCGAAGACCCGCTTCGCGAAATTCAACTCAGACCCCTCGAACCAACGCGCACCAGGCATGCTCCTTTCGGGGAGGACCGGGTAGTCGGCGTCAGAGACGTCGTAGTACTTCCAGACTGACCCCCAGAACCCTTCGAGGTCGTCGACGGACCACCGCCAGAGTTCGTTGTAGTCAGCGAAATCCTGGCCGCGCTTTGCCAGCCACTTCATGAAGGCCACCACGTTCGTCTTCCTCGCGAAGGCGGGGTCAGGCTCCCAGAGCAGCTTCCCAGCCGGCATGCCGCCATGGCGGGGTCCCCAGTGGCTATAAGAGAAATTCGAAGGAAGCAGCCGGCGCCGACGGGCAGGGCCCGAGTCTAGCGCTCTAGGTGACTGGTCGGATTATGAATATCGCGAGGTCCCAGAGGAAGTGGCTGGTGAAGCTCGCCGGAAGGCCACTCCCCCAGTAGTAGGTGAGCCCCCACACCAGGTCCGTTACGAAGGTCCCTCCCACCCAGATGGGGTTCAGCGTGATCAGATGCAGCCCGGCGTCCAGAAGGGCGACCGAAGGGGCTGCGGCGACTCCGAGCCTCGACTGGAGCCTCTCCTGGAGGACGCCTCGGAAGAATGCCTCATAGCCGGCCGAGTCGAAGAGCAGCACGAACACCTGCAGGACGAGCGGGTTCGAAGGAGACGCGATCAGCGAGTAGATTGAGCTCTCGGAGGCCGAAGTGACTCCCAGCGGATGAAAGGCGTCTACGGCTGCCCCCCCGGCGTAGAAGACGAGGTAGAGCACCCCGGCACTGGCCACGCCGATGCCCAGCGCGAGGTAAACGGGTCCCGCCAGCCCCCTGATGCCCCCCAGGGCGTAGGCCGCCAGGAGCATGCATGAGGTGGACGCGAAGGTTGCGGCAACGAAGTACCCCGGCGGGACGGTGAAGAGGAATGCCATCGACACGACGACGACAGCCAGCCAGGCGATGAGCCGGGTCTTCTCCTGCAAAGATGGCCTGGGGGTGGCCCTGTCTGGTTAAAGCCCTATGCGAAGTCCGCTTTCAAAGACGGGAGGTGCTACCGTTAAAACCACGTCCTATAACGGATGTACATATGGACGCGAAGACGGCGTTCCTTTCGACCAGGCCCTGGTCGTTCACCATGACCTTCTCTTCGGTCACCATGGGCACCCTGATGGCAGCCATCGCTGGGAGCTTCAACCCTCTGCTATACGTCCTGGTCCTCGGGGGCATGATAGCATTCCACGCAGCCACCAACGTCCTGAACGACTTCTTCGACGTCCGCCACGGGGTCGACAAGGAGGGCGCCCCCACCACGAAGTACAGGCTCCACCCTGCGGCCTTGGGCCAGACCCCCCTGACTACAGTCTTGGGGTTCTCACTGGGGCTCTACGTCGTCACTCTTCTTGCTGGGTTCTACCTGGCGTACGTCAGCAATCTGTCGATCCTTTTGGTCGTCGGCGCTGGGATCCTCGGCAGCGTCCTCTATACGGCCGACCCAGTCGTCCTGAAGGCGCGAGCGCTCGGCGAAGTGACGGTGTTCATAATGTGGGGTCTCCTCATCCCGCTGGGGTCGTACATGGTGCAGAGGGGAGAATACTCTTGGTCCCCCATGGCGGCAGCCCTCCCCATCGGGGTCCTGGTCGCCCTTGTCCTGCTGGCCAACAACATTCGCGATATCGCCTACGACGGCTCCGTTGGGAACAGGACGCTCGCAGTGGCTCTGGGAGCCGGTCCAGCCGAGTCCGTCTACGCCGTTCTCCTCTGGGGAAGCTACGGGTTGGTCCTGCTCGGCATGATCGCAAGGCTCCTCCCGGTCTGGTCCCTGGTGGTTTTCCTGACCCTGCCCGGCGCCCGCGGGCTAGTCAGCATGTTCAAGGGCGCTGTCCCTGACAACGCAGACCCGAGGACGGCGGCGCTCGCCTTCCAGTTCGCGCTCCTCTACATGGGGTCGCTTCTGCTCGCCATATTCGTGCCGTTCTATCTGCCGGTGTGAAGGGGCCTAGCTCCGATTCTTCGACAGCTCTTCCATCGCATAGGGGACGTTGCCTATGGGCATCGCGATCGGGAGGGTGACCCCCGCCCTCGCGTACTCGCTCAGCCTTTCCGCGGCATGGTCCCCGGTCCCGGTGACCGTAAGGGCCTCGATGGCGCCCTCGGGGATGAGGCGCTTTGCCTCGTTCACGTCCCCTCTCTTCCAGGCTTCCTTCATCGGCTTCAGCTGCTCTTCGTTCACTCCGTAGGGCGCCAGGACTTCCGGCCTGACCACCTCGGCGAGCTGGTACCCGAAGAAGTAGTAATCTCGCACAGCCTGGGCTGCTTTCTCCGCGTCAGGGTCGAGTGACGTAAGCATATACGACGCCCTGTCGACCGGCCGGCCTCTCTTCCCCTCTCCGCGCCTCACGTTCTCCACCATCTTCCCCGTCCCCCAGGGGGTGTTCAGCGCTGGCGAGAGTATGACCCCGTCCGCTATGGTGGCAGCGAAGGCCTGCGTCTTTGGGGAGAGCGATGCGATGAAGATGGGGACCGGCTTCTCCGCCTTGAACCCCATGGTCAGGTTGTGGACCTTGAAGAACTCCCCATCGAAATCCACCTTGCCTCCCTCCCAGACTGTCTTCACCACCTGGACGTACTCTTTGATGCGCCTTAGTGGCCTGGTCTTCTCGACCGGGAAGATCTG
>Ga0187769_10000829_pt1 | contig 17137 bp, 22 predicted proteins | sample 0116_SJ02_MP02_1_FD_133140 | JGI IMG/M metagenome (GOLD analysis project Ga0187769, IMG submission 133140) | Tropical peat soil microbial communities from peatlands in Department of Meta, Colombia - 0116_SJ02_MP02_10_MG | ecosystem: Environmental > Terrestrial > Soil > Wetlands > Peat | place... | reverse complement strand
CGCCCTACTGTCACGTCAGCTCGGTTGCGCTTCGAGAAGGGCGCGACCCGAGCGGCTTCCGGTTTCTTAGGTTCGAGGTTGCTGCCCCTCTGCTGCCTGCCTGGGGCCACCCAACCAAGAGGGACGTCATGGCGCTGATGAGGTCGAGGGCGGTGTGGATCGTGGCGCTCCTTGACGCAGCGGGGTTCCTGTGCCAGTACGTCGGGCAGGAGTACACCCCCGCGTCGGTGGCTGCACTGCTGGTCAACCTCTCGGTCGTGATGGCCGCGGTGGGGGCTGCGGTCTTCCTGAAAGAGAGGCTGGGCGCGTCCAAGGTCGCCGGGGTGGTCCTCGCTCTCGCGGGGACGGTGCTCATAGCCACCAACGGAGACATCGCGTCGGTGGGGGGCGGAGAGCTGTTCGGGGACGCCCTCTATCTCGGAGCTGCGGTCGCCTGGGCCGGCTACATCGTCTATGCCAAGAAGAAGACCGACGAGACGGGCTGGGACTCCTACGCTGCGGCCACTTGCATCGTGACTCTTACCGCGCTTCTGGTGCTTCCAGCCGCGCTCGTATCCGGGCGGCCCTTCCCGGTATCAGCCGCGGCGTGGGAGGCGATAGCGTACACAGCGGCGTTCAACACCGCCATCCCATTCGCGCTGTACCAGGCCGCGCTGAAGCATCTGACGGCTGCGACGTCGGCCATAGTTCTCATGCTGGAAATCGTCGTGGCTGTGATTATCTCCGTCGCCTTCCTGGGGGAGTCGTTTACTGCGTTCTCCCTTCTGGGCGCCGTCGGCGTGTTGGGCTCGATTCTCCTGGTTTCGGGGGTCGAGGTACGCGGAAGGAGCGCAGTCGCTGCAGACGTGCGAGCGGGCTAGTCGCATCAAGGACGCAGCGGACCACCTCTCCAACGGCCCCGCAGGGGGCGTGATAGGGCAACTGTCGACGTGCTGGCAGAAGGATTACTGATTCCTTACGCGTAAATAAGAAATCCTTGACTCGGCGTTCATGACAGGGCTAAAGGTCGCCCTTCCGATTGCCGTTGCGATATTCTTCGCGGCTCTATTCATAGCCTCGGGTCTGTCAATGGAGGGAACCACCGTCACCGAAATCGATACACAGACCCAGACAACCACTGCCGCGGCGACGAGACTTCCGCGGGTGACGACCACAGTCCTCGACACCATCACCGAGACGAACACCCAAGACCGAATCTCCACTGTCACGACTGCGCTTACCGAAGAGTCGACCGTCATGGAGACCTCCGTCCCCAAGGGCACCCCCGTGTCGGTCACTCTGATCGTAACCTGCACGACATGCGAGGTCGGGCCCCTTTCCCGCTATGAATACAGCGGAACGGCCACCAATGGGACTACGAACAACCAGGGAAGCACGCCAATTCAGGGCGACGGCACCTCGACCTATGTCTTCATGGCAAGCCCATCTCAGATTGCATCGGGGAGTTGGTCGGTTGAGTGGAATGTGTACATGACAGGAAACACGGGGGCCCTGGAAGTGAAGGCATACTTCAATGGGCTGCTCGTCTCAGACAAGACCAGCCCTTCCTCGGCCTATAGAATCTCCGACAGCATATCCATCAACGTTTACTGATAATATGCGAGCCGCTCGAGTCGAGCCATCTCCCCCAGTCGGACGAGCATATCCGAGCCGCGTGACGGCATCGGTTCTGGAGATGTTCTGGCGTCGATTCTCTCTCCCCGCTCCCGGCCGAGTGGGGGCGGGTTGCTGCTGGGGGGCCCGCTGCCTCATCGTGACTTGGGCCGCGGGAGGCGGAAAGAGCTTAATCGTCCGCGAAACCGACTCCAGCCCAGTGCAGGTTTCTCTTTAGTTGGTGGGGACCAGGTATGAAAGAGGGCGTGCAAAGGAGTACCGAACGATGGCTATACTGAAGAAAGATGGGTTCAAGGTCTCCCGGAGCGCCGCCTCTCACGGAGCCGTCGACGTGTTCGCCGCCAAGGGAGGGAGGATGCTGCTGATCCAAGTGAAGAGCGGAAGGGCCAGGGTGAAGAAGGAGGAGCTTGAAGAGCTCATAGACTGGGGGAGGAACTCGAACGGAGATGCCGAGGTTTGGCACTTCAAAGGAAGGGGGGTGGTGGAGCGGAGGAGAGTCTTCGCAGCTAAGAGGAGCTCCTCTTGAAGCCCAAGTGCTTCTTCTGCGACACCGAACTCGAAGTGGTGGCCCACACGTTCAGGGTCGGGCCACGCGAGGAACCGGTATGCGAAGAATGCCACGTCAAGACGGTGAACCGAAGGAACGCAAAGAACTCTGCGGGGCTAGGATGAGGCGCAGGCCCGCTTTAGCTGCCTTATCATTTCGGAGCACTCCGTGAACTTCTCCTCGTCCTCACTCTTCTTGTAGCAGTCCAACGCTTTCTCGTATTCGTCCAGGGCGTCCATGGCCCTAAGGGGGGAAGGGGTGGTGGGCTGCGAAAGAATTATCTTCCCGGTCGCCTCGTACCAGTTCCCGGCCTCACCATACTGTTCCAGCTGGAAGAAGCAACTTGCGATGGACTCGCATAGGTCAACCTTCTGAGGAGTGGAGGCGAACCGTTCAAATTGTTCTCTCAGCTGGTAAACGGCCGCGTTCCCGCTACGCATCTTCTCCAGCCTTAGGGAGTCGGAGAAGTCTGCCATCGCATTGGGAGCAGCAGGAAGGATAGTAAGAGGGGATGCTCTACAATTGTTGAGCCCGTACTGAACCTTCGGACTAGTCTTCGTCCGCCCTGAGGGCCACGAGCTCGGCTTCCCGGAGCTTTCTCCTGGTCAGGGCCTCCCTGAAGCGCCGTTTCTCCACCTCATTCGTGGGGTGAAGCCTCGGAATCTCCACTGGGCTTCTGTCTGCGTCAATGGCGACGTAGGTCAGGTAGCACGACCCTGTGTGAGTCACCTTCCGCGTTGCGGGGTCCTGCGCCTCGATTCTGACCCCAATCTCCATCGAAGTCTCCCCGACGTAGTTCACAGAGGCCCGAAGTATGAGCACGTTGCCAACGAACACAGGCTTCCAGAAGTTCATCCGGTCGATTGACGCCGTGACGCAGTTCTTGCCCGCGTGCCTCCAAGCCACTATCGCGGCGACCTCGTCCATGTACCTCATTATCGCCCCGCCGAAAACGTTCCCGAGGATGTTGGCATCCATGGGCATCATCAGGCGGGCAGTGGTGAGCGACGACTCGGAAGGCTTCTTGGCTCGCATCGACGGCAAGCTGGCCCCGCTGGCTGCGCCGAGGTTCATAAGGTTGATACCAGAGAGCCAAGGCCCTCGTTAGAGGCGAGCGAGGAGTGGACGTGAAACGGTTTCCCGTAGGAACGATGGCCAACCTCGTCTACTTGCTGATGGACCCCGGGAGCAAGGAGGCCATGGTGGTTGACTCAGGGTGGGAAACCGCGGCCATAGTGAGGGCTGCCGAGGAGGCCTCGGCCAAGGTGAAGTTCGCCGTCGCCACCCACGAGCACTTCGACCATACCTCCACGCTGGCAGAGCTCGCCGGGCAACTCGGGGCCAAAGTCGTCGCCCACGAGAACTCCCCCGTTGAACATGATGTGACGGTGGTCGACGGACAGGAGCTGAGACTTGGAAGGAGAGCGGTGAAGGTATTGCACACCCCGGGCCACACGGAGGACAGCATTTGCCTCTACGACGGGAGGAACCTCTTCACAGGGGACACGCTCTTCATCGGGACCATAGGCAAGTTCGAGAGGGAGGCGGCACAGACGATGTATGACAGCCTCCACGGGGTCATCATGAAACTCCCCGACTCGACGATGATTTATCCAGGGCACGATTACGGCGAAGTGCCGTCCAGGACCCTTGGCGAGGAGAGGGCGGCCAACCCGTTCCTTCTAACCCGGGACCTCAGGAGTTTCCTGTCGTTTTTCGCCTAAGGACTTCCTCCAGGAGGTCGACCGAAATGTTCCCCCCGCTCACGACGAGAACCATCCTGTCTCCCTTCTCGCTCTTCAGAGGGCCATTGACTGCGGCCAATGGGGAGGCACCCGCGGGCTCGGCGAGGACCCTGCCGTCCACCAGGAGCTCATAGATGGCGTCCTTTATCTGATCGTCGGAGACCAAGCCGATCTTGTCTACGTGCTTGGAGACGGCCTCGAAGGTAAGCTCGCCGGGAATCGAGGCTTGCATTCCGTCCGCTATCGTTCGCTTGGGGTCGACATGGACTCTGCTCCCCTCCTTCACGGACTCGTACATCGAAGGGATTGCCGTCGTCTCAGCCCCGTAGACCGCGGCCTTGGTTAAAGACTTCAGCGCGATTGCGATTCCAGATATGAGCCCGCCCCCGCCTATGGCGACGACTGCGGAGTCTATGTCCCGCCCCTGCCGTGCGATCTCGAGACCACACGTACCCTGCCCGGCGATTACATCTCTGTCGTTGAACGCGTGGACGAAGATGAGCCCCCTTCTTCGGGCCTCTTTCAGGGCGTTCTCGTAGGTCTCGTCATAGCCAGCGCCCGACTTCACTACCTCCGCCCCCTGCTCCTGAATCGCCTTAAGCTTCTGGGGATTGACGCTGTCAGGGACGCAGACGACAGCCTTCACGTTGAAGAGCCTGCTTGCGTAGGCGATGGCAAAACCGTGATTGCCCGACGACGCCGTTATGACCCCCCTGTTGAGGGCACTGTCTCCGAGGGATAGTAGCTTGTTCAGGGCCCCGCGTATCTTGAACACGCGTATGGGCTGGAAACACTCCAGCTTGAGGAAGATTTCGCGTCCCACCAGTTTCGAGATCCTGGGGGAGTACTCGAGAGGCGTGGGCGGGATGTACTTTCTGATCCTCCCTTCCGCCTGCTCGATCTCGCTTATCGTCGGGAGCGAGGACTCGGTCAGCCGAACCACTTCTCCAGTGTCTCGGAGGGCGCCTCCTTCTTGACTTGCAGTCTGGCGAGCCCCGCCTCGACCCTGTCCCTTGAGAACGAGTGCTCTCCCACCAGGTATGAGAGCAGGCGTTCCCTGTCTGGAGTCCCCCAGACGGGCGAAATCCCCTTCGCAGCCGGGGCGTTGAGGTACAGGTCCCGGATGCCTTGATAATTCAAGTCCGAAAGCTTGTCCCTTAGCTCCTTGATCTCTTCCAGTCGCCCATACTTCTTCAGGTAGCTCATCGCCCTTACGGGTCCGACCCCCTCGAACCCGTCGGGGTTGAAGTCGGTCCCAAGCAGGATTGCGAAGTCGACGAGCTGCTCCCGGGTTAGCCCGGTCGCCGACAGGACCGAGGAGAGCGTGATCCTCTCGGGGACGACGTTGATCATGATACCCTTGGCCGGGAGCCTCCTCTTCCCCGAGATTGTGACGTTCCTCACGAGGATGGGAGCCCCGAAGACGAGCGAGTCGTGGTCTTGCGACGCGACCGCGTTCACGGTCCCCTCCGAGGCCATCACGGAGGCCTGGGCCTCGCCTTCTGAAGGAGCGTCCACCCAGGGAATCCCCATCGCCTCGAGCAGTTCCTTCGCGTCCGCGACCATGTCTCTCCTGAGGACCGTCGAAGCCTCGGCAAACTTCCTCGCCTGGACGGTGTCGCCGGCTTGGAGAGCCCTGAGGTACTGGTCCTTCGCTTCTCTCCTTTGGGCGGAGCGCCTCTCTATCTCCTCCTTCTTGAGGTCAGGAGGCTTCCCGTCGAAGACGTAGACGAGCTTGATGCCGAGCTCCAAGAGGTTGATGTTGCGATAGAAGAGCCCGGAAATGTGAGAGGTGACCCTTCCCCTAGAATCCTTCAGGTGTTCGCCGCTCGGACCGCGGATGATTGCGAGGAACTGGTAAAGAGCGTTGTATCCGTCCACGGCCAGCCTCCAACCAGAGATGTCGGCGAGCTCGATCTTTTCGCGGGGAATGGCATCGCCGAAGTCTACGCCCATCTCGGGCCAGCCGCTGCGCCCGGTCGGATTTATTCGTTGGCTCTGGGGATGCGCATTTCCTCAGTAGGTTTTTCGACGAACTCTATCTGACGCTTGTCCTTGCCGACCCATCGCACGGTCACGAGGCCCAGGATTTCAAGCTGCATGAGAAGTTTGTCCATCTCGTCGGGGGAGCACTTGCCGCCGTTCTTGTTCAGAGCTTCCAGTAGGTCGTCGTCTGTGGCCCTCTTCTTCTCCTTTATCCATTCGAAGGCGGCGAATCTCAGTGGATAACGCATCAGCTTCACTTCAGGCTAGAAACGGCAAGAGGCATGTTCGGTTGCTGGTATAAAAGCTCTGCCCAACCAGGATTCTGTCGCCTTCGTTGCACGGCAAGGCTCTCATTGGAGCATCTCACTCTCGGTCTCCGTCAGAACCCTATGCTTGCCGAATGCGCAGAACCCCGAATCAGTTGCATCGGGGCATGGGCAATCGCATTTCTCCCGCTCTGTGACGTAATACGACTGCAACGCAAACCTCGGCTCAAGATGGAAGCATTTCTTGCACATGTGCTAAGTCTTCAACCTCTTCTTTATTCTCTGTTCCCATTCTTCCCGAGTGATTGTGCGCTTGTCCTCAGTAGACCCCAGCGTGGTTGCCTAGGAAGTATGTAGCTTGCCCGACATCCTGCTGACGCCCATAAAATCGCACTGACCGACTAGTGGTGCTGTTGAGGCAGCATGCTCCACCTTGTCGATCATCCCTTCCTCCTCTGGCGCCACGACATCCACAATGATGGCCGAAAGCCCGAAGGCGATCGGTTCGATTCTCTGGCCTTTGACGGCGGCGCCTGCTGGAAGCGCCCTCGCCACAGAGTCTACAATCTTTTGATGCTCTGTCGTTGTGTCCTGGGGAAGCACCTTCAGTCTGATTACGTAGGAGCCCAAGTGTTGCCGCCTATGGCCCCTCGAAGCCGCAGTTCACGCATCTGTAGCGTCTGGAGAACTTCCTGCACTTCTCGCATCTCCAAATCAACGTCTCATGGCAGTTGGGGCAGTAGAACTTGGTGGCCCTCTCAGCTGGCTTGACCGGCCTGTTGCAGGACGAGCATAACGGGAGTGATATTGTCGACTGCGACATTTCTCAAGAACCCCCTCGGGAACCAGCACATATAGGTTGCTGAGTGCGAAGTTGTCAGGGTCCAGTGAGGAGGGACTTCGCCTCTACCGAGGCGACAACTTTGGCGAGCCTCAGGATGCCGGTGACCCCCAGGGCCCCCAATAACGCCGACGCATGAAAGTCGAAGTCCGATCTGGACAGTTTCGTAAGCAACTTGGGAGACGAAAGCAGTGAGACTACCGAGTCCATGTCGGGGTTCGAAAGCTTGCTGAAGACTCGCCTGATCCTCAGCATGCTCCTCATCTCCTTGAGGTAACGCGACTCCCAGTCAGGCTGGTAGCGGGCTAGCATTGCAGGTTCTCCGAGTTGAATCGAGTCGCTGAGCCAACGGGCGGCTATGACCGCCCCTGCCACCGAGGTCGATATCCCGCCAGCCGTGGTCGGTTTGACCTGGCCCGCCGACTCGCCGACCTTGACTCTCCTGCCGACTGCGAACTCTTCTACCGGCCCGCCGACATAAATGGGCGCAGCAACCCTCCGAAGCCTCTTGTGCGGCCTCGTCGAGAGGAAGGAGTCCAGCGCCTCGAAGGCGTCGATGCCGCGGCCGGCTGCGCCCACCTTCGCCAACCTTGGGCCGTAGGGAATGACCCAGGCGAAGAAGCCAGGATATTTTTCTGCGTCCGCGAAGATTTCGACGACTCTCTCGTTGATCCAGTCCGCTTCGATTTCGTACTTGGCCGCCGACAGTATGCCGGAGCGGTGGCTCGAAGAAGGGCCGGTAGCGTCAACGTAGTATTTCGCCTCCACCAATTCGCCTCCTACATTGACACTCACCCCTTGGTGCGACTCCGTAGCCACGGCAGCCCTCGCCCTGGTCTGCAGTCTTGCTCCCCAGGACTCCGCCCTTTCGGCGAGCTGCTTGTCATAGGCGCTTCTGTCGAGAACCACCACATCGAGCCCGGTGGCGTTGACGGCGAGGTCCCTGCCGCCAGGCGAATGAACCACCGCCGAGGCGATCTCGTTCTGAATCACCTCCCTCTTGGGTGCGAAGCCGTAGCGTCTGAGGCCCCTAAGGCTGACAAGGCCGTCGCACTTTTCCGGCTCTCCGATCTCGTCGTGCTCTTCCGCGACGAGCACGGAGATCCCCCTCTTCGCTGCCTCCGCGGCAAAGGCCAGGCCCGCGACGCTTCCCCCACCAACCACGGCGTCGTACTTCTTGGCCATGAGGACGCTGACCTTCTGTGCAAGCCTTTAACCCGCTGGTATAAACCGTTGGGCAGGAAGGAGCGAATGAAACAGGCGATTGTGGCCAGGCAGGACATCAGGATGGGAAAGGGCAAGTTGGCGGCCCAGGTGGCCCACGCTTCGCTGTCCGCTGCTGAGGAAGCGACCAAGAGGCATGAAGACTGGTACCAAGAGTGGAAAGATGAGGGCCAGAAGAAGGTCGTCCTGAAGGTCCAATCCGAGGGGGAACTTCGGGAACTTCTCAAGGCCGCGAGGATTGCGAAGCTCCCTGCTGCACTCATAGAAGACCGGGGGCTCACTCAGCTGGAACCTGGGACGGTGACCTGCCTCGGAATCGGCCCAGGACCGGATCCTGACATAGACGCGATCACCGGCAAGCTCAAGCTGCTATGATCATCCCCCCAGAAGCCGAAATGAGAGCGGGCGTAGAGTTGTATGTCAGCCAGACTCCCCCCTGCCCAGCGACGTTGAAGACCGTCCCGGAAGACTTCAAGGTCGAAGAGAGCCTAGCGGGATTCAAAGTCCTCGACGAGGGCGGACGCTCCCTGCTGCCGCTCTACAAGGTAGTGAAGAGGGGGACCGACACCTTCCACATACAAGCGGAGCTTGCTGACGCCCTGAAGAGCAGAGTCAGTTTCGCGGGGCTGAAGGACAAGAGGGCTGTATCGGTCCAGTTCGCAACCCCGGTGAGCACGCGAGCCGAACGGCCACGTCTCGTCGAGCGAGAGAGATTCCGCGCCGAGCTCGTAGGGTACGTGGAGAGACCGATCGGGAAGGGGGCGATATCGGCGAACCGATTCGAAGTCGTCCTCAGGGGCTGCTGTGAGGAAATCGGGGCGCGAATCGCCGAGGCCTACGACCTGGCAGCATCGCGGAAGCTCCCAAACTTCTACGGCCTTCAGAGGTTCGGAGGTAAGGGGGCCCTAACTCACAGGGTTGGAAAGGAGATGATCAAGGGCAGGTTCGAAGAGGCGTCGCGAATCCTCCTCTGCGAGCCTCGCGAGACGGACGACGAAGAGACCAGTGAGGCGAGGGAAGCGTTCTCTCAAGGAAGATACCTTGAAGGGTGGAGGCACCTGCCCCGAGGGCAGGACGTGGAAAGGACGGTAGCCAGGCGACTGGCCGACAGTCCCGACGACCCGCTGCGGGGACTGAGGGCCGTCCACATAGGCCTGAGGAGGCTGTTCACGCAAGCATACCAGTCGTATCTCTTCAACAGGGCGCTCAGCTTGGCGGTCAGGCTCGGCCTAGACATCTCAGGCCCGGAGGCGGGGGACAATTGGGGAGAAGTGTCCGCGGACGGCATCGTCCTCTTCAAGGTTCATGGAGTGAAAGAGCCCCAGACGGCGGGAGCCGTTCCTCTGCTTCAACTGGCCGGCTACGCTTACCGGAACTACCGGTCGAGATTCGATGCGTGCGTTGAGCAGGTCATGGCACAGGAGGGAGTGACGGCCAAAGAGTTCTTCGTGGATCAGATGCAGGAGGTCAGCGTGGAGGGGGGCTTCAGGAGGCCCTTCATGGCGGTCAAGGACCTCTCCTACTCTGTTCAGCCGAGGACCGCCACACTAGGGTTCACCCTGGCCAGGGGCGAGTACGCCACCGTTCTGCTCAGGGAGGTCGTGAAACCGGTCGACCCCTCCGCCCAAGGATTCGCCTAAGCGCTGAGAACCCTTATACATCGATGCCCGCGGGGCACTCCGAAACCGCATGTCTCAGGACGTGTACGACCTGACCATCGTCGGCGCGGGACCGGTGGGCCTGTTCGCCACTTTCTACGCGGGCCTAAGGCAGATGAAGACCAAGATAATCGACGCGCTGGACGAGCCGGGAGGACAAGTGGCCGTTCTCTACCCGGAGAAGTACATCTTCGACGTCCCAGGCTACACGAAGATCTTAGCCAAGGACCTCGTCAAGAGCTTGGTCGACCAGGCTTTCCAGTACAGCCCAGCAATCGTGCTGGGGGAACGAGTGGTCGCCCTCGGGAGGACAGACGGGGTGCTTCAGCTCAAAACGGACAGGGGAGCGGTTCACCTCTCGAAGGCCGTCCTGATAGCGGCTGGGGTAGGGGCATTCTCTCCCAATCGGCTCGAGGCGCAAGGGGTCGCGGACTACGAAGGCAAAGGGGTGTTCTACTCGGTGAAGGACAAGAACGCCTTCGCGGGGAAGCGGATACTCATCGTGGGAGGGGGAGACTCCGCAGTCGACTGGGCGCTGGCGATGAAAGATTTCGCCAGGAGCATCACGCTCGTTCACAGGAGGGATGTATTCAGGGCGCACGAGCTCAGCGTCAGGGAGCTGATCAACTCCAGCGTGGACATCAAATTGTTCTACGAAGTCAAGAAGGTAATCGGGGACGGGGCGAACGTGACCCAGGCGGTCGTCTTCGACAACAGGACGCGGGCGGAGACCACGCTGGACGTCGACGTAATCCTGGTGAACATCGGGTTCAGGGCAGACCTGGGGCCGATAAAGGACTGGGGGCTGGAGATAGAGGGGAGAGAAATCAGGGTCAACGGGAAGATGGAGACCAACATCCCTGGGGTCTACGCCGCGGGGGACATAGCCGGGCCTATCGATGGCGTGAAACTGAACCTAATCGCGACGGGCTACGCGCAAGCCGCTCTTGCAGTCAACGTGGCAAAGGCCTACGTCGACCCGGACTCCAAGATATTCCCCGGCCACAGCAGCGAGATGAAGAGGTAGGCCTAGGAGAGGGCGCCGAGGGCCCTTCTGTAGTTGTAGTCCTTTACTATTGCCGGGTGCAGCGGGTCCACCAGGACGCATTCGTACCATGCGAACCTTCCGTCACTCCAGAGGGGATAGGAACCGAGCAGCTTCATGTTTGGGTACCTCTCGGAAACCCTACGTTCAGCCACCGACTGGGACGAGACGTCTGACTTGATCTTCAGGACGCCCATGTGCTTCGGCCTTCTCCCCGATGTGGGCCTCTTCTTCCTCATCCCTCCGCGGGAGACCCTCGCCCTGACCACCACGACCCCTTCCTTCGCCCTGTAGCCTATTGCCCTGGCCCTGTCGAGCCTGGTCGGCCTTTCAAGCCTGAGCATGGCTGGCTCCTTCCTGAGCTGGACGGCCCTGTCTCTGATGTTCCCGGACTTGTCATGGAATATGCCCTGCCAAGTCCTCGAAATCTGGCTGTACATGAGCGGTGGGCGCCTCGCCTTTGGACGGCAAATAAACGTTCTTGGAGGCTAGGACCCCGTGAAGAAGGCTCTCACCTTCTCGCCCGTTATCGATATGGCGTCCACCTGCGCCTCCTCGGTCTGGCCCCCTATGTGGGGGGTCAGAATGGTATTGGGCGCGTTCAGGATTTCTCCTGTTGGTGGTTCCCTCTCGAAGACGTCAAGAGCCGCGCCTGCGATGACGCCGTCCCTGAGAGCCGCGCCCAATGCCCCCTCATCTACGACCCCTCCCCTCGAAGTGTTGATCACAAAGGCGGTCTTCTTCATCTTCGAAAGGCGGCTGCCATTCACTAGATGGCCCGTCTCGTTCGTCATCGGGACGTGTAGAGTGACGTAGTCGGCCTGGGCAAAGACTTCGTCGAGCCCGACCACCTTGCACTGAAGCTTCTCAATCACGTCTGGCGGAATCGTGATTACGTCGTAGATGATGACAGACATCCCCAGTGCGCGGGCGATCTCGGCTATTCGGCGCCCGATTCTCCCAAGCCCGACGATGCCCAGGACCTTCCCCTTCAGCTCCCGTCCGACGAGGGCATTCTTGTCCCACTTCCCCTGCCTCATCGACGCGTCTGCAGAAACAAGCTTCCTGCTAAGCGCGAGCATGAGGAGAGTGACATGTTCCGCCACCGCCTCCACGAGAGACTCCGGACTGTTCACCACCTGGACCCCCTTCGCCTTGGCGTATTCTACGTCCACGTTGTCGAGCCCGGTTCCGGGACGCGCGACGAGGCGTAGCCTCGTCGCCCTATCAAGGACCTCGCGGTCGACCTTTGTCCTGCTCCTGACGATGAGAGCGTCATACTCCCCCACAATCTTCAGTAGTTCTTCCCTGCCTATGCCGGGCTTGTTGTCCGCCATTATGCCCGGGCCCAGGGCAAGGTGCTCGGTTTCAACGTGGTCGCAGATCAAGACCTTTGCCAGAGTCTCATTCCCTCGCTGGCGGCCTCGAGGATGGGCGATATATCATTTGAACCGCTGTGGTCGAGGCTCGTCAGGTCCCCGAGAACAACTCCCTTGGACACCATCAGAGCGAAGAGTTCCGGGGAAGGCCCATCCTCACTGCTGACAGACTGAACGCCTAGAATCCTTCTGCTCCTCACCTCGAAGACGATGGAACAGCCTGACCTTTCGTCCGGGCCCGAAGAGGACTCAAGGGCCTCGTACCCGGCAGCCCTTGCTTCCCTCAGAGAAAGGCCGGCGAGCGCGACGGAGAGTCCGAGAATCCTGCCGGACAACACCCCGACGGCGGCCATGAACGCACACCCGCCGGCAGCGTTGGAACCTGCGACTGCACCGGACGTTCTAGCCGTGGTCCCGGACATCAGGGAAATCGAGACCCCGCCCGCCACGCGCTCGGCGCACCCCCCCGCGGCGTAGAGGTTGGGCACAGACGAAATCATGCTCGGTTCGACTAGAATCCCACCGGATGGGCCCGTTTCGGCGGGGACCGACGGGACATGGGGCACCCTCGAAGGGACGATGACGATTGCGTCGCACAGGTGGACTTCACCTCCCACGAGCGCGGCTTCGACCCGGTCCACTCCCATCGCCTTCAGGATTGGCGACGACTGGATTGACACCCCAAGACGGCTGGCTGCCTTGAGAACGTGGCCGCGCACGAGGGAGCAGAAGCGGGAGGGCAGGATTCCGCCGGGAGCGACGACCGTGACCTGGACCCCTTTCCTCACGAGCCAGTGGGCAACCCCGAGGGCCGTGGAGCCTGTCCCTCCCAGGAGGACCTTGGAATATCTGAAGCAGCAATCTCTCAATTCGGTGTAGCTGTCCTCGCTCGCCAGTACATGCACGCCGGACTTTCCGCACCCGGGGAGAGCGACAGGGACGCACGCGGTGCCTGCAGAAACCACTACGGAGTCGAAGAAGTGGCGGCCACTGCGGGAGACCACGGCGAGGTCGTCTCCCACACTAGAAACCATCTGGTCGCATCGCAAGTCCACCCCAGACCGGGTCAGGGCGGCCCCGGTCTCACTCCTGGTGGGAGCCGAGTCCTCCAGGAGCCCCAGCCAATCCTGCCTTGGAGTCGGGAGCCGGGGCGAGCCTTCGAAGAGCGTGACCCTGGCCCCTTCCCTGACGCCGGCGAGCGCTGCTTCAACCCCCGCGGGCCCGCACCCGACCACACACACGCGTCGCAAGACGGGCGCGTAGTGCGTTAGACGGTTATAACGTGGCTCGATATTGCGACGGGCGTGCTGGTGGGAGTCGTCGGCAAACCTAATGTTGGGAAGTCGACCTTCTTCGCTGCCGCGACGCTAAAGGACGTGCAAATCGCGGACTATCCGTTTACCACGATTCAGCCGAACATGGGCGTCGCCTACCTCAGAACCCAGTGCGTATGCAGGGAGTTCGGGGTGAAGGACACCCCCAGGAACTCCTTGTGCGTCGAAGGAGTCAGGCTCATACCAGTCAGGCTGGTTGACGTTGCGGGCCTAGTCGAAGGGGCTTCTCAGGGGCGTGGGCTCGGCAACCAGTTCCTTGACGATGTCAGACAAGCGGACGCCTTGATTCAGGTGGTCGACGCCTCGGGGTCGACGGACCTGGAGGGGAGGAAGGTCGCCCCTGGTTCGAACGACCCCCTTAGGGACATCGAGATGGTGGAGCGCGAATTCGACCTCTGGGTTTTCGGGATTCTGAAGAAGGACTGGGAAAGGCAGTCGCGGAGCCTAGAGCAGACAGGTGGGAAAATCGTCGAGCATCTGGCGAACAGGCTGACGGGGTTGTCAGTGACTTTCGGCGACGTAGAGCAGGTCGTCCTTCACCTCAAGCTGAGGACGGAGAAACCGAGCCATTGGACCGACGAGGAGCTGATGCACTTCGTCATGGGGATTAGAAAGCTGACGAAACCTTCGCTCATCGCCGCCAACAAGGCAGACCTCCCGGCTGCCTTCCCGAACATAGAGAAGTTGAAGGGGACAGGAAGGACAGTCGTCGCCTGCGCGTCGGAAGCCGAACTGCTGTTGCGAAGGGCTGCTGAGCACGGGCTGGTGGCGTACACCCCAGGAGACAGGGGTTTCGTGGTGCCGTCCCCTGAGAAGCTGAGCCCGGCCCAGAAGAACGCCCTCGGCATGGTCGATGAGATGGTGATGAAGGTCTACGGAGGAACGGGAGTGCAGGAGGCGATAAACGCCGCGTACTTCGGGCTGCTGAACGCCATTGTGGTCTTTCCCGTGGAGGACGAGACCAAGCTGTCGGACAAGGGGGGGAAGGTCCTCCCGGACGCCTACGTGATGAAGGGAGGGTCGACCGCGCTGGACCTTGCGAGGACGGTGCACTCCGAGCTGGCGGAGGGGTTCCTGTACGCCATAGACGCCCGGACGGGGAAGAGGCTCGCGGGTGACCACAAGCTCGGAAACCGTGACGTAGTGAAGATAGTCTCGACGAAGTAGGCCTAGGCCGCTACCGGGGCCACGAGTTCCATCTTCCTCTCTTCAGGACGAAGGATGAGCTTGCTCTTGCGGACGCCGACGTGGCGAAGGTGCGTCACCTTCTTGGCCTCGTTGTAGACATCCGAGGCAACCTTCTGCAGGACGAGCTCCTGGGCGAACTGCTCGTAGGTCAGGTTCGCGGCCCTGTCACTGATGACCTTGTCCATGATGACGCGGAGGTCGTGCTTTTTGGAGCTGTTCATCTTACCTGCAGAAAGGGCGATGCAGTAGACGCGGACCAGGTAGCCGTCCTTTGTCTTGTAGTCACGTATGAAGTCGGACATCGAGGACCCTCTCCTAATCAGGCTCCTCAGAAACTCCCTTGAGTATTCGTGGCCCTTGAATATGGTGTGCGCGCTTTCTCCGTCGATCTTGTCAACCTGGAAGTAGACCTTGAAGCTGTAGTGCTGTGGGTCCTGCTTGAGCAGGTCGTAGAGCGTCGTCTCGACCACCCTCCCGCTGGGCTTCTCGACGTCGGTCATTGGAACCCTGGCAATCGGAGCGTTGCCGAAAGACGGCGAGGCCAAGACTGTCACCCACGACTTCAGCTTCCACTTGTCTCTCACCTTGGCGACTTTCTTCGGCAATCGAAGCCGCCCCAGCCGCGGCTGGCTTATAAGCAGCGCGGCGTCTCGGGCCCCAATCTCTTGTCTGCGCCCGCTTCTAACGTCTCAAGTACTCGACCCCCCCCATGTAGGGGACGAGTTTCTCGGGTATCCTGACTGATCCGTCCTTCTCCTGGAAGTTCTCGGCGATGGCCACAAGCGCCCTCGTTGTGACCGCCGTAGAATTGAGTGTGTGGACCAGAGTAGTGGGGTCGCTCTGCTTGTCCCTGTATCGGATTCGGAGGCGCCTCGCTTGGTAGTCGGTGCAGTTGCTGCAGGAGACCATTTCCCTGAACTTCCTTTGCGCCGGCATCCATGCCTCGAGGTCGTATTTCTTGGCGGCCACGCTCCCCATGTCGCCAGTGCAGACGTTGACCACCCTGTAATGGAGCCCTAGGCTCTGGAAGATCTCCTCTGCGTTGGCTATCAGCAGCTCGTGAAGCTGCCAGCTCTCCGCGGGCCTGCTGAAAACTATCTGTTCCACCTTGTAGAACTGGTGCGTCCTGAAGATGCCCTTGGTGTCCTTCCCATGGGCGCCCGCCTCTACCCTGAAACAGGGCGAGATGCCGCAGTATCTCATGGGCAGCGCGTTTCCACTTAGAATCTCGTCCATGTGCATTGCGACCAGGGGGTGTTCGGACGTCGCGATTAGGTAGAGGTCATCTCCTTCCACCTTGTAGATGACTGGGCCGAAGTCCCCGAGGTCAGTGACGCCCGCGTAGGGGTCTCTCCTCATCATGAAGGGTGGCTCAAGAGGAACGAAGCCTTTCTTCGACAGCGTATCGATCGCAAACATCAGCAGAGCATGCTCCAGCTTCACGGCGTCGCCCTTCAGGAAGAAGAACCGCGCACCCGAGATCTTCCCAGCTCTCTGGATGTCCACGAGATCCAGGTTCGTTAGCACCTCGATGTGGTCCTTAAGGGGAAAATCGGCCTCCAGCGGCTTCCCCCAGGTCCTCGCCGTGACGTTCTCCGTGTCGTCTTTTCCCACTGGAACACTTTCATGAAGGATGTTAGGGAGGCTCATCATGGTCTCGGTCAGTCGGCTGTACCTCGACTCGGCCTCTGTTTCAAGGTTGGCAATCTTCTCAGGGATGTCCTTGATTTCGAGGAGGGCGCTGTCGATAGGCTTCCCTTTCCCCCTCAGCTCGGCGACCTGCGCGGTCAGCTCGTTCTGCCTGTGCCGGAGGTCGTCAACCTGGACTTTCAGCTTTCGCCACTGCGTGTCGTCGTCTATCGCCTGTTCCACGAGTCTGAGCTTCTCAGGGAGGGCCCTCTTCCGAAGGTCATTCCTTATGACCTCCGGATTCTCCCTCAGCAACTTCACGTCAAGCAATCGCTAGCTCTTCCTGTCTTGTCCCTCGGTTGGACGTGATAAAAGCCATACCTCCTGGAAGAGCGAGGCGTCTGTGAGGATGGAGAGCACAGTAGACACGAAGGGGGGAAGCGTATCAGAATCCACCAGGAAGATTAGGGTCCCGCCAGTGCGGGACATTGCGAACCTCTGCCCTCGGGGGACGCTGACGTTGTCCGGGGCCAGCACTTCCTCCAGCCTGCGCGCCAGGTCGACGTTCCTGCACGCCACCGTTAGCTGCCCTCGGACCCTCAAGACCCGACCCTTTCGGTGACGAGCCTGCGGAACGAATCGGCCCCGGAGGATGGGATCTTGGCTCCCGCCGCCATCGTG
>Ga0187769_10000828_pt1 | contig 17143 bp, 17 predicted proteins | sample 0116_SJ02_MP02_1_FD_133140 | JGI IMG/M metagenome (GOLD analysis project Ga0187769, IMG submission 133140) | Tropical peat soil microbial communities from peatlands in Department of Meta, Colombia - 0116_SJ02_MP02_10_MG | ecosystem: Environmental > Terrestrial > Soil > Wetlands > Peat | place... | reverse complement strand
ACCTGCACCCTGGAAGCAACCGAAACCATACTAGGAGGCGCCGTAGGTGGTCGCGCGCTCACCGAGAACGTCAGCGGCGATGGCGAGGGCGCGGCGAATGGCGTCCCGGTCGACATCACGGTGGGTAACCATGCGAATGGTGAATTCGCTAGTCGCGCCACAGAGGACATTTCGGCGCGCCAGAGCGGCGCAGACGTCAGAGGCCGAGCGGCCGGTGCCGCGCACGTCGAAGATCAAAATATTCGTGACCACTTTGTTCGAATCGATGGCGATGCCTGGTATTTGCGCGAGCCCCTCGGCTAGGTGGCGCGCATTTTCGTGGTCGCGATAGAGCAGCGAGGGGGCTTCTTCGAGCGCGATTAGCCCCGCCGCAGCAAGCACTCCCGCTTGGCGCATACCTCCACCCAAAAGCTTGCGCATGACGCGCGCCTTGTCAATGAATTCCCGGGAGCCGACGAGCATCGAGCCCACCGGAGCCCCAAGCCCTTTCGAGAGGCAAAACATCACTGAATCGAAGGGGCGGGTAATCGCGGCGACGCTGCTGCCAAGGGCGACAGCGGCGTTGAAGATGCGGGCGCCGTCCAGGTGCACGCGAAGACCCGCGGCATGCGCGTGTTCACAAATGTCGGCCGCAATTTCTGACGGATAGACCGTGCCGCCATGCATGTTGTGCGTATTTTCCAGCTCGATGAGCGCCGTTTGTGCGCGATAGTAAATGTGCGGGCGAATGTGAGGCGCAATAAGGTCCCATGTGAGAATTCCTCCCGGCGCCGGAACCGTATTGGGCAGACAGCCCGCAATCGCTGAGATTCCAGCCATCTCGTAGAGGTAAATGTGCGCTTGTGCCTCGCAGATGACCTCACTGCCGTGATGGGTCCAGATCTTGATGGCGGCCAAATTCGCCATCGAGCCGGAGGGGAAGTAAAGCGCCGCTTCACGTTCGAAGATTTCCGCGGCGCGGGCCTGCAGGCAGTTGACGGTTGGATCCTCGGCATAGACATCATCGCCAACCTGGGCTTCTGCCATCGCTCGCCGCATGGCGGGCGTCGGCCGCGTCACCGTATCGCTGCGCAGATCGATAAGTGTTTCAACCTCAGCAGGCATAGCGAAGACATGATACCCGAGGCGGATGGGGAGAGATAGCTTAGGCTTTCGAACTCCTCTAGACGCGCTTCGCGGAATGGAGGATGACGCTGCCGAAGTTCCAAGACGTGAAGGCGACTTCGCAGAATCCGCACTTTTCCATCAGGGCGGAAAGTTCGGAGGGCGAGGGAAACTTAAAGACGGACTTCGGCAGATAGGCATATGCCTCACGGTTGCCGGAAACGGCGGCACCGATGCGAGGCAAGATGTTCTTGAAGTAGAAGCGAAACAGGCTGGCCATCAGTCCGGAGGAATTTGGCTCGGAGAACTCAAGGATGCCCACTTCCCCGCCCCGCTTCAGGACCCGCGCAAATTCGCGCAGTCCGTTTTCATAGTTGACCAGGTTTCGGAAGCCGAAGGCCGTTGTGATGAGATCGAAGCTTGCGTCAGGGAATGGGAGATTCAGCGCATCGGCGGCGGCAAAGAGCACGCTTCGATGCCCAGCCCGACTCTTTCTGTAGGCGCGGGTGAGCATAGGCTCTACAAAATCGGAGCCAAAAATCCAGCCGCCCGTACCCGGCACGTGGCCCAGGGCCGAGGCGCGGGCGAGATCGAGAGCGAAGGCAAGGTCGCCCGTGCCGCAGCAAACATCGAGAATGCGCGCCTCAGGGCGTCGGAGAACGTGGAGAAACGCCCTCGCCGTGCGGCGGCGCCAAACGTGATCGAGCGAAAACGAAAGCAGATGATTGAGAAAGTCGTAGCGCGGGGCGATGTGCGAAAACATGTCGTGGACATGGGTAGCCGCTTCTCGTTCGTCGCGTACGCCCTGGGGCCGCGTACCGGGGAGAGCAGGCTGTTTGGGCGTGCCGGTTATCCTGGACGTGTTGGTTTCCTCTACTCGCGGGCTCGCCACGGGCGCCGACTCATCACTGGCGACAGCGACGGGTCCGATTCGCTGGTTTTTCGTTGCATGTCCGTTGCTCCCCATTGGTCACTTGGCTGCTGCCGACACCAGGGAGGGTAATTCGGCAAAGGCACGGGCGACGACCGGCCATGGCACTTCAATACCCCATTCGGTTCTGCCGATGCGCCGCGGAAGCACCCAGCGGACCCGCCCCCCGCGCGATTTTTTGTCGGACGCGAGAATCGGGCGAAGCGAAGCGACGCGTAGCGCGTCCAGCCGTGGCAGTGGGCCGATCGAGGCGACCAAGCGAATGATCCGAAGAGCGTCTCGGTCAGAAAGATGGCCCTGCGCGACGGCGACAAGGGTAGCGGCGATCATGCCCCAGCCCACAGCCTCGCCGTGGCGGAAACGGCGATAGTTTGTTGCGGTTTCCAGTGCGTGACCGAGCGTGTGACCGAAATTTAGAATCTGGCGCAGTCCGCTTTCGCGCTCATCGGCGCTGACGATGCGCGCCTTAATGGCGACTGAGCGCGCGGTGATCCGGGAGAGCGCTGTGGGATCGCGGCGGAGAATCGCCCTCATGTGGCGCTCCAGATATAGAAAGAGCTGCGCATCCACGATCACTCCATATTTGATCACCTCGTAAAGGCCGGATCGATATTCGCGGTGCGGAAGCGTACGCAAAAACGCAGGATCTGTAATGACCAGTTGGGGGGGGTAAAATGCTCCTACAAGATTTTTCCCCTCCGGAAGATCGACGCCGGTCTTCCCTCCGATCGCGCTGTCGACTTGCGCCACGACAGTGGTCGGGATGTGGACGAGCCGCACGCCCCGCAAGTAGCTTGCGGCAACGAATCCGGCGACGTCGCCGACAACGCCGCCTCCTACCGCGATAAGGATGGCGCGACGGTCGGCGCCCGCGCGGACAAGGTGGCGCGCGATGCCTTCGACGGTGGCCAGGCGCTTGGACGATTCCGCATCGTCGAACAGGATAGGCTGCCGTGCGTTGCGGCTCGGAATGGCTCTACCGATCGCCCGCCCCCAGTACCGCCAGACGTGCGGTGAGGAGAGAACAAATATCTCCTTCGAATCACCGAGGCTTTCGATGAGCGAGGCGGCGCGGTCGAGTGTGCCTTCGCCGCAATAGATCGTATACGCACCGAAGGAACTGCTTACACGAATCGTAGACATGGACGAGAGAAAAATGTAGCAAAAGAAGTGAGCTTGAGGAAACAATCGAGAAGCCTATTTTCTGCATTTTCAAGTCAGGCAAGCTTCGGAAAGGAAACAAAACAGTACCGCCGAGCGTAACGTTAGGCGGGGGATGGCCCCCGGGGAGCGCCCGGGAGGCGAACCGCCCACACGAAGTCAATCGACCCGGAGAGGCCGCATGATGGTGACCTTTGTCCTGTGGTGCATTTTGCTCATCCTGTGCTGGCCGCTAGCGCTGCTGGCTTTGCTCCTGTATCCGCTGGTTTGGTTGTTGTTGCTGCCGTTCCGGATTGTCGGGATTGCGGTCGATGGAGTGCTCGAAGTCATTCGCGCGATCATTCTGCTGCCGGCGCGCATTTTGCGGGGTCCGCGAAGAGCCTAGTAAAGTGGAAGGTCGTGCATCAGAATCCTTGGTCTGTCAACGTTTTTGCAGTTCGTTGACTGATGCGACGATTACGTGCCCCACGATGGCAAGACTACGAGGGCTGATCTTGTCGAGTGTGTCCTGCGTTGTGTGCCAATAACCGAGGTTCGTGTAGTCCGCCAAATCGATGATGTCGATCGCGGGAACTCCCCGGCGGATAAACGGGCCGTGATCGTCGGTGACGCTCGACTCCTCCGCGAGGAAAATATCACTGTAGCCGAGCTTGGCGGCGGTGTGCCAAACAAGATCGGTCAGCCATTTCGTGGATCCTGATTCGCGCAGAATGTGCAAGTTCCTTTGGCCGACCATGTCGGCCAGGATCACGGCCTTAATTTTCTTGAGATCGCCAGAAACAGCGAGGCGTGCGGCCAGTTCGCGGCTGCCGTAAAGGCTGTCAGCGTCGGACCACTCCATCGTGGCCTGCGTCTCTTCGCCATCAAGGAAAGCGATCCATACAGCATTCCGCTGCTTGGGGCCGCCGCAGAGTAGCCGCGCCATTTCGAGCATCAATCCCGTCGACGAACCACCGTCCTCAGCGCCCACGAAGTTGTCGATACGTTTCGTGTCGTAATGCGTGAGCAACAGAATGATACCCGGTCCCGTACCCGGGATCTTGGCGACTATGTTTTTCATCGCGAGCGTGCCGATCGGAGTCTGCGCGTTGAAGGCGTCTTCGTCGACCGCACAGCCAAAACCCTCGAGCTGTGAGTGAATGTAATCCTGCGTCTTGCCGATGGCGGCGGATCCAGGCGGGCGAGGGCCAAAGGCGACGAGCTTGGCAGTGAAATCGTAAGCTGCCGCGCCATCGAAGCCGCCCGTCTGCGAGGGAGGAGGTGACGCGTCTACCGGCGCGCCGCTCGCTGGCCCCTTGGCCGACGAAGCTGCCGAACCGGCCGAGCTCGGCGCATTGTTGCAGCCGAACGTTGGGAGCGCGATCAGGACGGCGACGGTACGTAGCAGCCCGGCGAACTTGTGGGCACGACGAGGCTGGGTTCGCCGCGTCCGACGCGCATTGAATAAGCCTATCGAGCAGAATCTCGGACGCCAGCGCAAGCTAGGAAGCCTCGCCTTCCGCCAACGCTGTTGCCCGCTTATGTCGCACGACCATGTACGACACAAAGACCCCGAGAAAGTACAGCACGATCATGGGGGCCATGAACACGAGCATTGTGGTAGCGTCGGGCGTGGGTGTGACAATCGCGGCGGCGACGGTGATCAAGAGCATCGCGTAGCGGAAATGCTTCATCAGGAATTTGGGCGTCACGATCCCGAAAAGAGACAAAATAAAAATCAGTACGGGCAACTCGAAGATGATGCCTAGGCCCACAAGCACCACGAGAATCAGGTTGAAGTATTCGTTGATGCTGATCAGCGGCTGGACCGGACCGTCATTCGCGAAGTGCACGATGTACGTCAGCACTTGCGGGAGCAGCACGAAGTATCCAAACGCGATGCCACAGAGGAATAGCAGCATGGACGAGCCGATGAAGCTGGCCACGGCCCGGCGCTCGTGCTTGTAAAGCCCCGGCGCGACGAACAACCACACCTGATAGAGCACCCAAGGCATGGCGATCGCCACTCCCAGGTACAGGCCCAGATTGATGACCAAGCCTATATAGCCGGCGGGGCTGGTGTAGTAGAGCTTGTCCGCCAAATGATTCGCACGCAATGCCGTGCGCATCGGCTCGATAATGAAGCTGATGAAATGCTTTGAGAGCAGTAGGCCCAAGACCATCCCCAAACCAATGGCACCCAATGCGCTAATAAGGCGTCTACGCAATTCGACGAGGTGATCGAAGAAGGACATCGTGGCGCCTGGCTCCTCTTCGGTTCGCGGGCGCTCAGGCGGGGTGGACGTCGCCATCGGGAGCTCGTTCAGGGACTTTTCCGGACTCGGATGCCTCGCCCGGGTTGGAAGAATCGACCGGCGCAGATTCGCCGTTTGCTAGATCCGCTAAATACGGATCATCGCCCGGGTGTTTTCCAACGCCGGAACTGGGCAGCGAACTCACAGACGGCGCCGCATCTTGGCGAGCACTGGCGATCGCTGTGGCGTTCGGTGGATTGGAAGGCACAGTTCCCGGCGACGGAATCGTCGGCTGAGCCATGATCTGGTTGGCGGTCGGCGGCGGTGCCACGGGAGCCGGCAACGATCCTGCGCTGGTTCTCCGCGCCTCAGCCTCGCGTTCAAGGTCACGGAGGTGGCCTTCAAACGTTGAGCGCAAGTCGTTGGTATGACGGCGGAACTCGGCCATGACTTTCCCGAGGCCGCGCGCAAGCTCAGGGAGCTTCTCCGGTCCGAAGACAACGAGAGCCACCACAAAGATGACGATCAGATGAGGAATGCTGAGCATTTCAGGACTCGGAAGCTGCCCCTACAGCTCTTTTCGAATGATAGAAGAGGCCTATGGAGGTGTCAAACCTCTGCGCATTACCCTGGTTCTTTGCTTGTCCAGACCGCCGATTCGATGGATGCAACGCTGCCGGCAGGGTGTTCGGCCGGGGTTTGGAAGGACAGCCGACAGGGATACGGGCAAGCACGGCGAGTGAAGAAACGGGCGGCCGCGAGAAAAGGAGGGGGAAGCGACTGTGCTATACTGGCCGCTGATCGGAGCGAAAAGAAAGAGGAGACATGTCATTCACGGAGTCTTCGCGGTCGGCGAATTCTGAGCAGGTGCCGAGCGGGTCCACGCGCGGAATCATCCTTTTCGCGATGGTGATATTCGTATCTGCGATGCTGGGGCGACTGGTGTACGAGCCCCAATTGCGCGCCAACGCGGCCAATTCTGACGATATGCAGGATTCGGTGAAGCAATTCACGCGCGTTCTTTCCGTTGTCGAGCGCAACTACGCCGACCCGGTCGATACCGACAAGGCTATATACGACGGCGCGATTCCAGGCATGCTGCATGTCCTTGACCCACACTCGAACTTTTTTGATCCCAAACAATACGCGCTATTTCGAGAGGAGCAAGAAGGCAAATACTACGGCGTCGGTATGATCGTCACGGGGCGCGAAAACCAAACGGTGGTGCAAGCGCCCTTTGTCAATTCGCCCGCCTATAAGGCTGGCATTCGTCCGGGCGACGTGATCTTGAAGGTGGACGGTAAGGTGTGCACGGGCCTCACCACAACCGAAGTCGCCGACATGCTGAAAGGGGCCAAAGGGACAACGGTGCACATTTCGCTGGGACGCGAAGGCTGGGAGCAGCCGATTGAAGTGACCGTCGTGCGAGACGAAATTCCGCGCCCAGGCGTCGAGTTCTCGACGACGGTAAAGCCTGGCATTGGATACGTCCGCGTGTCCACATTCAATGAAACAACGGACGAGGACTTGTCGGAAGCACTCAAGCAACTCGATGTCTCGAAACTCGATGGCCTGATCATCGACCTGCGAAACAATGGCGGCGGCCTGCTCAATCAGGCTGTGGGCATGGCCGATATGTTCCTCGACAAGGGCGAGCTCGTCGTATCGCATCGAGGGCGGGCGTCTGCCGAGCATTCCTACTATGCAGTACGAGGCAACCAAGGAGTGGAAGTGCCGCTGATCGTGCTGGTGAATGGGCAAAGCGCGTCGGCTTCGGAGATCGTTTCTGGTGCGATCCAAGACCACGACCGGGGACTCATTGTTGGCGAGACCAGTTTCGGAAAAGGGCTGGTGCAGACACAGTTCCCGATTAGTGAGGACACGGCGCTGCTCTTGACCACGGCGCGCTACTATACGCCGAGCGGGCGCCTGATCCAGCGCGACTACAAGAACGTGACGTTGTACGACTATCACTACAATCCCAAACCACCGCAGGCTCCCGAGGTCAAATTGACGGACACCGGGCGTCAGGTATACGGCCAGGGCGGGATTACGCCGGATGTGATCGCTCCCGAGCGCAAGCCGACCGAGTTCGAAGATCTTCTGGAGCGTCGCGGGGTTTTCTACCCTGGGTCACAAGCCGTCGGTGACTTCGTCCGCTTCTATCTCGGTCAGAGGCCTACGGTTACGAGAGAGTTCGTCGTCGACGACGCTGTGATCGCACAACTTAAAAAGTACCTCACGCAGGAGCGCATCACCTTCACCGATCAACAGATTCAGGACAACGTCCCGTGGCTTAAGTGGGAGATCAAGCGGGAGGTATTCACCACCGTGTTGGGCCTCAATGAGGGGTACAAAGTTGCGCTCGAAGATGACCCTCAGCTCGACAAGGCCATTACCTCGATTCCGCAGGCCCGAGCGCTCTATGCCAATGCACGCAAGATTGTCGCGGAGCGCGAGGCCGGTACTCGGCCGTAAATTTCCAGGTTTCTCAGGGAACGCTTATTTCGCGGGGGGCGCGAGAGGATTTTCCAGTTCCTTCAGCATGAAGCGCGCGCCCGGTGCGTCCGGCGAATTCGACGCGATCTTCAAAAACTCTTTTAGCTCCGTGGCCTCGGAATGAGGATCCCCTTTTGTCGCATATATATTGGCCAATAACAGGTGCACTTGAGGCAGATGGTGCCAGGGGTCCAGATCCACGGCCGCGCGGGCATGCTGCTCTGCGTCCGGCAAGTGCTGAAGATGAAAGTTTGCAGCGGCTGAGTAGTACAGTGCGTAGGCGTTGCTCGTCGGATCAATTGCGAGGGCCTCTTCCGATAGCTGAGAGACCTGTTTCCAGTCCTCGCTCCTTGCGGCAAATTCCGCGAGGCACAAATACGGCGCGATGTATTTTGGATCAACCGTAGCGGCCTGAGAGCAAGCCTGGCCAGCCTGGTCCGCGTGATGCTGCGCGTCCAGCACCTGGCCGAGGAGAACCCAACTGGCGGCGTAATCGGGATAAATATCGATGGCCCTTCGGACGTGACCCTCTGCGTCGGTATACTTCTTGCTCTTGTATGACGAGCACGCCTTTTGGAATTCGTTACTAGCCTTGTCCGGCACTTCGAGGCGGACTACGCTCACCGTAGGGCTGTGCACGCCCGAGTCCGTCCAAGAATTGCATGCCTCCGACTCAACGCTGCGCGCCGTTTCCGGTGTCACGGTAATGACTCCAGGGGCTGAAATGTTTACCGTCTGGAACGGGTCCGGCTCCTCCGCCTGGATCGGCGACATGGCAACGGGTTGCACGTTGGTGATCGAAGTTCCCCCGCTTCCCGTCGTAACGGGGTTGTGCGCCTTCTGTGCGAACGACGGTGTAAGCAGTGCCGTCATGGCGAAAAGGCAAACCACGAGACCGCGATAAGCGAAGCGGGCAGCACAACTCGGAAGAAGCGCTCGGCGGTGCAGGGGCGCTCGCAAGCGATGGAAAGCAAGTTCCGAGGATGCTTCGGTCGGAACCATGGCGATGATCATAACGCCATTTGCCTTGAAACGTGTCAACTGTTTTTGGCCCGGCAAGCCTCCTTTTGGGCACGGGGCTAGCCCCGGACAAAACTCAACCGGACCTGTCCCCCGGCATCTTGGGCGCCCCGCTGGTAGTTTTAACAGCTTCCCGCCGCCTTTCAACTGTTATACAAGGCCCGGTCGCAGGAGATTTGAATGATTCTCTACACGGTACAAGAGTTTCTCGGCGTATTGCTCGTACTTGCCATTGCCATGGGCAGCATACTGATTTTAGGGATTCTCTTTATTCTGTGTCAGGAGGGGATACGCCGAGCCGTTCGCTGGGTGAAAGCCGGCGTCATGCCCTTAGAAGGCTTGGGTCGCCAAAGGACCGATGGCCGAACCGCTCTCCGTTGAAGTATGCCTCCGCCCGTAGCCCGTTAGCTCACCCGTGCATCACGCCCCGCTCGTCGTCGTTTGCATTCGCTTGTAACCGCGGCGGTGGAATCCGCGGCCCAGGACGTGCCGAAACCTTCAAAGCCCACCTGGTACATCTGACAGTAGTTGGCGATGCGACAGCTTCACGATAATAACCGGCGCTCGAACAGCCAAGTCGCGATGAGCGCGGCAACGAGAAGGGTGATCGCCGAGTAGGACACGTCATGATTTCGCCCGCTGCGGTGCAGCTGTTTTCAGGTTTGCAACACAACGAGATCAAGACCATCCAAGCCGCGGCGACGCGGCGAAAATTCGATACCTCCCGAATCATCGTGACAGCGAACGAGCCGGCAACAAGCTTGTTCCTGATCGTCACCGGCTGCGTAGACTATTACGTAACAAATGAAGCCGGACGAGACATTCTATTGCGGCGGCTCACGGCCGGAGATGTCTTCGGCGTGGGCTCTTTCCTCTCCAAGCCTATCGGGTACATTGGGACCGCGAAAGCGGTCGAGGACATTCAGGTCCTCGAGTGGAAAGACCGAGTGATACGACAACTGGCGAAGGCCTACCCGCAGCTTGCCGAGAATGCCCTTCGAACCGTCCTGCGATATCTGGCCTTGTATGCTAAACGGCACATTGGACTGGTTTCCAACACCGCCCAGGAACGACTCGCATGCGCTTTGAGCAGCTTGGGCTCTCGTACAGGCCATGCGGTTCCGACCGGAGTCGAAATCGGTATCAAGAATGAGGAGCTTGCTTCTCTTGCGGACGTGAGCTTCTTTACAGCCTCCCGCGTCTTGAAGGATTGGGATCGTCACGGAGTGGTGGAGAAAAGCCGCGGGAAAGTAATCATTCGATCTCCCGAAAGATTGCTTGCGGCCTAGGCCACACCACCTCGAATCAATCTTTTCTTGGCTTTTCCCTTCCTTCGAGCACATCATGCGCGCGAAATCGTCACATCGGTCAGTGACGCGACGTCCCGCGCTCGCATTCCGGGAAATGACTAGGAATGCGACGCCGCGGCCGCTCCGGCGGCGGCGGTGCGAATCAGGTAGTGCTGTTCGGGAACGGAAAAGCCCGCTGTCGTGAACGAATCCTTGATCAGCATGTTGGTGTCGAAATACACCTGCCAGTAGTGCTGGTTGTTGCAGAACGGACGAACGGCCAACACCGGTCCAGCCAGGTTGAACGTTAGGATCTCGACGCTAGGCGCCGGATCAGTCAAGACGTTTGGAATCTTCTTAAGTCCAGCATTGAGGACAGCCACTGCCTGGTGTGGATCCACACCGTGCGAGAGTTGTGCCGTCAAATCAACGCGCCGAAAGGCGTTGTGCGAAAAGTTTTGAATGACGTCGCCGAAGATTTTGCTGTTTCCGACGATGTTCCGGATATTGTCGAGTGTGTTGATGGATGTCACAAACAGTCCGACTTCTTCCACCGTGCCCATCACGCCACCAGCCACTACGAAATCTCCCACCTTGAAGGGCTGCAGAATAATGAGAAACACCCCAGCGGCGAAATTGCTTAGCAATCCGCTCCACGCCATGCCGATGGCTACGCCCGCGGCAGCGATGAGTGCCGCTAAGCTCGTGGTCTCGACCCCGAAGAAGCCCAGGATCGCAATCACCAGCACGATGTTCAGAATCGCGGCAACCGTGTTGTTCATGTAGCGGATTAGGGTCGGATCGATCTTCTGCCGAGTCATGATGCGGCCGATCAGACGGACGGAAAACCCGATGAGCCAACGACCTACAATCCACAGCGCAAGGGCCTCTAGGATCTTGACGCCGAGAGCAAGCAACAGCCCGTATCCTTGTTGTGCCAAGTGACTTATGCTGTTCGTATCCATGTTCTCCTCAGGCTAGAATCAGCGAAACAGAGCTTGCTCTATCGCAGAATGTAGAACGGTTTACATCTGTCATTACTACCAGTCGTGGCCTGGCCTTGTGGGCGCGGCCTGGAAGAAGGTAGCAATCCCACCATAAGGAGCTCCGTTGAATGCATCTCCGTTGAGCTGCCGCGCGCGATCACTTCCTGTTCACCGCATCGAGTATGCCGTCGTTCCAAGCGAGTGGTAAACTCGCCTCGACTCCGCGGGCACACAACGGCACCCGTGGCAGGCCTGACAGGTTATGTTCGGCACTGCGAGAAAGGACTATGCAAATGGCGAAGCCTCAAATGCAAGTGGACCCACTTACCCGTGACGCCCTTCAAGCGTTCGACAATCTGTTCGGACTTCACCCAGGCTTTCGTCCCGTACACGCAAAGGGGATTCTCCTTTCCGGCACCTTTGCTCCGTCGACTGGCGTAAGAGCACTGACCAAAGCGCCTCATGTGAGCAGGTCCTCGATTCGCATCGAGGTTCGGTTCTCGGATTTCGCGGGTGTTCCCGCAGTTCCCGACTACGACGAGGACGCGAGCCCACGGGGCATCGCCGTTCGCTTCTATCTCGCTGAACACGTCCACACCGACATCATTGGGCACTCCGTGGATGGATTTCCCACCCGCACGTCGGAAGAACTGGTGCAACTTCTTCGTGCACTCCACGCCAGTGGTCCCGACGCGCCAAAGCCTACTCCCATCGAATCCTTTCTTGCTTCGCGTCCCGCAGCGCTGCGGTTCGTCCAGACGCCCAAGCCGATTCCCACGAGCTTCGCAAGAGAATCGTTCTACTCCGTGAGCGCGTACCGATTCACCAACAGCTTGGGGATCAACAAATTCGGGCGCTACCGAGTCATTCCGCAAGACGGCAACGAATACCTCGACTCATCCGCGGCCACAAAGAAGGACCCGGATTTTCTCTTCGATGAAATGAAAGGCAGAATCGCGCGCGGCGGTTTCAAGATGCGCGTTCTGGTTCAAGTGGCTTCCGATGGAGACGTGGTTGACGATTCCACTGTCCAGTGGCCGAGCCAGCGTCCTCTCGTGGAATTCGGCACGATCGAGCTCAACGGGTTCGTTCCAGACGAAGAAGCTGCCCAGCGTCACATCATTTTCGACCCCATTCCACGAGTGGATGGCATCGAACCATCTGCTGACCCGTTGCTTGACGAAAGAGCTTCGCTCTATTTGGCCAGCGGACGCCGCCGCCGTGCAGCGAGCGCATAGCCAGAAGACGAAATCCCGGTCGCAGACTCTCATTGGAAATGATCCAATGGCCCAATTCACCCTCTGCAAAGTGAATTCCTGTGCCCAAATGGCTTCTGTGTCGGGGAGGTTCTAGACGTGCCGGCATAGATTTTGCTCACTATCCTCGTGCCTGGTCGGCGAAAAACCTGCCCATCGGGAGGGGCCAATGAAGCGGATCGGTTTTGTCTTATTGGTTGCGGCTATGCTCTCTCTTGTGGCAGCGCAGGAGCCTGGGCCGGACACGATTCTTTTCAACGGCAAGATTTTTACAAGTGCCTCCACCAATCCTTATGTGCAAGGGCTTGCGATCCGCGGTGAACGCATCGTCAATACGGGCGATTCCGCAAAGATCAAGGCGCTCGCGGTGCCCAAGACGAAGCAGATCGATCTGGGCGGCAGGACGGTCATTCCCGGCATCAACGACGCACACCAGCACATCATGGTCTATCCGGCGGGAACCGTTTTCCTGGACTTAAAAACCGAGGATCCGAGCTGGAGCCAGCTGAAAGAAGCCATCGTGCGGGCTGCCGCCAAAGCGCCGAAGGGCACCTTTCTCGACGCGACAATCGGACCAGCCGTTTTCCATGATCCATCGGTCGCCCGCGATGCGCTCGACCAGCTTGCTCCCACTCATCCGGTGATTCTTGAAACCTTAACAGGGCATGCTGCGGTCTTGAACAGCGCTGCTCTGGCGAAGGTCGGCATCGGCGAGAATCAGCGGGATCCCCTGGGCGGGCGGTACGAGCGGTCGGGGGATGGAAAACTCACGGGTGTCCTCCGTGAGTACGCCTCGATGCAGTTGCGCCGGACGCTCGGGCTGATGGCCAGCGATGCGGAAGCTCTGTCACAATTGCACGAATTTTTCGCACTGGCGGCAAAGTTTGGCGTCACATCGGTGCAGGATATGTCGAACGATATCGAGCCGGGCCGCGCTGCAAGACTGTTTGAGGAAATTCCGACGCCGGTGCGAATTCACATCATCCGCATGCCTATGACGATGCCCGCCGGACGTGACACGGAGGAAGGGCTTTCCGTCCCGCGCCATCCGAGCGCGCTGATCACAGTCTATGGCACGAAATGGATGGTGGATGGAGTGCCGCTCGAGAATACTTTCGCTGCGCGCGAAGTACCGTCACTGCCGATGGGGCAGTCCCCAGATGACGCCTTTCGGCATCTCCGACTCATTTTTTCCAGGAGGGAAATAGAAACGATGCTTGAGGAGGCGCTCGCAAACAATGACCCGGCGCTGTTTCATATCGTCGGCTATCCAGGAGCGGCAGCGATGCTGGATGCAATGCAGGCGACGGGCGGAAGGCAGGTCTGGGCCGGCAAGCGCGTGCGGTTTGAACACGGTGACGGCCTGTTCTCCGATCTGATACCCCGCGCCAAGGAAATGGGCATCGTCGTGATTCAAAATCCGACCCACTTCAACGTGGCGGTCCTATTCGGTGCCACGCCACTGAAATTCCAGCAAGCGCAGCCGCTGCGATCGCTGCTGGCTGCGGGAATTCCGGTGGCGTTGGGCTCGGACGGTCCAATGAATCCGTATCTGAACATCATGCTGGCATGCATCGATCCAAGCAATCCAGGCGAAGCGATCACGCGGGAGCAGGCCGTGATCGCGTATACGCTGACGTCTGCTTACGCCGAGTTCCAGGAAAAAGAGAAAGGCAGCCTAGAACCTGGGAAACTGGCCGACCTGGCTGTGCTTTCGCAGGATATTTTTAGCGTCCCTTTTCCTGATTTGCCAAAAACAGAATCGGTTCTGACGCTAGTTGGTGGAAAAGTCGCCTACGACGCCAAGGTGATCAGCCCGAGGTGAGGAACTTCGAGCCTTGAACTCAGGGCCAGAAACTCCTACGAACGGCACTGGCGCGGCGACGGTTCCGCGAGACCGGGCTCGGCAGCTGCTCTGGGCAATCATTTGCAACCTACCGATCCGGGGAGCCAATGCGCATTTGCCTATCGAACAGGGGCATCCTGGATACCAGCGGTTCCTTCTTCGCTTCTTAGGCGCGGATTCACTCATTCGCGGGAGACCAGGCTTTCTGACTCAGGTCGGTGCGACTTGGCGGAGCCCAGCTACTTCACTCTGAGGGGTAAAGACAGACCTTGCTTGGAAAGGGCCGCCAACGCTCTCATTCTCTGTAGTGGAACTAACCGAAACGTTGGGCGCATTAACTGTTCGGATAGCGGCAAAGCCTTCGGTCAAGTGATTCCGTCTGTACAAGCGCCCCCGGGCTGAACTAACCTCCCTCGAATCAGCAAATCCCCCGCCACGAACGTGCTCGTGACACATTCTCCGCCGTGGCATTAGGCCTGCTTTTCCCTCCGCGTCCGTCGTCTTCGAATTTAAAAGACGAAAGAGATGGAGAACGGCATGGATCTGTACAGATCGGCCACCTACTGACCGTTCTTCACTGAGGAGGGTGTATGAAAGCGCTTCACTCCATCGCACTAGGTTTCGGTCTACTGTTTGCCACAGCGGCCGCAAACGCTCAGGGAGTTAACGTCCGTGCGGATATCCCGTTCCCGTTTCTCGTCGGCAGGCAGGCCCTTCCGGCAGGCGAATACGAGTTCCGGCCCGGAGCAGCTAGCTATGCGATTCTGATGATCCAGAGTGCGGACGGCAAGAGGACGACGTCCTCTATCACGAATGCCTGCGGAGGCGGACATCCGGCGGAAAACACCGAACTGGTCTTCCACCACCTTGGCAAGCGTTACTACCTGTCCCAGCTTCTGGTCCAGGGTGATCCCGAGGGACGTCAGCTTCCGAAGAGCCGCGCCGAAGCCGAAATGGAGCTGAACCAAAAGACCGAGAACGTGGTGATCTTTGCCAAGATCGCGAATTGAGGACCCTGCTGAGCCCGCATGGTGATGGAGGGCACGCGACGTGCCCTCTTTCACCCTATCTGGAAACCTATCAGAACCTGCTACCTCTTAGGCAGCTCTACCATCTTCAGGAGGCCTGCATTTAAATGCGCTACTCGACGCGGCAATAGCAGTAGAGAAACTGTTGCGTGGTGCCAGAGGGTGTGTTGTGCTCCTCCTGGGAGCTCTCGACGAGTCGAAAGCGAGCGCCAAACTCCCCATGCAGCGATTCAGCATCATAGCGCATCACTTCGAGCCCGCTGCATTTCTTCGGGCCTTCGCGGCCAAACGCACTGACAATGACGTGACCACCGGGCTTCACCGCACGGATGACCTGTCGAACGTAAGAATGACGCTGGCCCGGTTGCGTAAGAAAATGAAAGACTGCACGGTCATGCCAAAGATCGTATGCTCGCGGTTCCAGCTCGGTTTCTGTGATATCGGCCACGATCCAACGGACTTGCTCAGCCGAGGAACGCAGTCGGTTCTTGGTAGTGTCGATTGCGGTAGGCGAGACATCCAGAACGGTGATGTTCTTGTAATCTCGACGAAGAAGGTCGTCCGCGAGGGTCGATTCACCACCCCCAACGTCGATGATGGCGGCAAAGCGAGAGGGGCATGCTCGCTCGATCAGTCTAAGGGATCTCTCAAGGTGTGGACGATACCAACTGACCGTTTCAGGTCGCTTGGTGGTGTAGACCTTGTCCCAATGATTCTTTGCATCCATGGCAAGCGCATCCGTTGGGCTCGCACAACTAACATCTTATCGCGAAATAGGGCGTAACCTGCGCTCTCCTGCGAGTCGGCCCGGAGCGAAGCGCGGTTTGCGTTAACCTTGCGCTATGACGTTCAAACCCATTCCTCTCCTGACACATCCCTAAAAGGCTCCGGCAGCGTTTACTCCGGAAGCTTTGCTCGAGGCTGTTCGCGTTGCCCGTGGCTTGCCGCGCCGAGATGCGGTACCGCCCGTTTGCGTTCTGGATTTTGACCCAACCGGTGTGGCGACACCATGGGAATCCTGGGCCTGCTTTCTACAACGATGCAAGCGCTCGAAGTGGATGGAACACCTTGTGGGGTTGTACCTCGGACCATCGGTGGGCCCTACGCGGCCTTGATTGCCGAACAATTGAAAGCATCCCGCGCGCAAGTGATACTGGGACTGACGTCGGCCGGGCGGGTCGCCGCGTCCGTCCCTGTCCCAAGTTTGGTGGTTGCGACTGCGGCCATCCGCGACGAAGGCACGTCGTACCACTATCTGCCTGCGAGCCGCCCTGCTGTTGCCCATGCTGGACTTGCTAATTCTCTTTTGCGGGGTTTGGAAGGATTCGGCGTGCCCGTACGAAGCGGATGGGTTTGGAGCACGGACGCGCCCTACCGCGAGACAAAACAACAGCTCACAGAATACGCAGAACAAGGTGTCCTCGCAGTCGAGATGCAGGCCGCATCGCTTTTCGCCTTTGCCATCGCCAGAAGCATACCCGTCGGCATTGTCGCGCACGTAACCAACGCTGTGGACCACGAACAGGCCCCCTTCGATAGAGGCTCGCAGGAGTTCAGTCAGCACCTACTCGAAGCGATGTGCCGGGCGGCTAAATCCTTCCTAAAAAGGTAGTCGGCGGCACAACCTGCTCGATTGCACCGAACTGGGTTTCCTACTCTAACGCTGTGGTGTAAACTGCCCCAGCGCTTGCACAAGAACTCGGGCACTTCACAGATGCAAAAACCAGAGACGAACGTTTTCGCCACTTCGAGGGAGCTTACCAAGCCGCTTACCACGGCGCTTTTGGTT
>Ga0187769_10000827_pt1 | contig 17163 bp, 17 predicted proteins | sample 0116_SJ02_MP02_1_FD_133140 | JGI IMG/M metagenome (GOLD analysis project Ga0187769, IMG submission 133140) | Tropical peat soil microbial communities from peatlands in Department of Meta, Colombia - 0116_SJ02_MP02_10_MG | ecosystem: Environmental > Terrestrial > Soil > Wetlands > Peat | place... | reverse complement strand
TTTATCGAGGCCGTAAGACCGGCTCCATGGGAGCGTTTGGGTGTCTTAGCTTCTACCCCACCAAGAATCTTGGCGGCTATGGCGACGGCGGAATGATCCTCACCAATTCCGAAAGCGATGCGAACCGCCTGCGGCGTTTGCGCAATCACGGCCAGGAAGGCCGCTATTCGAGCAGCGAGCGCGGATGGAACAGCCGCCTGGATGAAATTCAAGCTGCGATTTTGCGCGTGAAGTTGCGCCATTTGGCGGCGTGGACGGCGGCGCGTCGGAAGCACGCGCGACACTATGGCGAGCAGCTGCGGGAACTACAAGGGATACGCGCGCCGCAGGAGCGGCGAGATTGCGAACACGTCTACTCCGTGTACACGATTCGAGTGGAGGGCTGCGTGGAACGGCGGGACAGAATTCAGAAGTTCCTTGCCGCCCGGCGCATCAGCAGCATGATTTACTATCCGCTTCCCATCCACCTGCAGCCCGCGTATGCGGCGCTGGGCGTTCAGCGCGGCGAATTGCCCGAATCAGAACGCGCGGCAGACGAAGTTCTCTCGCTTCCGATGTACCCGGAACTGACAGAAGACCAGATCACGCGCGTGGCCACGGCGCTCGCTGAAGCTGCGCCGGAATAGAATTCCGCAAATCTGACGGGAATGCCGGACCAAGAGTTTCAGACAGGCTCAGCTGCCGCCCGGCGGACGAGCATGAACAAGATGGAAAGAAACAGGACCAAAGCCGGAATCAATACCGCAAGAATACCCACGTGAAGGGAGCGAATCGCGGCCGAGCCCGCGGCCGAAACCGTCGTGTAGCACAGCGCGCAGCCTTGAGCTGAGGCCGGCTGCGCCAGGACCAAGGCCGCGCCCGCCGCCGAAAACGTCATTCCTAGAATTGAAGTTAGTCTCTTCATTTATCGAACACGCGACGAACTTCCCGCATCCCCCATCTAGCGCATCAAACGCATTTGCAGCAGCCGGTTGCTGTCCGGGAAAATGAAGATGATGATCATCATGATGCAAAACAGCGTGGCGGGGACAAGCCATAGGACCAGACTGAACTTCTCGAACTTCAAGTGCATGAAATACGACATGATCAGGCCGGCCTTCAGCACCGAGATGGCCACCAGGAGGCCGAGCATCTGCGCGGGATGGAGCCGCATGTACTCGAGGTAGGCCAAGAAGACTTCGACCCCCGTCAGGAGCAGCAGCCCTACCCAGACAGTGGTGAATAGGCCGGGACTCCCGGCTTGGTGCGTTTCGGACGCGTGCGATTCGCTCGACATTATTTTTTCCTCGCCGCCTAGATCTTCACAGACATCAAGTAGATCATCGGAAACACAAACATCCAAACCAAATCCACGAAGTGCCAGTAGAGACCGCTGACTTCCACGTCCTCGGCGGTCCAGTGGCCGGTGCCGAACCCCGTGGCGATGATCCCGAGATACATCACGCCGATCGAAACGTGCAGCATGTGCAGACCCGTGACGCCGAAGAAGGTGGCGCCAAACAGGGGCACGTTCCAGGGATTGCTCCACGGCGTCACACCCTCGCCGAGAAGCTTGAACCATTCCGTAAGGTGAAGCAGCACGAACAGAATTCCGCCCAGCATTGTGGCGAGAATCCACCTCACCGCTGCCTTTCGATTGTTGCGCGCGGCGGCGGCCACGGCCATCACCATCGTCAAGCTGCTGGCGAGCAGGATCGCCGTCAGTCCGCTGCCCTTCAGGATTGCCGGATTGAACTCAAACGGCCGCGGCCAATCCGGGTTGCACAGGCGCTCGTAGCTATAGGCCAGCAGCATGGACGCGAAGGTCAGCGAGTCGGACACGATGAAGAGCCACATGCCGAGCTTCTTCGAGCCCATGCTGAACGGCCGGGTTCCGCCTCCCCAGGTCGCCGCGCTGGCTGTCTCAATGTTCGATTCGTGCAAGGATCACCGTCCCAATGTCAGGAGTGCCAACAGGAATAGCCACAGCCCATCCATAAAATGCCAGTAGATCGCGGCCAAATCAGCGGCGGCCGCCTGGCTGATTCTCGATCGCCGCCAATCCCGAAACACCACATAGAACAAAACAAAAATGCCGCCGGCGAGATGCAGCCCGTGCGCCGAAGTTAGGAGATAGAAAAAACTGCTGCTCGGATTGGTGTCCAGAAACATCCCGGCCGCGGCGAGCTGCTTCCAGGCGAGGAGCTGTCCGCCCAGAAACGTAAGCCCCAGGAGAATGGTGAGTGTCCACCACGGTCGGAACGCCGCCCGCTCGCGCCGCCGCGCGAGATGGATCGTCAAACTGCTGCCAAGGAGAATGACGGTGTTGAACCACAGAATCGGCGGCAGAGGCGTCTGCTGCCAATCGGTGCCCAGCCCCTTGCGCACGATGTAGGAGCTGGTCAAGGCCATGAAGAACATGACGATGGCCGCGAGCAGCAACTGCACGAGCGTGAAATACGCGCGTACCGGCACGCGGCGGCTGCCGCCGGGCCGATCCCCGTCGCCGCCGCGGGCGGGCACGCCCGTGCCGCCGCCGTGTCCGGCTGTAATCAGCTCGAGTTCCTGAGTGATTGTGGGCGCCACAACGCTCCGTTAATGCGCTTCGGAAACTTTCTCCGGTTCCAAATTCTGCGGAATAAAGTCCGCAGTATGCCCTGCCACTCCGAATTCGTAGGGCCCGCGATAGACGTGCGGATGCTTTCCGCCAAAGTTGTCAAACGGCGGCGGCGATGACACCGTCCATTCCAGCGTCGTCGCGTTCCATGGATTGACTTCCGCTTTCTTGCCAGATTTCATACTGTGGAGGAAATTGAACAGGAAAACGAGCTGGCCCGCGACCGTGATGATGGCCGCGATTGTGATGAACACGTGCACGGGTTGAAGTTTCGCCAGATAACCCACGCCCGTCGTATCGGCATAGCGGCGCTCATGGCCTGCGATGCCGAGATAATGCATCGGCATGAAGATGGCGTAAACGCCGACGAACGTCAGCCAGAAGTGAAGATTGCCGAGGCCCTCGTTGAGCATCCGGCCGAACATCTTGGGATACCAGAAATACATCGCCCCAAAGATCCCAAAGATCGCAGCGACTCCCATGATCAGGTGAAAGTGAGCGACCACGAAATAGGTGTCGTGCAAATACAGATCCAGGGTCGGCTGCGCTAGGAAAAGCCCCGAAAGTCCGCCGGTCACAAACAGCGAAACGAACCCCAACGCGAACAGCATTGCGCTCGTAAACTGGATTCGCCCACCCCAGAGAGTTCCCAGCCAGTTGAACGTCTTGATGGCCGAGGGCACGCCGATGGTCATTGTCAGCAGCGAGAATGCGAACGCGGAATACGGGCTCATGCCGCTCACAAACATGTGGTGTCCCCAGACGCAGAAACCGAGGAATCCAATCCCGCAAATGGCGATCACCATCGCCTTGTAACCAAAAACCGGTTTGCGCGCGAACGTGGAGAGCAGGTGGGACGCCACACCCATGCCGGGCAGGATCGCGATGTAAACCTCAGGGTGCCCGAAGAACCAGAACAGGTGCTGCCACAGCAGAGGCGAACCGCCCTTGTGAGAAATCAGAACTTGATCCGTGAAAACGAGCCCACCCGGGATGAAAAAGCTTGTTCCCGCCGTGCGATCCAAGAGCAGCAGCACGCAAGCGGCGAGGAGCACGCCGAACGCGAGCAATCCAAGTACGGCGGTCACGAACCACGCCCAAACCGTCAGCGGCAACCGCAACAACGACATGCCCTTGGCGCGCAGATCCACCGTAGTCGTGATGAAGTTCAGCGCTCCCATCAGCGACGCCGCACAGAAGATCGCGACGCCGATGACCCATAGTGTTTGCCCGGCCCCCTGTCCCGGCCCGGACTGTTCACCGACCGCGCTCAGCGGCGGGTAGGCCGTCCAACCCGAAATCGGAGCGCCCTCCGGGACGAAAAACGCAGAGGCCATCACGGCCAAAGAAACGAAGGTCGTCCAGAACGAAAGCATGTTCAGGGTCGGGAACGCCATGTCCTCGGCGCCGATTTGAATGGGCAGGAAATAATTTCCAAATCCGGATTGCGGCGCCGTGGTCAGGACCATGAAAACCATAATCGAACCGTGCATGGTGACCAGCGCGAGGTATTGCTCCGGCGTCATCAATCCGCCGCTGAAGAACGGCAGCTTGTGGGCCGGCCAGGCCAGGTGAATCCGCATCAACAGCGACAGCGCCATCCCCAGAAAAACAGAGAATAGCGCCAGCAACAGGTACTGAATTCCGATTACCTTGTGATCCAGGCTAAAGATGTATTTCCGGATGAAGCCCGTGGGGGCGGAATGCACGTGCCCGCCAGCCTCTGCGGTTGTCACCATCCACTCGCTCCTTGCCCGGAAAGGGCGTCTAGCGCAGTCACTGGTTCGCCGCTTCCTGCTGCTGCATCCACTTCTCGAAATCCGGTTCCGACAAGACCTTGACCGTCGCGCGCATCTTGTAGTGGCCCAGACCGCAAAGCTGACCGCAAGCGAGTTCGTACGTGCCGGGATCGTCTGCCTTGAAATGGAGGTGGATTTCCATCCCCGGGACCGCGTCTTGCTTGAGTCGCAGCTCCCGGACATAGAAACCGTGCGTCACGTCAAGGGACTTCAGCGTCAGATCCACTTCCCTGCCTGCGGGAATCGCGAGCTCGCCGGGAGACACAATGTCGTCTTTGCCGTAAGGATCCGCAGGGTCGATTCCGACCGGGTTTCCCGTCGAGGCGCTGACCAGCTCCGGCTTAGTCCGGCCGAATTTCCCATCCGGCCCCGCATAGCGGAAATTCCATGCAAACTGCTGCGCGGTCACCTCGATGGGAAGCGCTCCGGGCGACGCACCAATGAAGTGGACCTCGGCCCAGGCCTTTTCGGCGTAAATTCCCAAGCCGATGAACAAAACCAAAGTCGCGAGAGTCCAAAGAATCTCCATGCCGGTGTGACCCTCGAAATGACGCGCGGGCTTCCCCTGTTCGCGGAAGCGGTAGATTGCAAGCGCCAGGCCGAGTTGCGCCGCAACGAAGACGACACCCGTGATTATGAGCGTACGGAAGAACTGGGAATCAAACTCGTGCCCCTCGACCGTGATGGCAGGCGGGAACCACCACCATTTCGCGACGAAGATATAGACCGTAATAGCTGTGAATAGTAGAAGAAAAACGGCGAGTGCCAGTGCAACAGCAGTCGAACCATGTTCCGGGCCTTTTCTACTCATTATCCTCCGCTCCAAAAAGCCGAAGGCCGGGGCGCGAAAATCATCATGAGTTTTCCGTCGACAGCCCGGTCCAAAAATCCGAGGACGGTATCATATACATCCAGGGATGAAATTCAAGTAACTTCGCTCGTCTCTGCAGCCTCTGCGGCCGCCGGATCGCGGGTGTTTTCTTCTGCTTACGCGCAAACCTCACCGGGACGCCCGTTGCGAGGTATGGCGGGCGATTAACTCTAAAAGGACACAACTCTCTTGGACGCCTTGCCAGCGGCCGGGGCCGGATACTATCCTTGTGGTACCCCTTCTGTTGCACTTTGCCTGAGCCGCGCGTGAGCCGCTGGTCCTAAGCCGCCGCGACGAGAGGCTCGGCTTGCGTCCGGACGCCAACAGGAAGACTAATGAGAAGGGGACCCACCCAGCAGGCCGTCAACGAATCCCAAGGGTATGTTGCCGGCGTCGAAGGCATTCGACGACGCCCTCCCCTGCCGTCGCCAATTGCTGCGGCCGCACTGATTCTCTTGTGCACAGTGGCCTTCCTTTTCGCTGTCCGGTCGGTCGCACCGCTGCGGTTGCCTTGGCGAGTCGAGGTGATCTACGGAGCTCTCTTTGCCGTGGCTGCCACGATTCCGACCTACTTCCTGCTCGGGCGGTTTCGAAAGCTCCTTGCATGGCATGGACAAACAGGTGGAGCGCTGGCGCAGGAACGCAGTCTTCTCCATGCTTTGATCGACAACATACCCGACTACGTCTACGTCAAAGACACTGAGAGCCGGTTTACCGTTGCCAACCAAGCTGTGGCCACACTCATGGGGGCCAAATCAGCAGCCGAGATGATCGGCAAAACTGACTTCGATTATTACCCGAAGGAGCTGGCCGCCACCTTCCGGAAGGATGAGCAGGACATCATAGATTCCGGCCGCTCAGTGATCCAAAAGGAGGAATCCTCCGTCGACTCCGCGGGCCATGAAAAGTGGTGGCTCACTACGAAAGTGCCGCTTCGCGATGCGCGCGGGCGGGTCGTGGGGATCATGGGAATCGGGCGCGATATCACCGCCCGAAAAAAGGCAAAATGGGAAGAGAAGCGTGCCGACGACGCTACGGAGGCGGCAACCAAGGCGGAGCGTGCCCTAGCCGACGAACGGAACCTGCTGCGGACACTCATCGACAACATCCCTGACCACGTCTATCTGAAGGACAGAGAGAGCCACTATCTCCTTTGCAACCAGGCGATGGCACAACGGCTTGGCGTTCCCTCGCTGGAGGAAGTGATCGGCCGGACAGATCATGACTTCTTCCCCAAAGAAGTCGCCGATGACTTTCTCTCCGATGAACGGGAGGTGCTCCGTTCCGGGCAGCCCCTGCTCGAGCATGAAGAAACGCGCGTTGACGAATCCGGAAACCAGCGTTGGACGCTGACGGCCAAGGTCCCGTTGCGAAACAAGGCCGGGCAAGTGATCGGCCTGGTCGGAATCGGCCGCGACATCACCGCAAGCAAGCACGCGCAGGCAGAAATGAAGAACGCGCAGCAAGCTGCCGAGGCCGCCAGTCGCGCCAAAAGTGAATTCGTGGCCAACATGAGTCATGAAATCCGCACGCCTCTCAATGGAATCATCGGGATGACCGCGCTGACGCTGGACACTGAGCTCACCCAAGAGCAGCGCGAAAACCTAGATGCAGTGAAAGTGTCCGCGGACGCTCTGCTGGTCGTGGTGAACGACATCCTGGACTTCTCCAAGATCGAGGCGGGCAAACTGGACCTCGAGGACATCGAATTCGATCTCACTGAGGTACTGGAAGAGTCCGTGCGCGCCATGGCCCTGCGCGCAGATCTCAAGAAGCTGGAGTTGCTTTGCCGTATAAATCCGGACATTCCCCGTGTTTTGAAGGGCGATCCCGCTCGCTTGCGTCAAGTAGTGCTGAACCTGCTTGGCAACGCAATCAAATTCACCGAACGAGGCGAGGTGGAATTGCGCGTCGAGCCGGAGGCGATCCACGACGTCAATACCATCCTCCATTTTCGGGTGCGGGACACGGGGATCGGCATCGCCGCTGAAAATCAGAAGTCGATCTTCGATGCGTTCTCTCAGGCGGACGGGTCCACGACGCGAAAATATGGCGGTACCGGGCTTGGCCTTACGATTTCACGGCGTCTCGTCACGATGATGGGCGGAACAATCTGGACGGAGAGCGAAGTGGGGCGCGGCAGCACATTCCACTTCACTGCCCGGTTCGGCCTCGGCCGAGACCGTGCCGAAACGCTTGCGCCTCTCGCCGACCGTCTCCACGGTGTGAAAGTGCTTGTGGTTGACGACAATGCAACCAACCGGAAGATTCTGAGTGCGACGCTCGCGCGCTGGGGCATGAGCGTCTCCACGGCTGCTTCGGGTGATGCAGCGCTGAAATTGATAGCCGAGGCGCGCGCTGCCGGAGAGGTCATTCCACTCGTGCTCACCGACCTGCACATGCCGGGGATGGATGGCTTCGCCCTCGTCGAACGGATCCGGGAACTTCAGGACGGGTCCAAAACGAGCCTGATGATGCTTAGCTCAGGCGGCCAGCGTGGAGACGCGGCCCGGTGCCGTGAACTTGGCATCGCCGCATACCTCACCAAACCGATCCGGCAAGATGAATTGCGCAAGGCGATCCAAGACGTCCTGGATCCAAGAGGAAGCGAAGCAGACACCACGCTCATCACCCGGCACTCGATCCGCGAAGAAAGCGAACCGCTTGGCCGCCTCCGAGTGCTGCTCGCCGAGGACAACCCGATCAACCAGAGACTTGTTATGCGCATGCTCGAAAAGCGCGGCCACTTCGTGACACTTGCCGAGAATGGACGTGAAGCAGTACAGGCTCTCGCGCGGCAACCATTCGATCTGGTGCTCATGGATGTCCAGATGCCGGAAATGGACGGCTACGAAGCGACGGCCGCGATTCGCGCGAACGAAAGGGGCGGGACGCGGCGCCAACCGATCTTCGCGCTCACCGCGCACGCGATGAAAGGAGTTGAGGAACGCTGCATTGCCGCGGGAATGGACGGTTACCTTACTAAACCAATCGACGCGAAAGAATTGGATCGCGTCCTGGAATCGCAACTCGAGCTTCGCTGGTAAATCCTCACACTCACCGCAAATCGAACGGTGTCTTGTCCGGCCATCCGGCGATTCGCGTCCCCGTCGGCGAGTGATTCGGCAGCCCCCCATGCATGGCGGCAACAACCCGGACGCCACGCGTTTTCAGCGCGGAGACCGCGGAGACTTTACCCGCACCAACCTTCTCTTGGCCCACCTACTTGACCAAATTGTCGCGAACCCCCGGCAGTGTGCCGTGCTTACGGAAGGGCTCGCCCTTGGCGTGGGCGTTACGAACCGTCTGACCGTCTGTGGGGAGTTCCAGCCGTACATCCATCTCCCCGTCGGCCAGCCCAGGGGGTTGAGTTGACCTGCCATCTCACTTTTTCTATCCCTTTCAATGCCTGTCCTGGGACGCTGTGCATTTTCCTGCGGCGTGCGGTTGACCTTTGCGACCAGCTAGTGTTGAAAGCGGCCGACCAACTCCGATCGAGCCAGGATGTGGCCCTTCATCGCGCGCTCGAGATCGCCCTTTGCAGCTCCCGCGGGAAGTTGTGTGCACCGATCCAAGGCATAGAGCCGAAAGGAATACCGATGAGCCGCCCCGTGGGGAGGACATGGACCGCCGTATCCGATTCTCCGGAAATCATTCAAGCCCTGTCGAGCGCCGATCTCCAAATCTCTCGTCCTCGGCACGCCCTCAGGCAATTCCCTCACACTCGCGGGGAGATCGTAGAGAACCCAATGCACCCACGTGCCAGCCGGGGCATCGGGGTCATCCATGATCAGAGCAAAAGTCTTGGTGCCGACCGGCGGGTCATTCCAGGAGAGTGCCGGTGAGAGGTCTGCACCATCGCAGGTAAATCTCGCGGGAATCGCGCTGCCATTCGAGAATGCCGAGGACTTGAGTTGAAACGCCGCCATGGGCTTTCCTGGCACGCCTGCCACCAACAGCAGATTCAGAACGAGGGCCAGCACCGAGGAAACAATGGCATGAAGTCGATGCATTCCCCAGTTCGCCCAGTGCTGATCGCCTCCGTGTCTATGCTAGGCGCGTGCCAGCTTCGTTTTCAACCAAATTTCTCAGCGGGGCCTGCACATTCTCGGCGAAACCGCCTTCGCATACAAAGTTAGACACTGTAGCCCAGTGAGCAGCCCGAAGAAGGGAGGGATTTGCACTGCTAACGGTTCGACTTGCAGCCCACATGTAGCCCAACTGAGGGCATGTTTCAGAACGGCCTTCGTCCGTAAGCAACTGACGATAAGGCATTTAGATTCTCGAGCCCGAACCTAGGAATCAGAAGGTCGACACCAAATCGCCCAGGTTTAGCTGGCGTAGAAAGCCGATGTCTCGCGAAGACTTGCACACACCTTGAAAACTGAAATAGATGAAGGCCCGGTCCTCTCTTGAGAGCCGCGCCTTTTCGTCCAATATCGGGGCCAACAAGATTAAGGTCCAGAAACCTACCGGATTTCCAGCTGGAAGCTGTTGCATAACCCCATTTCGACCCTTTAGAATCAATGAGTTAGCTAGGTTATGCAATACGCCCTAGGTGACGCACCAGACCAAGACGGGGTCGAGACACAGAATCGCAGCGCTGTGCACGATGCCGTTTCTCAAATCGCTATAGCTTGAATTGCTGACCTGGGCCCGTTTTGCTGACCTGCGCGGCGGTAAGCCTTTGCCTGCGTGAGATTTGGTGCGGAAGGTGGGATTCGAACCCACACGCCTTACGGCGCCACCCCCTCAAGATGGTGCGTCTGCCAGTTCCGCCACTTCCGCAGTGTGGAATGGTTCGAGGTAGATTCTAGTCGCGCTCGTCCCTGGCAGCAAGTCCTGCAAGAACTCGCGTTCGTTGCGACGCGCTCAGTGTTGCTTTGGCGGCGTTTGATTCGGCGACTGCGCCGGCGCCGGCGCCACCGGTGGAGCAGTTTGCGCGCCTGGAGCAGCGGGTGTCGCAGGAGCCGGGAACGGCAAAGGCGTCGAAGTCGGCGCAGGCGCAGTGCTTTTCTGCACTGGCTTTGAGAACTGTTCGAGCAAGGAACTCCCCGCAGTCCTGCCAGCCCCACTGCTGATGTGGATCGTGAGCGCCGTCGAAGTCAGCATGAACATCACCGCGCACCACGTGGTCGCCTTGGAGAGAAACGTTGCGGCGCCCCGCGGCCCGAATGCGGTCTGGCTGCCCGCGCCGCCGAACGCGCCCGCCAAATCCGCCGCTTCGCCGCTTTGCAACAGCACGACGATCATCAACGTGAAGCAAACGATGATGTGGAGGATGATCAATACCGCGTAGACGCGCCATCCGACCCAGAGCAGGCCGGCGCCCGCCAGAAACGAAATCGCCCACTTGACTTCCCTCGGCATTCCCTGCGCCCCCCGAAAACTCCCGTCCTAGAAATTCACGATTGACGCAAACGACTTCGCGTCCAAACTTGCCCCGCCCACCAGCGCGCCGTCGATATCGACTTGCGCCATCAACCCGCGAATATTGTCCGGCTTGACGCTTCCCCCGTACAAAATCCGGAAACCCGCCGCGCGCTCAGGTCCGAATAAACTCGCAGACACTTGCCGCAGGAATTTGTGCGCTTCGGAAGCCAGCTCAGGCGTCGCGGTGCGGCCCGTGCCGATGGCCCACACGGGCTCGTAAGCTAAAATGATACGCGAGAACTGTTCCTCGGTCAACGAGGCCGCGCCGCCGCGAAGCTGGCGCTCGAGAATCGTGTTGGTTTCTCCCGCCTCACGCTCGCGCAGTGATTCTCCGACGCACAAGATGGGCCTCAGGCCCGCCGCCAGCGCCGCTTTCACTTTCTTGTTCGCCGATTCGTCCGTCTCGCCGAAAAACTGGCGCCGCTCCGAATGCCCGATGATCACGCTCTTGCAGCCCGCTTCCACCAGCATCCCGGCCGAGACTTCGCCCGTATACGCGCCTTCGTTCTGCCAATGCATGTCCTGCGCCGCAATTTGGATGTTCGTGCCGCGCGCCGCTTCGACCGCCGCGCCCAGCGCCGTGTACGTCGGAGCGATGACGATTTCGCAGTGGTCCGATTTCGCCACCAGCGGAGCGAACGCTTCAAAGAATGCGCGCGTCTCCGCCTGCGTCTTGTACATCTTCCAGTTGCCTGCGATTACGGGTTTTCGCGCCATGTCTTCCTCAGCGATCCGTCAGCGCTTCCACGCCGGGGAGCTTGCGCCCGCTGAGAAACTCCAGCGACGCCCCGCCCCCGGTCGAAATGTGCGAAATCTTGTCCGCGACGCCGGCTTGATGCACCGCCGCGACCGAATCTCCTCCGCCGATGATCGACGTCGCCCCCGCGGACGTCGCCTGCGCCACGGCCCGCGCCACCGCCACCGTTCCTTTCGCAAACGCCGGAAACTCGAACACGCCCATCGGCCCGTTCCACACAATCGTCTTGGCCGAACAAAGTTCGTCCGTGAACCGAGCCACCGTTTCTGGCCCGATATCAAGCCCCATCCAACCGTTTGGCGTTCCTGCGATCGCCACGACCTGCGTTTCGGTGCCTGCCTTGAACGAGGCTCCGATCACGTGATCCACCGGAAGCACGAGCCGGAAATTGCGCTGCCTCGCATCGGAGATCAGCCGCTTCGCCAAATCAATCTTGTCTGTTTCGACCAGCGAGTTCCCGACCGGCAAACCCTGCGCCTTCAAAAACGTATACGCCATCCCGCCGCCGATCAGCATGGCGTCCGCAATGCGCATCAGGTTCTCCACCACCTCGATCTTGTCCGAAACCTTCGCGCCGCCGAGCACCGCCACAAACGGCCGTTCGGGATTCGAGATCGCCTTGCCCAAATATGTCAGTTCGCATTCCATCAGCAACCCCGCTGCTGATTTCTGCACGAATTTTGTGATTCCCACCACCGAAGCGTGCGCGCGGTGCGCCGAGCCGAACGCATCGAGCACGAAAATTCCGTCGCAGAGCGCCGCCAGTTGCCGCGAGAATCCTTCGTCGTTTGCTTCCTCTTCCTTGTGGTAGCGCACGTTTTCGAGGAGCAAAACCTCGCCGTTCCCCAGCGCCCGGCTCTTTCCCTCTGCCGCGGCCCCCACGCAATCCTCCGCAAACGCCACCGGTTTCCCGAGCAGCCCGGCGAGATGCGCGGCTACGGGCCGCAGACTATATTTCGGATCGGGTTTCCCTTTGGGACGCCCGAGGTGTGAGGCAAGCACCACCCTCGCGCCTTTCGTGATCGCCAGTTGCAACGTCGGCAGCGTCTCGCGAATGCGCGTGTCGTCCCCGACGCGCTCGCCATCCAGCGGCACGTTGAAGTCCACGCGAACGAATATCCGTTTCCCCGAAAGTTCCAGATCGCGAATGGATAATTTGCTCATGATATGTGGATACTCCTCTGCGCCCTTTCCCCCAGGGAGCGCGAGAGCCTGGTCGGATTTCGATCAAGATCGCGGGCCCCGCGCCATCAGCGGGGGCCCGCGCAAGATGCAACCGCTAGAACTTGGCCGCGAGGAACTTGATGAGATCGCGGACCCTGCACGAATACCCCCACTCGTTGTCGTACCACGCAAGCACTTGCACGCAATTCCCCGCCACGACGCGCGTGAAGCCCGCGTCCACGATCGAGGAATTCGAGTTGCCGCGGAAATCCACCGAAACCAATTCTTCGGTCGAGTAGGCGAGTATGCCCTTCATCGGGCCGTCCGCCGCGCTCTTCAGCGCTGCGTTGACCGATTCCTTTGTCGCGGGCTTGGCGGTCGTCACCGTCAAATCCACAACGCTCACGTTCGGCGTCGGCACGCGCATCGCGTAGCCGTCCAATTTCCCTTTTAACTCCGGGATGACGAGCTGCAACGCCTTCGCCGCTCCTGTCGAGGTGGGGATCATCGATAGCGCCGCGGCGCGCGCCCGGCGCAGATCCTTGTGCGGCAGGTCAAGCAGCTTCTGGTCGTTCGTGTAGGAGTGGATCGTGGTCATCGTGCCGTGCACGATGCCGAAAGTGTCTTGCAGCACTTTCGCCACGGGCGCCAGGCAATTCGTCGTGCACGACGCATTCGAGATCACGTTGTGCTTCGCCGGATCGTACGCCTTGTCGTTCACGCCCAGCACGATCGTCAGATCCTCCTCCGTCGCCGGCGCGGAGATGATCACCTTCTTCACCGGCCCGCGCAGATGCTTTCTCGCCTCCGGGGCTTTCGTGAAAAGCCCCGTTGACTCAACGACAATCTCCGCCCCGACCGATGGCCAATCCAGTTCCGCCGGATCCTTCACTTTGAAAACCTTGAAGCTCTTCCCGCCCACGGAAATGGAATTGTCCGTGTGCGTTACCTCCTGCGAGAGATTGCCGAGAATGGAGTCGTACTTCAGCAAATATGCCAGCGTTTTCGGGTCCGTGATGTCGTTCACGGCCACAAATTCAATCTCCGGATTGCCGAGCGACGCGCGCACGACATTGCGTCCGATGCGGCCGAATCCGTTGATGCCTACCTTAATGGGCATTTTTCCTCCAGAAAGTTGTTCAGTTGAATTCTCGCGGGGCGGTGCGGCCCATGTGCAAGAAGCAACTCATAATGCTATGGCCCCGCCGCCAAAATGTCAAAGGTCGATGCCAGCTGCTGGAACTATCTCACTCGGGCGAAACTGCCATCCCTCCCGGAAACTCCTCCACCTTGACGACCAATTCCCCCTCGAACGTAACGAAGACCGTCTTCGCCGGCGGCGCGCCATAAATCCAATCTTCTCTCTCCGTGCCATCGGGCTGCGTCTCCCGGACTTTCCGCTCCGGTTTACCCATCGCCGCGATCACTTCGTCGCGGCTCATCCCCACGATCGCGCGTTTCTCCTCAATCGCCTTCTTCATCTCCGGCGGCAGCGTGTCCACCCATTGGACCGCCGCCGAGCGCTGCTGGCTGAAGTCCAGCATTGCGGAAAGATCGGCCTTCAGTTCGTCGGGTGTCATGTCTGGCAGCGGGCGGTCGAAATCCAGGTAGAGCGTCGCGCCCGGCGAATTCTGCACCGACGCAACCGTGTCTTGCCCGGTGCCTACCGTCGGTATCGCTCCGCCGACTTCCAATTGCACGTGATTTTTCCAGCTCGAACCTTTACGCCCGCCACCATTGATATCGACGACAATCTCCTTGGCGCGAAACGTCAGCTTCGTGATCTGCACTTTGTCGCCCGGATTCGCCGCGGAACCGTTGCTCCCGATCGCCGTCCGCAGAGCGCCCTGGTCAAGCGGCTCGCCCACTTTCAAATGAAATCCTTTTCGGCCCGCAGGCAACGGCGTCACGACCTTCGCAAACTCGCCATCCACGTAGCGGACCAAAGCCAGCTCGGAATAAGGCTGCAGCGTGTCGGCCTTCTTCGGCGGAGTTTGTTCCTGATCGGCGGGTTCCGGCATTGCCGGCAGCGGGGACAAATTGGCGCTCGCGGGGATCTCAACCGCATGGGTGGGGGACATTGGCCGCAGCGGCAAGGCCTGTTTCACGTCACCTACGAAAAGGATCGCGATCGATATGGCCATGCAGGAAATTCTGAACATAACTCAACCCAATTCCTGCATCTTACGCCGCTTCTTGCCCAATGGCTAGACAGAGGTGCTGCTTGCAGAAAGCCCCGGAGAGTGTGCCTGAGAAGTGGGGAATTTGTCAGGGCACAGCTTCACACGGTGCCGAAGAACGCCTGAAACTTTCATTCCGAGGGCGGTTCTTGACCGAAGAATCTGCTTTTTCCCTCTATTGCGGCGAACGGCAGATTCCCCGGCACAAAGCGTGCCTCGGACTGACAACGTTCTCAGTTCTTCCGCAAACTGTTTACCCGCTGAGGCGCGTTTTTCGCAGTTCTCACGCAAACTCGGAACGGCGGCCCGAACGGAGCTCGAGAGTCGGCGCCCGAATCGCTTGACGTCAGCTCTTTGCGGCCGGCCCCGCAGTAGTCTGCTTCTCCGCTTTGACTCGATCGTGCGCGAGTTGCGGTTCGAAGCACCTTCGGCACCGCGCCTCATACATCCCCCCCGCGCCGACCACGATCAACTCCTCCGAAGCAACCAACCGTTGCGTATAGACGGCGGGGTTCCCGCACCGCACGCAAATTGCGAGAAGTTTCGTGATCTCCTCCGAATGCGCCAACAATCGCGGCATCGGTTCGAACGGGCGCCCGAGGTAGTCCATGTCCAGGCCCGTCACGATCACGCGCTTCCCGAGGTCCGCAAGCTGCCCGCACACGCCGAGAATTGGCTCGCCAAGAAATTGCGCTTCATCAATCCCCACCACCTCGGTCCGTCCTTCCACCTTCGCAAGCACGTCCGCGGCGCTCTCCACGAGTTCCGAGCGAATCCCCAGTCCCGAGTGCGATTTGATTTCGGTGTCTGAGTAACGCCGATCGATCTGCGGTTTGAAAATCTGCACGCGTTGGCGGGCGTATTCAGCGCGCTTGAGCCGGCGAATCAGCTCCTCACTCTTGCCAGAAAACATCGGGCCAACGATCACCTCGATCCATCCCATGTTGCCTTTGACAATGTCCACGTCACGCCTCCGCCTGCGGCGTCACTGCCGTTCCAACTTGCCGCCGCGCATTCAGTGCGCCAGCGGCAGCAGCCTGCCTTTAGCAATCAAAGTTCGAGCGGCGCTAGCCTACCACAGCCCACGGTGGAAATTTGGCCGCGCTCCACTCTCAGCGGCGCGCGTAAACCGCTCGATTGAAAAACGGCGCAAACGCATTGATCACTCCGATGCGAAACGCGTCCTGTCTGGTGATGAGATTATCCGTCAGAATTCCCCACGCGCCCTGCGCATCGCGAATCCCCGCGCCTCCGGCGAAGGCGTCGATCGCCACGCTCAGCTCGACGCCGCCCTCCAATACTTCCGCTGCGAGTGATTCCGGCACTAGCACTCCTCCGGATTGGCCGAACGCGCCGCGCCCCGTGCTCCTTTCGAGCACGTACGCCCAGCTCTCGAGGAACACATGCCGCCGCCCGCTTTCCGCGGCCCCGTCCAGAACCACGTCCAATCCGCCCTCGAGCCCCACGCAGTATTTCCAGTCGCGCCCTTCCGCGCGCGCGATTTGATGCAGCGTTTCCGCGCGGTTGCGCGCGCCCGCCATCAATTCTTCGCGGCTGGTCGGCGTATGTCCCACTCCCGAAGAAACTTCTCGTCCAATGATTTCAATTTTCGCGTCCGCCGGAGCGAGGCGCCGGTTAATTTCTCCCAGCGCTGCGCGCACCGCATCCAGTTTGGGGCGGCGCGTGCTCGCCACTGCCACTACGAGCTTCGCCATCCGGCTCAATCCTTCCAGAGCGGCGCTTGCTTTTCGCGGCCGTATCGTTCGAGGAGGAATTTCTTCAGCGCATCCACGGTGGGAAACACATGATCGGCGCAAGCCAACATCCACCCGCTGATCTGCTCCGTCGCTAAGTCGGTCACCAGATAGACCGGAATCCCCTGCCGGTAGGCGAACGTCAATTCCGCCGCAGTCCCTCCGCTTGCGGTTGCGGCATCCGCGCCCGCCAGGTGACAAATCAAGTAGTCGGCTTTGTTCTCGATCTGGTCCAAATCAAACTGGATGATTTTCCGCACGGCCCGGCGGAAGCGTTCGGTGTCGGCCGACTTCCAATCGCGAAAATTGGCCGATTCTTCGTCCGTGAGATTCTTCTTTTCGTCCATGGCGGGGTCGTAGACGCGGTGGCCAAGCTGCTCGCTCAGAAACGGGGTAATCTTCCGGCGCCACAGCTTGCCGCCATCGGAGGAGAACTCGATGGGACCGCAGAGATACGCCAACATCGGAGCCTGCGACGCTGCCTAGGATAGTTCGGGATCAGACCAACTGGAGCGGCCGAGGGGACTCGAACCCCCGCCTACAGCTTGGCAAGCTGTCGTACTACCCCTATACTACGGCCGCCCGTAACAAGCCCACTTATAGCATGGC
>Ga0187769_10000826_pt1 | contig 17163 bp, 12 predicted proteins | sample 0116_SJ02_MP02_1_FD_133140 | JGI IMG/M metagenome (GOLD analysis project Ga0187769, IMG submission 133140) | Tropical peat soil microbial communities from peatlands in Department of Meta, Colombia - 0116_SJ02_MP02_10_MG | ecosystem: Environmental > Terrestrial > Soil > Wetlands > Peat | place... | reverse complement strand
GCTCATGGAGTGGACCATTTGCGTGAAGCGGCCCACGTTCGCATCGTCCAGTGGCGCGTCCACCTCGTCGAGGATACAGAACGGGCTCGGCTGGAAGCGGAACACTGCAATCAAAAGAGCTAGCGCCGTCAGCGCCTTCTCTCCGCCCGAGAGCAGCAGCACATTCTGGAGGCGCTTCCCCGGCGGCTGCGCGACGATGTCAATCCCGGCTTCGCCGGCGCTATCGGGCTCGGAAAGCCGCATTTCGCCCGTGCCGCCGCCGAAAAGCGTATGGAACGCGGTAGCGAAGTGCTGATTGATGAAGGCGAAGGCCTCCTCGAACTTCTGGCGGCAGACTTGATCGAGTTCTGTGATCGCTTGTTGCGTGTCAGTGATCGACTGCATCAGGTCGTCGCGTTCGCGCGAGAGAAACGCGAATCGCTGGTCGCACTCGTTGTACTCCTCGAGCGCCATCATGTTGACCGGGCCCATGGATTCGATGCGCGCCTTGAGTTCGTGGTATTGCGCGTCGGCGGCCCGCAAGTCGTCTCCGCTAAGCAACGCCGCCTCGCTTGCAATCAAGTCTTCGGGCTGGAGATTCAGCTCCTCGGCGCAGCTCTGGCGCAAGTGCTCGCGCTCCGCGTCATTGCGCGCGCGCTCAATTTCGTGCCGGCTGCGCTCTTCACGCAGGTCGCCGAGCTTCTGGCGGTTCATCCGCAGCGTATCTTCGATCTCGGTGCTGCGGACGCGGGAAGATTCCCACTCGCGCTCGAGTTCGGTCTTGCGCCCTTCGAGCCGCAATTTTTCGCTCCGCAGCGATTCCACCTGGCGCTGGTGCTCGGCCGTTTGAAGTGAGATTTCGCGTTCTTCGCGTGCCACGTCCTCGAGCTGCCTGGCCAGCGCGCCGCGCCGCTCGGATAATTCCCGATCCTCGAACGCCAGCCGGGCGGACATCGCATCGGCGTTTGCTCGCCGCTCGGCAAGTTGCGCGAGGTCCGCGCGGCGGCCCGCGAGCTGCTGCTGCGCCGAGGCCGCGCTCTGCCGCAATTCCGCCAGCAGCGCGGTGGACTCGGCAATCTCCCGCTCCGCGTTGCTTCGCGAACCGCTGGCATGCGAGTGATCCTGGGAAGCAGCCTCTGCGTTGCGCCGCGCGGCCCGGGCCAGTTCGCGGACGCGCGCCAGTTCCGCCTGGCAATCGGCCAAGTCCATTCCCAGCCGCGCCAATTCGCCCTGCGCCTGCTCGCGGCGGTGCGTTGCGGCCACCGCGGCCTTCTGCGCCTCCAGGTGCTCGGCCGAAGCGGTGACAAGCGTCTGCTCACCTTCCGCAATCTCCCGCTCGATCTCGTGCAGCGCCTCCTGCGTTTCGCCGAGCGCGCGTTCCAGACGAAGCACTTCCACATCCAGCGATCGCAGTTCCCGCTTCATCACCAGCGGCCCCGCTTCCGCCGGGCGTCCGCCGGTCACCATGCGTCCCTGGTAGCAAGTTCCGTCAAGCGTCACGAAGTGGCACGAGGGGTTTTCCCGCGCGAGCCGCTCGGCGAGGGCCGCCGTTTCCACGAGATAGGCGGCGCGGAGGCGCGGCAGGAATTTCTTTGCGGCTGGGCCAAGCGGATCGCGGAAATCGACGAGCTTGTCCAGCCGGGAAACGACGTCGCGCTCGATCTCGAAGGGGACGATCGGCTCATCCGGATCGAGTTTCAACGTGCGCAGCGAGTCTACGAAGAACGTGGCGCACCCGCCGACTTCGTCGCGCAGCAGGCTGATGCCAGCGCGAGCCACATCGAACGTCTCGACGACGACGTACTCCAGCTCCTCCCGCAAGAATTGCTCGACGGCGACCTCATATTGCTCTTCGACTTCGGCGTAATCGGCCAGCACGCCCACCGCGCGGAAGCCGCGATCCGCAGAGGAGCCCTGGGCAGCGAACAGTTTTTGCACGGCCTCGGCTGTGTAGGAGCGATCGTTCAATATTTGGTCGAGTGTGGACCGGCGCGCGCGCACGTCCGCCAAATTCGCGCGGCTCTGGTTCACCTGGGCGCTCGCATCCTGTTGCCGGCTGCGGAGTTCCGCGATGCGTGCCTGCGTTTCGCGCACGGCCGATTCGAGGCTTTGCGCGCGTTCCACGCTCGCGCGCCAATTCAGATCCGCGGCGTGAGCCCGCTCGCGATGGACGAGCGACTCCTCGAGCAATTGATGCTCGCGCTGTTCGCCGCGCCCTACGGCCTCAAGGTGATGCACGAGCGCCTGCTCCGCCTGCGCCTGCTCGCCATGAAGACGCGTCAGATCCTCGGTCAACCGGCTAGTAGCGTCGCGCAGCTCCTGGATGCGCGTCTCAGTGGAAGCGCTTCGCGACTCCAGGCCGGCCGCCTCTTCCGCAATGCTTTGCACGACAAGCTCGAGCTGCGCCGTCTCAGCGACGATCGCTTCCTGCGCCAATTCGTGATCGCGCGCGCGGCTCTCCAACTGCGCGGCCTGCGCCGCGAGTTGTTCCAGGTCGGCGGTGATTTGACGAGAGCGCGCTTCAAGCTCGTCCCCTCGCTGGCGATTGAACACGATGCGATTCTCGCTGCGGTCCAGCTCGAGACCCGCCTGGCCGATCAGGTTTTGGTTTTGCCGCAATTCGCCGTCGAGCTCGTAAATTCGCGCCGAGAGACGCTCGTGCTCGCTTTCGAGCTGCGTCACCATTTCGCCCAGCTGCGCTTCACTCGCGGCCAGATCTCGCAGAATCCCCTCGATGCGCTCAGCTTCCTGGTCGAGTTCGCGGGCTTTGCTGGCAAACACCTGGCGCAGCATCCCGCGCATCTGCTCGCGGATTTCCGCATAGCGCCTGGCCTTCGACGCTTGGCGCTTGAGCGAGCCCAACTGTTTTTCCACCTCGACCAGAATGTCGTTCACGCGCGACAGATTGATTTTCGAGGATTCCAGCTTCGCTTCCGAGAGGCGCCGCTTCGTCTTGAACTTCGTGATGCCCGCGGCCTCTTCGATAATGGCGCGGCGGTCGGAGGGTTTCGTGCTCAGGATCTGCCCGATTCGCCCCTGCTCGATAATGGCGTACGTGTCAGGGCCAAGGCCGATGCCCATGAAAAGCTCCTGGATGTCGCGCAGGCGCGCGGGCCGCCCATTCAGGAGATATTCGCTCTGCCCAGAGCGGTACAACCGCCGCCCAATCACGACCTCGCCCGGCTTGAGGTGCATCGCGGGCTTCTCCGCGGCGCGCTTCTTCTTGAGGAACTTGGCCGAAGCAGAGCCTTGTTCAGCATCCGCTGGCGAAACTACCGCCACGTCATCCGCAGGCTCTGACGATGATTCCGGCGAAAAGTCTGCGTCTGCCAAGGAGCCAGCCGGCCCTTCCCCAACTTGCGTGGGTCCTTCCGCCTGCGCCGGGTCGTTCTCGGCGCTTTCGAGGACCAGCCGCGCCGCTTCGGCCAAATCCGGATCCACGAGCGTGAGCGTCACTTCGGCCAGGCCAAGCGGCGGCCGCTTGGCGGTGCCGTTGAAGATGCAATCGGACATCCGCTCGGCGCGCAGGGACTTGTGGCTTTGCTCGCCCAGGACCCAGGAAATCGCGTCCACGATGTTGGACTTGCCGCAGCCGTTGGGCCCGATGATGCAGGTCAGGCCGCTGCCGCTGAACGCGATGTGCGTCCGCTCGAAGAATGATTTGAATCCGATAAGTTCGACTTTGCGCAGTTTGAGCAAGACTTACCTCATATCCGGATTCCAGGCCGCCGCCCAGGCGCGCGTATAACGGCAGTAATTCCGGTTCCTCGAGAGGGGGTAACTTGCCCGACGCGTCGCATCGGGTCCTGCGACAAAGAGATTGGAAGGGTCGCTGACAGTGGCCCAACCGCCTGGCGCTTCGGATCGGCGGTAACGAACGGAAGATAACACAGCACTCCCGTGCTGTAAAGAAAGTATCTGCCGCCTATTTATTGAGTTACTCCTCGAAATGAGGGTGCGCAGATTCCTTGATCGGGTCAATTCCCTTCCATGTTTGCCCGCCGTCGCTCGTTTGGTATAGGAAGCCGCCGAAGCGCACGGTCCAACCACGCCCGCTGACGAGCATTACCAACTTTGTGAAGACAGGCGCTTGGTTGAAGTTCCGATCAGCCGTAGGAAAGAGGCTATTTCGCGGGGAGAATGCCCTGCTTCGCCAAAGCGACCGCGTCGCGCGTCGAATTCTTCACGTTGTACATGGCTTCGTCGGCCAGGTGCAAAAGATCTATCTTGGTCTTCGCGTCCGTGGGGTAGGCGGCGACGCCGAGGCTGGCCGTGATGTGAATGTCGAGGTGGTCTTCCTTGAGCCATACCGTCTCGCGGATCAGCTTGTGCAGGCGGCGAGCCACGATGGCGGCGTTGTCCTTCGATGCCTGCGGTAGGACGATCACGAATTCATCTCCCCCGTAGCGGAACGCAAAATCAATGAGCCGGCAATTCCCACGCAGCATCTGCCCGATTTCTGCCAGCAACCTTGAACCGACCAGGTGGCCGTGCGTGTCGTTGACGTTTTTGAAGTGATCGAGGTCCAAGAAGACCAGCGAAAACTCGTAGCCATACCGCTGGCTGCGGTAAATCTCCGTTTCGAGAATGAAGTTCATGTGGCGCGCATTGTAAAGCGCCGTGCAATCGTCGGTGATGGTCAGCTCGTGGATGCGCTTTACGTGCCGCGCGTTCTCGAGGGCGATGGCGGCGAAATCGGCCAGGGCTTCCAGCAGCGCGAGGTCGCGCTCGTGGAATCCATCGGCGCCGACGCAATTGATCAGCTCGATGACGCCGAGGCAGTGATCGCGGTAGCGCACCGGCACGGCGACGATCGAGCGCGTTTCCATCTTGGTCTTCTCGTCCACTTGAGAGAAGAACCGGGTGTCCTTGCTCACATCGGGGACGATCACCGCCTTCTCATTTTCCGCAACCCAGCCCGCGATGCCCTGGCCCATCTTGATGCGGATATCCTTCAATAGCTGGGTGTTTTTTCCAACGGCAAGCTCGAAGTAAAGCTCGTGCTTTTCTTCGTCCACCAGGAGCAGCGACCACGTATCCGGCCGCAGAAACTCATCAATCTTTTCCATGATGGTGCGAAGAACTTGATCGAGCTGCAGGGACGACGTGAGCGCCTTGCCCAACTCGTGGAAGACGGCGACCTCGCCCGCCTCGCGTTGCTCGCGGGCTATCGTTGGGTTGCGGCGGCGTTCAACGCCGCTAAACTCGTTTGTCTCAGACACGGCCCGGCTCAACTCCGACAAGACTTGCGGGTCACCCCGAAGGGCTGGGCGCAGGGGCAGATGGCATTATAAGACGCGGCTTTTTCTTCACGCAACGCTGAGTTCACGCTTCGTTCCCGAACCGTAAGTCCGGCGCTCTGGGGGCGCTTCGAAACCTCTCCCGGCTCCGCCAGGCGGCCGCGGGACAGGCGGCTTTCAATTCGTCCTGCCGGCCGCAGCAATCCACGCGGCAATATCTCCGATGACATCACCGGAAACGTGGCTTGGCTGCCTGTATTCTTCCGGGGTAGAGGTTCCCGAGCCGACCATAAAGAGATGGTTCAGCGCGGGGTAGGACTTGAAGGTCACATTTGCGTGTCCCGTCAATCCTTTTTTCCAACCGTCGAAGTCCGTCATCGTCACCTGATAATCCCGCTCCCCCTGCAGAATGAACATCGGAAGCGTAGAGTGAGCGGCGACGGCGAGGGGGTCATATCCGCGCAGATTAAGCCAGTACGCCCCGTATTCCTGCGAGCCGAGAAACTCCACTTGATCCGATGGTTTCAGATCCGGGCGTTCGATGCCTCTTGCCTCCGCCTCAACGTCTGCGATGTTCTTCTGCGCATCATCCGGAGGATCATGCTCAGCGCCCACGAGGTAGCGAATCATCTCCACGGCCATTTGCTCGATCGGCCGCGTATTTCCCGCGAGCAGGATCAGGCCGGCCACTTGAGTGTCCCCCGCCGCGATGCGCGGTGCGAGGTACGCGCCCAGGCTGTGGCCCAAGACATAGATGTGGTGGGGATCGATTCTCTGCTGGCTCGCCAGGAGCGACACCGCCGCGCGCGCATCATTGATGGTTTCGTCGTCAACCGTCATCTTGGTTGGATCGTCCGCACTCGCGGCGCCATACTGCTTGGTGCGCTTGATGTATCGCAACACGGCGATGCCGTGGTTCGCGAGGCCCCACGCCAAATCCTTGAACGGCTTGTTCGGCCCAATCGTTTCGTCCTGATCCTGCGGACCCGACCCTTGCACGAGCACGACGGCGGGAAACGGCCCCGCACCCACGGGCATGGTCAGCGTGCCGGGCAATTGCCAATGCGAGAACGACACGGTGACGGCCTGCTCCTTGAACGCAGCGGGGCTCGCGTAGGACGGCATCACCCACGCGGCTCCGGATTCGTGCGAGGCAAAATCGATGCCCGCCAATCTGCCGCTCCGGTCAAACGCAAACGAGGTGTCGACTATGGCCTTTTCGAAGGTGCACGTCAGAGTCACCAATTGCAAACCCTGCGCGGGCCTAACATTGGAATCCGCGATGCCCTTGAAGGCGCCCGCTTGCGCAATCAAGCCGTTCCACGCTTCGGCCAGCTTTCCTTTGGGTAGCGCGAACGCCATCTGAGTGGAATACTGTGCTTCGACCACGTCGAAGCGTCCCGCCGCCAGGTCCGCGATGTCCTGCTTCGCCAGCGCTTCGGGATCCAGCGCTGGAGTTTCCGGCGCTTGCGCTTGGAGTGCCGGCGGCGCAAGGACGCTCAAACACGCGAAAATCAACAAGACAGAGTGAACCGTATTCCTCACGGATCCCCCCTTTGAAATCAGATGAGATCAGAACGATTGGCGGAAGTCCGCAGCGGCGCAGCGGGTCTCCACGAAGCGTCCCCCAACACTACACGGCAGGCCGCACGCTTTGTCAACTCTCGCGGACACCTTCCCTGCATTGACACGCTCGTGCGGCCCGCCTATATTGCCACCGGGCCTCTTTTCAGATGGACGAACAGCGCACTCCTGCAACGACCAAGGACAGCTTCGGCGAGCATCTCCGGCGCGAGCGGGAACTCCGCGGCGTGACCCTGGACGAAATCACCGCCGCTACCCGCATCGGGACTCGCTACCTCGAAGCTCTCGAGAATGAACAGTGGGACCGCTTGCCCGGAGGCGTATTCAATCGCGGGTTCATTCGCTCGATCGCCCATTTCCTCGGCCTCGACGAGGAAGACCTCTTGGCCGAATACATGCACGCAACCAACGGGATTGTCAAACCGAGTTCCTGGGCCTCGCAAACGCATCCCGCCGCTGAACCAGACCGCCGTTGGATACCGTCGGTCATCATCCTACTTGTTGTAATCGTTCTGGCCGCTGGCGGGGGATGGCTGGGTTTGCAGCACTATCGCGCCGCAAAGCGCACGCGCGCCGCCGCTGCATCCGCAATCAGTGCCGGCATGCAGGCTCCGGCGGAACCTGCGGCCCTGCGTCCTGCCCCATTTGCCACAACGCCTGCGACGGATGTGCCGGCCGGAACTCCCGCTGGACCGGCCAGAACTGGAACCGCAGCCACGCCCGCCCCTGTTCCGGTTTCGGATCCGACCGCGCCATTGAAGTTGAAGATCGAAGCGGGAAAGACCACGAGCGTGCGCGTGCTCGCCGATGGAGTGCAGCTCTTTGACGGAATGATCCTCGCCGGCAATTCGCAGAAGTTTGAAGCGATCGACAATTTTCAAGTCTCCGCGCGCGACGCGGGCGCGTTGATGCTCCAGCTGAACGGTCAAACCATGCCGCCGATCGGCCCCCCGGGCAATCCAGGAACGATCACGCTCACCTACGATTCTCTGACGAAGACAACGGGAGGGAACCATTAGCACGGCGGTGCGTGACGAAATTCGCTCCGGCCACGCCACCCGGGAGCGAAAACTTGCGGTTTGTGCGGGTACGGCATCGCTTCCCGCAAATGAACGCATCGAGCTTCTCGCGATTCTTGCCGGCGACTCCGACGAACAGATCCGGGAGCGATCCGCTAACGCGCTGATCGAGCAGCCGGTCGAAAATATCCTTAACACCCTCGCCGTCCCCGACCTTGCGCCCCAATTCTTCGTATCCTGCGTGCACTACTTCCTTGAGAAGCCGGGCGTCGCGGACGCGCTGGCAAAACATACGCTCTGTCCTCCCGAGTTGCTTCACGTCGTCGCGCCACGCCTTTCAACGAGCGGCGTGCAGTTCTTGTTCGACCACTTGGAACTGCTGGCCGGCGCCCCGGGTCTGGCGGCCGCGCTCAGTCATTCCACCTCTCTCAATGCCGAACAGCGCCTGCAACTCCAGGAAATCCAAAAGAACTCCCTCGAACCGGAAGCGGCATTCGCCGAAGGCGCCGCGGATGCAGAACCTGATCGCGAAAAGCGAACGACACTTTTGCAGCGGCTGACCCGGATGAACGTCGTCGCGCGCGTGCAACTCGCGCTGAAGGGCGACAAACAGGAACGATCGCTGCTGATTCGCGATCCCTGCAAGGTCGTGCAGCGGGCCGTGCTCCAGTCCCCGCGAATCTCGGAGCAGGAAATCGAGGCGTTCGCGGCGATAAGCACGCTGAGCGAAGAGGTGCTCCGCCAGATTGCGAACAACAAATTTCTACGGAAGAACTACACCATCACACACAATCTGGTGTTCAACGCAAAAACCCCGCTCGATATCACTCTGCACTTGCTGCCCAACTTGACGCTCCCGGATCTGAAGGGGCTGGGCATGAATCGCAATGTTCCCGACACGCTGCGCAAAATGGCGGGGCGGCTGCTCATTCAGCGGAGCGTGAAAAAGAACGCATACGAGGATTGATTGAATCTGCCGCCGGCGGCTGGAGCTCAAGCGCTCGCGCGAATTCCCGTGTCACAGGAACGACGAATCGAACGGCTTCGGAAACAACTGCGACATCCGGAACGTTTCCACTTTCCCCTTCAAATTCGCCAGGATGATTTCCGCATCACCGCAAAATTCCCAGATGATCTGCCGGCACGCCCCGCACGGCGGGGTGAGCATTTCCGTGTCGGCGGCAACGGCAACCGCGTCGAATCCCCGCTCGCCCTCGGAAATGGCTTTGAAGATCGCGACGCGCTCGGCGCAAATGGTGAGCCCGTACGTCGCGTTCTCAACGTTGCACCCGGTGAACACTCTCCCCGACGTTGCGCGCACCGCCGCTCCCACGCGAAAGCTCGAGAATGGCGCGTGCGCGTGTGCCCGCGCCGCGCATGCCGCTGCGATCAAGGCATCGTGCTCGCTCACGTTGCGTCTCCAATGGCCTTGTTCGGCGCAACCGGCGCGGAAAGCTCCGCCGCAATGCGCGGAATTATGGCGTTCAGCAGCGCGACGAGCTGGCCTTTCACGCGCTCGCCGGTCTCCAGCACTTCCTCGGCGGTGATCGGCTGATCGAGGATTCCCGCCGCCATGTTCGTCACGCAGGAAATCCCCAGCACTCGAATTCCGAGATGCGCCGCCGCAATCACTTCTGGCACGGTGGACATCCCCACCAGATCCGCGCCGATCGAGCGCAAGTAGCGGATCTCGGCGGGCGTCTCGTAGCTCGGCCCGGTCAGCGCCGCATAAACTCCCTGCGAAATCTCCGTGCCGAGCCGCTTCCCCTCCTCGAGCGCGAACCGCTGGTACGTTTTCGAGTACACCTGCGTGAGGTCGGGGAATCGGACGCCGAATCGCGAATCGTTCGCGCCGATCAGCGGGTTGGTGCCCTGCAAATTGATGTGGTCGCGCAGCACGACGAGGTATCCCTGCTTGTATTCGCGATTGATTCCTCCGGCCGCGTTCGTGAGGATCACCGCTCCGATTCCGAGCCGGGCCAGAACGCGCATCGGAAAAATCACTTCGCGCTGCGAATACCCCTCGTAGAAATGCACGCGCCCTTGCATCACGGCGACCGGCACAGCGCCGGCCTTGCCGACTACCAGCCGCCCGGCGTGCCCGATTGCCGTCGAGCGCGGAAAATGCGGGATCTTCGCGTAGTCCAACTGCACGGCCGCGCGCATTCCGACGGCAAAGCCGCCCAGCCCGCTGCCCAGCACGAGCGCAATTTTAGGCCGCAGTTTCGTCCGTGCGCGAATGAACTGCGCCGCGCGTTCGGCGCGCGCGAACTCCTCGCCGGGTTTTGCCTCCGCCGTGCGCTTTGGGCTCATTTCAAGAACATTCCCACAATCGAAGCGGACATCAGATTGGCCATCGTGCCCGCCAGCATCGCGCGGATGCCAAGTTTGGCCAGATCGCCGCGCCGATTGGGCGCAAGCGCGCCGATGCCGCCGATCTGAATGCCGATCGAACTGAAATTCGCGAAACCGCAAAGCGCGAACGTCGCGATCGTGAAGGACCGCGGATCGATCGCAGCTTTCATCGCCCCCAAAGACCCAAAGGCGATGAGTTCGTTCGCGACCATGCGGATTCCCAGAAGATTGCCGATATTCATGCAGTCATGCCACGGTACGCCGATGATCCACGCCACCGGCGCAAACACCCAGCCGAAAATTTGCTGCAAGCTCGACGGAAACCAGGCCATGCCGTGATGCGCGAGAAAATTGTGACTGCCGCCCATGATGCCGTTCGCCAGCGCAATAAGCGCCAGAAATGCGATCAGCATCGCGGCCACATTGATGGCCAGGTGCAAACCGTCGCTCGTCCCTCGCGCGATGGCCGCCAGGAAATTCGTGTCTTTTTCCATCTCGGGCAACTTGACGCTGCCGGCGGTCCTCGGCTGCTCGGTCTCCGGCACAAGCATTTTCGCCATCAACAACGTTCCCGGCGCCGTCAGGATCACCGCCGTGAGGATGTTCTTGGCGACCGTCTGCCGCGCTACCAAATCATTGCCCGCCAGCACGGCGATGTACGCCGCCATGATCCCACCCGAGACGTGCGCCATCCCGCTCGTCATGACCGTCATCAACTCCGATTGCGTCAGGTCCGGCAGAAATGGACGGATCGTCAGCGGCGCTTCCGTCTGCCCCATGAAAATGCTCGCCGCGACGTTCAGCGATTCCGCCCCGCTCGCGCCCATCACGCGCTGCATGACCCACGCCGCTCCCTTGATGATCACCTGCATGATCCCCAAGTAGTACAGCAGCGCGAAAAGCGAAGCGATAAAGATGATCGTCGGCAACACTTGAAACGCAAAAATCGTCCCCAGCGACGATCCATTCCTCCCGAGTTCGCCGAACACAAACTGCGATCCCGCAAACGAATAGCCGAGAAGCTTATTGACCCCCTTACCCGCTTGTTGAAAGAGCCACTGCCCCCAATTCACCCGCAGGACAAAAATGGCGAGTGCGAACTGCAGCCCGAGCCCCCACAACACCATCTTCAGCTTAATCGCGTGCCGATTGGTCGAAAACAGCCACGCCAGTCCGAGCATGGCCGCCAAGCCGAGGATGCCGGTGAATCGCCCCATCGCTTGCCTCCTTGGAATTCGCCCCGGTGCAGCAATCGCAGCATTCTATGCCAACCTTCGCCGCGCAACAATTTTCCTGTCATTTTGAGCGGAGTCTGCCGGCCGGCAGGCACGCGTTTTGCGCGGCGCTTTATGCCGCGCAGCGCAGCGAAGAATTCAGTGGTTGCGTGGGACTGGCAACGTGCAACCGCTCGGCTGCCCTTGAAAATCAAGAAAATCTTCCGCGGCCGGTCAAACACCAATGACTCGGCTCACCAGAACCGGCAACGTTGCAGGCGGCCGCGGGCCAATCTGATACGCGGTCTCCACCAATCGCCGCGCCTCGTCGAGCCGCGCCTCGGAGTTGTAGCAGATCGTGCAGAGCGGCTCGCCGCGATGCACAGGCGCCCCGACTCTCTTGTGGAACTCGAGCCCCACGCCCGGATCCACCGAATCCTCTTTTTTCTCGCGTCCGCCGCCCAGCACGACGCACGCGATCCCCAGTTGCTCGCACTGCGTCGCCTCGATGTACCCCTCCGATGGACTCACGATCTCCATGCGGTGCGCGGCTTGCGGCAATCGCCGCGGATCGTCCACCACTCTCGTGTCGCCGCCCTGCAAGCGCACAATTTCGCGGAACTTGTCCTTGGCCTTCCCGGATGCGATCAGCCCCGCCGCGATCTTCTTCCCTTCGTCGACGCTGTTCGCCCGTCCGCCGAGCACGAACATCCACGCCGCCAGCACGAGACACAATTCGCGCAGATCTTCCGGCCCGCCGCCGCTCAATACATCGATGGACTCGGCGATCTCATTCGCGTTCCCTGCCATGCGACCAAGCGGCTGGTCCATGTTCGTCAGTAGGGCCACGACCCGCTTCCCCATCCGGCGCCCCGTATCCACCATCAGCCGCGCCAAGAACGCCGCGTCTTCTTCCTTCTTCATGAACGCGCCCGATCCGGTCTTGACGTCCAACACGAGCGCGTCAATCCCCTCGGCCATCTTCTTGCTCATGATCGAGGCGCAGATCAGCGAGGGATGCTCCACTGTTCCCGTAACGTCACGCAGCGCATAGATCTTCTTGTCCGCCGGCGCAATCTCCGCCGTCTGACCGATCAGCGCACAGCCGCACTCGTGCAGCACGCGCCGGAATTCCGCCAGCGACAAATTGACGTTGAATTTGGGAATGGATTCCAGTTTGTCCAGTGTCCCGCCCGTATGCCCCAGCCCGCGCCCGCTGATCATGGGGACGCGCAGGCCGCCCGCGGCCGCAATCGGCGCGACGATGATCGAGGTCTTGTCTCCGACACCGCCGGTCGAATGCTTGTCCACCTTCCGCCCGGGCATGTCCGAAAAATCCAGCACTTGCCCGGAGTGCAGCATGGCCTCGGTCAGGGCCGCCGTCTCGGCGCGGTTCAACCCGCGCAGAAACGCCGCCATCAAGAATGCGGACATCTGGTAATCGGGGATATCGCCGCGCGTGTAGCCGTCGATAAGCGCGCCAATCTCTTCGCGGGAAAGACCCTGCGAATCCCTCTTCCGGCGAATCAGGTCAACGACGCGCATTTGTCTTGGGAATCAGTTTGCCGCCAGAGACGGGCCGCTGGGCAACAATTCGATGTGCGGAATCTCCGCTGGGCAGCGCAGACGCCAAGGCAACACAATCGTCCCCAGACCCCGGCTCACGTAAATCTGCGTGTCCGCCAGGCGGTCCCAGCCGACCTTATAACGCAGCCGCTCGGGGGAGCACCCATAGGCGAAGCTACCGATCAACGGAAAATTGAGTTGTCCGCCGTGCGTGTGGCCCGACAGCACCAGGTCCGCGCCATAGCGTGCCGCACCCCTGATGATGCTCGGATTGTGCGCCAGGAGGATTTTCGGCGTCTTCGCCGGAATTCCGCCGAACGCGCGCCGCAAATCGGCGCCATAGCCGTGATCGTCAACCCCAGCCAGCGCCAATTCTTCGCCGCGGAAGCAGAGCCGCAAATTCCGGTTTCGCAGGACTTCGATGCCCTGCCGGTCCAGCGCCTTGGTAATCCCCTCCGCGCCGACCCTGAAATCGTGGTTGCCCAGCACCGCCAGCACGCCGTATCGCGCGCGCAGCATCCCCAGAACCTCAGCGACCGGCTCGACGCACGCCCTTGAGTAACTGACGAAATCGCCCGTCAGCGCCACTAGATCGGGATTCAGCGCGTTCGCCAGCGCGACCGCCCGCGTCGCCGCCTCCAATGGATAGTATTTCCCGTGGTGAATGTCGCTCAGTTGGACGATTCGAAGCCCAGAGAAAGTCTCTGGGAGGCCATCCAGCCAAATACGCTGTTCGCTGATCTCGATTCTGGAACCCAGCGTCCAGATGGACCGCTTGGCCCTTGTGGCCCGCAAAGGGTAGTTTTCGATCCCGCCCTGCTGCCAGCGGCTTCGCCAGCGGCTGAACCGCACGCTCAGCCCCGCGTCATCGGGGGTCGGGAATGTCCAAGTGTGGCTCATTCGGCCTCAGGCAATGCAAAGGGCAGGCTAGCACCCACCCCTAGGCCCGTCAATCAAACCATGCCCAACTGTTCCCTATTGATTGCCATTCCCACTTTGGAATGCCGCTGGGGAGGGATACCCGATGCCAGGCTACGGCAGCGGCCGCGGATTCGCGGCATTCGCGTTGGCGACTTCCTGCATCTCCGAGTGAATCAGCTTGTTGGTGGCAAGGATTTCCGGGTCGCCGGGAGCATAAGGTTTGCCCGAGAAGCGCGTCGCCATGCCGCCGGCTTCGCGCACCAGCAAGACTCCCGCCGCCGTGTCCCAGGAACGCAACCCAAACTCCCAGAACGCCTCGAAGCGCCCGCAGGCTACGGCCGCCAGATCGAGCGCCGCTGAACCGTCCCGGCGCACGCCATGCGAACGCAGCGTGAACTCCCAATAGAAGCGGATGTTTCGCTCCTGCGAGCGCTCGCCGGGAGGAAATCCGGTGCACACCAGGCTCGTCCCCAGCTTCTCTATTCTGGAAACGTGAATTCGCTTCTGGTTGAGGTACGCGCCTTCCCCGCGCGCCGCCGTGAACATTTCCTGCGTCACGGGATTGTAAACGACGCCCGCGATCATGTCGTCCGCCTCTTCGAGGCCGATGGAAACGGCAAAGCACGGGTAGCCGTGCGCGAAATTCGTCGTGCCATCGAGCGGGTCCACGAACCAGCGGAAGGGAGAGTCCGTCTCCTGGCCGCCTCCCTCCTCAGCCACGATTGCGTGCTTTGGAAAATGCGTCCGCAGGCGCGAGACAATCGCCTGCTCGGATTTCTGGTCCGCCTGCGTCACAAGATCCACGACGCCCTTGTAGCGGATCTGTCGGGGACGGTCGAACTCGGCCAGCAGGATCGCCCCCGCCTCCTGGGCGGCTTCGACGGCGAGTTCGAGATAGGTGTTCGTGCTCAACTGGGAATCGAGTTCGCGAGTCTTGACGACACCATCATGCCAGAAATCGCACGCGATTTGCTCGGCTTCAGCCCAGGAGAGCTTATTGCGTCAGGCCGCCGGTGTAGTAGAGCTTGCGGGAGTGCACGATGTAGCCATTGGGAACGCGCACCTCGATCGCCCGGTAGGCACCTTGCGGGGGCCGGGGCTGCGGGTAAAAGCCGATCCGGTATTGCGTGCGCAGTTCGCGATTAATGCGGTTGAAGGTGGGAGTCAGCTCGTTGATATTGTCGAGGTAATAGATCGCGCCGCCCGTGGAATCTCCAATTGTTTCCAGGGCGTGCTCCCCGGCGGTGTTGCGTCCGCCTTCGTTTTGGACTGCGCGGATGACAATCGTGTAGAGCAGCGTATCCGCACGGATAGCGGCGCGACGCGCGGTCTCGAAGTCGGCGCGGCTGGTCGTCTCGCCCGCATCGGTGACCAGCACGAGCACCCGCCGCCGCTCCGGCGGGCCGTGGCTGAGCGCCTGCGAACCCAGGTAAACAGCGTCGTACAACGCGGTTCCGGCGCCGGGCTCGAGCCGCTTCAAAGAGGCCTGGAGATCAGCCACATTCGACGAGAAACTCGCCAGTTGCTCGACGTTGTCGGAGAATTGATAAACGCCCAACCGGTCACCGGGACGCACGACTTGCGCGATGAAACCCGCGGCCGCCTGTCGTTCAAACTCGAGTTCCATCGTTTCGCTCATGCTCACATCAATCATGAGTGCGAGGTCGAGCGGCAATTGCGTATCCGGCTCGAAGACTTCGATCTTCTGCTTGACTCCCTCGTCGTAAACCTCGAATTGGTCCTGCGTCAGGTCCGGGGCAGGCCGGTGGTCCTTGTCGAGAACGCTGGCGATCACGGTCACCAGATTCACTTGCACTCGAATCTCGCCGCGCGAGTCGGTGTGAGGCTGAACGGGACGCGTGGGCGGACCCGACTGGCCCTGTAGGGCGGTTGGTGCCGGGGCCGCCGCGAGCGCGAGGCCGCCAGCCAGGATCAGAAAAGCAATTGGAGAGAGCGGCCTCGTAAGGCCGTGTGTGGCGCACAGATGAGGGCTCAAGGGCAAACGGCTCCCACAATCGGTCTAAGGAATAGATTCGCCGGTGCCGGAAAAGGATTGTTCGGGCCGGACACCTTCCGCCCAAACGGCCCCGTCCTGAAAATACTCCTTTTTCCAGATGGGCACGATTCTCTTGAGCGTATCGATGCCGAAGCGGCAGGCGTCCAGGGCGGCGGCGCGATGCGCGGAGCAGACGGCGATGAGCACGCTCGTCTCGCCGATTTCCAGCCGGCCTAGCCGATGCACCAGCGCTACGCGGCGCACCTCAAATCGGCGCAACATTTCCGCGGCGATTTCACGCATTTTGTTGAGGGCCATCGGCTCGTATGCGAAATACTCGAGATACAGCGTGGCCCGTCCGCCGGAATGATTTCGCACGATGCCCTCGAAGAAGGCAGCCGCGCCGTCCTCGGGCGCCTTGAGTTGCGCGACAATCTCCGCCGTGCGGATCGGTGCGCGAACCAGCTCACAATGCGCGGCAGCGCCCCCCGGCGCATCGCCGCCGCTGACCGGGGGCAAAAACGCCACTTCGTCTCCGGCGGAAAGCGGCGTGCCAAATTCCGCGAACTGCTGGTTCACCGCGGCGACGACCGAACTGCGGAAGCCGGCAAACTCAGGATGCCGCCGTCCGTAGCGCAGAAAGAGATCTTCCACGCGCGCGCCTTCGGAAACTTCGGCTGCTTCCTCGGCGCAGCCGACGATCTCTTTCAAACGGCCGAAGAAAAGAACGCGCACTCGCATCCTGCTATATTAGCGGCTGTCCGCCAGCAAAGCCAATACGGTGAGGCCCCCACGCGCTGCAGCGGAGCCATCGCTTGACGGCGGCCTCTAGTGGCGGAAACGCGATGACGCGGAACTTCGCACAGTTCACTTTAGGAGGCCGGAGCTTCGTCTCCGGCGTAAAGCGTAGAAAGCAGGAAACGGGCTTTAGCCCTAGGAGCGGGAACAATTCTGATACTCATTTGCGGCCCGCAACACTAACATGTCGCCAGGGGAAACATCCAATGCGGATTCTGATCTCCGGCTCCAGCGGACTCATCGGCACGGCTATCGCCGCTGCCCTCGCGCCCGATGGCCATACGATCCAAAGACTTGTGCGCCCCGGAACCAAGAGCCAGCCGAGAACTGGCGACGTTCGATGGGACCCTACTTCAGGAGAGCTTGACGCCGGAGCCGCCGAGGGCGCGGACGCCGTGGTCAATCTGGCGGGAGCCTCCATCGGCGAGGGACGCTGGACGGCGGCGCGCAAAGAGTTGCTGCGCGCAAGCCGGATCGATTCGACACGCCAT
>Ga0187769_10000824_pt1 | contig 17169 bp, 21 predicted proteins | sample 0116_SJ02_MP02_1_FD_133140 | JGI IMG/M metagenome (GOLD analysis project Ga0187769, IMG submission 133140) | Tropical peat soil microbial communities from peatlands in Department of Meta, Colombia - 0116_SJ02_MP02_10_MG | ecosystem: Environmental > Terrestrial > Soil > Wetlands > Peat | place... | reverse complement strand
GCTCAGATTATCCAGTTCGCGGTTTCGATCCGCGACCGCGAGCGGCTGCGCGTGTCGGGCGACCCGTGGAACGGCCGCACGCTGGAATGGTCCGTCGCCTCGCCGCCGCCGGCCTGGAACTACGCCGTCCTTCCGCACGTCTCCGAACGCGACGCCTTCTGGGCCATGAAAAGGCTCGGGCCGGCAAGAGAAGATCAGCCGGCGCAACCCCGACATTACGAGCCGATCGAAATGCCGAAGAACAGCGCGACCGGCTTCGTCACCGCATTCTTTGCCGTCGTCACCGGCTTTGCTTTGATCTGGCACATCTGGTGGATGGCCGCGCTCGGCGTATTCGGCGCCTTCGTGACGCTCCTTGCCTTTGCGTTTCGCGACGAGGAGGAATTCAGGATACCGGCCGAGACGATTGCGCGCTTCTACACCGCGCATCCGGCGGAGGCTGCGCTGTGAGCGTCGCAGCTCTCGCCTATGATGTCGATCAGGGGACGCCGGTACCCGCAAGCGAGGCCGGTCCCGCGCCGAAGCGCGTCGTGGTCGCCTACGGCTTCTGGATCTTCCTGCTCAGCGACATTGTCATGTTCTCGGCGTTGTTTGCCGTATTCGCAGTGCTCAGACGCGCCACCGCGGGCGGTCCGACCGGCGCCGAGCTGTTCAACCAGGTCAGCGTCGCGCTCGAGACCGGCTGCCTGCTGCTGTCGAGCTACACCTGCGGGCTGATGTCGCTCGCCGTCAATTCGCGGCGCAGCGGCGGGACTTATTTGGCGGCTCTGGTGACGTTCGCGCTCGGCGCCGCGTTCCTCGGCCTGGAGATCCGCGAGTTCGCCGGCATGGTCGCCCGGGGCGCCACTCCCGAGCGCAGCGCGTTTCTCTCCGCCTTCTTCACGCTGGTCGGCTGCCACGGCCTGCACGTCACGATCGGTCTGCTTTGGCTCGTCGTCATGATGGCGCAGGTGGCGGTGCGGGGCTTTCGCCCCATCGTGCAGCGGCGGCTGCTGTGCTTTTCGCTGTTCTGGCACACGCTCGACATCATCTGGGTCGGGATATTCACGGTCGTCTATCTGATAGGAGTGAGCCCATGACGGATTGGCGATACCATCGCGCACCGGCGGATCCCTCTGCCCGTGTCGAGTCCGAGGCCGACGCCTCGAGCCTCTTCGTCTACACGATCGGACTGTTCCTCGCCGTGATCCTTACGGCGACGTCGTTTTGGGCCGCCAACACCTCCCTGCTGTGGGCACCCGGCATAGGCATCGGCCTGGTCGTGCTCGCCATCGCCCAGATGGGCGTGCACCTGGTGTTCTTCCTGCACATCACGACCGGGCCGGAAAACACCAACAACGTGTTGGCACTGGCGTTCGGCATTCTCATCGTGCTGCTCGTTGTCGGCGGCTCGCTGTGGATCATGACCGATCTGGACGCCAACATGATGCTGTCGCCCGCGCTGATGGACCTGCACATGCAGCGCTGAACGCGGGGACGAGAGTTTGGAACGCCATCGCCGGAACGATTTCAGCCCGGCACGCCGTTCATCCGAAATAGAGGAGATAGACGATCAGAAATGCAACGATGATGCCGGCTATGCCGAAGCCGAGCACGTAGCGGACATTGTGGCCCGTTACCGCCTGCCGCGCGCGTTGGGCGGGCACGATCGCTTGCGAGGTCGAGGCGGCTTCTCGTGCCGTTCGCCGGTCAGCCTCCTTGTACTTCGGTGCCCGCGTATCGCTCATGGGTGGAATCCGTCTTCCGCCGCTTAGGCAACTGGGACCTCCGGCCTCGGGTTCCGTGACACCTCCCGCGTTCTCGCCCAACCCCCGACCCACGATTTCTACAAATATCGCTCCCTGTCGGTTCCAGCCGGCAAGCTCAGCGTGAAATGGACGGGTCGTGAACAGGAACAAATCGCGCAAGCTCGCCGTTGTCTGGCGGGAGACGGGCGGCCCTCCGGTAGGCAAGCGCAAGACGGACGGCTCGGCAGCACCTTGATCGACACCGTGTTCGCCGACGCCAAGGTGGAGCGCGAGTTTCGCCGCGATGGCTTCGTGTGCACGATAGAGTTCGTCCTGCCGGAGGCTACTGATGGACCCGGAGGAGAGTCTTAGACGCGCCGAAGTGTTGCGCGGAGCGCGCGTGCTGGTGGTCGAAGACGACATGCTTCTCCTCATGGAGCTCGAATCCGTGCTGCTCGACGCCGGCGCAGAGATTGCCGGTCTCTGCCGTACTGTCGATGACGCGCTGACCATAACCGACGAGAGCCGCGTCTCCGCCGCCATTCTCGATGTCCGGGTGGGGCAACAGACCATAGCGCCGGTGGCACGGCGGCTTGCCAGCCGCGGCACTCCATTCGTGTTTTACACCGGGCAGATCGAGGGCGATCCCGAATTGAGGGAATGGAAGGGACATAAGGTCCTGTCCAAGCCGGCCCGGCGCAGCGCCATCGTTGCCGCCGTCGCCGACCTGCTGAACGGCTGCTCGAAGCTCGACCGCGCACCTTGAAACGATTGGCCGGGTCCGGCGGCGCCGATGCGAGGCGATGCGTCACAACGCATAATTCGAGTCATTCGCCGCCTGTCGTTTGTGGTCGACTGCGCGTACGGCCATCGCGGCGCGGAACGGTGTTTGGCGTAGCTCATTGGAGCGCGTAGTCTCGGCTATGCGCCGCGAGGCGCATGAGGAGGGACGAATGGGCCATTCCTCAACCTCGACGCTCGACCGCCGCTCGTTCCTCAAGGCCGCCGGTGGTTTCGGCAAGATGGCGGCGGCCGCAAGGCTGGCCTCGCCCGGCCTGCCGATGCTCGGGTCGGCGGTGCGCTCGCAGGCCAAGGCGCCGACGCCCGAGCCGCTCATTCAGCCGCCGGAGTTGCGCAGCGCCAACGGCGTCCTTGACGCGGCGATTAACGCCGCGCCCGGCCCGGTGCGGCTCGGCGATCGCGCGTTGACCGGGCTCCTCTACAATGGCGCCTATATTCCGCCGACGCTGCGCGCGCGCCTCGGCGACACGATGCGCATCACTTTCCGCAACGATCTGACCACCGGGCTCGATCGTCCCGGCTATGTCGGCCCCATTTGCAGCGGCGCGGGCACCCCCTCGAACCTGCACTTTCACGGCATGAGCGTGTCGCCGCAAGGCAACAGCGACAACGTCTTCGTCCACGTTCAACCCAGCGAGACGTTCCAATACGAGGTGCGGATTCCGGCCTCCGGCCGTCAAGGTCCCGGCTTGTTCTGGTATCACCCGCATGCGCACGGCTTCGTCAACGATCAAATCCTTGGCGGCTTGTCGGGCGCGCTGGTCGTCGACGGCATCGAGCGGCTGTTCCCGTTGCTCAAAGGGTTGCCGGAACGCCTCTTTCTCATCAAGCACGTCAAGCTTGAGGACGAGAGCGAAATCGTCTCGATCAACGGTCAGGTCAACCCGGCGGTCGAGATGCGCGCCGGCGAGATGCAGTTCTGGCGCATCGCCCACATCGGAGCTTCCGATTTCTACAAATTCCGCATCGAGGGCATGCCGCTCTACGTCGTGGCAACCGACGGGCATGCGCTGCCACAGCCGCGCCGGACGGATGAATTCTTCATCGGTCCGGGCGAGCGCATCGACGCCATCGCAGTCGGTCCGCCCGCCGGCGAATACAAGATGCAGACGATTTCATTCCAGAACGAAGCCTGGCGGCCGCCGGAACCGGTGCTGCAATTGGCGCTCATCACCTCCAGCGGTTCGGCGCCGGGCGCCGCGCTCGAGGGCGAAATCCTGCGCCAGCGCGTCGCCGGGCCGCAATGGATCGACGAGATTCGCGGGGCGCGGATCGCGCGGCGCCGCACCCTCACCTATTCGCGCACCGCCGACCGCAAGGTGTTCATGATCGACGGCCGCGTCCTCGACGAGGACCGCATCGACCAGACCGTCAAGCTCGGCGAAACCGAAGCGTGGACCGTGATCAATACCGATCAGCAGTATCACAGCTTTCACATCCACCAGACCCCGTTCATGGTGACGGAAGTCGGCGGCGTTGCCTCAAACGATGACAGTCTGCACGACACGTTTTCGGTGCCGCCGGCGACCGAGCAAAGACCGGGCGTGCTCAAGGTCGTCATCCCGTTCACCGATCCGGTGATCGTCGGCCGGTTTGTCTATCATTGCCACGCGGTCGATCACGAAGACAAAGGCATGATGGGCGTAATCGAAGTCGTCGCCTGACCGCCGCGGCGCGCGCCCGCCTGCCGCTTTGCTCCGCGAGCGCCAGCTATGCGACTGTCGGTTATAAGTCCGCCTATCTGACGAAGCTCAGATACGACGCCAGTTCCTCGATCTGGTCCGGCGACAGCTCGGTCGCGATGTGCGGCATCGGGTGCGCCAAGGTGCCGTGATAGCCCTCGGCCCACTGTTCGAGGCGGCGTTTGAGGTAAGTGTAGGCGAGGCCGCCGAGGCGAGGAATGGAACCGACGCCCTCCGCGTTCGGGCCGTGGCAAGCGACGCACGCGGCGATATTCGCCTCCGGCATGCCGCGCTGATAGATGGCCTCGCCCCGCGCCACGAGCTCGCGGTTTCCGTCAGCGGCGGCGCGGGCCGGTAGACCCGAGAAGTAGATCGACAAGGCATGCGCCTCGCGCCCGCCGAGGTGTGCGGCGGCGCCCCACATGTATTGCTTCGAGAACGGAGCATCACGCGTATGGCTGGCGAAACTCGCGAGTTGCTGCTCGATATAGGTCGTTCGCTGTCCCGCCAGACGCGGCGCCGGCGAATAGCCCTGCGCCGATCCGCCGTGGCACCAGGTGCAATTGCGAATCCGGCTGCTTTCCGCGTGGGCTGCCAACGCGCAGACGGCAAGGCACGCCAGCGCCAGTGTCACTACCTTGATGGTTCGGGCGTTCATGGCGTGGATTTCCGTATTTCTTTCCTGCGCTTCAGCATCGTACCAAGGCAAAACCAATCATCTCAGATGACTGAGGTAAGCGGCGACGGCTTCGACTTGCGTTCTGGTCAGACTGTGCGCAACCGGAGACATCACCGCCGAGATGTCCGGCCGGCTTGCGATCTGTCCGCGCTCCTTGCTCCAGTTGATCAATTTGTTGAAGAGGTAGTCCGGCAGTTGCCCCGCCAGGCGAGGAATCTCGCCGCTGCCCTGGGCCTGCGGCCCATGACAGGCGGCACACGCGGCAACGTTGGCTTCGGGAGCACCGTTCTGAAATATTTTCTCGCCGCTCGACGCCACCGGCCTTGCGCCGCCGCCGAGCGGCGGCGGATTGAGCGCGCGAAAATCGGCTGCAAGCGCCGAGATCATCGCCGGGCTCAAAGAGTGCGCCACGTTGAACATGATGTTGTTGGTTCGCCGATGCTCGACAAAGGCTTCGAGCTGATTTTTCAGATACTCGGTCTGTTGGCCGGCGAGGCGCGGGATCGGAAAATATCCGTGAAAACCCTGGCCCGAGGGCCCATGGCAGTCCTCGCAATAGGCGAGCTTGGCCTCGACGTCGCCCCGGCCTCTTGCAGATCTTTCGCCGCCGCGCGCGTCGGGCGCCGCCAGCACGAAAGCGAGCAGCGCCAGCGGCACGCCGGCCGCGCCGATGAGGCGAAGTGGATACGATCTAAGAAATTTCATGTCGAGGACGCACGAGTTTTGCCTTGAGTGATTGCATGAACTTTCACTGGAGCTGGTTGAGGTAGGCCGCGACGGCCTTGATTTGCTGTCCATTCAAGCTGTGCGCGATCGGCTGCATGATGGCGGACGCGTCCGGCTTGTCCGGATTCTGCCCGCGCTCCTTCGTCCAATTGGTCAGTTTGGCGACGACGTAGTCGCTCAGTTGTCCCGCCAGACGGGGAAATTGACCCTCGCCCTTGGCCTGCGGTCCGTGACATCCGGCGCATGGCGGGACGTCCGATTTTGCCAGCCCCTCGTCGTAGATTTTCTTGCCGGCTGCGATCAGGTCTTCCGGAGCCGGCGTCGCGAGCGGCTTCGGGTCAAGCTGATGAAAGCTTTCGGTCAAAGCGTCGACCATCGCCGGGCTGAGCACATGCGAAACATTGAACATGATGTTGTTGGTTCGCCGGTGCTCGACGAAGGCCTCCAATTGGTTCTTGATGTAATCGGGCTGCTGTCCGGCGAGCCGCGGGATCGGATAGTAGCCGTGGAAGCCTTGTGCCGACACGCCGTGGCAGTTCTCGCAATAAGCGATCTTGGCCTGTAATTCGCCCTTCGGCACGGTGCCCTTGGCGGGCGTTTCCGCGTGCGCGCCGGCGGTAAGCGCCGCGACGATCGCGAGCTGCAGCACGGCCCGCAGGCCGACGCGCTTGTCGGGACAGTACCGGTGGCCTCCGCGGCGCTTCATCTCGTCACCACCCCAGCGGGCCGCCAGTCGCGTAAACGTGGAAGTTCAGGCCGACCTTGACCACCTGAATGTTCTGCTTGATGTCGAGCGGACCGACAGTGCCGCTGACATTGTCGATGAAGGACACGCTGTGCGTGCCGAAGCCGTAATAGTCGTATTCCAGCTTCAGGGACCAATCGCTGCAAAACGCCCATTCGATGCCGGCGCCCGCGGTCCAGCCAAACCTGGTCTCCAATCCTTCGAAATCATAGGTGGCGAGCACGTCGAACGCGCTGTAGCGGTCGCCTGCCCAGGCGGCGCCGCCCTTGGCGTAGACCATCCAGCGGTCCCAGGCGTAGCCGAGGCGCCCGGTGACGCTGGTCAGCAAATCCGTCCTTGCCTTGAAGGTGGCGCTGTCGCCGGCGATGTCGGGCGTTGCGACGCTGGTGCTGCTGACGATATTGCCTCCGGCCGCGGCGCCTTCGATGCCGACCACCCAACTGGACGCGAACTGGTAATCGCAGCCGATTTGGCCGCCGAGCACGTAGCCGCTGATGCTCAGCTTGGCCGAACTAAAGTCGGTTCCGGTTCCCGAGTACGTCGTTCCGGTCAACCCCGAAACGATCCCGACGGTATCATTGAGATCCTTTTGTCCCCAGCCGCCGCCGGCTTGCCCGCCGCCATAGCATCCGGTCCAGGTGAAAGGCGGCGGCAGCGGCGGCGCCTTGAGCGGCGGCATTTCCACGTCCGCGGCAAAGGCGGAAACCGTCAACAGCGAGAGTGCGACGCTTGTGAGCAGTGTTGCTTTCATGGCGGACCTCAGGATGCCTGCTACATCGCGAACCACGCATAGAGGAAGAGAGTGTTGTTGGCGCTGGCGCCGACGCTGGTGCCGTTGAATTCGTTGTACCAGACGTATTGCAGCCCCAGGCGCATGTTGAACCACGGCCATCCCGGCGCTTGGCTGCTGATGAACGGAATGTAGGCGATCTCCGCGATCCAGCCGTTGGTGTTGCCGGAGAAGAACAAAGCGTCGGGCGTCCCCCAGCCATTGAAGTATTGGCCGGTGAGCACGATCCGGTTGTTGTTGCCATAGGCAAGCGAGGCATAGCCGCGCGCCTCGTTGAGTATGTTGTTCGGGTTGGCGGCAAAACCGTTGGCAAAGCTTGCATTCAGATTCTGGAATTCGCGTATGTACGAGCCGCGCAGCGTCAGCCAGAAATTGTCGCCCTGATACTGATATTGCGAATCGAAGCCGACGTCGGTGTAGTTGTCGGTCTGCGGGAAGGTCGCCGTCGATGTCGTTCCCGCCGCAGCCCAGGGATGAACGTTCGCCGCCATCCCGAACGTGCCGATCTCGAGCCAGTTGTTGCCGAAGTGCGGCTCAAAGGCAACGCGCCAATACGGCGCCACGTCGAACAATCCGGGCGAGGCGAACGGGTCGGTGCCCAGCGTGTTTTGAGTACTTGGATTGAGCGTCGTATAGGCCGTTGCTTCAAGGTAGAGCGTGTCGTTGATAAACGCATAGGCTCCGGCACTTGCAACATGCGCCGCGAAGGCGCCGTCGATGATCGTGGTCGGCCCGAAGCCGTTGCCCAACGTCGACGCTGCGTAGGGGAAGGCCCAGGCCGGGGTCGTATTCCAGGGGTCCTGGACGGTCGGGCTGTTGTTGGCGGTGATGCCGTAGATGACGTTGAAATAGCCGAACCTCGCCGTGTCGGCGTAACGGATGTCGGTATTGTCCCAGGTCCAGGTATGCGCGGCGAACGGATCGGTGCCGAACCCGCCGGGCGGCGGCGCGTTATAGGTCACCTGCTGGAACGCGCCGATATGATCGGTGATGGCGCCGCCATAGAAGAAGCTGATCGGCGATACCACGACGTTGTCGTTGGCGTTGTACGGCGCCGATGGCGGCGGCAGCGGCGCTTGCGTATGGGTAAACCCGACGATCGCCATCATCGAGACCGGCGGCACCCAGCCCTTCTGATCGCTCTGGTCGCTGCTGGGGGGAGAGCTCGCGAGCGCCTTGGCCAGGAGCGGCGGCACGTAGCTGTTTCTGGGCGGCTCGTCGGAGCCGGGAAACAGCGTCGTGCGATAGGGGCCGCCGCCCGCGGTGTAGCCGCCGATCTTGAACAGGCGGCCATAGGGGGTCAGTCCGGCAAAATCGGTGTGACAGGTGCCGCAGGGCTGGCCGGTCTGCCGCGCGTAGCTCGGCAGCGCGCGTGCCGGCGAAGCCAATGCAAGCAGCAAAAAGCCTGCAAGGCTAAACACGGCCGCGGCTGCGGCGGCGCGCCCAAGGCACCAAGACTCAAGGCGCCAGGATGCGTGATCAGAGCGCTGGCCGCTCATTTTCGCGCACCCTCCATTCGCGCGCACCCATCGTGCCCGCGCGAACGCGCGCCAGGCACGTGGCTCTCGCCACAAAGCCAAGACTCACCGGGGGTATTGCTACGCTAGGAAATAAACTTCGCCGCGGCTACCGTATTAGCCGTGCACCCGAGAAATTCCCTTCCAATGATGTTTTTCGGCAACAGGCGGAGAACCGGCTCTGGAGTGCGGATATTGATCTTCGTCAATGCGGGACCGGGCCAAAGGACCATGTTTTTGCCGCTTGTAGTGATAGCGACTCAAAGTGCACTGCGGGCGGGCGGCGCGGTTACCACGGGGGTACCGCGCCGCCTTTTGTCAGCTATGGAGACCGCCATGCCGATGACGAGAACCACCCGCGCACCCGATCGCCGGATCGTGCGGAGCATTTGGCTCGCCGGCGCCCTCCTCGCCTTCGCCGCGGGCGTCGCGGCCGCCCAGGACGCGCAGGATAATTTGATCGTCGACAATTGGGACGATGCCGCCAGGCATCTCAGATGCGAGGCCGTGATCAAGAACAGCGACGGTTCGTGGACGGTGCGAGGGGCGCTGGTGGTCAATGGCGAAAAAATCTCCCGGATCACCGGCGAGCACGCGGCGGACCTTGCCAAACGCTGTCCATCACCCTGCCCGAAGACCTTGGAAGCGACGGGGTCCGGCTGTTAGCAAAAGCCGTCTCCGGCTTCGGGGCGATCAGCGGCCAGCGCGCGTGGTTCAGCCTGCCGCGCAGGCTTCCCGGATCCGTTCGAGGAGCGCATTGCCGAAGAGCGGCTTTTCAACGATCGGAACGCCGGCGATCGCCGCGCGTGCGCTCAAGGCCGGATTGGGATGGCTCACGACCAGGACGGCCGGCGTCCCCACCCGCTCCGCGCGCAAAGTCGCAATCAGCTCCATTCCGCTCATCGCCGGCATCCTCTGGTCGACGACCAGACAATTGAATGCGCCGAGGTCGCGCGCGGCCAGAAACTCGGCGCCGCTCGCATAAGTGCGCACCGCAAAGCCCTCGAGCTCGAGCGAGAACTTCAGCGAACTGCACACCGCCGCATCATCGTCAACGACCGCGACGACAAAAGGCCGCATCGCCATCTCGGACTTGGATGCCATCGTCTCTGCCAGCATTTCTCTGGTTTCGCAGACCTGATCTCGTTTTAAGGAAACAAATGCGGGCAACCGGCCCCTGCCGCATTGATCTTGCTCAAGTGCAGGCAGGCGGGCGATGGCCCACTCCGCCTGTCCTGGCGGGCCGATGCCCGATCTCGCGGCGATCGGATCGAACTCTTTGATCCCCATCAATACTGGGATACCGTGGGTCCGCCATCGTCAACGGCAAACGCGGACGCCAAGATGGGTCAGCTGATATTCAGGTGCCCGAACAGAGGCAAGGAATTTGCCACCGGATTCGAGGCAAGTTCTGCCGACGTGATGAGGTTCCCGCCGAGCGCGACGATCCGTCTGCGCTGCCAGATCTGCGCGGAAACGCACGAGTTTAAATTCGCGGACGCCCGCGTCGACGAAAACGTCAACCAGGACCAAGTATCCCGACCATGAGGGCCATGCGCACCAATTCCGACAGGCTTCCCGCCTGCATCTTGTTCATCAGGTTGGCGCGGTAAATCTCGACGGTACGCGGGCTGATGCCGAGATCGAAGGCGATCTGCTTGTTGGCGCGGCCGGCGACCAGGCCGTTCAAGACGTCGCGCTCGCGGTTGGAGAGCGCCGCGACCCGCGCTTCCACCGCGGCGCGCGCGCTGCGCCGCTCGGTCTCGGCGCTCTGCTCGCGCAGCGCCGAACGCACGCTCGCCAGCAGCACCTCGTCGTCAAACGGCTTTTCCAGGAAATCGACGGCGCCGATCCGCATCGCCTCGACCGCGAGCGGCACGTCGCCATGGCCAGTGACGACGATGACCGGCACGCCGATGGCGAGGTCCTGCAGGCGGCGCAGCAGCTCGATGCCGCTCATGCCCGGCATGCGCACGTCGGTGACGATGCAGCCCGATCCGACATCGGGCAGCGCCTCGAGAAACGCCGTGGCGGTGGGATAGGTCTTTACCGCGATCCGCGCCGTTTGCAGCAGGAATTCGAGCGATTGGCGGATCGCCTCGTCGTCGTCGATCACGTGCACGACCGCATTCTCAGACGGCATCGCCGACCTCCTCCCTGCTCACCGACGGGAGCGTGAACGCGAACACCGTGCCGCCTCCCGGATTGGGCAGCGCGGTGATCGTGCCGCCATGGGCCTCGATGATGGTGCGCGAAATCGAGAGGCCGACGCCCATGCCGTGGCGCTTGGTGGTGATGAACGGCTGGAACAATTGCGCGCTTATTTCCGGAGCTATGCCCGACCCGGTATCGGCGACGCGGATGGTGACCAGATTGTCCTTCGCTGCGGCCGTGGAAACCACGAGCTCGCGCCGCGCCCCCTCCTCCATCGCCTCGATGGCGTTGCGCATCAGGTTGAGCAAGACCTGCTGCACCTGCACTTTGTCGGCGAGAACAAAATCGATCTTCGGATCGAACTCGAAGCGCACGCGCACGCCGCGGTCCTTGGCGCCGACCAAGGCGAGCGCGCTCGCCTCCTCAACGAGCTTCTTTACATCCTCCACCCGGCGCTCGCTTTCGCCGCGGGCGACGAAATCGCGCAGGCGGCGGATGATCTCGCCGGCGCGCAGCGCCTGCTCGGCCGCCTTGTCCATGGCGTCGGCGAGAATTTTGCCGCGCTCGCCGGATTCGTCCTTGAGCAGCCGGCGCGAGCCTTTCATGTAGTTGGCGATCGCCGACAGCGGCTGATTGAGCTCATGGGCAAGGGCTGAGGCCATCTCGCCCATGGCGGTCAGCCGCGACATGTGGACGAGCTCGGCTTGGAGCTCCTGCAATCTCGCTTCGGTCTTCTGTCGTTCGGTCAAATCGCGGATGAACCCGGTGAAGAAACGTTGATCGCCGACACGCATCTCGCCGACGGCGAGCTCCATCGGGAACGTCGAGCCGTCCTTGCGTTCGCCGACCACAACCCGGCCGATGCCGATGATCCGCCGTTCGCCGGTCGTCAGATAGCGGCTGAGATAGCCGTCGTGATTGTCGCGGTAAGGCACCGGCATCAGCAACTTGACGTTCTGCCCCAGCACATCCGCGGCGGCATAGCCGAACAGCCGTTCGGCCGCGGAACTGAAGGACTGCATCACGCCGCGCTCGTCAATGACGACCATGGCATCCGGAACGCTGTCGAGAATGGATTTGACGTGCGCCTCGCGCGCCGATGCCGCCTCGGCGCTCGCCGCGGCCGCGAGCCGCGAGCGGCGCAGCAATTCGCCGCGCCATGACGCCCCGACCCCGACCAGGGCGAACACCGCGGCATTGACGATGTCCGCGCTCGACAGATTGCGAAAATCGGCCACCAGGAACAGGCCGAGCAGCAGGCCGATGATGGTGGCGAAAGCGCCGGGTCCCCAGCCGCCGAACGCCGATCCGATCAGCACCGCCGGCAGGAAGAACAGGTAGGAGGCCTCGCCGTTGAGCACCGGAGCGAGCACGACGCGAACGAGGAACGCAACCGCGATGGCGACAAGCGCGATGCTGTATTGCTCAAGCGTTTGACGCGGAGACGACAGCTTCAGCGCGGCCTCGGCCGCCGAAAACTTTGGCTGCGACATGGCTTCCATCATCGCGGGACCGGATGGTCACTGATTGCCGTCGCCCCGCGGCGAATCAGACGATCCGACTGCCTCCGGCCCCACGCTGCGATGATCCCTCCGCAAAAACCCTTAGGGGCGTTACCTGAATTTCCGTCTATCGCCCGATAGTTACTAATACCTCCCGACATTTCCGGAGGTAAAGAGCCATGCTCCCGCAGACCGCCATCCGTACCGCTCAGCCCCGTCATTTTGTCCCCCCGATGCGCAACCCGCGGCCTGTGGTGGCCAAGGCCTTCGCGACCGGCAATGGCGCCGAGTCGCTGCAGGAATCGCTGCCGCTCATGGGCGCCACCATGTCCTATCCGCGCAACACCGAGATCTTCGGCGAGGACGAACCCAGCGACTACCTCTACAAGGTCGTCAGCGGCAGCGTCCGGACCTACAAGATCCTCAGCGACGGCCGCCGCCAGATCGGCGGATTCTACCTGCCCGGCGACGTCTTCGGGCTCGAATCGGCCGACGAACACACCTTCTCGGCCGAAGCCATCACCGACACCAAGCTGCTGGTGGTCAAGCGCAGCGCCGTTGCCGCGCTCGCCAGTCGCGACGCCGGGATTGCGCGCGAGCTCTTCGACCTGACCGGCCGCGAATTGCGGCGCATGCAGGAGCGCGTGCTGTTGCTGGTCAAGAGCGCGCAGGAGCGCGTCGCCAGTTTTCTCCTGGAAATGGCGGAGCGTGCGTCCGCCGGCAACATCGTCGAGCTGCCGATGTCGCGGCAGGACATCGCCGATTACCTGGGTCTCACCATCGAGACGGTGTCGCGGACGCTCAGCGGCCTCGAAAGCGCCGCCGCGATCGAGGTGCCGACCTCGCGGCGCATCGTGTTGCGCAACCGCCCCGCATTGAACCGGCTCAACGGCTGAACGCGGCGATGGAATCGCCGAGCTGGCAGCACGCCGCAATTTCCGAGGGAGGATCGACGATGCAAGTTCGCGACGTGATGACGCGACGGGTGATCGCGGTGGCGGCCGACGATACGATCCTCAACGCCGCGCAAATGATGCTGCAGAACGCCATCAGCGGCCTGCCGGTTACCGACACCGCGGGCAATCTGGTCGGCGTCGTCACCGAAGGCGATTTCCTGCGCCGCGCCGAGCTGGGCACGCAGCGGCGGCGGCCGCGATGGCTCGAATTCCTGATCGGACCGGGACGGCTGGCCGACGAATATGTGCGCGCCTCCGGCAGGAAAGTGCAGGAGGTGATGACGGAGGATCCCTGCACCATCGCCGAGGACGATTCGCTCGAAGATGCGGTCGACCTGATGGAGCGCCGCCGCATCAAGCGGCTTCCCGTCCTGCGCGATGGCAAAATGGTCGGCATCATCAGCCGAAGCAATCTCATGCGCGCGCTGGTGAGTCTGGCTCGCGACGCGAAGGCGCCGGCCGGCGACGACAGTGCGATCCGCGACGCCATTCTTGCGGCGCTTGGGCAGAAAGGCTGGGCGCTGGGTATCGAGGCCGTCGTCAAGGGCGGCGTGGTCGAGCTCTGGGGCACAATCATGGATGATCGCGAGCGGCGCGCCTGCGTCGTCGCCTGCGAGAACGTCGCCGGAGTGCGGCAAGTGCACGACCATCTGGTCTGGGTCGAGCCGATGTCGGGAATGGCGTTTGCCTCGGCCGAGGATGAAGCGAAGGGGCCGGCGCAAGCATCAGTACCGGCCGCAGTCTAGTTGCCGCAATTCCACCCCGCCTGTAATCAGGCATGCCGCCGAAGATGATTCGTGCGCGAATTTTTCCGCCAAAAAAGGGTGCAGCATGTTTCCTGATCGAACCAAGCGAAATCTCCGACCGATGATGATGCTGGCCGTCGCCGCGGCGCTGTGGTCGTGGCCAGCGACAAGCGAGGAGGCTTTGTCGCCGGCGGCACAACGCGGGCTCGTGTTCGTGCGCACGCATTGCTCGCACTGCCACTCGGTCGATCGGATCAGCAAAAGTCCGCTCTCGATAGCGCCGCCGTTCCGCACGCTTCATGAGCGCTACCCGGTCGAGAGCCTCCAGGAATCGCTCGCCGAGGGCATCATCACCGGCCATCCGTCGATGCCGGAATTCCGGCTCGATCCCGGTCAAGTCGCCGACGTGATCGCGTATCTCAAATCGCTGGAACGCTGATCGTCGGCGGTTGATTTACGTCAACTCCGGTCCGCGCCGCTCGTGTTTTGCTGTTCTTGGCTGTCGTCGCTCCGCGGGGAAAATCATGGCACAGGCGCAAGCGCAACCCAAATACATGACTTTCGGCGAAGGCGGCATGACCGCCGCATTCGTCGTCCTCGCGTTTGTCTCGATCATCATCGCGGCCAAGGCCTACACGCCTGAATACGCCTTCCATGCCTATCTGTTCGCTGCAGGAAGCGCGGCGGCGGCATTTGCGATCGTCAATCGCTACTTCGAACGCGGCGATGCGGCGATCCCGCTGATGATCGAGGGCAAGCCGAATTACAATATGGGGCCGGTCAAGTTCGCCACCCTCGCCGCCGTGGTCTGGGGCATTGCCGGATTTGCGGTCGGACTGTGGATCGCGCTCGAACTCGCCTTCCCTGCGTTTAATCTCGACCTCTCCTTTATCTCGTTCGGCCGACTGCGGCCGCTGCACACCTCCGCCGTCATCTTCGCCTTCGGCGGCAACGTGCTCATCGCCACGTCGTTCTATGTCGTACAGCGCACCTGCCGCGCCCGGCTCGCCGGCGAGCTGGCGCCGTGGTTCGTGGTGCTCGGCTACAACTTCTTCATCGTCATCGCCGGCACCGGTTATCTGCTCGGCATCACCCAGTCCAAGGAGTATGCCGAGCCGGAATGGTATGCCGACCTCTGGCTGACCATCGTCTGGGTCGTCTATCTGCTGGTCTATCTCGGCACCATCATGCGGCGCACCGAGCCGCACATCTACGTCGCCAACTGGTTCTATCTCGCCTTCATCCTGACCATCGCCGTTCTTCATCTCGGCAACAACGCCGCCGTCCCGGTATCGGTGTTCTCGCCGAAATCATACGTCGTCTGGTCCGGCGTGCAGGACGCGATGGTGCAGTGGTGGTACGGCCACAACGCCGTCGGCTTCTTCCTCACCGCCGGCTTCCTCGGCATCATGTACTACTTCATCCCGAAGCGCGCCGAGCGGCCGATCTACAGCTACCGGCTCTCGATCATTCATTTCTGGGCGCTGATCTTTCTCTATATCTGGGCCGGCCCGCATCATCTGCATTACACCGCGCTGCCGGACTGGACGCAGACGCTCGGCATGACGTTTTCGGTGATGCTGTGGATGCCGTCCTGGGGCGGCATGATCAACGGGCTGATGACGCTCTCCGGCGCCTGGGACAAGCTGCGCACCGACCCGGTGCTGCGGATGATGGTGCTCTCGGTCGCCTTCTACGGCATGTCGACCTTCGAAGGGCCGGTGATGTCGATCAAGGCGGTCAACTCGCTGTCGCACTACACTGATTGGACCATCGGCCACGTGCATTCCGGCGCGCTCGGCTGGGTCGGCTTCGTGTCCTTCGGCGCGATCTATTGCCTGGTGCCGTGGCTGTGGAACCGGCCGCTCTACTCGCTGCGGCTGGTGAGCTGGCACTTCTGGATCGCGACCATCGGCATCGTCGTCTACATCACCTCGATGTGGGTCGCCGGCATCCTCCAGGGGCTGATGTGGCGCGCCTACACCAGTCTCGGCTTCCTTGAATATTCCTTCATCGAGACGGTCGAGGCGATGCATCCGTTCTACGTGATCCGCGCGATCGGCGGCGCGCTGTTCCTGATCGGCGCGCTGATCATGGCGTTCAACGTCTGGCGGACGATCTATCCAAGTCCGGCGCTCGCTGCGGCCGTCCCGGCGGCGCGCGTGGCCCCGGCCGAATAAGGAGGACCGCCGATGACCAGCTACACCTCTCTGTGGCAGCGGCACTGGATCCTGGAGCGCAACTCGATCCTGTTGTTGCTGGCGATCCTCATCGTCATCGCCATCGGCGGCCTGGTCGAGGTCGTGCCGCTGTTCTACCTGCGCGGCACGATCGAGACGGCGCCGGGCGTGCGGGTTTACACGCCGCTCGAGCTCGCCGGCCGCAACATCTACGTGCGCGAGGGCTGCTATCTGTGCCACTCGCAGATGATCCGCGCGCTGCGCGACGAGGTCGAGCGCTACGGCCACTACTCGCTCGCCGCCGAAAGCATGTACGACCATCCGTTCCAGTGGGGCTCGAAGCGCAACGGTCCGGACCTCGCCCGCGTCGGCGGCAAATACTCCGACGACTGGCACCGCGACCATCTGCTGGAGCCGCGCTCGGTGGTGTCCGGCTCGATCATGCCGGCCTATCCGTGGCTGTTTTCGACCGACCTCGACTACGCGCATATCGCCGAGGACATGAAGGCGCAGGCGCTCGTCGGCGTGCCGTATAGCGACGACATGATCGCCAACGCGGCTGCCGATTTGCGCACGCAGGCGACGACCGACGCACCTGACGCCGCCGCGCTGGCCAAGCGCTATCCCAAGGCGCAGGTGCGCAACTTCGCCGGCTTTCCCGGCCGCGTCACCGAAGCCGACGCGCTGATCGCGTATTTGCAGATGCTGGGCACGCTGGTCGACTTCAAGCTCTACGACGACAAAGCCAACATCCGCTGAGGAGAGAACCGGTGTCGCAGACCTATGAGTTCTTCGCAAAGCTGGCGCAGATGGGCGGGCTTTTCTACTTCCTCGCGCTGTTCATCGTGGTGCTCGTCTACGCGCTGTGGCCGTCGCGCCAGAAGCAATTCGACGAATCGGCGCGCGTGCCGCTGCGGGAGGATTGAGCATGCTGCAGACGAACAAGCCGGACCCGAAGACGGCG
>Ga0187769_10000823_pt1 | contig 17170 bp, 9 predicted proteins | sample 0116_SJ02_MP02_1_FD_133140 | JGI IMG/M metagenome (GOLD analysis project Ga0187769, IMG submission 133140) | Tropical peat soil microbial communities from peatlands in Department of Meta, Colombia - 0116_SJ02_MP02_10_MG | ecosystem: Environmental > Terrestrial > Soil > Wetlands > Peat | place... | reverse complement strand
GCCTGCAAGCGTCGGAGCAACGTAGATGTCGACGTAGGTGGTGACCGACTTGTTTGGCCCGATGAGGGAGATCTCGGGAGACGTGTTGAGAACACTGATTACCGCCGATGACTGAAGCATGATATCAACGCTGGTCGCGTTGCCCGTTCCGGAGTTCGTCACCATGACCGACAGGTGGTTCACGGCCCCAGGAGAGAGCGCGGCCTGACCCGCACTGAACTGGAGCAGGACTTTCCCCTTCAACTGCACGGTGGCTTGGGTATCCTGCGACTCAGAAACCGACTGCACGGGGTTGAACTGGGTTATCGCCCCCCAGGATATGCTCATCGGGAACGTGTAGCTCCCGACGGGCTGGCCCGAGGCGATGTTCAAGTTGAAGGTGATCGGCACGACAGCGCCTGACGGCACCTGGTTCGCCACATAGGCGGTGGTAACCGAGTTCCCGTTGGTGTCGGTAAAGCCCGGCGGGAGCGACAGCGTTACGCTGATCCCTTCAGCCGTGTTGTAGTAGTAGTACTGCAGCGTGATGGTTAGCGGGACGTTCTGGGTCCCCGGCCCCGCTTCCACGGGCAAGGTCGGAGTCCCCCAAACGGCAGACACGACGGTGAAGCCTGATGCTGTGGCGGCCCCGGCCGGAGGCAGAGAGACGAGAAGAGGCAGCCCTATCAGGGTAGCAAGGAGCACTGCCATTAGCTTGGACGGCCCCGCAGACTTCAAAGTAGACGTAGAGCGCCCTTTTGCGGTCGGATATATATTTTACGACTGATTATGCGACATGTCGTAAGCGACACTTATAAGGGGGCCACTTCCACGCGCGGCATTCCATTGACTTCAGCGCCTTTCAGAACGGGGGCTAGCGGCGTCTGAGCCAGCCGCTCAAGCGGATCAGCCAGCCCAGGGGCCTGCTCCGGCTGTACATTCTCTACCGACTGTCCAAGAAGCCTATGTCCGGCTACGACCTGATGTCGGACCTCGACGAACTCACGGGCGGGGCGTGGCATCCCGGGTCCGGCTCCGTCTACCCCACCCTCGAGGACCTGAGAAGGCGCGGCCTGGTCGAAGGATCATCCAAGGGGCGGCGGTCAAAGCAGGTCTATACCATCACGAGCAAGGGACTCGAAGCCCTAAAGGAACACATGAAAATGGTGAACCAGTTCGCCCGCAAGTGGAACAACGTCAGGATAGCCCTGACGGAGCTAATCAGCGCCGAGAATCTCAGCTCAATCCTGCTGGAGGCGACGAAATTCAACAGGGCCGCCTGGGACCGGATCCTCGACTCAGGCGAGCTCAGCAATGCTCAGGTCGTCCTTACCCTTAAGGAGTACAGGCTGCTTCTCCAGGGCGAGCTTCACTGGGCCGAGGCCAAACTCGAGTCGCTGGAGTGATACTCCGTCTCAGTGCGTTGACCAGTGCGGCGCCGGGCAGCGAAAACCAGGAACTCCGTTCCCTGGTGCGGAGTAAGCAGTGGTTCTCGAAAGAAAAACAGAGGAGGGAAGACTGCCTGTTTAGGACAGTCTTCTGACTAATACTGCTAGAACTAAGACTAGGGTGATTGCCGTAAGTACGGCTACGACCAGCACGTACGTCTGAGTCTGGCCTGCGTTTTGCAGCGCAGGAGTCAGGCTCTGGAGAGTAGTCTGGACGCTGCCAACGTTTGTGTTGATGGTGGTTATGGTGCCGGACATGCCGGAGAGCGAAGTCTGCATTGCTGCTACTGTTCCCGATAGGGAAGTCAGCGTGCTGGAAATGCTGGAAATCTGTGCGCCCTGGGAAGTCTGACCGCTCTGAAGCGACGTCACTGCACTAGACAGCGACGTAACTTGGCTGGAGATACTTGCCAGGGTCGAGTTGATGTAGTTGATCTCGGCCTGCGACAGGCCTCCGCCTGAAACCGACTGGGTCGTGTAGGCAAAGGTGGTCGTTGCAGACCCGGAGACCGTCCCGTACGAGTAGGTAGCGTTCACCGTGTAGGTACCCATGATCCAGTTAGGACCACCGGTAACGAAAGTGTCGGTGAAACTGCCGCTCGTACTGACCGTCGTCTCCGTGTAGATCACGGTCGCACCTGCAGGGGTGAGGACCTTGATGACTATCTCTGTGCCGCTCGTTGTCGGTGAGGGGGAGACCGTCCCGAACACCGTGAACGACGTTACGCCTGAGTAGCTGGCCTGGTCGGTCTTCACTGACACCGTCGCGCCCGCGGCGGATGCCGCGAATGGCGACAGCAAAAGGAAGGCCGTCAGTGCGACTACTGAGATGATTGGTAGGACCTTCAATTGGCTCACCGGTTTAGACGTGGATTGGAACGCCTGAGGTGAGGGTCGAGATGGAGCCGCCGGCAAGCGTGACAACGAAGACGTTCGCTGTGTACGCGCCGGAAGGCAGCAGGCTCAGGTCAGCAAGACCCGTTATCGACTGACCAGCGCCTGGCGAGATTGTGGCCGTTGTGATGTAGACTGTCTGCCCCAGTGCGTTCTGCACCGAGACTATGATGACACCTGTGACTTGCGAGGTTCCTGGGTTGGTGTAAGTCACCGACAAGTAGCCGTTAGACTCGGTCGGTGTGCCGCTGATACTGAACTGGCAGGTCGTCAGGGTACACGCGCCGACGCCGACGGTGAACGTCGGAATCACGTTGAGCGCGCTTCCGAAGGCGTTGACCATGCACGAGCCCGGACATATGGCCACATTGTCCGTGGAAACCAGACCTATTTGGTAGGTGCCGGATGCCGCGGTCTGTGGGATGGTAATCTGGGCTGTCCCTTGGCCAAGGTTGTTGGCCAGGATGACTCCGATGATTTGGCCTGTGTAGTCGAATGGGTTGGTTGATACCGGGGCGTAGTTGAAGACTATGTCGTAGAGGCCGCCGTCCACAAGCCCGTTAGCTGATGCCGTCAGGGTTGTGCCCTGTGGCCCTACTGTTGAGCTGAGAGTCATTGATGCCTGGTACGCGAACTTCGCGATACCCTTGAAGCCGTCAGCAGTGCACCCGTGGTTGTCGGTGATGCTCCACTGGACCAACGACCCTATTTCAGGGCCTGGGTTGGCCATTTGCGGGAGCGTGAAGGTCACGTTCGCCGGGACGGCGCCCGTTGAAGTGCTTGTGAATTGCGCGAAGCTGACGCCCGAGGGACCAACGTCATCGTACGGTGGGTTCCCGCAGACGGTCAGATAGAGGAGCGTGTTCGCCGGCAGACCATTGCCCGAAAGGGTCATGGTAGTGCCGCCGCTGCCGATTGATGGCGTCACGATAAGTGACGTGGTAAGGGTGAATTCGAGGTTGGCGAACTGGTCGTCCACGTGGTCTTGTACCTGGCCCCATATCGCGGATACCCCGCTCATCGTCTGGATGTCCACTACGTGGATACCCGACGTGCCGGCGGGAACCGTGAACTGAGTGCCCACAGGTACTTCACCGTTTGACGTGGATGTGAATGTCCCGAGCTGTGTGTTGGTGTCCCACATGATCTTGTACTGGGTGTTGGCTGCGAGGCCGTGAATTCCTGGATTGCCGCCGATGAGGCCGATCTGTCCTGAAACGAGCGCGACAGTAGTGCCTGCCGAGCCCTCGTCAATGCTGAGCGCTCCGCCGAGCGCCACTGGGTCGATGGTCAGCTGGGTGTATTTGCCAGCTGCGTTGTCGTATTCGTAGACAGGGTTGGCGTCTACAACACTGTTCTTGTAATCGACGAAAGTCCAGTCGCCCTTGTAGGAGCCCGTTATGTTCACGTTGTAGCTGCCCTGCGGAAGGTCGGTCGCGGTTACCCCTTGGCCGCCAAGCTGGTGCAGTTGGACGTTCTCAGACAGGTACCCGGAAGGCGCCGCATAGCCAGCGGAGTTCTCGATGTTCCCGTTGCAGAGACCTTCGTTGCCTTGGGAACATGCGTCCCATAGGTCTCCGTTGACGTAGATCGTCAGGTCACCCGACGGAGGAGTGGCGACATTGTAGTGCGTCAGGCCTCCTGTCGAGTCTAGGCCGCCGTAAGCTGTGGCTCCGCCAGCCAACCAGATGTAGTCGCCGGCGCTGGCCACGTTGCTGTCAAGGAACCGGATGTCTGGTGTGATCGTGTAGGTGGAGTCTGGAGACGGGTTCACCGCGGTCTCGTCGTGGAGGATGAACTTGAACTGCTCGAGGGTCGGGGTGGTGTACCAGTACACGAAGGCGCCGTTGGCGTCTGTGCCAGCGTTGTCCTGTGCACTGCCTCCGTTCGCTGCGAGTGGGGTGAGGAATGGATAGAAGTTGCCGGCACCGTCCTTAAGCTCGAACGGTCCGGTGTTTGCGTAGGTCAAAGCATTGTTGTAACCAACGCCGATCAGTGCGCCGCTCTGCCCTACCCTCCGGGACGTGCCCTCAGGTAGAGTGGTAATGGCGCCCTGGCCCGCGTGGGATCCGAGAAGGACCCCCGCCGCGTTGTCGAACAAGTTGGCGTTGGGCTGGAAGATGTTGCCGTTGGCGTAGTTGAATGTGATTCCGCCGAGGACGACGTTGAGCAGTCCGACGCCCGACGACTGTGCGAGCGTTATGACTGTGTTCGGGAATTGCCCGTTAGCGTTCGAGTCGATTTCGCCGTGTATCGTAGATACACCGCCTATCGTCACCGACCCGGAAAGCGCTATCGTCGCACTCTTGGCGAAGCCATCACCGTAGACGCAGGTCTTTGCGCCTGCGGCAGTGTCAATGCTGAATGTGGGGAATGTACAGGTCGGGTCTAGGAATGCGATGGTCGGGTTGATGGTGAATGTCTCGGACTCTGAGGTACCGCTGCTGAGCCCCAGGATGGTGACACTGCGGGCCCCACCGACTAGGGTGTTGCCGATGCAGTACGATCCTCCCGCGGCGATGCAGCTGGTTGTGCTACCTGTCTCGGGACCTGAGTCGAATGTCCCCTCGGTCACGCCCGGAAGGGCGCCGGTAACGACGAGCGGGTGGGCTGCGTTGGTGAAGAAGCTGGACGGGATCGCCTGAAGCTGCTCGGCGTTGTTGAACCCAACACCCGAAATCTGGAGCGCGTCGCCGACGCCGCCGTTGGTGGCGCCGGTGAAGTCGGAGACGACGTAGATCGCAGCGGTCACCGTGAACGGGACCGTTGTGGTCACGACGTTGCCCGTGGTTGTCGGGTAGATGGCGTACACGATGTAGCTGCCGCCCTGGATGACCGGCACGGCGAATTGAGCCATGAACCAGCCGTTGGCGTCAGACATCACTGTACCCCAATTGTCTCCCGAAATCGACGGGTTGAAGTATCCCTGGACAGTGTTATCGAGGGTATTCGATCCGAGGTCGCAGATGTCGTTGGTGACACAGTCATGAGCTACCGTCGCTGTGACAGTAGTCGTGCTGGGTATCATCACTAACTGAATGTCGTCCTGACTCGCTGGAAAGCCGGTGCCTGTTACGGTTACCCACGTGCCGAAGTCCTTGTAGTAGGAGTTCCACACTGGGACACCGGTGTTCGTGCTTAGAGTCAGTACTCCTGAACCGGTAGTCACTGCCCTGGCCGCACCAATTGGCAGGGCCAGAACGACAGCGAAACCGGATATAGCTAGAAGTGCTAGTACAGTTCCTGAAGTGATTTTCGATGTATAGCTTTTACTATACAAGTTCATTATTTTCGAACATGCCTCCCAGACGATGTATATAAGGTCGGTGGACAATTTGTCCATTCTAGGCAGTTTCCTTGACCGTGGGAGTGTTAATCGGGCGACAAAGAGCGTTCGGCTCCAGCGGACGGGCGTGCTCCCTCCTCGGGATGAATAATCCGAGTCTTGGATAGAAAGGGGGTAATTCCTGCCAACTTGCGGCCTTCCAAGGACGTTTTGAACTCCTCGTGCTCGTAGTCGACCCTGGTCCTGTTCAAAACCCTCTCGGGGGAACGGCCTCCTGAATTTTGGCTACGCTCATGAGGCGGGGACGGCGGAGAAGAGAGGATCGGAGCGTCGAAGCATCGCCTCCGTGCTCTTCTTGACGTCGGTCTCAGCTATGTCTTCGCCCCCCACCCCTAGCTGCATTAAGAATGCGCTTACCTCTTCGGTGAAACCGGTTCCAGTCACGAGCCCATCCTGGAAGACCCCGGCGGCACAGACGAAGGCGAAAATCCTTTCAATTGCGGGAGTCCCCACGGTCTCCTGAACTTCGGCTGCAGCGTATGTCATCTTTGCATGAGCCTCCGCGAGAGAGGTGCTGAACTTCATGAGGTACTCAAGTGCTGGGTTCTCATAGAGGCCCGCGTACGATGGAGACACGTCGACCAGGGCTTGACGGGGGTCGGTCTTCAGTTTGACCAGAAATTCAATCCCTTCGGCCCGCTTCCGCAGAAAACCGTACACTGGTTCTCTGATCGCGGCGAGCTTGTCAGTGACAAGTGTCCTGGCTGGCGCTGGAGACTGGAGGGTCATCGAAATCTCCTCCGCTGCCGTCTTGTCGTCGGCAACAAGGGTGACTCCGCCCGAGCGCACGGCCGAACCGTCGACCTGGACGGGAGTTCCGAGCCCCCACGTCAAGTCAGCGACGAGTACCGCTTCCCTCTTCAAGAGCCCAACGGACCGTTTAATCTCGGCCTTGCGTGCGTCGGCGTCGAGAGAAAGCGAGCAGTTCGCAAAAGTCTTCCCTCCGTACTCGACAGCCTTGAGATGATACGTCTTCAAGCGAGACTTTCCACCCTGAGCGCAGGAGTCCGCTTTGCAACTGCCGTGTACCCGTCTTCGCACTCCCGGAGAATGGAGTTCTCGTCCAATCCTACGACAGTGAAAAGGTCGAAGGATCCCCCGTCGGCCCGCTCCTTCACCCTGCACTCGGCGCTCAGCGCGGCCTTGACGGTCCTGTTCCTGAATTGTGCAAACCCCTCCTCGAACTCTCTTCGGAGTTCTTTTTCGCAGGAGACCAGCGTATGGAACGTCTTGACCTCCCCGGGCTCAACGCCTTTGGGAAGCTGATAGCTTTGGACCGAGAACACGTTCGCAGCCTTCCCGTAGACCTGCAGCGAACCCGAAAGGATCGGGAGCAGCAGGTGGAATCCCACGCCGATATGCCGGTCCCTCTCCAGCAGGTCCATCAGCTCCCCCCGCAGTCCGAGCAACCCGCCTACCACACGCGAGAAGCTCCCCGCAGGGCTCGGGGGCTCGTCTGCGTCCTCGGAAGCCAGAATCTGCTTGGCCAGGTACCGGGGAAGAGCGAGCACCTGAAACCCGCGCCTGAGCGCCGCTGAGACGGCCACGTAGCTTGCGTTCTGCTCGACGGGTGTTGACGCTCCGTCGGCCGTCATCGCCACCATGACCGTCTGGCTGAGTTGCGGGAGCGCGGATACGGCCAAGACCGAGAGAGGGTCGGCGGCGTCGGCGAAAAGGAACTTCAAAGTAGACTCCCCGAAGGCCACTATGTTCAGCCACCTGGCAAACTCCTCCGAGCTCTTGGAATAGAAGTCGTACCAAGTCCCACCCTGGATCCGCTCCAGCACATATTCGCCCTTTGATTGCAAATGGCCATCTCCGGACGAAAGAGCGATGGAATACCCTCCCTCTCTGAATGCGGGAGGGACGCCAACGTACAGGGACGCCGTCCTTCCGAATTCGGGTTGCACGCTCGGGAGGTCAAGTAGCTGGCTCGTCGCCTCCCTGTAGGACAGCTGCATCCCGCAAGTGTTACACTTTAGCCCCAGGCTCTGGAAGTGGCCGTTGGCGCATCTAGGCAACCGATGCCAGCACCCCCTCCTTCTGGTCGAAACTCGCCTTCGGGTTCTCTAAGGCGTACAGCTGGGCGTAGATGACTGCCGTCGTCCTGCCGTACGGAAGGCTCCTCACTTTGACCTTCCCCTGGTCGGCCAGCAACTTCTCTATGACGCTCCTCGCGGTCGGATAGTGGGCGAGAAGCTGAAGACCTTCTACGTCCGACCTCCAGACTGCGACCAGTGCCTGCAGCGCTGAGGCGTTGGCCGCAAGGTACCGCGTGAGGCCGTCGAAACCGTCGCGACTCGAATCGAAGTCCTTCCTCAGCGAGGCGACCTCGTTCATTTTCTTGGGAGTCTGGAATGGGATCACCTTCGAAGCCTTGGGGTCGACCGCTTCGACAGCGCTATTTATGACTCGGGGAGAGTCTTCGAGAATCTTAATCTGAGCGCTCACAATCCCGCGGACATCCTCGACGTGACGGAGGAGTGCCACCGAGTCAGCCGGGGACGAGACTTTGATTGACTCCATGGCTTCCGCCAGCTGCCGGGCCTGCCGACTTGTAAGGATGGAAGTGACCTTATGGAGCTGCTCGAGAAGGGAGTTTTTCTTGTTTTCTAGCTCTTCGGAATACCTGAGATGGAAGTTGAGCCAGTACTCCTCTGCAACCAGCCTCATTGCGGTCACGTACTCGTGGGAGCTGAGGAGCGTGTCTGGGCTTACGGGAATGGTGATTCCGCGCTGGTCCATCAGCCGGTTGAAAGACTCGAAGGCCTCCTTGTAGGAGTCGAAGAGGTGCCTTGTCTCCACGTCGACCCTGGTCACCACTCTTTCGTAAAGAGCGACGGCTTCGTCGAGGGACGCATCGGCGGGGGAGTCCGGGACCTGAGTGTATCTTTGCCGCACTGAAGCTTTCTCGAGGTTGGCATTGACCGTCTCGGTCACCGCCGCCAAGGTTCTGAGCTGATTCAGCACCCCTGCTTCCAGCCTCTCCTTCGACTTTCCGAGCGAAGGCAGCAGATCCTGGTCCATCCTCTCTGCCCATTGAACGAGGGACTCGTCTCCCGCCTCCTGCACCCTCCTCTGGACGTCGTCCAAGTACGAGGAGTATTCGGAAAGGGCATTCTCTTCGCCGCTTACGTTCAAAGACGGCACTCGGCGGGAGACCTCGTTCAGGTCCCGCCTTGCGCTGCCTATGGCCGACCTCGACTCCATGACAAGCCCCTCCACCCTGGTCCGCGCCACTTCCCCGCTCTCCATACGGTGGACAAGGGATTCCCTGGCCGTGAAGGCCGACCCCAAGAAGAGAGAAGAAACGAGCATCAGCACTATCTGCAATGGAAACTCGCTAAGAGTGGTCTGAAAGCCCCCCGCCCCTCGAAGGGAGAACGGGATGAGGAGCGCCACGAAAGCCGCCGGTACTACGAGCGAGACGGCCAGTGGTGTGATGACCCGGGCGAACATCGTACTCTCCTTGAACCTAGCGACCTTGTTGAGAAGCGAGCGGGCGAACTTCCCGAGGTAGGAGGAAACAAAGATGATTATGCCGAGCAAAGCAAGTGGAATCACGAGAAGCTGCCAGTTGGCAGTCAAGAACGATGAGACGAATTGTGCCTGGGAGGACATGTAGTCTGGAGGTAGGGCAGTCAGGAAGACGTTGAGCCCAGGGAGGGCGGGCCTAAAGTTTGAGGATAGGTAGGTGAGCTGGCCGAAGATTATGGGCGCTGAGCCGGGAGGGGATACGGCAAAGAAGAGGGCGTTGTCGAGCAGGAGGAAGGGGGCCAGCAGGAAGATGAATGAAGAGGAGACAGCCTCGAGGCTTGCGAAGCCCGTCACCGCGCCGGCAGCCGCTATGATCGGAATCGAGACGAAGTAGGCGGGGGTAAACATCAGAGAAACACAAAGTATGGCCATGGACATCGAGGTCACGTCGATACTCGTGCTCGTGAATACGAAGAGCGGGATGATGAGCGAAATCAGCACCGCCACACCCACCCCGGCGGCGAGCAGTTGGAAGAACCCGAAGCCAATCATCTGCCAGAGGGCCGCGAAGAAGACCAGGATGTATAGGATTGTGACCGAGACCCCCTTGTTCCTCAGGGAGAGTGCGCCGAGGCCTAGTGCGATGAGGAAGGGTATGACAGGGGGGTCTGGGATGAAGGGCACGAAGGTGAAAAACAGGAATGAGGCAAGGACCACGAGCAGGGACGCTGTGTATTCCGTGACCCTGACACGGGCCTTGCTTTCAATCTGCTTCATCAGGCCTTCCTTTCTTCCACCTGAGACCCAGCTCGCCTGCCCTCAAGCTGCACGGCGAGCTCTTCCACGCTCTGTACCCCCTGCTCGAGCAGGAAGCTCCTGAAGAGGACCCTCTCCGACTTCATTACCGCCTCCATGTCGTTCTTCATCGAAGGGAACTTTTCGATCTGGTCGATCCTCGCCTTCGCCATGACTATCAGGAAGGTTACAGTCCACGGATCAACCTGCGGGATCTGTCGAATGGAGATGCTCTTGCTTGCCTCGACGCTCGAGTAGACGTTGAGAACGCTGGACAGCGCCCCCTGGAGCTCCTGGTCCCACAGCCCGGGAGGAATGCCCACGGTCGCCCAAATGAGGTCGGTGCGGTATGTGTCCGATAGGCCCGCATAGTTCGGAACGCTGAAGATTCGAATGTAGCTCTTGACTATCCCTCTGAACCTGTCCTTGTCAACTATCTCCTTGAGGATGCTTTCTCCGCGGAGGCTTTCCTCCTCCTCGCGCAGAATCTTCTCCATTATCTTCAGCTGCTCGGCGTTGCCAAGCTCGACTACCCTTTCGTAGTAGTTGTCTGTCGTCGTGACGACGCTCATCAGGGCGTTCAGTTCGTTGGACTTCGTGACGACGGAAGTCAAGGTCTTCCGGTAGTGTGAGGTCAGTTCCAGGCTCTTCTCGAGCTCGGTCAGCTTCTCGACGTCCGCCCTCGTCTTCTCGCGGTCAGAGCGCTGCTGTTCCAGCTGGGCCTTCGTCGCCGCCGCCTCGTTCTGAATCGCCTCCAGGCTGCGGCCGAGCAGCTTCTTCTTCCCACTGACGTCGAAGCGGATCTTCTTCATCTCCTTGGTCAGGCGTGAGGCCTCTGCCTCCTTTTGGGCGAGGAGCCTCTCGGTGGACTCGAGCTCGGCGCTCACCTCCTTGAAGCTGTCGTCGAGGCCTTTCTTCACAACCCTAATCCCTGGAATGTACTGGTCGGAGACTTTGACTTCGGTCTCGGGCCGCGTCAGGATATAACCGGCCGCCTTGAACAGTGGCAAGAGGTCCGCCTCTCCCTTCGCTGCGGCATTCTTGCCCTGCCGGGAGGTGTCCTTGGAGTAAATAGGCCCGACCTCCTCGGCCAAGTTCTTCCCCCTGATGTACAAATTGAGGGTTTCCAGGGCGGTGGCCGCCAGATTGACGAACCCCACGTAGGACCTGATCTGCCTGATGTGGCTTGAAGTGAGGAACTTGCTGGCGGTTATCATGTTCTCCAGCTCGGACTTGTACGAGGGCAGGTCCTTCAGGAACTGACCATAGGTGCTGCCGAGGGAGGACACCTGGTCGTTCCACTGGTTCAGGATTTGGACAATGCCGTACTCCGTCGAGTCTTCGGAGAAGCTCATTGCCTTCAGAACCTTGTTCCACCTCTGGTTGTAGTTTGACGCGAAATCTTCGAGCCCCTTAACCTGCCTCTTGAACTCCGCATCGTACTTGCCCGCCCGCCGGATTATCTCCTCTACCTCCGAGTCGAAGGCGTCGGGACGGTAGTTGTTGGTAGCTATCAGGTGCCTTCTGTAGAGCTCCTTTAGCTCGATGAACCTGTTGAGAAGGGCCGCATTTATCGCGTCCAAGGCCTTCTCCTTCTCGGTCATGAACGACCCGATGGTCTCGAGAAGCTTGAGATACTCATGCATGTAGTCTATGTAATCCTGCACGGGGTACCTGATTCTCAGGTAGGCTATCGTGTGAGCCCAGTTCGGGCCGAAATCGTTGTTGGTCCCGACCCTGCTCAAGAGGTCTGCGAGGTCGAAACGCATGAGCATCCCCAGGATGTCTATCACCGCTTCGTCGAGCTCTTTCTTGGCCGTTACCAAGCTGTTTCTGTTGTTGTATACGGGGTCCAGCGGCAGGAAGAATAGGGCAGTGAATGGATTCTGGTACGCCGCGCCGTACTTCTTTGCAGCCTTCTCGTTCAGGGCCCTGTTGGACATCAGGTCGGCCTCCATCAGTGCCGTGTAGGGGGCCGGGCCGCGCGCGAGAAGGTCGTCTGCGCTGCTGGGCAGGATTACAAGGCCGACAAGTGGAACCGAGGACCCGAGTTTGGCACGAAGGTGCCTCGCGAAGTCGAAGACCATTCCGCTTCCGGTCCCTCCGCCGAGGCCGAAGTTCAGAACGACTATGGGCTGGTTCTTGGACGTGAGGACCTTGTCCTTGAAGACGGAAACGGCGCTGTTCATTTCGCTATAATGATAGTAGTTCAGGTTGTAGACCGCCTTGCTCAAGGCTCGCATCCTGCCCACGCCTCCTGCCAGCGGAGGTATCGTCATCGTGGATTGAATCCAGGGTTTGTAGTTGTTGACTACTATTCCGTCCTTCAGAAGGTACGTGTTGAACTTGTTCATGAATTCGAAGAGGGACTCCGGGGTGTTGAACTTCATGTTCAGCCCTCTGACCCAAAGTCGGTCCACAGAAACTCCCTTGTCCTCCAGTTTGGCAATCGTCCTCTTGTACGCGGACTGAAGGCTCCCCAGGTCGGCATCGGCGACATCGATGGCGAGGCATGCTATTCCGAAGTCTTCGGACGAAAGCAGGCGAAGGAGCCTCTCGCTTTCGACGAGTGATTGTATGACGTTGGTTCCCGTCCCCCCAAGTCCCACCAGGTGGACGCTGGCGAAGGTTGGCTTGCTCAATCTGCTTCACCCAGGCGCTTCCTGAGAGCCTGAAGCCTGTCGGCGAGCGCCTTGTCGTACTTCGCCGCGGTCACTTCCAGCAACGCGAGCTCCTTCTGCACTTCGCTCACTATCCCCTCGCTGAAACCGCGCTTCCCCCTGCTGCGAAGAACCAAGACGGCCAGCAGGATGATTACGATGACTGCCACTGCGACAACCGCGAGAAGTGTCGTCATGGTCGTCGTGTTAGGAGGCGGTGGGAAGGACGCGGGTTGTATAGTGTTCAGCAGGCTCGTCCCCTGGGCAGGAAGGCCGGCCGCGTACAGTGCCTGGGCCTGTGCGAGAATCCCGTTGACCACCGTCCCGTAGGCCGGGTCGATCTGACCGGAGGAAATCAGGGTTGACTTCTGCTGGTAGGTTGTGAGGTAGGTTTGGATCGTCTGGTCCTCGACGGTCACGCCAAGCTCCCCTACCGTGGAACCATGGGTTACAGTGACTGTCACGATAGTAAAGTTGTCGAGCGTCTGGTGGCGGGTAAAGTTCCCGGCCGTGAGCAGTGTGAGCGAGATGGGGACCTCAAAGATCCCGGAAAGGATTACTGTGCCAGCGACCCAGTCGAACACGACGGTGCGGTTCCCGGGGTTGAAGGCCGACGGGTTATACCCAGCGTATTGGGGAGTCTTGACGTACCAATACTGCGCTCCATGCGGCTGAAGAGCCTCCTCCAGTTCGGGATAGAAGTGCGAACCAGTCTGATTGAAGGGAATCGTCACTTTGATCGTGATGTTGTAGGCGTGGCCGGCAAGTAGTGGCTGTGAGGCCTGGAGCGATGCGTTCCCAGTGAGGTCGGTTACCGAAACGAGGCTAACCCAGTTGGTTCCCGATTGCGCGACGGCAGCTTGGGGGACCGCTGAGAACGCCAGGACAACCAGCAGAGCAAAGACGATTGCTCTTCTCATCTTCTTTGCACACGCTTTACTCTTGATATAAGCCTTAGCGACGGAAAATTCCCCTAGACTCAATATCCGGCCAGGATTTTGAGGTTCCAAGGCGAAGATGACTGTGGCAGGCAAAATGTCTACACAAGATGCGCAAAATCTTTGATATTCAGGCGCGCTTGGCCGCACGGCGGCGGACCACGAAGACGTAGACTGCCAGGATCACCACTACAGGGATTGTTCCCCCTATCACGTCTATGTCGGAATAGTCGAGCCCGAAGCTGGCAGAGACGGTTGTTGGAGAGTCGATTGCCACTGTCGTCTGAGACGCCTTCCCCTTCGCAGCTCCAGACCAGCCCTCGAATACTATGTCGAAAATCGATGGTACGGCCTTAAGGGTAACGTTGGACCCGAGCGGGACGAAGACAACGTTGTGGCCGCTGGGGGCGCTTCCATTGACCCCTTTGGCCATGTAGTGCACCTGCCCCCCGCCACTGACGATGATGCTGAGGCCTGGATAGAACTCCGCGGTCTCCGTCGCTGGGCCCGCCAACGGGAAGCTGATGGCGGCTTGGGTGCCGTTGTAGGCGCCCGACCCCACTCCATTCCAGTAGGCGAACTTCCATCCAGGAACGGCCGATGCGTTAAGACTGACGCCTACGCCGCTGTTGTACCACAGCGTTTCGTTCGCGATGACACCCCCCGCGGCGGTATTGGGGGTGGTCTGGAGGAAGAACTCATGCTGGTAGCTGGCCTGGTAATTCTGTGAGGCGATGACTGTTTCGGTGTCTGGTCCTTGCAGGTACCATCGTTCCTGGTCGCTCGAGCCCGGGAGCAGGGGGGGCAGGGCCCACCGGGATCCTGCGTTGGCCCAGATACCAATCGAGCTGTTCGTAAGTTGAGACGATGTGTGGGATGCGTAGGTCGCGTAGGAGACGGATGGGGCACCGGGGGAGCCTCCCCCGAGGACTGTGTAGCCCAGGGTGATGTAGTACTGGTTGTAGAAGGCGTAATCGATGGTCACAGGCGAGGTCGCGTTCCCCGACGTCGGCTGCTGGGTTGACCATCTCTCTGTCTGGCCCGAAACGCTGAATTCGGGAATGACAGACCACCCCGACCCAGAATCAAGCCACACGACAGCGGACGATGGCGAAAGCGGCAGCGATTCGGGTCTTCCGAGGGCATAGAAGTTCAGCCAGGGATTGCCCGAGGGCACAGTTGGCGAGATTGCCGAGTAGCTCAACGAGTATGCGTACTGATGGTGGTAGGTCTGGTTGATGAGCGCGGATTGAGTGGCGAGGCCGGTGCCGTTGCCCGAGTCCCACCTCTCAGAGGCGGTGGAACCCATGAGGGGCTCGGTAAAGCTGAACATCGAACCAGCGTCGACCCACCCCTGAGTCCCCTCGGCCTCCGCACCGAACTGTATGAAAGCGACGATGGGGGCCGAATATCCTGAGCCACCCCCTGTCACCGAGTAAGCAAAGACGTCGAAGTACTGGTGGTAGTACTCCAACGGCCTGGAAATGGACCCGGAAACTACGCCGGAGTCGACCTGGTTCGACTCCCATTTCTCCTCAGCTCCGCTTCCAGCAAGCGTACTCGTCGCATTCCAATTTGTCCCTGCGTTTGCCCAGTAGGCCACGGAAGCTTGCGTGAGGCCGGTGGTCACGACTCTGCTGAAGTTCGAGAAGGTCAGGGTCGGAGGCGAATACCCGCTCCCGCCGCCTAGGATGACGTAGTAGAGCTCCAGTGAATACTGATGATAGAGGAGGATTGGAAAGGACGCTCCCTCCGAAACCTGATAGGAGGCATTTGAACTCGCCCACCTCTCGGCCGCGCTTCCTGGGGGGGCAACAAGCGAGAAGGATTGTCCCGAATCCATCCAGTAGGGAGAGGCGGTCAGGTTGAGCGGCGCGACTGTCAGGCGTCCGAAGGCATGATACGATACAGAAGGAGGCTTGGTCGGGGCACCGCCCCCGACGATCATGTAGCTGAGGGTCTCGGAGAACTGGTGATAATAGGGGACGACGACAGTTCCCCCGGCCTTCGCAGTCCCTGTTGCATTCCTGCTACTCCACCTTTGCAGGGCGCTGGACCCGGCCAGCGGCGAGTTCGCGCTCCAGCTGCTTCCAAAGTCAAGCCAGTATCCTTGTGGCACCGGGCCCAACGGCCAGTTCGTTCCGACTCCAAGGGATGTGCCGAGGAGAACCGGGTTGGAGAAGCCGGTGCTGCCGTCCGAGATTGAAATGGAGAACGACTCGGAGGCCTGCTTGTAATAGTTCCCGTCGTAGGTTATCCCAGGCTCAGTTAGATCTGGAGTAGCGACTGTGCCTGCGAACCATCTCGTTGGCCCGGGTGGGCCCTGGGCGATGCTGGGGAACGAAACACTGGTATCGTAGTCAGCGAATGCCATGTAGCTTGTGGGGGAAATAGATGAGAAGATCGTGCATATGGTGTGGCCTCCTGCGCCGAGGAAAGTTCCAGTGATGACCCACTGCAACCCCGGATCGAATGAGGGGGCGGCATTCGGTACGACTGTGAATGTGTCTTGGACTTGCTTGTAGTATTGGGTGGTGTAAGTGTTCGCACCTGACGTTATGGGGCCGATCTTTGAAGCCGTCGCATTCAGGAAGCGGACCCCGGGAGCTGCCCCCGAAGGTGCCCCGGGCGCCTTTATCGGCTCCCCGTAGTCGCTCCAGCAGCCAGTGGAATCGCTGGCTGAAGTCACGCCCTGAGGAGGCGATAACGTGCAGATTGTGGCACTGGGGGATGCGTCGAGGAAGCCTGTGAAGGTCCAGGTCAGCCCGGCGTCTGTGGACCCCTGACCACCGATGGAAATCGCGAGCGTGTTCAGCTTCTCGTCATAGTTTGTGAACGGCCATGTATACGAGCTCGAGGTGCCCACTTGAAACTGTACGAAACTGAAATCGCTAGGGAACTCTTGCCTATCGTTACTGCCGGGTGGCGGTTCGCTAGCGGTGAGAAGCACATTCTGGTCCACGGTGATGGGATGGCTTTGGCCGTCGCAGGGAAGTGTGGCAGGGTTCAAACTGCCTCCGTTCGGAGACTCGGAAAGCGACAGGGTCACCGACGGCGCTCCGCTAGCCATGGTGCAAGTAGCCTGAACTACCGCGGTCGATGCAGCGTGCGCGCCGGGGGGGAGTAGTACCAAGAGGGCTGTGATGGCCAGTGGCAAAATGAAAGCCCAAGTTCGCGAAGGAACTCTCTGGGCAACCCACATAGTCTGATACACGCTGTCCCACCTCCGTTTCCCGCCATTTCATCTGCCACGCTTACAAGTCTTGCTGTCTGCCGCTCCTTGGGGCGCCTTGACGGACTACCAAGCGTTCGATGGAGCAATCCGTGAAATGCGAAGGACCATGAAGACAGGAATGTGAAGGACCGGGCCCGTTCGTCGTAGTATCGTCACGGGCGTGTGGAGCATAAATATGATGACCGTCACTGGTCTGACGCGGATGCGTCTCAATTCGTTCGGAATCAAATCTGCTGAGGATGTCGTGTTCGATGCCCTGCTCACCCTAGCTGTGGTCCTATTGGGGGCCTGCCTCGTAACTTCCCCGCTCGCGTCCTACGCTGCTGGTGCGACCGTGACGGTAAAGACAGACCATGCAAGTTACTCCGGCGCCCAGTCCTTGATAGTTTCAGGGACTG
>Ga0187769_10000822_pt1 | contig 17171 bp, 22 predicted proteins | sample 0116_SJ02_MP02_1_FD_133140 | JGI IMG/M metagenome (GOLD analysis project Ga0187769, IMG submission 133140) | Tropical peat soil microbial communities from peatlands in Department of Meta, Colombia - 0116_SJ02_MP02_10_MG | ecosystem: Environmental > Terrestrial > Soil > Wetlands > Peat | place... | reverse complement strand
TTCAGCCCCCGGTCGACCTGATCTGCCCCGTCTACCACAATGTCCACCGAGCCCCTAAAGGGGACGAGGTTGAATCCGCTCCGCACCGCCACGATCTCGATCTGGGTCGACGTGGGGACGCCGCTGATTGATCTCGCCGTCGCGAGCACCAGGGGGGAGAGTTCCTCGAGGAGCGCGGCGACCGTGGAGCCGCTTCCGAGGCCGAGGGTGGTGTTCGGGCCGATGCTCTTCGAGAGCTCCTTGGCGACGCCTCTCAGAGCCTCTCTTATTCGGTCCATAATTCCTATAGTGTCCCTCTAGGTTTAGACTATTAGGCGTTTGATTTACGGTGTTCGTTGGTAGTTCGGTTTCTTCTTCCTCGTCGGCGTGAGATGTCATCCCGCTCCCAATTGACTTCCTCAATTCAATCTGACGACATTCAAAGATGTCCTCCTGCTTTCACATCTGATAGCCTTGAATCTGGCACTAGCGCACCGTTCTTGTTTTTCGGTTAAGGACTAGACGGTACCCCTTGGCAATGGCTGGATCCCGCCAGCCTCTTGTTTCTTGTTTCTTGTTTCTGGAGGGCTATACTTTCTTCAGAACTTCCAAGAACTCGTCGGCTGTGAAGACCACTTGGTCCTGGAATTCGATGTATGGTAGGTACAGCTGGCCCATTAGAGCAAAGTCAGTTTGGCTTCCTTCAAAGACCGCATATCCCTTTTGGCCGTCGGGGGCGCATCCCCAGTCCTTCAGGGCACCTTCTTTCAGGGCTTGCTGTACCATTTCAGTGAATGCAATGTCTCTCTTGTGTCTGGCTTCGGCGTCTTCGGGAACTCTGGAGTTCACAACCTTCCAGGTGACTAGGTACCTCGGCATCTCGTTCTTCGAAAAAACAGAGAAATCCGAAGTCTTACTTACGGGTTGCCTAAGAAGTGCCGAACAACTCCTGTGCTTGTTATGTCAGGTGGAAGGCGGTTGTGCAGTTTTGGCTTCACGTCCTTGCCCGTGTCGTATCTTCCTTCAAAGGCGCCAACCATTCTATTGTTTCGTCTGGTGTGAAGCGGTGTGTCTGTTCAGGCGGGATATAGCAGTGGAGGGCGCGGGTCGGCTTTGCTGTCTTTAGATCTAAACTGTTATAGGAATTAGGTCCATCAATTTTCCTGCTGTTTCTTTTCTATGTCTATCTGTTCAAGGCGGGCGAGCTCCCCCATCACGTCGTCCATTATCTCCTTCCTTCTCCTCTCGGACTCGGTCATCTCAGATTTGGCCCGCTTCTCGACTACTTTCTCTAGCTCGGCGCCGCGCTCCACCTTGGGGGCGGCCTCCTTCTTGGGGGGCAGTGGGGCGGCAGGCCCGAGCCTCTGCCTTGCAACCTCCAGCCTCGCCTCTATGTTCTGAATCTTCCCTTCGAAGAGGCCGATCAGTTCGTTCCTCAGAGTTTCGAGCTCCCCAACCTCCACTATGAGTTCGACGTCCTTCAGCTTGGACTGCAGATCCCTGATCTGGTCGCTGTACCTCTTGGAGATCATCTCTCTCTCCTCCTGGGTGATTTTCCCCTCCGTCTCCGCCTCGTAGAGCTTCATCATCGCTGAGGACAGAAGGTCCCTCTCCACCATGATTGTACGCATCTCCCTCCTGGATCGCTCCAGGTCCGCAGTGGTCACCGAAGTCTCGGTTGGCCTAGACCCCGGCTCGGACCTCGCGACGACGACCTTTTCGGGCTTCGCTCTCGAGTAGAAGACGTACCGGTCTGCTATTACTCCCGCCACGACCCCGACTATCGCAGCAACCACACCCGTCAGAAGGTCGACCATGCAGGCTATTCCTTACCCGTGCACCCGTGCCTTCGGTATAAAAGTAGGATTCTGGGAACCATTCGCTGTCCGAACTGACTTTGAGCGCCTGCTCAGCTCGGGGGAGGAGAGATCATCACTATGTTGTCTCCTCTTACTATGAGCGTACCGAGCGAAGCGGAAGTCCCGTCCTCCGCAACCTCCTCCGCCTTCTCGAGAGAGAGGTTCATGTGCTGGTCGAAGCCCTGAAGGTTCCCCCTGATTACCTTCCCTCCCTTCAACTTGATGAGGACAACCTTCCCGACGCTCTCGTCGAGGACCTTGACCGCCATGTCCACTGACAAATAATATCCTTGAGCCGGCCTCTCGAATTGATTTATTTAAGGTGTAATCTCTTGCGGGGAAGTTGAAGAAGTGGGTTCAATCTCGTCGGGATTCTGCGGACACGATAACAAAGATCGAGTCCTCGCTGGGGTTGACCCTCAACCTCCCGAAGTCTGCCCAAGCGCACTGCTCGGAACCGGGGGAGGGGGCGGTATTCGTGGTGCTTGGAGTCTTCGAGTTCGTGCAGACGGGGGGGAATTTCTTCCCCTACCTGGGGTCTCAGACGACCCTCGCCCTCTTCCCTCAGGCTTTCGTCGATGAAGGCGCAATCAAGTTCCTCCTGAATGGGGCCGACGTGATGCGGCCGGGCATGAGGAAGTTTGACGACTGGGGGCCAGCCGGGAAAATGGTCGTCGTGCGGGAGGAGAAGAAAGGGAGGGCGATTGCTGCAGGCCCCTCGACCGTGGCGAGCGCGGAGGCACGAGGGATGACCAAAGGAGGGTGCATCAGGAACGTGCACTACCTTGGAGACAAGTACTGGAATATGCACAAGTCACTCTAGGGGCGGTTAGTTTCACGTTACCCTCCCCTTATATGCCGAGAACGAAATTTGCCTGTTCTGAACAATTCTCTACTACTCTGTCTAACAAAATCGGTCGTATCATAGAATTGCGGAGGCGCCCTACGCTTAATAATGGGCAGAGGCTCAAGGAGGAATAGCAAAGATTGTCTGGAGTAATGCAGGAACGGAAGTTGGAGGGCAAGAGCAAGGAAATCCTGCTCAAGGCTCTAGCGTTGAGGAGCATAGAGGACATCCCCAAGATCCAGGAGGACGTGACCAACAAGACGATAGTGATTCTGAAGGTCACTCCCCTCGCCCAGAAGAGCCTCGAGGAGCTGAAGTCTTCCGTAGAGCAGCTCTACGAGTTCGCCACCTCCGTCGGCGGGGACATAGCCAGGCTGGGGGACGAAAGGGTTGTGATTACTCCGCCGGGCGTAAAGATCTGGCGCGGGCTGCAGTAGGTTCGGTTCTCCCTGGTAGACTCCGGCGCCGTCTAATCCTACCTCAATTCTAGAGCAGGCTTGACCCAGCCTTTGTGATGGGGTTCAACTCTTCTTCCTGCAGATAATGAGCATGTGTTCGCTGAGCCCAACGACCGAGGGGTGCGTGCACGTTTTGTAGTGAGTGGTCAACCAGGCACTCCAACGTTGTTTGTTCTTCGCCAGCCTGTTGATCTCTTCTCTATGGACTGACCCTATCCCTTCAAGTCCCGCCATTTCCAACATTTCGACATCGCCATTTTCCTCAACGCTGCGTCTCAGCTCCTCTGGGAGGAAGAAGTGAGTGGCCGTAAACCCCCGCTCGCCCAGATAATCTCCGCTGTCGCGCACGCTTCTGAAGAGGGGAAGTCGAACCTCGTCCTGAAAGTACCTCAGCTCCATCGCCAGGAATGAGAGCCGACTCATCACCGAAATGAAGATTGGGGACCCCCTCTTTGTGACTCTGACCAGCTCGGACATTGCCTTTCGTCTGTCCCCCGCCCTCAGTATGTGCGACAGGGGACCGCCAAGGCAAACCACCGCGTCGAAGGCGCAGTCCGAGAACCCTGTCAAATTCACGACGGAGCCTTCGACGATCCCTTTGACCCGGGTGGCTATGCCCGACTCTTTGATTCTCTTTTCGGCAAACATCAGGTTCGCAGGGGTGTAATCCAGTAGAACCACGTCGTAGCCCGTCTTGGCCAGCTCGATTGAGTACCTGCCTGGGCCGCCCCCAGCATCCAGAATAAGGCCGTTCTTTGGCAGATACCTTCTAAGGAACTCGAAAGTGGTGTCAAACTCCAGCCGGTGGTATGGGTCTGCCTGGAGCCTGGACCATTCCTTCTTCACATATCCGGAGTAGAACCGCTTGACTGACCTTGTCATTACCCCTGATCTCGATGCTTGACCGGATCACGGCTGTGCTTGCTTAAATCCATGAAAACGACTTGGGTTTTGGCGAGTCGAATAAGGCCAGTAAGTTCTGCTCCCTTACAGAACAGGCTTTCCGCTAGTAGACCCTTATGGCTTCCTGCACCGCGGGGTGGATAGCTGGAATGCGATATATCCTCTGAATCGCGTATGCAAGGTTCTCCGTCTTACGCTTCTCTCCGTGGTTGACGAGCACGAGCTGCAGCTTTGGCCTCACCTTCCCCACGAAGCGTATGATTTGGTTGTAGTCGCTGTGCCCGCTGAACCCCTCTATCTTCTGGACGGCTGCCTTGACGTCAACGATCTTGATCTTCCCATTGGTCTCCATCAGGCTTGCCTGGCTCCCCCCGTCTAGGACCCTGCGGCCGATGGTCCCCTGGACCTGGTACGAGACGAAAAGGATTTTGTTCTTCTCGGAGGGCGCGAGGTGCTCGAAGTAGTCGAGGACGGGTCCGCCTTCCAACATGCCCGAAGTCGCCATTATTATCGCGGGCCCTTCACGGTACGCCTCCTCCCTGTCGGTCGGGTGTTCCACCTCCGTAAAGTACTCCGATTTGAACGGGTTCACCCCCTCGTCCAGTATCTTGGCTCTAAGCTCCCTGGAGAGGTATTCCGCATAGGAAACGTGAATGGCTGTCGCCTCGGAGATCATCCCCTCTGTGAACACCGGCGCCTCCACGAGGACCTTGTTCTTCATGTACTGGTCGATCACCAGGAGTATCTCCTGGGCCCTTCCTACCGCGGGGATCGGTATGAGCACCTTCCCCCCCTCCTTGAGCGTCCCGTTGATGGCATTGACGAAGTTCATTTCCACCTCCTCCCTGACGGGCATGATGTCCTCCTTTGCTCCATAGGTGCTTTCGGTGATTAGGGTCTCGACCCTCGGATAGTTCCACGTCGCAGAGTCGAAAAGTTGCGTTCTCCCATACTTGTAGTCGCCAGTGTAGACTATGTTGTGCGCCCCTTCGCCGATGTGAAGGTGGACGGTGGCCGAGCCGAGAATGTGCCCTGCATTGTTGAACACGAGCTTGATGTCTGGGGAGATGTCTGTCACCATGCCGTAGGGAAGGGTAATGGCGTGCTGAATGACATCCCGGATGTCCTTCTGGTCGTAGACCAGCCTTCCTCCTTCGATTTGGGCTATCTTCACGAAGTCGTTCTGAAGGAGCGTCATGAGAGGGAGGGTAGGCTCCGTGCAATACACCGGCCCGTCATAGCCGTACTTGTACATGGCAGGCAGGAACCCCATGTGGTCGAGGTGGGAATGGCTTATCACTATGGCGTCGATGTCACTCGGCCCGACATCGGCCCAGTCGAGTCTCGGATAGGCGTCCCAGGTGTTTCGTGAGCCTGGGTGGATACCGCAGTCGAGCATCACCTTGCTCTCCGCCGTTTCCACGAGCACGCACGACCTGCCGACCTCTTGGAACGCGCCCAACGTCTTTATCGTAACGTGCTCCTCGGCAGCCATCCTCGGCCTGAATATCGCCTCTCCCAGCTCCCTGAGGAACTTCTCCCGTGCTTCGCTCCCCGTCTTCAGGGCATAGTACACGTTTTGTATTGCGGACGATTTGATGTGAGGCGCCTTCCTTACCTTGATTTTCCAACCGGTCTCGTCCATGGCCGCGCCCAGGTCGAAACCTGCCTCCTGGGATAGGATCCTCGGTGTTTCTGCCTCAACCGTTATCTCTCCGAGCGCGTCGTCGAAGAAATAGTTGGAGACTCCTGCTTCAGGGGGGAAGATCCTTTCAAGGGCAGCCCTTGCCTCGTGTTCCGGCTTCCGGATGGACTTCTCTGTCCTTGTGACCACCCTCTTCTTCAGGGAGTTTACGATCTCAGATATCACGTAGCTGTTCTTGTGGAGGTACGCGGGGTTCTTGGTGTAGAGCGCAATCCTCGGCCCCTCATACTCTATCCTTGTGATCTGAGCCTCCGCTGGGATATTGTTCAGAATGGCGCCCATTAGGCTCGCGCCGTTTGCTTTCTGTTCCAAGTCTAATTTTCAGTTTTGAACTGAGCCAGGAGCTTCCCCTTCTCCTGCTCTGAGAGTTCCCGGAACCCCTGTTTGTCCAGGATCGCCACGTCGAAGTGGTCGCCCGTGGCCACGTTGCGCCGCGTCGCGGCGATTATCGCCTTCGCCGCCAGAGGATAAGCCTTCGTCGTAGTCATTCCCTCCTCGAACTCTTCCTCCAGGACTCCATAGGCTACGGGTGAACCGCTCCCAGTCGCAATCATCTTCTCCTGATTCATAGAGCCGAAGAAGTCCACGTTGAACAGCGCGCCCCCCTTGCTGTCCACCCCTCCGACGAGGACGTCCGCTATGAAAGGATAGAGGCGCGATGAGAAGAGCATGTTTGAGACCACCTGGGCCGCCGACTTCACAGGCATCTGGCGCCCCTTCTCTATTCTGTAGAGGTTGGCATAGTACTTCAGCGTGTCGACGACGTTCTGGGCGTCGGCCACTCCTCCTGATATCGTCATTGCGATGTTATCGTCTATCTTGAGGAGCTTCTTCCCTCTCTTGTGGGCGATGAAACCCCCGGCTGTGACTCTAGTGTCTGTCGCGAGGACAACGCCATCAGAGCACACCAGGCCCACCGTCGTGGTCCCGTGATACACGGCAGAGCCTACCGTTTTCCCTCCCGCACGATTGAAATCACTTGACATTAGGTTTCGCAGACCTCCTCAGAACGGACAAAACGAGCGTGAGCCGGTTAGTTATTTAATCTTTCGAGCCATTTCATGGATGCCTGCCGGACTTTGGTGGACCCTCACAGTGGCCTTAAATCACATCCACTAGGCCTCGCCTCACGTGGGCCCCGGCTATCACCTGATGGAACTTCCCACCAAGGTGCTCATCGGCGAAGGGGTCATCTCGAAGCTTGGCGATTTCGTCGAGGACTCCGCCGGAGGGGGGAGGGTGGTCGTCGCCTCCGGGTCGAACGTTGCATCCAAGGTGAGGAGGGCAGTGGAGTCTGCACTTTACGAGGAGCCCATCTGGGTTGAGGTGGCCGCCGCAGACATCGGGAACGTCGACAGAGTCATGGGCGCAGCCGCAAGCACACGATGCATCGTAGGGGTCGGAGGGGGGAAGAGCGTAGACGTCGGTAAGCTGGCTGCATACAAGCTCCACAAACCCTTCTACTCGGTCCCGACGAGCGCCTCCCACGACGGGATTTCCAGCCCGTTCGCCTCCCTGAAGGGCCTCGACAGGCCCTACTCAATCATGGCGAAGCCCCCCGTGGGTATATTGGCGGACATAGACGTGATAGCGTCAGCCCCGAGGCGACTGCTCGCCTCCGGCTGCGGGGACCTTGTCTCGAAGCTGACGGCCGTGAAGGACTGGGAGCTGGCCCACAGGGTCACGGGCGAATACTACGGCAGCTACTCCGCCAGCCTCGCACTGATGAGTGCGAATACGGTTCTAGATCGGTCCAGGACACTGGGGAACTTCGACAGGGAGAGCGTCAGGGAACTGGTGGAGGGTCTTATCAGCACCGGCGTCGCAGCCGGCATAGCGGGGAGCTCCCGCCCCTGCTCGGGTTCGGAGCATCTCTTCTCTCACTACCTGGACGTGCTCGCACCCGAGGCGGGGCTCCACGGAGAGAAGTGCGGTATCGGTACTATCATGATGGCGAAGCTCCATGGAATCGACTGGAGGCGAGTTAGGTCGGCCCTGAAGAATGTTGGAGCGCCCGTCGAGGCGTCCCAGATTGGGGTCGGCGATTCGACGGTGATCGAGGCCCTGACGAACGCAAGCACCATCCGCCCCGACAGGTACACCATCCTCTCGAGAAGGAAGCTTACCAGAAGGAGCGCTTCGTTCCTGGCAAAATCGACTGGTGTTATCTAGGCAGTCCGGGGCGGGGTGACCGCCTTCTTCCTCCGAGTCTTTGGCGTCGGAACCGGCTTCACCGATTCCTTCTTCGGCTCTTCGGCTTTTGGCTCCTCCTTCTTGGGTTGAGGCTTCTGGTTGGCGAACTTTTCCAGGAATGTCAGGGTAGTCAGACTCGGGAGGAACTTGAAGACGTCATTGGCTATTCCTCTTTTGATTATCTGCAGGCCTTCCACCAGAAAGAGGTCCTCCGGGATTGTCACAGTCAAAGCTCCATCGGCGAGATCCATGGTCGTCTTGCTCCCCTCGCCCACGAGCCTCCTTTCGACGAGGGCTCTGACCTTGTCCTCGTCCGTGTCGACCGTCCTCAGGACCTGGAAGTCGTAGATTATCGACTTCCCGGCGAGCCTGTGGTTGAAGTCCACCTGCGCTCTTCCTGACCCGATGAACCTCACGATTCCGACGCGGTTATCAATCTCTACCGAGTCCCCGACAGACAGCTCATGTTCCCTCTCCCCGAATTTTCGGAGGGGTATCATGCGGAGCTGTGTCGGATCCCTTGCCCCAAAGGCCTTCTCGGGGGGAAGTTCGATCTCCTTCCTCTCTCCGACCGAGAGTTTTACGACTTCTGCGTCGAGCCCTGAGATAAGCCACCCCTCCCCTACAGCTACCAGCCTGGGCTCGTACTTCCTGGACTCCTCATAGATCTTCAGCTTCTTCGCATCTTCCTCGTTTGTGGACTCTATCCCTTCGCCGGTGTCCTTGACCCTTGCGGTGTAATTGGCAAAGATTAGCGTCCCCTTCTCAAAAGCCATTAAACTCGTTCAGCCCCTTAGTTGGGTTTATAGACTTTCATGAGTTTCGGAAGGTAGCCATCGTTTCACCGATGGCTTTCAGTGTCGTTTCGACGATGCTCTCGTTGATCTGCCCCATGCACCCGACCCTGAACACCTTCCCCTTGAAGGGGCCGAAGCCTCCGGCGATCACCACCCCCTTATCGTGGGCCAGTGACTTCCTGAACTTGGAATCGTCCACCCCCTGCGGGTAGTAGGAGGCGACCACAGTCTTCGACCGGACCGACTTGTCGGCCACCGGGCCCAAGCCCTGTCTCGCAAGACCGTCGTACAGAAGCGCCGACATCCTGTCGTGCCGCTGGACCCTGTTCGCCAGCCCTTCCTCAAGCAGCTCCTTCAGCGCCTCGTCGAGGGCATAGAAGAGCGGGAGCGCAGGTGTAAAGGGCGTCTCCCCGTTGGCCCCGTACTCCAGGTATCTAGGTATCTCGAAGTACCTCGTCTTGGGCGGGGATTCCCTCAGGAAATCCACAACTCTCTGACCCACCGAAAGAAGAGCCAGCCCCGGGGGAGCCGCGATGCACTTCTGGCTCCCGGTAATGCACATGTCGACTCCCCATTTGTCCACCGGGATGGAGTAGCCGCCAAGGCTGGAGATGGCGTCTATTACCGCGAAGGCACCGTGGTCTCTTGCGAGCTCCGTCGCTTCTCGCGCGTATGGAGCGGTCACGCCCGTGCTCGTTTCGTTGTGAACGAGGAACAGGGCCTTGAATCTCCCTTGGGCATCCATGGCCGCCGTGAGCTGCTCCAGGCTCGGAACTTTCCCGAACTCGGAGTTCACTCGGACCGCCCTGCCCCCTGCCAGCTCGACCGTTTCTGCGAGGCGGGTGCTGAACTCTCCGAAGACAGGTACGATGGCCACATCCCCCGGCCTGACGATGTTCCAAACGGCCGCTTCGACCCCCCCAGTCCCGGACGACGAGAGCACGAGCACCTCCCCTTCTGTCTGGAACAGGTGCCTCTCCTTCTCGAGTATCCCCTTGTACAGCTCCCTGAACGCGTCCCCCCTGTGGTTGATTATGGGGCCGAGCATGGCCCTAATGACCCGTTCGGAAACGTTCGTAGGCCCCGGCAGCATTATGAGTTTCTGCTGGCTAGACATGCTCACTACCCTTCAAATCCTTACGCATAAGGGCTCTTACCCGCTCCACGCCTCCGAACTTCTTCACCAATTCTGAAACCTGTTCAGGCACGAGGCTCTCCCAGTCCTTCCTTTCCAAAATCCTATCTCTCACGTTGGTCGCAGAGTACTTGCTTCTGTCCAGATAGGGAACCGCCTCGACGTCTATTCCCTCCCCCTTGAAGAGGAGGAAGGTGAGGGCGTCATTCGTGAAGACGACGTCGAACTTTGGAACCATGGATTCTACCGTCGAGACCCAAAGCGAATGAGAATCGGCGTCTGCGATTGGGATTGCCATCCACTTCGAGGGGTCCACGCCGCTGCCGTCCAGCGCGCTCTTGATCATCGTTATCCGCTCTGCCGCTGTGAATGGGTTGTCCCTTTCGTGGCTCCTCTGGGCCGACCCGACCACGATGTAGAGGTAGGCGACGTGTTTCAGCGCGTACCTCACCGCCTCCAGGTGTCCCAAATGGAATGGCTGGAACCGCCCCACGAGGAGACCGACTCTCATCTCGTTCTCCGACCGCGGCCCTTCTGGGTGTATTTAAGAGAACACGCCTCACCGCTTTATCACACCTGTTTCTCACGCCCGGCCGTGGACTTCGTTCAGGTGGACGGCTCCAAGGGGGAGGGGGGTGGACAGATCCTTCGGACGGCCGTTGCCTTTTCGGTTATCCAGGGCCGGGCGGTCCGAATCTACAGGATACGCGCAGGGAGGGAAGTCCCGGGCCTCAAGAGGCAGCACATTTCTGCCCTCGAGGTTATCGCGAAGGTCTTCGGAGGCGAACTGAAGGGTGCAGTTGAGGGTTCCTCTGAGGTCACCTTCGTTCCCGAAAGGCAGCGGCTGGATTCTCTCGCCCTGGACATGAGGACAGCAGCGAGCATTACCCTAGTCCTGCAGGCCGTGGTTCCAGCGGTTGCGCTGGCTGGCTCGCGGCTGAACCTAGAACTCGTCGGGGGGACTGACGTCCCATGGAGCCCAACCTACGACTACTTCGATCGCATCGTTCGGGAAGCGTATGCCAGAATCGGTATTGGATTCACGATCGCGACCCGACGGAGGGGGTATTACCCACGCGGGGGCGGGGACGTTTCGGTCGAAATCACCCCCTGCCCGGAGCTCAAGCCGCTTGACCTGACCCATGGCCAGAGCGTAGGGGGCGTCCTGCTCGTGAGCAGGTGCGGCATGCTACCGAGGCACGTGGCTGAACGGCAGCTCGCTTCGGCGAAGGCAGAGGTGTCAGACGCGGGGATTGCCGTCTCTTCAACAGAGCTATCCGAGGAGCAATCGAACTCTCCTGGCTCATCCCTGCTTGCCTATCACGTGAGCCTTTCGAAGTGCATCGGAGCCGACGCCATAGGGGCGAAGGGGAAGCCGGCCGAGGAGGTGGGGAAAGAGGCCGCTTCGCGGTTTATCCACGCGGCCCGGTCGGGCGCGTGCCTCGATCTGAACCTTGCGGACATGATCCTTCCATTGCTGTCACTGGCACGAATGCCCTCGCGAGTTGCCGTCCCAAGTGTTTCTCCCCATCTACTCTCGGGGCTCGAACTAGCGGGCCAGTTCACCGGGTGCAGGTGGTCGGTGGATGGGTCCGGAGGGGTATCCACCGTCACAATCTCGCCCAGCACGGACAGATGAGAAAGGTTCGGGCACAACGTCTAAAAGGACGGGCCGGAGCGGGCCGCCTGAATTCTCAATGGCTTACGAGCAATTTATGCCTGGGGCCACCGCCGTAGGTATCGCCTACAAGGATGGTGTCGTACTTGGGGCAGAGCGGCGAATCACCCTCGGCAACTTCGTGAGGAGCAAGTCAGGGAAGAAGGTCTTCCGCGTCACTGAAAGCGTTGGCGCGGTCTGCGCTGGCATGGTATCCGATATGCAGAATCTCGTCAAGGAAGTCTCCGTCTACTCCAAGCTGAAGGAACTGGAGACGAGGAAGTCGCTGAAGCCCAATTCCGTGGCGAAGCTCATGTCTACGCTCATGTTCCAGAACAGATACGCCCCTCTCCTGACACAGGTGATACTCGGCGGAATGGGGGACAAACCTGTCGTCTATGTTCTCGACCCCCTGGGGAGCGTCATATCGGACCAGTATGCCACCGTAGGAACCGGGGAGGAGACGGCCATAGGCGTGGTGGAGGCGGGATACAGCCCAACCATGACCCAGAAGGAAGCACGGGACCTGGCGGTTTCGGCGATAAAGGCAGCCATAGCGAGGGACGCCATGAGCGGAAACGGCATCGACATCCTGACCATCGACGAGTCGGGCATCAGAGAGGAAGGAGTCGATCTCTAGGAGGGTTCGAGCATGTGGGTTTACAGGGGAATCAAAATCCACTGGCTCGGGCATGACTCGTTCGTTCTGCAGGGGTCCAAGACAGTAATACTCGACCCTTTCAAGGCGAAGGGGGACTACAAGGCAGATCTACTTCTGATCTCCCACGAGCACTATGACCACCTCAGCGACGAAGACATCAAGCGGTTCATCACTCCTGCCACGACCATGGTCGCTGCGAAAATGTGCGAAGAACCCCTGAAGAGGTACCGTAACGAGAAGAGGTTCATTGCCCCCGGTTCGAAGATAGAGGTCAAGGGCGTGGGGGTCGAGGCGGTCCCGGCCTACAACATCAACAAGTTCAGAGAGCCAGGAAAGGTGTTCCATCCCAAGGCCGACGAGAAGAACGGGTATGTCGTGACGCTCGACGGCATTAGGTTCTACCATTCAGGGGACAGCGACGCCACTCCCGAGATGAAGGCGCTGGACGTGGACGTAGCGTTCCTTCCCGTCTCAGGAATCTACGTAATGAATCCCGAGGAGGCTGCCGAGGCGGCGAAGGCGATGAAAGCAAAGGTCGTTATCCCCATGCACATCGAATCTGGCATCGGGACGTTGGCCGACGCCGAGAAGTTCAAGAAGCTCGTCGGCGGCGCCAAGACCGTCGAGATACTGCAGAAGGAGTAATCCTTACTCGGGCACGCTGTCCGCCGTCAGCTTCCCGTTATCCACCTTCACGAAGAGATATCTGTTGTCAGCGAAGACGAGCGTCAGCTCGTTCTCCTTCTCTTCGACCGTTAGCAGCGCCTTCCCTACGATTCCGTCGAACTTTGCCATGTTTGGTTCTCCCTCCCCTCCGAATTCGTATTTCTGTGTTGCCGGGTCAGCCCTTAAGGTACTTCGTCAGCTCGTTCGTCGTTGCCACCGTTCGAGCTTCTTCTACAGGCGATCCTGTCGAAGACCTGATCATTTCGCGAATCACCTCGTCGATGCTCCGGCTCCGCCGCCTGGCCTTCAGGAGCTTTAGCGCCCGATGAGTGTCGTCGTGGACCCTTACAGATTTGGCCATGAGTCTTCACTTACTCCTTCGCTGTTTCATCCTGGTTCTTAGGTCTGGGACCTCCCACAGCTAGGGCACCAGCGTTCCTCGGCAGGCTTGGACGCTCCACAGAACCTGCATGTCGTCCCGTAACCGGACGCCTCCTGCTCTGTGACAGTCTCCCCCTTGACAACCACATGTTCCGATATTCCTGTCACATTTGAAAGTGGAACCTGGGAGTCTTTACCGTCCGCTCCCTGCACGAGAAACGTGACCCCCCCGCCCAGGTCGAACATGATGTCCTTGACCTTCCCCCTCACGGCGCCAGAGGTCTCGATGACCGTCTTCCCAACAACGTCCTCCTTCCTGAACGACCTCATTTCAGCATCATCTGAGTCGACCTTTGGATAAAGCTACCCTTTGGTTGGAGCTTGACTCAGTTTCGTCGCGAGTTCATCATCTGCCCGGGAGCTTACTCCGGGCTATGACTGGGACGGCGTTCACCTCATCGTCAGTCACACGCGTTCTGCCTGCGATTTAGGCTTTGTTTCTGTGTTCCCGACCAAGGTAACATGTCCCAACAGGCAGGTAAGGTTGGGTCTGACGCCCTCAGGCCTGCGCGCCGCTGGCCGGCTTTCTGCGAACCACGACCCTGGTGTCGCAGACCAAGACTGTCTCGCCTCGCTGGTTCACGACTTCGTTAGAGAACACAATCATTCCGTTGGCCTCCCGCTCCTTTTTGTCCACCACCTTCACAGTGGCCCGAAGAGAATCACCGAAGAAGACCGGCCTAGTGAACCTGAGCTTGTCTATGCCGTAGAATGCCTCCACAGAGCCTGTGAGGAACCCAAGCCTGTCCCAGAGCCCGGTCAAGATCGCCAATGTCAGGACGCCGTGGCCTATTCTTCTTCCGAAGGGCCCATGTTTCGCGAATTCTTCGTCGGTGTGGAGAGGGTTGTAATCTCCGCTCACCCCTGCGAAGGCTACCACATCGGCCTCGGTAACGGTCCTCCGAGGCGTCTCGAAGGTCATCCCCACCTCGAAGTCATCGAGAAAGAGCCGGTGCATCTTCGGGCCGTCATAGAACGGCCACCGTTATTACGAGTATCTAGTCCCTCCAGTCACGGAGGCGGCTCCCGGGCCCGCGGCTGCCACACCGGTCAGGTCCTGGCTGAGGATCCCGAAGAAGCGTTCGACAACTCTTATATGAGAAACGAGGGAAAAATTCATTACCTTGCCCCTCTATCCAGAAACCAAGCGGTTCCTCGCACTCATCCCCGAAGCAGACCCCGCGGAGATTGGGATCGACATGTTCAGGCAGGGCTTCAGAGATCTCTCACAGATGCTCCCGAAGGAACCAGTCGGCCAAATCGAGGATATCAGAATCCCCGGTCATAGTGTGAAATCCCCGCGAGGGTGTACACCCCTGCTGCGGGAAGGAATTCAGGTGGCGTTGTCTACTTCCACGGGGGAGGGTTCGTCATAGGCGATGTCGAGTCCTATGACCCGTTCTGCAGGGCCCTTGCCAACGCTTCCGGGAGTGTCCTAATCTCGGTAGACTACAGGCTCGCTCCAGAACACAAGTTCCCCACCGCGGTCAACGACGCCTACGACTCTGTTAAGTGGGTCCTCAAGAACGTGAAAAGGTTCGGCATGACCCGGGGTATTGCTGTCGCCGGAGACAGCGCCGGTGGAAACCTGTCGGCCGTCTGCGCCCTCATGTGTCGGGACGCAGGGCTAGCTGTAAAGGCTGAGGTTCTGGTCTTCCCATTCACATCCTTTGATGTCGCGAGCCGTTCTTCCGTCGAGTACGCAGATTCTTTGTTCCTCACAAGGGAGCTGGGAGCGTGGTTCGGTGCTCAGTATCTTTCGCGTCCAGAAGACGCGCTCAGCCCCTTGTTCTCCCCGATGCTTGCCAGCGACTTGAGTGGCGTCGCGCCCGCGCTTGTAGTTACGGCAGAGTATGACCCGTTGAGGGACCAAGGGGAAGCCTACGCAGACTTGCTCGCAAAGGCGGGGGTTATGGTCACGAGCCTGAGAGTCAGGGGGGTGACCCACGGGTTCATCTTCTTGCCTGGCGCCGGAGGAGACGTATGCTCGATGATCGGCGGGTACCTCAGAAGGGTATTCCCGCCCTGAATCGCCAGATTCTCCTTCTGAACGTGCAGGTCTCCCGCGAAAAAACATCGCTCCCACTCTCGCGTCTTAGGCACTCCACCCAGCTTCGACCCTGCCTGCCCAGCACGGCGCCATCGCCCGAGGCGATTCACCGCGTTTATCAGCCATGCCTTCCGGATTGCTCACAGAGCACCAGTGAGGCCTGACAGACTCAACATAAGGTCGAAATTGCTCTGGAAGAGGCGGGTCTGCGTGATGCGGCCAACGATCTTTCCATCTTCAATGACATAGAGCCGCCTCACGTCTTTCTCGACCAGCATACTCATTGCCTCCCTGACCGTCGCATCGGGGCCTATGGTAACCAGCGGGGAGGACATGATAGACGCGACTTTCACTTTGTCTGGTGCCATTCCCTTGTTGATGCATCTCCTGAGGACGTCCCTTTCGGTGACAACGCCCTGTGGGAGTTCTTGGGCGACGACCAGGAGGGACCATACCTTCGAGCGAACCATCAGGGCGACGGCCTCGGCTACGGTAGCGTTTGTGTCAATGGCTATCACGTCCCTCTCCATTAGGTCCTTTACTGTGATGGCGACTACCATGACTGACAGACAAAGGTCCCATCCGCTTTTAACTTTGAACTAGATTCGGGGTTGATTTATTGCCAGATATTGGAGATTCTCGGACATTCATTGTGATTATTCCAGAGAACTCATTTGGCTCCCCATCTCAATCACGAAGCGCGCCGAACCCAAGTTGTGGGATGCGTTCGTGGGCCACAATACCGTAGGTGCGAGTCCGAGACCGTGTCCTCAGGTGGCCGTCTGCCCGCCGTCGACAGGTATGACCTGGCCCGTGACATACCTCGACGCTTCGGACGCCAGAAACACCGCAACCCCCTTCAGATCGTCATCCTCTCCCATCCTCTTCATCGGGTTGTCTTCCCTTATCATTTCGCCGAACCTGTCGGTCAACGGTCGGCTCATTTTTGTCGGGAAGAAGCTCGGCGCCATCGCATTGACCGTGATGCCATACTCGGCCAACTTAACCGCGAGCTCCTTCGTTACCGCAATTATTCCTCCCTTGCTAGCCGAGTACCCCGAGGCGTGCATGAAGGGAGGCGCACCCCGTAGCCCTGCCACCGATGCAACGTTGACTATCCTCCCCCATTTCTGGTTCTTCATGATGGGGATGACAGTCTGGCACATCAGAAAGGTTCCTGTCAGGTTCACCTTAATGACCCGCTCCCACCTTTCAAGCGGCATCTCCTCGAACGGTGCTCCCCATGTGGCTCCACTGTTGTTTACAAGGACGTCGACCGAGCCAAATCTGTCCTTCACCAGCTTCACAAACTCTTCAACGCTCCCTTTCTCCGTGACGTCCAGTTTTCCCGAGACGGTATTCCTGCCTGTGGCTGCCGCTATCTCTTTGGCCGTCCCAGCACATGCCTGCACGTCCCTCGAGCCGACGCCCACGTTCGCCCCAGCTTCGGCAAGGGCAAAAGCTATGATCCTGCCAATGCCCCTTCCTCCTCCGCTTACCAGTGCGGATTTCCCTGAAAGGTCGAACAGCTCTGGCGACTTCATCCCAACCTTCTCGTTTCCACGGATGGATCTATTTTAGACCTATCGACTTCTGGCGCGATAGGAAAGGGTCGAGGCCTAGCTGCAATAGGTACCCTTGGTTTCCTTAATCGTTTCATGAACCCGGACACATGATAGTGCTTATACGGAAGACGAGGAGATTACAGCTGAAATGCTAACACGACGCTCTGGCATGGCGAGGTCCGCGGCAATTGCAGTTCTGGTGGTCATCGTCATAGCGGCGGTGGCCGGTGTTGTGTCGTACTACTATGTGAGCAC
>Ga0187769_10000821_pt1 | contig 17191 bp, 29 predicted proteins | sample 0116_SJ02_MP02_1_FD_133140 | JGI IMG/M metagenome (GOLD analysis project Ga0187769, IMG submission 133140) | Tropical peat soil microbial communities from peatlands in Department of Meta, Colombia - 0116_SJ02_MP02_10_MG | ecosystem: Environmental > Terrestrial > Soil > Wetlands > Peat | place... | reverse complement strand
GACGCATTTAAACCCAACCTCACTCGCGCCGAGGCCGACCTTCGTATCGCGATGCTGACGGCAAAACTCAAACGGCTTGACGGTCCGCCGCATACACTCTGACGGGCCGGTCGGCAGCTAAATTGGTCAGCCGCGACGAGGTGCGGTGGATCGCGGCGAAAGCGGCCGGACCTTCGCCAAAGAGGGTGGACGCGCGGCGGTATAATGTCTGGGCCAAGCGGCGGAAGAGCGATGCTGCTTCAATACGCTAAAAAGAAAAGTATGCTGGCACTCGCGATCATAGCGACCAAAAGCAGCGAACACAGATTTCCCTTCCATGCTGGCCTAAGACTAACCTGATCGGTAATTCGCTCTGAGCTGATCATGGCGTGTAAAATCTACGACGAAATCGCACAACATGCATGCCCGAACAATAGTTTTACACACATACGCGTGCTGCAACGCAAAGGGCGAGTGAGCGCCTGCGGAAAGTGTCTCTGTGTGCGGGCTTTTTCGCCCATCCCGACAGGCATGAGTGACCGGGGCTACACGACTGGACTCTTTGCTTCTCAGGTTCCTAGTAACGCCATGTTGGCAGCCCTAATAAAGTGGAGACTTAGATGGCAGGATATTTGATCGCAAATATCGATGTGAAAGACCCAGCAAAATTTGAAGAATATCGCCAGAAAGTCGTTCCGGTGATCAAGAAATTCGGAGGGCGCTATCTCGTCCGTGGCGGCGACCTGCGCCACCTCGAAGGCAATCTGCCGCTCAATCGGCTGGTGGTTTTGGAGTTTCCGACGGCCGAAGCCGCCCAGCAATTCTACGACAGCGCCGAGTATCAGCCGATCCTAAAGCTCCGACTGGACAGCACGCGATCAGATGTGGTGCTGGCGCAAGGTTATTCGGGATAGGACCAATCCCCTTGCCCATTTATTTAGCCCCGATGACCATTGCCCAGTAAGTTCGTTGGCCATTTCGTGCATGGGCAACGCCAATCCACTTTGCGCCGTGCAGCAACAGATTGGCGCGATGTCCAGCCGAATTGATCCACTGCTTTAAGGTGCTGGGGAAATCGCTATGCCCGTATGCGATATTCTCAGCCGCGTGACTGAAACCGCTGCGGCCGATCCGGCTTGAAAACGGAGCCAGTGCATTGTGATCGAGTAAGTCGCGTATCGCCATGGCGTTGGCCTGTTCTTGCGCAATCCGGGCGAGTGCGCGGTTGGTGGCGACGGAGCCCTCACCATGTTGATGACGAAATGCAGAGATGAGCACGGCAGGATTATCGGCGGTAACATCATTCAATGACGGTTTCGGGCGCGGCAGCGGCGGCTCTTCGATTGGCGCGGTGTCAATTTCCACGGTGCCCTTAGGCTCAACCGCGTGCGCGGATGTGATGAGTATTATCAATACGATGGCTACATTGATTGGTCGCATTTCCAACCCGCCCTGTGTGGGGACTTTATTACTCAGAAATGCCGCTGGAGTGTTGAGACATGCAACAACACGTAGGCTGCGCCATTGTCCAACGATTTTCGTGCGTGCGTCTACGCGATCTTGTAAGCTAACCTTACAACCGCGCGCGCGAACTAATTTCTAGGGGAGGCTTCGATGAGGCGACGCGACTTCGCCTTCCTCGCCTGCGCGGCAACGTGGCACCGCGCGTATTATTTGCGCAGACCACTGCTAGGCCACCTGTCGTAGGTTCGTTGTGGTTTGGCGCAAAGGACGCGCCATTAATCGTGAAATATCTAGGACAATTCTTGGCTGGCATGCGAGAACTTGGCTACGCCGAGGGTCAGAACTTCGAGAGGCTCGATCGGTTTGCCGACTTTCACGCGGATCGCATACCCCAACTCGCCACGGAGTTGGTTCAACTCAAACCAGACGTTATCGTCACTGGGGCGACCATTCAGGCGGTCGCCCTGAAAAAAAACAACCGATACGGTTCCAATCGTCGTTGGTGCGCTCGCCGATCCAGTTGAACTTGGCTCAATCAAAAGCTATGCGCGACCCGGTGGAAACGTAACAGGGATAATGCCCTACGTGGCCGGTTTGCCAACAAAGCAGCTTGAATTGGCGCGTGAACTTGTTCCCGGAGCGACGCGCATCGGATTGCTCGATGATGTCACAGACCCAAAGGCGCGTCCGCAAAGGCGAGAGATTGAGGCATCAGGGCAGAAATTGGAAATCAATATTATACCCGCAGAAGTCCGCACCGCTGCGGATATAAGCCAAGCGTACGAAACGTTCTCGACGGGCGGCGCCGAGGTCGTTGTCGTTGAACAAAGCAGTATGCTGATCAATGCCGGTCAAGTCATAGCTGATGCGGCGGCGGCAAAGAAGCTGCCGACGCTGTATGGCTATCATGAGCATGTCGAGGCAGGAGGACTTATTAGCTACGGCGTCAATCTAGATTGGTGCTACCGCCGGGCGGCATACTTTGTTGATAAGATACTGAAAGGCGCCAAGCCTGCTGACTTGCCGGTCGAGTTTCCGGACACGCTGGAATTATGGATCAACCAAAAAACCGCGAAGGCGCTTGGCCTCAAAATCCCACCTACTCTGCTCGTCAGGGCCGACAAGATCATCGAGTAAATTATCGGCGGATCGCCCCGTGTCTATACGAGGAAGAACTCGGAAGGCGGCCTGCGGCTTCGAACGACTTCAAGAAACAAAAGGCCCCCGCTAGCTGGGGCCAAGTACTGGGAGGCATCGCGATGCTGCCGCACCCCGTTTTACGCGCGGTCAGCACGATCCGAGCTTTTATTTGCTTTGTGACCATTTTGTGCATAACCAGTGCAAACATTGAGGAAATTCGCGGCGCACTTATACTTCTGGACAATGCGCCTATCCCTCCATGCGATGGACCCATGACCTCGTCCTCGGAATGATTAACCAGAAAAAAATTAGGGGAAGGCAGTCGGACCATGATCACCACTTGCACAGTCTCGGATGCCAGAGTCGCACTGGACACCGTCGTTGCACGTCTTAACATTGAGCGTTTTTGCAAGATATTTTCTTATGAGGCTGACGAAACAAAGCGGCATACGCTCGTGCGACTGATCGCTGAAGAAAAGGCGAAGCTAGACGCGCTAGTCGCATCGCCCGTGATGCAATGATTTTTACTTAGTCATAGAATTGCACACCGGTCGTCGGTCCCCAACCACTCCGGTCTGCATGGCCCCGGACGCGCCCCCATCCCCCGACACCCGCGTCCGGGGCCACTCACGAACGCGGTCTCACCCGCGACGAGGCCCAGCGAATTGCGCTGCCAGATTTCGTAAACAGCGGCCTGTTCGGGTTAAGGAACCTCTGGCGGGCTCTGCGGGTTATTGGCGGCAACGGAACTCGGTGGGGACCCCATCCATGATCAGCCATACACGAAGTTCGGCCGGATTGAAGCCGACTTGGAAAGGGAACCTTTTGTCGTTTCTGATAGCGATGCTCGTTAGCGCCAGCATTTTGGTCTGTTTTCATTACAGAATGACAGCGTTAACGCGCCACGAAGCGCAACAGATTGCCAATATGGCCAAGCTCCCCAATCTCATCAGAACGTCCCGCAAATAGCGGACTTGCAGCACCGCGCCTTGCGATTGTCCCAAGTACCTAGCAAGCGACGTGTGTACACTTCCGTCCTTTTCATATGATACCTTTGCAGTGTAACGAAGAAAACGACGGCACGGGAGGCAGATCGTGAGTGCTGGCTCTGGCATTTCAGCACTCTATCGTGAGTTCACGGACGCCTTAACCGAAGTTCTTGCGGAGAGTGCAGGCAGCCCGGCACGACGTGGCCGACTTGCACGGGCCCACGCTGCGATCAAAAGGCATCCCGAATATAACGAACACGAATATTTTTTAGCGGTGGAAGCTGCGTTCGGGCAGTGGGAAGCAATGCAAAACGTTGGTCGCTGATCAGAGTACCACATTTTAATTTGCGTTAGATCAAAACCTTAATTGTGCGGCTCGCCTTAAAATTGATTATGGCGATCGCATTTATCTATCGCTGCCCGAATACGGGCTTAAAGGTGCAGGGCTGGATCGCGGAAGATCCAACAGAACGCCCTGCTGAAAATTATGAACCTGTCACGTGCACGGCCTGTGGGCGCGTCCATCTAGTGAATCCAAAAAACGGAAGGGTATTGGAGGCCAAAGGTTAGTTCGTCACAGGCGGTAGTTCGTCACGGGCGGCGCTGGGAGCAGGCAGCCTGTTCTTCTATAGACCAGGGCGGCGGAAAGCGGCGTTCGGGCATTAACCAATGCTTGGAGTTTAAGATCCTTTCTCAGAAAAATACGACGCGATGAGTGCTTCGGGGATGCATTCGTAAGTCGTCTCCTCTCTCATAGTTCCTATCGGCATTACGAGCGCTCGCCTGGCTCGGCGGGCGCTCGTCTATTTGCGAGAAAGCCAGTCATCCGCCGCGCTTCATCTTGCGTGAGGAGCTTGGGTCATGCGCCAGCGCCACTCTCGATCAGCTCTTTTTAGTTTGATCTCCTGGCGCAAAGTCTCCAAAAGCCCGACGATCACCGCGCCCCAGAGGAACGCGATTATGACGGCTGGGGCGACGCCGAAGGATTGCACGGCGTCTTGGAGGGATTGAGGGAAGAATATCGCCTTCTCAAGAAGATTGGCCACGCGTACGCCTCACATTGTTATCGCCCCATTTGTGGCCCCGACCTGGGCTGGGGCTTGATAGACCGAGGCCACCGGCACGACTAGGGGGAGGAAATCCCAAGTCGGCCAACCAATAAACCTCAGACTATCTGAAGCGAAGAGACGGCCTGCAATAATTTTTGATCAGGGTCATCACAAAAAAAGAACCCCAAGCCAGGATACGCAGACCTGAGGTTGTTCGCAGTTTAGCACCCACACGCAAGCTTCTAAGCTGAGCGGCCAAGGGGGGTGTCGGGGGAAGGGGATAGCCGCTCAGCGCGGTCTGTTGCCGATTATCTAGGAATTCGTTCCGCAAATTCAACGGCCCGAGTTCATTGCGGCTGGCACGGCCCCTGCTCGAGCTGGAAAGCAGTGGGTCACCAGTTGGAAAATAGACGCTTTGGCCCATTTTCTTCAGCGTAGCCCACGTTCCCGTAGCCGCGTCCTTCATAGTCGTTGCGCTGACGGGCGAGCACCTTGGGTTTGTGATGCTTGACGGGCGAAACTTGCTCTTTGGCTGGTGATGTTCCTTTCGTGACCTCCAAGTGCAAAGGTTCGATTTCCTCTGCCTCAGCGACCACAGGGCGGGGATGGTAATGTTTTTCTGACGTTGAGTGGTTGAACGAGCCGATCAGCCATATCGCGACGGCGGTGAACGCCACAATCAGAAAGGAAAAGTAACCAACGAACAACATGGCGACTAACTCTGAGGAGCGATAATCCTAGCCCCCCGCCGCATCCGCCATTTGATCGAGATCAATGCGCGATGCGTCAAGCAAATCAGCGGCTTTGAGTTAATCGTCGGAACTCAGCTGTGCCCTGTGATGCCACGTGGTGGACGGAACGCACCACTCATGTTGGCTGCTCTTGCAGGCGTTGTTCATGACTGCCAGCATGCTAGCGGCAACAACCAGAAGCCCGGCGAAGACAATTACCAATGGGCTCTTCATTGTGACCTCGCTACTGCGGGTCCCCCGGCGCATACCGGACCGAATTTCCCAAGTTCAATCTGAACCCACGGTGAACAATATTCACCGCCGACGAGAGCAATGAAAATCAAAAAGAACCCCAAGCTTCGGCAAACGCTTGGGGTTATTCGGAGTTTGTCGCCTCAACCTAGGCTTCTAAGAGCCGAGCGGCCGGTGGGGACGGGGGGACAGGGGGTGGCTGCTCAGTGTTGTAAAATGTAGTCGCACCTTCGGATCTGCGAAGTGATGCTCGTCACACAATGTGGCTTGCGCGCATTGGTGCGCGCAAGACCTTGAGCATAAGCGCAGGAGCGCTATTCTTCCTTGGTCGGGCTGGAAAGTCCCTTGGGACGGGCCGGAGGACTGCCCGCCCGTCGGGACAAGGTGAAGGTTTCCGCACTGCTTCACTACCAGTTTCGACAGCCCGCACGATGCCGTCCAAGAAAACGGCACGTATGGGGACGAAGGCAAAGCCGTTGACAGGGCCGCCGACGGCTTTGCTGTTTGACTGGAACACTTTGCAGACCTGATTATTCCCGAGTGCGCCAAGGGGGCCAGCTCGTTGCAACGCGGCCGGAACTTTTAGTCGCTCATCGGTGTTTTTCCCACGGCGGCGGGACGATCCCGAGCATCCGGGGATGTGCGATGCTCGAAAGTTTGAGTGATCCAGTACGCGAATGCCTTGACCATGCCGAAGATTGTTTGCAACGGGCGGCATCACAAACCGACCCCGAACCGCGGCGGCATTTTCTGATTATTGGAGCATGCTGGTTGAAACTCGGCTCCGAGCTATCGGAGCCCCTCGCCAACTACTCCAATATTGAAACCGGCGGACTGGCTGCACTAACTGGAGAGCCCCGGTCGGAGGTTCATGCTCCGGGGCCCTGTCGCGTCGGTGGTGCTGGCGGGCTTGCGCTTCCACGGCGATAGCCAGCCGCTTCTTCTCCACGCGGCTGCGCGGCGCTGATCTTCCATCTTGTGGCGATTGAAGCCCATAGCCGAATCGTCGTCGAATGGGAGTACGAGTCAATCTGCAGCTGGATCGTGTGGGAATCGGAGAAAGACGATGAATGCCAAGGCCCTCCTTATTTGGCTGATCGTTGGCGCTGTTGCCGGTTGGCTTGCTGGCATGGTGGTCAAAGGTGGCAGTTACGGGTTGATCGGCAACATCATCGTTGGCGTCATCGGCGGTTTGATCGCCGGTTGGCTCTTGCCTCGTATTGGGGTTGTAATCGGCGGTGGAATTGTGGGCGCGATCATCAACGCTTTCATCGGCGCGGTTATCCTCTTGGTCATTCTGCGATTGATCCGATAACACGACGGATTGCTGTGAACTTTGCGAAGCTGGGGGAGTTATTGAAAAAACTCAAAAATTAAGAGGGACGGAAAGGGGGGCAAGCGGAGCACTTCTGTGGCGCGAGGATGGAAAACCGTTGCGCGAAAGGCTGCACCAGCGGCCAGTTTTTGGCTTCTTATTGGCCTGCTCGCGTATCTTGGCATAAGCGCGGCAGTCAAAATCGAAGCAACCGAGACTCGGTTGTTCTTTGTCGTCGTGGTCTTCGTTGTCGCTTTCGCCGTAGCATCCCTGGCGGAGCATTTATTACGGGACTACGTACTGACTGAGATACAGGCGACCGAAATTTGGCCGCGATGGCATTCGCAGTTTAGCGAGCCGATGGTGTATCGCCAGTCGGTGTCGTACAGTTATCTGGTTCTGCCGCGACCAAGCTAGTGCGCACTAGGTCGGGCTGTGCTGCCACGCGGCGCCAGCGATAAAGAAAAGGACTCCGACCATCCAGTTTGACGGCCTTTTTGCGAGTCGCCGAAAGGCTCTGAAATATGGATGTGGACGGACAACTCCTGACGGTGACGACGGGGCACGAATCATGAAGAAGTAAGCTTCGCATTCAACTGGCATGGCGGTAGTGACGGTCGTTGCGCATACGGATCGGGCTACCGCGCGCGGTGGCGGCTCAGGCTGCTGACGACGAGAAAATCGTGGCAAAACGAGATGCCCTTAAAAGGAAATATGCGGCGGCGGCTGCGCTTCGTACCAAAAAAGTTGACGAAATCAGAGAGCTGCTAGCGATCCCGGCCAACCCTAGCGACGAAAATGCCGTGGAATTTATTGCGCAGTGGCTTGAAACCGGTCAGGTTTCTGTTCCGACTGAACTAAAAACCAGGGCGCAGCGCCTGCTGCGTGAGTGGCAGAGCATTCACATGGCGTGCGTAGAAATCCAATGCGAGCTCGATCGATTAGGTGAGGCCGAGCTACCCCTCTCGATAGTGGGAAGACGACGCTAGACTACTCCCCGGACGCCGCTACGATCCATCAAGGGCAGCGCCAATGTATGTTTTGGTCCCCGTGGGCGCCTGCCCGGATGCGCGTGCCATCAATTCATCATCTGCTCTACGCAATTCGGCCCAGACTCTGAATTTTGATCGATGCCCTGGGGACGGGATGATTCGTCGGCCTTGACTTAGGTCCGGGTTGTCGGTGGACGCTTTCGGCTGATCCATGACTAGTTACGAGTGAGGTCTGCGTCGCGCTGAAGCCGACGTGGGGCTAGCAATTTACGTGGGGTTTTCGCCAAGCTCCCCGTAAAGGCGTTTGCTCATTCCTGTTTCCCGCCTGTGAACAAGAGCTAAGCGACGGGGCCGGGAATGAAGTACAAGGCATTTCTCATTGACGTACTCGAACAGGAACCCGGGAAATGGCGTGCTCGAATCACTCGGGCGCACGGCAGGCCTTTGAACTCTATAAGCCGAAAACGCGAATTTCTAACCAACGCTGAACATGCATCGGCGGCGGAAGCCCTGATGAAGGCCATGGAGGTGATCGACGCTGGGTACTTCTCTCGTGGTACCGAGCGAAGCACAGAAAAATTTTGGCGACGGCTGAGCAAACCTGAGCGCAAGCTCGGAGTGGTAACGAGTTAGAAAATTGAAAGCGCCAGGGAGGGGTGAGCGAAGGCTCCCCACGGGCCAACCTCCTTGAATTGCAGCTTGAGCGCGTGCCGTGTCGCAACAAACTCGTCGCCAGTTATCGCATTGAATTTGCGGAACGAATTCCTAGATAGATGTGCAACAGGCCGCGCTGGGCGACCGCCCCGATCCCCCAACACCCCCCTGGCCGCTCAGCGTTAGAAGCCTGAGTGTCAGTGCAAGACTGCGAACAACCCCAAGTCTGCGTATCCTGGCTTGGGGTTCCTTTTTGTGGCGACTGCTGCGCTGTTTCCATTCGAAAATTATTGCAGGTCGTCTTTTCGCTTCACATTGTGATGAGCCGCGTAGTTTGAATTTATCGGTTGGCCGACTTGGGTTTCTCTACTCCCCCCTAGTCGTGCCAGTGGCCCCGACCCCTCGAAGCCCCCCAGCCAAAGGTCGGGGCCACACCGACCAAAGAACAGTGGCCACCTTGCCTGCCGCAGTAAAGCGATTGAGGCCGTACGACGCGCTCAGTTGCCAGGCCGGTGCGTCTGATAATAAGGGCCGTAGCGGCCGCCGATGCTCCTCGCGCATTTCATCGGCTATGCTGGTTCGCGATCAGATCGCGGTACGAAATAGACCCGTCCCTCGACCGGCATGAAGTTGATGACGAACCGGTGTTGCGCCGCGAACGACCCGATGTTTCTTCTGCCGTCCTGGTCCGTTTCTCCGAACGCGTATTGTGCGCCCTTGGTCGAGAACAAGATACGCGCCTCGGCAAATGTGATCCATCCTCGCTCGTCCGGTGGCAATGTCGACAAGGAGCGAGCAAGCGTGGCCTCGGTTGTTCCGTCGAGCTTCATGGCATCCGGCGGAGCGGCAGCCTCTGCCCCAAATAGCCATCCGATAAGACTCATTACTCCCATCGTGGGAAGTCTCCTGCGGCTCCATCAGCGTGTCGTTAACGAATAAAGCCCCGGCAACCGACACGCGAGCATTGACAGCCCGCCGCCTTCCGCCGCCTGGCCGAGGGCCGCGTCCGTTATACGAACGTAGTCGACTTCGATATCGACGCGTAATAGGCCAAACAGCGTGCTTCAACTGAGCATAAGCGCAGGTTTTCGTTGTGGACATGACTGCGCGATGAGTATGACGGAGAAGTTTCTCCTCGCCTGGGCGATCGTTGGCCTAATCGTACTTTTAATTTTGCTGCGGTGGCTGAGATAGTCGCCTCTTAGAGTGTTCGCACTGACGGCCGTAGGTGTGCGCCATTGCTGGTCTAATGCTTCGTGGGGGCGCTCTCGGCTGCGCTAGGCCTTATCGAGTTTACGTGCACGCAACTCTCATGAGGAAGGACAACGTAGAAATGGTGGTGCCAAAAGCCTTTGAACTTATGGCCACCGATCAGGGCCTCACCGTAGCACCTGAACCATACCGGCCAGTCGTCGCTCATTGCCGCTCGCCGTCATCGCCGGCGGCATCCATGAAGAAGACGCCCAGCCCCGACGAAGGTAAAAAGCCTACAAGTTCGGGGCGGCTTTTTGACTATTGCGCGTTGGTTTCTGGACGACCGGCGTCGTCTTGCCGTAGCGCTTACGGCAGCCCGGCGGTGTCCGCGGCGCTCAATACGATCCGCTCGTAAATTTTTTCCGCTCTTGGAAAGACTGATCGCGTCAACTCAAGTAGCTCGGCGGCGCCGCTTGCCTTTAGTAGCACATAGAGCAGAAGGCGAAGGAGCCTTCATGGAGGTTCCTTCTTACGACGCTGGGAGTGGCGCAGATCACTGAAGGAATACCTTCAGCGCGGCGAACAGCGCCTTCGGATCGTATTGGCCCTGATAAACGGGTGGCGGCGCGGGGCCGCGCTTGAGCAGGGTGTGAATGGCTTCCCACGCCGTGCGGACGGAGCATTCAATGGTGAAGGCTATTTCCTCGGGAACCTCAACGTATTGGCCGATGAGTCCGAGATTGGTCGCCCCCTCGATAACCGGGGGAGGTCTGTCGCCGCGGCTCCGGGGCAGCCAAACATTGTTGACGTAGGGCATATAGCAAGGCACGCAAATCGATGACGCCATGATCGCGCTCAATTGCTTATCGAACCGCAGTTGCTTCAGCGTCTCCTCCAGGATCTCCGCCCCGGTGCATTGATCCATGCGTTTCTTCACGAAATCGCCGTCGCGGTCGGGATAAAGACCGTAGCCCCACCAGATGCTCGTGTTGGGCGGCTGGCCGATGATTTCCGGCTGGTGGAAGACGGATAGCGACAGCATCCAGCCCGAGTCCTTCAGAGTTACGAGCCCGCCGCGTCCCGCCTCGCTCCCCGTCAGCGCGGCGATTTGGTTGATGAATTCGGTCCCTGTGTCGGTGACCGTGAAGGTCACCCACAGCGAGTCGGGTATCCGATCCGCGCCGAAGTAAACGTCAGGATGGCCGAAATCTGTGCGTCCTTGCGCGAGGCGCTGCCACAGCGCCCAGGACCGTCCGCTCGGCCGCGGCTTGGGCACCTCGGTCATCGATCCCGCGGAAAGGTCGGCGGCTTGCGATCCGGTGGTCACGAGCACAAGATCTTCCGGCGCGACCGCAACCGAAGTTGCGACGCCGCCCCGTTCATAGTCGAGCCGATTGACGGTGATGCGGCCGGGCGCCGGCGCGAAGCCGAGGTCCCGCACGAAGGCGCCGGTGAGGAAGTTCACGCCGCGCGGGCGCAGCCACGCGACCAGCGGTTCTATGAACGCTTGGTGCTGGTTCAGGGGCGTCCGCATCACGCCCGTCATGTCCGACAGGTCTCCGAACAAGTACAGAAAGCGGTTCATGTAGCGCCGAAACTCGATCGCGCTGTGCTGAGGCAGCGATCCCATGATTGTCGACCAGAGCAACCAGAATTCGGTCGAGAAAAATTGCTGAGAAAAGAACTCATCGATCCGCCGCCCATCCAGCATCGCTTCGGGCGTCAGCACGACCCGCGCGAGGCGGAGCCCGTCGCCCAGGCTGAGACCGAAACGCGGACCATGTACGATGCGGCCGTTGCGATCGAAGATGTGCGCCCTGTCGTGGTATGGCTCGCTCGTATTAAAGGCGAAGAAGTCATTCGTAACGGAAATAGAGGGATTGCGTGCGGAGGGGATCGATTCGAGCAGATCGAACGTGCAGCGGTATTCCTTGTCAAAGACGGAGCCCGGCAGGTTGTAGCCGCTCTCCGCGCTGCCACCGAGAAAGAACCCGCCGCCTAGCAGTTTGTTCGCCTCGTAGATCGTGATGTCGGCCCCGGACGCGTCAGCGTTGCGGATGAGAAGGGCAGCCGCCGCCAGTCCGCCAAACCCGCCACCGACAACATGCGCCTTCATCGTCTCCTCCGTGGACTTCGAGTTTGCGAATTCCTCCCGACCTGCGCACGCTCCGAGCAAGCAATGGGACGTGAGCAAAAGGCGGCGTCGCCAAACGTTTTCCCTTTGCGTCGGTGACAGCTTCCGGAGCGTGGGCGATTTCCTGGATTGAGCAATGAGGCACGGATTGCGGTCATTTGACCTTCACTGTCGCCGACATGCCGGAAGCGAGAATGTAACACCCCAGATTGGTTCGCATGGCAAGCGTGCGTTTTGCTGCGAATGGTTACGGCAGAATTTGCCACAAAGCTGACGGATTGAAATGGGCAGAGCATTTCCGCTCTGCCCCAGTGATTCAGACGTCGACTTGTTCCGCTATCGTGAGCGCGTCGTCGACTTCGATCCAGGCAGCGGAATAGAGATGCTTTGCTGCGGTGCATTTCCAAGCACTTGAGCCTGGTGTGTTTCATCTCCATATTTTGATTGTTCAATCAAGAAAAAAGGACTGTTATGTCTGATACAAAACGGCGTGCCGTTGCAGAAAGCGTATTCAACCGCAACCAAAGACGCGAAACTGAAATCAACGATGCATTGAAGCAGGAGGCGGTTCGCCACGCCGCGGTTATTGAGAACATGCGCCGCTTGAGGGCGTTGCGCATGGCGCGAGATACAAAAAAATAACGAATAGCTAACCGCTGGATAGTTGCAGGTGACCAGGCAGCACGCTGTGACGCGTGGTGCGTCTTGTGTCACCTTGTTATCGGCAGAAACTGCAAGAACCAAACTGGCACACCAGGAGCCAAAATGCGCGCGATTATCAAATGCTCAACGATTATTTTGGCTTTGGCCGTAGTTACGCCGGCCAACGCCAAGGGTTGTCTTAAGGGCGCTGTCATAGGAGGCGTTGCCGGTCATTACACGGTGCATCACGGACTTCTCGGTGCCGCGGCCGGCTGCATTATAGGACGCCATGAAGCGAAAAAGCGCACTCAGATGGAGCGAGAAAAGAGAGAGCATCCGGCCGCGCCCAATGGCGAAGAGCGCCTCTAGGCAAAGAGTCCGATGCCACGGTCGAAGGCAATCGAGGCTATGAATAAGCGGCTCACTCGCGCGTTCACGACAAACTCAAAACATGGACCTCAGAGACAGGATCGTATTGGTCACCGGTTCGACGGATGGCGTAGGCCGTCTGGTGGCGCGTCGGTTGGCCGATCAGGGCGCTCGCGTTTTAATCCACGGACGCGATCACCATAGAGGCAAACAAGTAGTCGATCAGATCCAGGCTGTCGGCCGGGGCTCGGCAATTTTTCTACCGGCGGATTTTTCCTCGCTCGTCGAGGTGCGTCGGCTGGCAAACGTAGTCCGCCAGACCTGCGGTCATCTCGATGTCCTTATCAACAATGCTGGCATCGGCTCAGGCGGCTCCGCGGGCAAGAGAGAGACCAGTCGGGATGGTCTGGAGCTGCGCTTTGCCGTCAACTATCTCGCCGGATTCCTGCTCACCCGGTTGTTGCTTCCTCTTATGATGGTCAGCAAGCCCGCCCGCATTGTGAACGTCTCCTCGCTTGGTCAGCATCCGATCGATTTTGACGACGTCATGTTAACCCGTGGCTACACTGGGGGGCGGGCCTATGCCCAAAGCAAACTCGCGCAGATCATGTTCACGTTTGATCTTGCGCGCGAGCTCGATCCAGCGACAATCACAGCGAATTGCTTGCATCCGGCGACTTACATGGCAACAACAATGGTGCGGCAGAGCGGCGTTACTCCGATCAGCACCGTCGACGAAGGAGCAGAAGCGATCCTGAACCTCGCCATCTCGGAAGAACTCGATGGCCACTCCGGCGAGTTCTACAGTGGCTTAAGGCCGTCAAGGGCAAACGCGCAAGCCTATGACGTTCGTGCGCGAGAGCGGCTACGTATTCTCAGCATGCGCCTGACCGGGTTGGCGTAAGATCAGCCAAAATGGTCGCCGTTGCGGCTAACCTCTTGTCGCGTCTCTGGTTTGCAATTTAAAGTGCCCGTCGCCATGTAATGGCGCATGAGTGAAGAATTTGACGAGGCTGAGTATTCGTTCGTCGTGAAGCGGCGAGGGAATCCGCAAAAGCCCTGGCGTTGGGAAATTTATTGTGCCGGTAAGTCGGCGCCAGTTGAACGCTCGCCGGTCTTTACATCGTTTCGCCTTTGGAACGCAGATCAGCGTCTTACATTGCGTTTTAGCCCGTGTCCCGTTGCAGATAAGCGATTATTGCACCCACAAGGGCAGTTATCCCCGTAAGAAACCCAACCAGATACAGAATGTAAACAAAACGGGGCTGGTCGGCGTATCACGGGCAGTTTAGGCAAAGACTTACGGGAAGTTTAGGCACGCCGTCCTTCGTCCCTCGCGCTCATTTGAATTGAGCGGTTCACTCGTCTTGTTAGGCTCACCGGAAACGGCGGATCAAAAACACTTTGCCCGTAAGCGCGGGAAGCCCAGACCGTCATGAACGCCAACACTATCTCGATGTGGCCCAAATATGGCTGGAAGCGGCGTCACATCTGGATTGCGGCGCTTCGTTTTTAATGTCGCCATCATGCTATCGGAGAAATTGAGATTCGTGTGACGTTTTTGGGACCATCTATCTAACAGTGTCGGATCGAGTTGAGGCTAGATCATGAGAAAAGCAAAACTGCGACTGGTCACGCTTTTCACCGTTACTTTTGTCTTCGCGCCAATCGTTGATGCTCAAAGTCACTTGCCGTCGTGCGCGTCCGACGGGAGCGAGGTGTGGACTGATTGCACAGGTGCCTACAACTACCCTGACGGAAGTAGATACGTCGGAGAGTTCAAAGACGATAAAAGAAACGGACAGGGCACTCTCACGTGGTCCAATGGAGACAAATACGTCGGTGAATGGAGGGACAACAAAGAAAACGGGCATGGCACCTATACATTTATCGACGGTACCGAATACATTGGCGAATGGACGGATAGCAAAAGAAACGGGCGGGGCACCCAAACATACTCTGGTGGAAGTACATACGTTGGCGAGTTCAGAGACGACAAAAGAAACGGACAGGGTACTCTTACGCGACCCGATGGAGACAAATACGTCGGCCAATGGAAGGATAACAAGCAAAATGGGCAGGGCACCCAAACGTACTCTGGTGGAAGTACATACGTTGGCGAGTTCAAAGACGACAAAAGAAACGGACAGGGCACTCTCACGTGGTCCAATGGAGACAAGTACGTCGGTGAATGGAGGGACAACAAAGAAAACGGGCAGGGCACCTATACATTTATCAGCGGGGACAAATATATCGGTGAAGTAAGTGGTGGTAAAAGAAATGGACAAGGCACCGAAACATACTCTGATGGACGTCAATACGTTGGCGAATGGGCGGACGACAAAAAGAATGGGCAGGGTACTCTCACGTGGGCCAATGGAGACAAATACGTCGGTGAATGGAAGGATAACAAACAAAATGGGCAGGGCATGTACTCATTTCCGAGTGGAGCGAAATACGTGGGAGAAATCAAAGATGGATTTTACGATGGGCAAGGAACCTACACATCTGCTGAAGGCTGGATGCAATCGGGGCTGTGGGAACACGGAAAATTCGTGACAGCTAACTCGGACCTTAGCCATCAATATTGAAGAAACCGATCCGCTAATCTCCGATTATAAATTTGCGTTCTGCCTCAAACCGATCCTGGCAACTTCGCCCTGACTAGCCATACCTTCAATCCAACTCGGTGGCCAATTCGAGCCTTCTACTTCGCGCCGAGTCTTTAGAACCTGATCCCACACGGCGCGACGTTGCTTTGCTGCAAACGGCTCGAACGCTTCCGAAAATTTCTGCCTATCGTCCTCATTTTTATTGATCAACCAGCGAAATGAATCAAGGTCAGGCTCGAATCGGTCCTTCAAAAACATATGAAGCCTGACCCGTGAGACAAAAATACGCGTTGCCAAAAAGATGTTGATCTGGTTGTAAAAGCTAAAATCAAGCTCCTGTTATTTGTATTAAAGTCTATGGCCGAACCTGACCTCATTCGCTTCTTGGACGCTCAGGCATCGATCTACTCGCGAGTGGTTGAAGAGCTTACCAATGGACGCAAGCAGACCCATTGGATGTGGTTCATCTTTCCGCAATTTGCTGGTCTCGGGCGAAGCGCGACGGCGCGGCACTACGCCATACGCGATTTAGACCAGGCTAGACGGTATCTAGCGGATTCGATTCTTGGACCCCGGTTGCGTCAGGTTGTGAGGCTTATGATGAACCATAAGGGGAAATCAGCCTTGGAAATTCTTGGTTCTCTCGATGACTTGAAATTTCGATCTTGCCTGACGTTGTTTCGTGAAGCGGCCAGGGAAAATTCCGACCGCGCATTATTCACAAACGCTTTGAATCAATTTTATCGTGGCGAAGCGGATGTCCGAACACTGGAACTGCTAGGCTAGAACGCGCCAACCCGACCGGATCGCACGGACATAGTCACTCTCGCCTCGCCAGCGCCGGTTGATGCATCGCCAGTCGGTGCCGTACAGTTATCTGGTTCTGCCGCGACCAAGCTAGTGACTAGGTCGGGCTGTGCTGCCACGCGGCGCTGGTTGCCAACGCTCCAAGCACTGGCAAGGCCAGGCGGTTCTTCACTCGATCTCTGCCAGCGATAAAGAAAAGGACTCCGACAGTGCCCACCGCTCGGAGTCCAAGTTCATACCTGGTCCATCGATCTCAGGGAGGAAAACGGACCGATGATGTTCAGTTTAGTATCAGATTCTCGGCAAGGGAGTCTGTGGTCCGCCAGCAACAGTCAGTCAGAAGATAGCGCCACAAGCGAAAGGCCATTGACGATACGCTGCTATCCGCCGCGCCAGTTATCCACAGATGCGACGAAAGTTTGTGTTTGTTGCGTCGAAAGCACAGACCCAGCACCCCAACCTACGTAAGCTAAAAATTGTCTGGCCAGCGGTGGAATCCTGTTGGTTGAAGGAGTGCGCGATGAACATTCACGCTGCGCCGCTTAATGAGGCATCCGAAGCGGCAATTCCGTATGCGCCTCCTCTAAAGATCGCGGAACGAACCGACCCCGGGGATGGCGTGGAAATTGCCGGGCAGGCAATCATCCAATTAGTGAACCAAGCCGTGGAAGCGGCTGATGCAAACGTCAGACACGCTCTGGACGTCGCCCACAAGCTCTCGCGTCAACTGCAGGTCGCTGAACAACGTATTATCGATCTTGAGGCTGATCTTAAATACTTTAAGGACCGAGCCGAGCGCGCCGAGAAGTGGTTGAATTTTATCTCGTCCGACATCGAACAGAAGTTTTTCGGTCGGCCGACTGCGGGT
>Ga0187769_10000820_pt1 | contig 17196 bp, 6 predicted proteins | sample 0116_SJ02_MP02_1_FD_133140 | JGI IMG/M metagenome (GOLD analysis project Ga0187769, IMG submission 133140) | Tropical peat soil microbial communities from peatlands in Department of Meta, Colombia - 0116_SJ02_MP02_10_MG | ecosystem: Environmental > Terrestrial > Soil > Wetlands > Peat | place... | reverse complement strand
GGCGAGAAGTGGGGCACTCCAACCCGAAAATGGATTCAAGGGACGGGACATCAGTCTCCTGTTGTTCCGGGCGTGGCGTGGGCCGGCTCCAGGCGCGCGGGTGCGGGAACGCGCACTGGGGCGGGCGCATTCGGGACTAGAGCCAGCACCGTTCCGATCAGCATGATCCACACGCCCATCCAGATCCACATGACCAGGGCGTTCAGGTGTGCCTTCAAAATGGGGTGACCGTTATCCTGATTCAGCCCCTCGAACACCAGATAGAGATCCTCGTTCAGGGTGGAACGAATGTCGGGCATGGTCGAGGTCTGCTGGCTGGCTTTGTAGAAGCGGCGCACCGGGGTCATGGTGTCGATCTGCTTGCCGCCTTTGTAGACGTCGAGCACAGCCCATTCGCTGGCGTAGTTGGGGGCATCATCGTCGGTATAGGAGCGGCAGATCAGGGTGTAGGGGCCGATGGTCATTTTGTCGCCGTAGCCCATCTCCTGCTCTTTGTCCTGATTGAAGGCGGCTCCGGCGAAGCCGATGATGACGACTACCACGCCAAAGTGGACGATGTATCCGCCGTAGCGGCGGGTGTTGCGGTGGGTGAGTTGCACCATGGCGGCGAACATGCCCTGGCCGGTGTGTTTGGAGATGACGCGACCGCCTCGGTAGAACTCAGCCGCCACGGTGAGGGTGACCAGCACCGAAAGCGCGATCGCCATCAGCGAATAGAAGTAGGAAATATCCTTCCAAGGTTTCAGGCCAAAGGCGGACCCCCAACTTTCGGGTGTGAGCATCAGGAAGATGGCGACGACGATGGCGCCGATGGTCGGCCACATGAAGTTGCGCTTCAGGCTCTCGAGCGAGGTCTTGCGCCAGGCTAGAAGCGGGCCTACGGCGGTGAGGATCAGGAGCAGCAGCGCAACAGGGATGGCGACGCGGTTGTAGAACGGGGCTCCTACGGTGACTTTGTTGCCTTGCACGAGTTCGGAGATCTTGGGGAACCAGGTTCCCCAGAGCACGGTGAAGCAAAGAAGCACAAAGAGAAGATTGTTGAATAGGAAGCTCGACTCGCGGGAGACGAGGGATTCGAGTTTGTGCTCGCTGCGCAGGTGTTCCTTGTTCTTGAAAAAGAAAAAGACGAAGACGATCAGAGTGATGCAAAGGAACCAGGCGAACCAGTCGCCGATGGAGGATTGCGCGAAGGCGTGCACCGAGCTGATGATGCCGCTGCGCGTCAGAAACGTGCCGAGGATGGCGAGCCAGAAGGTGGCGAAGACCAGCCACATGTTCCACATCTTCAGCATGCCGCGCTTTTCCTGCATCATCACCGAGTGCAGGAACGCGGTGCCGGTGAGCCAGGGCATGAGCGAGGCGTTCTCGACCGGATCCCACCCCCAGTAACCGCCCCAGCCGAGCACGGAGTAGGCCCAGTGCGCGCCGAGGAAGACTCCGCAGGTGAGGAAGGCCCAGGTGACCATGGTCCAGCGGCGGGTGATGTGGATCCACTTCTCGCCGGGATACTTCATGATGAGTGCGCCCAAGGCGAAGGCGAACGGGATGGTAAAGCCGACATAGCCGAGATAAAGCATGGGCGGATGAATCACCATCTCGGGATATTGCAGCAGGGGATTCAGGCCATTGCCGTCGGCGGGAATTGTGCCTTGCACGATGGCAAAGGGATGGGCGGCGAAGTTGAGCAGCAGGAGAAAGAAAATCTGCACGCCGGAGAGAACCACCGAAGCGTAAGCGAAGAGGCGCGGATCGGTTTTATAGCGCAGGCGTAACACGAATCCGTAGGCGGCGAGCAGCAGGGACCAGAACAGCAGCGAGCCCTCCTGGCCGGACCACAGCACGGCGAACTTGTAAGGAGCGGACAGATCGCGGTTGCTGTGGTGAAGGATGTAGGCGATGGAGAAATCGTCGTGGAAGGCGCAGATGACGAGGACCACCGAGGCGAGAAGGACGGCAGCGAAGGTAGCGACGCCGGCGCGGCGAGCGGTCTCGCCGATGCACTCGGAGCCGCGGCGAAGTGTCGCGGCCAGCGAGCCTTCGTCGACGGGGACAGCATGGCCGACGGCTACGCCCTTGAGCGGAACAGTCGCGGCCCGGTTCTGGAAGACAAGAGCGACGATTCCGGCGACGAACGAGTAAACGCTCAGCGCCAAAGCGAGCAGAAGTGCGAAGCTACCAATTTCCGCCATGTGGCAGAACCCCACGCCATTTTTTCAGAAATACCCTCGCGGAGCAACCGCGACAGCCCATTGGTAATGGTGCGGTTGGGCTGACGCGCCAGTCAGTTGAGCGGGTGATCCCTTCGACGCAAGACCGAGCGCAGAGCCTCAGGTCGGCCCCGGCGTTGCCGGTAAACGTCAGGTCGCAACTAGGCGAGCTGCTGATGGTAGCGCTGCATGACCTCGCGCTCCGCGGTCAGCCAGTCCTCGGCCTCGCTACCCGATCCGGGCTGGCGCTGCTGGAACAGTTCATAGGCGCGGCGCCGGATCTCGTCCTCGATGTTGATGGGGACCACATTTTTGCGCGGCTCGGTTTTACGGACTTCGAATTTCCTGGGTGCCGGAGCAACTTTGGTTTCCGGCGGGATGTCGACCGAGGCGGCTTCCGCTGTGGCCGGGTTCACATCGGGGATGCTGACCGGATTGTTGACGCCGGTTTGCTCTTTATTCGTACTTGTACGGTTAGGCTTGCTGCCAGAGGGGGATTTTGCTCTCGCCATGTTCGGATACTCCTTTACATAAGCCCAAATCTAGGAATGAATTAAGTTGTTTGGTACCCCACATACACCTTGCCCCCAACATTTAAGAGACCGTTGGAGTTTGGTTGTAAGAGTGGCATTAGTATAAACCTGTCGAGGCTGTGGAAACTGTTTTTCGAAAGAAATTCGCAGGACCAGCTTTGCTATAATCGGAATTCTCCCGATGGCGCTATCGTCTAGGGGTTAGGACGGAAGATTCTCAATCTTCAAACCCGGGTTCGATTCCCGGTAGCGCTACCAACACTTTTCCATCCCGCTGATTCGTAACGCTTTGCTAAAGTCTCTCTCGCCGTCGGCATTCCAGTCCTCTACGCAGCGGCGAATCCGCTCATAGCGCTGTAGAAAATTCCGGTTGGTGACGTTTCTGTGCGATCATGTGCGTGGCCACAGACTCGAAAGGATTGTTGGGATCGTGACGAAACCCGAACTCCCAAAGCCCGCCCACGGTCGAGTAGGTGGAGGCAACGGCACACGCCTGCCAGTAGTTCGCGCATGTCGCCCTGGCCCGCGGAAAACAACCGACAACTCTTGACGAAGTGGATGAGCGGGCCATATAACTTGCCCGACATTACCTTATAAGTCATAGGGTTGACGGCCCGCCGTTTTTCGATAATCATGTTTGCGATTTGCAACTGGGCTTCCTCCCCTGCCCATCCACGTCAGCGTCTTTCCCACTTCGCCCAAATCCAGTGAGGAGGTTACCGCCATGCGCATGCAGACCAGCCTTTTGTCGATCCTTTGTCTCGCGTTTTCCCTAAGCACCTTCGCGAGCAACCAACCGCCAGTCACCTTCGATCAGATCGCAAAATTGACCGCACCCGATGGCGCCGCCAACGACCAATTCGGCAATAGCGTTGCCATCGACGGCAACACAATGGTCGTCGGTAAAGCTAGCGGCGCCGTTCAGAGTGCATTCGTCTATGAAAACAATTCCGGGACCGTCACCCAGGTCGCCGAGTTGACTCCCTCTGACGGGGTTGCGGGCGACCGCTTCGGAAATCAGGTGGCGATCAGCGGAAATGTGATTGTCGTGTCCGCGGTGGAACATGCGAACAAGAAACCTCACAACACCGGTTCAATTTATGTCTACGTTAAGCCTGCAGGGGGGTGGGCCGATATGACAGAGACGGCCGAGCTCAACCTGGGGCAGTCCGGAGCGTCAATCGGCCAAACCATCGGCACGAACGGCAGCGAGGTTGTGTCTACCGCTGCCACTTCCACCACCAACGGCGACGTGGTCGTGGTGTGGAACGAGCCGAGCGGCGGATGGGCGAACAGCTCGAAGCCGAACGCCGAGCTGCTTACTGGTTCTCCGGGGAATGCACTGGAGAATGTCGCTATCAGCGGCAATGTCATCGTCGCGGGATCCCCGCAGGCGTTCGAGTATTACGGCGCGACATTTCTCTACGTGAAGCCAGCGAGCGGCTGGAATAAAATTGGCATCACGCCGACGGCTCGCCTTGTCGGCTCCGTCCAGAGCGGTGGCGGCGAAGCAGTCGCCATTAGCGGCAACACAGTTGTGTCATCGAATGGCTACGGCGTTTATGTTTTTGTGAAACCCTCTTCCGGATGGGCCAACATGAACGAAACCGCAACCCTGACCGATGCCAACGCCGAGAATGATCTTTCGGCGGTGGCCGTGAGCGGAGGAACGGTTGTGGCGGGCGATCCGGCTCAGCTGGTGGGAGTCAACCCGGGACAGGGCGCGGCATTTGTTTTTCTCGAACCTGCGGGCGGATGGAAGAATCTCACTACCGCGAGTGCGGAGCTCGCGGCGAACGACGGCAACATCGGCGACAACCTGGGCACCTCGGTCGCTGTGAGCGGCGGAACGGTGGTTGCGGGAGCACCCATGGCCGCAATCGGTTCAAACACCACACAGGGCGCGGCATACGTGTTTGCGCAGCAGTAAGAGCTTCTCTCACGTCATGGGGTCGTCCAGGTCGGACGACCCCATGACCTTCCTAAGACATTACTACCCATCTCGTAAAGGCCTCAAGAAGATCGAAAAGCAGCCTCAGAAGGCTGCATTTTACACTTGACAGTCCAGTTCATTCGAAAGTAAAAGTTAGGAATCGAAATGTTACGAAACCAGCGCTCCTCGACTGGGATTCGGTCTCAGCTTTTTGCGGGCGCAAGGCGCTACTAAACGCATGTCTCACATCTCTCAGTTCGTTACGGTTGCCTTGTTGCTGCTATCTCCGGTTCGGCACGCCAGTCCCGGTTCGGAGGAACGGGATTGGACCCATTACGTGCGCATTGGGGCTTATGGGCTGCGCAGTGACAATGCCGGCCGGGTCGTGCGCAGCGCCCAGGAAGACGGCGTGTTCGGCATCGAAGTCGACAACGACATACCCGGCCGTTATGAAAGCTTTCTCCATCCCGAGGAGAAGTTGCATGCCATCCGCGCTGTGGCTCAGCAAGCGCATGCCGCCGGAAACCGGGCTTTTGTCTACATTGCCGGGACCGAGTGCATTACTGCAAATGGCGACAAGACTCCGCACACCATGGCGAAGGACCATCCCGACTGGCTGCAACGGAAGATCACTGGAGAACCCGCAGTTTTTGGGGGCGGAACCGCTTTCTGGATCGAGAAAGGCGATGAGGATGTGTGGGTCAGCCCTTACGCGCCGGCCTGGCGCAAGACGTACATGGAACGCGTGTGGCAGATTGCAGCCACTGGCATCGATGGAATTTACGTCGATATTCCTTACTGGATGACGCACTTCGAAGGCTGGGAAGACACTTGGGCCAGCTTCGACGACTACACGGTAGCGGCATTCCGCAAGGCCACCGGTCTTGATGCTAAGAAAGACCTGAAGCTGGGAGATTTCTCGGACGGCAATTTTCGAAAGTGGGTGGAATTCAGAATTCAAACCTTCACCGATTTCATCCAGGAGATTGACTGGACCGCAAAGTCGGTCAATCCTTCGATCAAGACGATCCCTGAGATTTACCCGGGCATCGAAGAAGAGGCGGTTCGCGTCGGTGCCGATGTTTACAGTTTGTACCCAGTCGTCGATGCCATTGCCCATGAATATGAATTCGGCGACGGCGACCACATGGCCGCATCCAGGACGCCGCTGGATTGGTTCAATTATCAAGTGGGAATGCACTCTTTTCGCGCCTTCGCACAAGACAAGGCGACCTGGATATTGAATTACTCGTGGGATGGCGATAAGAAGGTCGATCGGCGGGAAGCGATGATGAATCTGGCCGTCTCAGAAATCATGGCTGGGGCGAACTTCTGGGACGCGCCCGGACATTCGATGGCGGGATCGAACGATCCTGCGGTCAGGAGGCACATCTTCTCCTGGATCAAGGCTCATGAGGACACTTTTTACAGGCCACGGAGTGCGATCGCTCCCATCGGCGTCTACTTTTCTCCCGAGACGCGAAATTATTATGCCGGCGAATTCATCTCTTCCTACCGCGGAATTCTCATTCTTCTCATGCAAAAGCACCTGGAGTTTCAGGTCGTCACTCCGCGCACGCTTGCCAACTTCCGCGGACCGGCTTTGATCCTCCCAGATGTGCGGGTGATGAGTGAGGGCGAACGAGAATGGATTCGTAAATACGTGGATAGCGGTAAAACGCTGGCGATCACCGGAGAAGACGCCACTCAGTTGGGAGCGGGCGCGAACGTGATCCGGTTCGGCAAGTGCCCGGGAAGGGATTACTATGCGGCGCTGCAAAAGAGCGTGGCCGAATCCAGACCCGATCAAGAACGTGAATTTCTTGCCAGCCTGAAAACCGAGACGCCGGTTCGGGTGGTTGCTTCCCCTATGGTCGCCACATCGATTGCCCAGGTTGAGGGAAAGGCTCACGTTTTCTTTGCGAACTTCGCAGGCCTGCAAGGCGGAGTGAATCCGATTCAGACACCCCAGACAGGCGTTCAAGTCACCGTTTCCGGCGCAACCCAGGGGCATGGATTCTTTCTTCCGTTCCTTGGAGACGTGCAACCGCTCGATGGCATATCCGGTGACGGCGGCATCACTTACACGCTTCCTGCGATCGAGAAGGGCGCTGTGTTTTGGTATGAGCCGTTAGGCGAGGTAAGAGGTAAATGGAGGCTTCTATGAGACCGACTGGACGACTTCACTCTTTGGTCCTGGTGGCGTGCCTTTTGGGAAGCTTTGCGACCTTTGCCGTCGCGCAGGGCAGTTACCGATCGCAGCTTCGAGGCGTCGTCTCAGATGCTTCAGGAGCGGTTGTTCCTAATGCGACCGTAACCATTACAGACACAGGAACCAATATTTCCAATGTCGCTCACACCGACGACAAGGGCGAATACTACTTTACCGGTTTGCGGCCATCCACCTATTCGGTAAAAGTTCAGGTACCTGGTTTTCGGACGGTGGAGCGGACCGGCGTGGTGCTCGCCGTCGATCAGGAAAGCAGTCTCAATTTCAATCTGACTCCAGCGACGGTGAGCGAGAAGATGGTGGTTACGGAGACGGCTCCGCTGCTGGACACGGAAAGCGCCACGCTGGGCACGGACATCACCAATGAGTACGTGAAGGAAATCCCGCTGCTGAACCGCAGCTTCTTTGGCCTTACATTTTTGTCTGGAGGAGTTACCGAGACTGCCGGATCGGGGACGCAGGACAACTATCCATCGGGAACCAACTTCGTTTCCAATGGACAACGCAACGCGACTGCCGAGATCCGGCTGGACGGGGCCCTGATCAGCGCTCCGGAACAGGGCGAGGGAGGAAACTCCAACGTTTACTACGAGCCCCTGATCGAGAGTGTGCAGGAGTTCAAAGTCCAGAACAACAGCTTCTCGGCCGAGTTCGGCAACAACGGCGGCACAGTCGTGAACATGGTTCTGAAGAGCGGAACCAATGAGTTCCACGGCAGTGGCTGGTACTTCTTGCAGCGCTCCCAGATGGACGCACGCGATTTCTTCAATCCCGAACCCTATCCAAAACCCGACAGCAAGCGCGACCAGGGAGGTTTTTCGCTGGGCGGGCCGCTCCGGAAAAACCGCACGTTCTTCTTCGTCGATTTTGAAAAGGTTCGCTTCAACAGTGCGTTCAACAACGTTTCGACTGTGCCCACCACGGCGGAGCGCGAACAAAACCCCGATTTTTCGGCGACGGCAACGAATATTTACGACCCGACAACTTGCGGAAACCCATGCGTCTCCAGAAATCAGGTCCAGTACAACGGAGTCTTGAACGTCATTCCTGCGGCGGAGGTCGACCCGATCGGGCGGGGCATTCTCAATCTCTACCCGCAACCCAACGTGCCGGGCGCGTCATGGTTCGATAACTACCTCTTCAGCGGCCTCGCGCACCAGCCCGACTATCAGTTCGACATCAAATTGGACCACCAGATCAGCGACAAGCAACGCATTAACGGCCGCTACAGCCGGGGGGTGTCGAACTATTACACTCCATATTTTCTGGGGGACGGCTTCGATAATGGCGGAACCGGAGACGCAATCTCAGGGACTCCCACCACGGCACAAAACGGCTCGTTCGAATATTCGTGGACTATTAATCCGCGAATGGTCTGGACCAGCCGCGCGGCTGTCGACCGCGTGCACTCAGTGGAGACGACCAATATGCCGACGATCTCCAGCTTCAACGCCACACAGCAACAAAACGGCGCGCCGCCATTGCCGGCGGTGTTGGAGGCTAATGGATTAGATCGAATGCCGGCTATCTACATGTTGGGAGCGGCTCTCGCGTCGAATGCGTCGACGACGGCCGATCTTTTCGATCAGTGCTGCATAAACACCACCTTTGCCCACACTCTGTACAGTTATTCGTCTCAGTTAGTGATTTCCAAAGGCTCGCACTTGATCAAGATCGGCGGGGAGCAAAGACTTTTCTACAACAACTTCTTCCAGCCGCCCGATCCCACCGGCGCACTCAACTTTACGGATTACGTTACCTCGCCAACTCCAAATAGCGAGACCGATGCGAATGGCAATCTTACGGGCAACCCGTTTGCCAGCCTGCTTTTTGGTTATGCGGACAACATCAACAGCGGCAATTTCGTGGAACCGACAGCGCTTACCATCTATCCCTCGGTGGCCAATAGGTCAGCGGAGACGGGCTTTTATATTCAGGATGACTGGAAAGTCAACTCCAAGCTCACCTTGAATCTGGGCGTGCGCTATGAGTGGAGCACGCCGTACAACGAGCGCTACAACCGGATCGAATTCAGCAATTTTACTGCCGACACCGGCGTCAGCATCAGCCTTAGCAGCGCCCCGGCGAATGTGACCAGCGCCCAGGCGGCAATGCAGTCAGTCGGCTTGAATTTGCCGTCTTCAGAGGAACTCTACGGTACTACTCAGTTTCCCACGTCCAGCATGCGGAGCGTTCCGACGTACCGCAAGGATATTGGACCGAGGTTGGGTTTTGCCTACGCGATAGATTTGAAGACGGTCGTGCGCGGCGGGGCCGGCATTTATTTTGGCATGAGCCCGGCTACAAATTTCCAGTATCCCGGCACCGCCTTCCGCGAAAACGCCACCATGTTCTTTACTCAGAGTAATTTTGCCACCCAATATGCGACCCTTGAAAATCCTTTCCCCAGCGGGCTGACCCCTCCCCAGGGAACGCAGTACGGGGCGCTGGCGAATTGGGGATACGCCAACAACAACGATCTGGGCACGACGGCAGCGCGAGACGCCGATATTTACCAGTGGAATCTCGGCATCCAGCGCGAGTTGCCCAGCCAGATTGTCCTCGGTATCGATTATGTTGCCGACCGGAGCACCCACCTGCCCTGGTCTGGGACGAACAACCGGGATTTCATCTCATCGACGCTGCTGGCGCAGATTTCTGCCGCCGTGACCCCCACCGATCCCACTTGCTCGGCAGACAGTTGCGTCACCACCTTTCTTCAGACGCTGGTGAACAATCCGTTCTACGGCATGTTCAACACGCCATGTACGCCTACTCCGTCTTCCCCATGCTTCAACCAGCCCGATGCGCTCTATACGGCTCCGCAGATCCAATTGGGGTACCTGCTTAACCCGTACCCGCAATTTACGGGAGATTTCGAAGGCTTGATGCTGGAGGAAGCCAATTCCTGGTACAACGCGATGCAGATCCGCTTCCAGAAGCGCACCACGCACCACATTAGCTTCGAAGGCAGCTACACCGTGTCGAAGTCGACCGACGATTCCTCCGCGGGCAGGAACAATTTCATCGGCTCGCTAAGCAGCGGCCTTCCGCAGCAACTGGACCGCCTGAATCTGGAGCACAGCATCAGCGCCAACGACACGCCGCAGCGGCTCGCGGGCGCCGTGGTTGTGGACCTGCCCTTCGGCCGCAACGAGTGGATTGGGGGCAATATGAACCGCGCGCTGGACGCCATCGTCGGAGGCTGGTCGATCTCAACCCTGCTCACTGAACAGTCCGGCCAACCCATGGCGATTTCCGATTCCTTCGCGCGCCTCGCCAATGGCAGCCAGCGTCCCGAGGTCGTCTGCTCGCAGCTCAAGTCCGGCTACAGCATGAAGGCGGTAGCTTTGAGCTGGGAGGACGCGACACCGCTCTCATTCTTCAATAGCAACTGCTTTGCCGATCCGGGCGACCAGAACCCGGGCAATGCTCCCCGCTACTTTTCCGGATTGCGCGTCAACGGCATCCACAATTTCGACACGAATTTCTACAAGTCATTTGTGCCCAAAGAAGGCATGAAGATCGAGGTGCGAGGAGAGGTCTTCAACCTCATGAACCATCCGCGATTCGCAGCCCCGAACACAGCTTTTGAAGGAACCGGGTTTGGGACGATTACTGCTGACGCGAATGGGTATCTGCCCCGGTACTTCCAGTTTGGATTGCGGTTCGAGTTTTGAGGATGCGAGCAGTCAACTCCTATCGTTTTCTGGACGGCCTGTCGCGCCGGATGATTCAGAACTGGATCAGCCTGGAAAAACCGCGTGACATTCCCTGGACTCCACTCCACAAACCGCTGCAGCAATGCACCCTCGCGTTGATCAGCTCGGCTGGCCTTGCGCTCACATCCGACAAGCCTTTCGACCAGGATATCGAACGCCGGAATCCATGGGTTAGTGACCCGTCCTTCCGCGTGATCCCGCGCAGCGCGACAGCAGAGGATATTCGCGTCTACCATATGCACATCAACCCGGAGTTCATCCAACAGGATCTCAACTGCGCGCTGCCGGTGCAGCGGCTGGTGGAACTGGAAGCCAGTGGCGAGATCGGGCGCGCGGCGCCTTCGCATTACTCCTTTATCGGGTACACCTGCCAGCCGGAGCGGCTGCTCAACGAGAGCGTTCCGGCCATCATCGGCAAGCTGCGCGAGGAGGCGGTGGATGTGGTCGGGCTGGTGCCGATATGACCGGCATGCTGCTGGTCCGTGGGGCTGGTTCAACGACAGATTGAGGCTGCGGGCTTCACTACGATTACGTTGTCGAATATCCCGGATTTGACTGCTGCCGTGTGCGTGCCGCGTATAGCGGCGATTGAATACCCGTTTGGTCTTACCGTCGGGTTGCCCGGCGACCAGGTCGGTCAGCAGGCAGTACTGCGCGCGACCCTGGCTGCCGTACAAGAGATGACGGCGCCGGGTAGTGTTTGCCATTTACCGTTCGCTCTGCCGGAAAGCGCCGGCAAGATGAATACTCGCCCGCCGGAGATTCCGCCAATTGTCAAATATATCGTCCGGCATCCCTGGCGCCTGCCGAACTTATGGCGCCGCGAGGTTCCCGAATAGGGCAGCCTGGGGCTGGTTTTCGCCGGATGTCCCGAAATGTCCCGAATTGTCCTGACTTGCCCCTTGCTTGTCCCATCAACCTTGGTTATCAATTCAAGGCGGAGCGAAGTGTGTGCTCTGCTGCCATAGCGGACGACAAGTGCTGTGGAGTATTCCCAGACTAGGAATGCTCGGGAGAGCGATAAGGCAGGCTCGCGGCCAAAGAGTCAGGTGCAAACGGTGATTAGGCGTGGGGTTGCAAGAATTTTCATCTTGACAATTTTTGCGCCGTGACTATGATGCGCTTGCCCTCTCTACGAGCCCGTCCGGGTTCGTACAGTTTCACTCGGAATTATATTCGTGATCGCAAAACCACTAAGAACAAGATCAAACAAGATCAACGTTTGCTGATGTGCCAACTGAATTTATTTGAATGGAGTCTCCCATGCGCCCAGCGTCCTCTCGCGTAGTCACTCTGTGGATTTCCGTCCTTTGCCTGCTCACAGCCCTGACCCTCAGCGGCTTCGCCTCAGCGCAAGCCTCATCCAAACACAAGCTATCGAAGCAGAGCGCGCATCCCGTGCGCGCGGCCAAGCAGGGCTCGCCGAAGCTCACCGCCGACAACTGGACCGGCTCGGCGGGCGACAACAACTGGGGCACCGCGGGCAACTGGAGCGCCGGTGTGCCTACAAGCAGTGACGCGGTCACTATTGGTACCACAACGGCCAACGTGAATATCAACGTCGCCGCGAGTGCCGGTTCGCTCACGCTAAGCGGCTCGGGTGATACCGCGACCATCGAGAACGGAGAAAACCTGACCGTGTCGGGCAACATCGTCAACAACGGCACGCTTAACATCGACTCGACCTCGACCTATGCCCAGCTAGTGATTGGTGCCGCCAGCGTGACGTTGAGCGGCACAGGCACCTTGAACCTGAATGGGACTGCTCAATACGGTTACATCGACGCCAGCACTAACGGCAACACGCTCATCAATCAAAGCACGATCACTGGCTGGGGCAACTTCGGTGATAACGGCAGCCTCACCATCAGCAACGCGGGTACGGTCAACGCCAACAACAATGGCAACATTCTCTACCTCGAACCTTACTACACAGGCAGCGTAAGCGAAACCAACTCGGGCACGCTGGAGGCAACAGGCGGTGGAATCCTTGAGTTTAATAACGCAGCGACCTGGAACAATACCGGGACCGGAACCATCTCCGCTGGGACCGGGTCGGCCGTGTATCTGGACGCTGGCGTCACCATCAACGGCGGAAACTTCGCTACTAGCGGCACGGGCTGGATCTATGGCGACAACGCCACGATTTCAGGTGCGACGATCACCAGCGGCTCGCAATTCGAAGTTCAAAATGGCGGCAGTACGACTCTGGCCGGCAACCTGACTAACAACGGTACCCTCACGCTGGACTCAACCTCGACCTATACGGACCTCATTATCAACGCGAGCAACGTGACGTTGAGCGGCTCAGGAACCCTGGTTTTGGGTGGCGGCGACATTTACGACCAGGTTGCCGCCGATACGAACGGTGACATTCTCACCAACGAAATCACGATAACGGGCCAGGGAACGATCGGTGAGGGCAGTCTGGTGCTGAACAACTCCGGAACAATTAATGCCAACGTCAGTGGTGCAAATCTTACGCTCAGCCCATACACTGGCGCCGCCTCCACCAACTCAGGCACGCTCGAAGCGACAGGTGGCGGCGGCCTGCTCTTGAGCAACGGGACTTGGACTAACACGGGAACCATTTCGGCGGGGACGGGATCGGCAGTCTATCTGGAAAACGGCGTGACTATCAACGGCGGAACGCTGAGCACCTCCGGAACGGGCTGGATTTATGGCGACGTAGGCGGAAGCACGCTTTCGGGCGTAACCCTCTCCAGTGGCAGCCAATTCGAGGTTCTGAACGGCCAGACCACCGACCTCATCGGCACGATCACCAATAAGGGCACCATGACCCTGGGGTCGACGAGCACCTACACTATCTTCGACGTGCCTTCGGGGACTACGACGCTGACCGGCGGTGGAACGTTGGTGATGGGCGCGGGCGCACAGTATTCCGAGATCACGGGCGCCTCGGGCGCCGCATTTGTGAACTCAAACAACACGATTGAAGGCTATGGGAACATCGGCGAGGGCGCGCTAACCCTGACAAACAACGGGACCATCAATGCCAACACAAGCCCCACTGTCATTAACACCCCACTGTATGTCCAGTCCGCCAACACCATGACCAACACCTCGATCATGGAGGCCACCAATGGCGGCGACCTCGATATCTACGGGACCAACCTGACCAACTCCGGTTCAGGCGCCGTTATAGAGGCGCTTGGCGCCGATGGCTCGGGCAATCCCTCCTATGTGGTGCTGTATGGAGGTTCGGTCACAGGCGGGACACTGACCACCACCGGCGCGGGCGTGATCTACGGCGAAGATAACGCGGAGCTCATCAATGTAACCAATACCGGCAACTTCCAGGTTCCCAATGGGCAACTCGTCGAGCTCTCGGGAACCCTCACGAATAACGGGACAGTTACCTTAGGCTCAACCAGTACCTACACCAGTCTGGTCCTCGAAGCGAATACGACGCTGACCGGCAGCGGTACGCTGGTCATGGGTGCGGGCGACGTGTACGCCCAGATTTATGGCAACAACAGCACCACGACTTACCTCCTCACCAACAACTCCACGATTGAAGGTGACGGCTGTATCTCCTGCGGCGGCTACATCGGCTTTACCAACAACTCCGTCGTCAACGCCAACGTGAGCGGCGAGACCCTCAACATCGACCCAGCAACGGCCGCGGCAACTAACACCAAGACCTTGGAAGCCACCAATGGCGGGCAACTGGAGCTCCAGGGCGGAAGCTGGACCAATACCGGCGGCACCATCACGGCCGCCACCGGCTCGGATGTCTACCTTAACGGGACAACGATCAATGGCGGAACCTTGAGCACCTCTGGAACTGGTGTCGTTTACGGTGACGCCAGCTCTGAGTTGATCGGCGTCACCAACACGGGTAATTTCCAGGTCCAGAACGGCCAATCCACCAATCTCTCCGGCACCATCACCAACAGCGGAACCATAACGTTGGCTTCGACCTCGACCTACACCAATCTGTACCTCGCTGCAAGCACCACACTGTCAGGTGGTGGAACCGTCGTGCTGGGCGCGGGCGACGTGTACGCCCAGATCTACGGCGTTGTCGGTACAACCCTCACCAACTCCAACAACACGATTGAAGGCTACGGTTGCATCAGTTGTGGGGGCTACATCTACTTCGTCAACAACGCGACGGTGAACGCTAATGTGAGCGGCGAAACCCTCAACCTCGACGAGGCCGGCACCATTACTGGAACCAATACCAAGACCATGGAGGCTACTAACGGCGGCCAACTGGAGCTTCAGGGCACCTGGACGAATACCGGAGGCACCATCACCGCCGCTTCCAGCTCCGATGTTTATCTGAACGGCGCCACGATCACCGGCGGAACCCTCACTACCTCCGGCAGCGGCGCGACGGCTGGCGTCGTTTATGCCGACACCAACACCGAACTGATCGGCCTGACCAACTCCGGAAATCTCACCGTTCAGAACAACAACAGCCTCTACACTTCCGGAACCATCACCAACAACGGCACGATTACCCTGCAATCAACCTCAACCTATACCAATCTTATCCTCGCCGCCAACACGACCTTGTCCGGCAAGGGCACTCTGGTGATGGGCGATGGCGCGCAGTATTCGCAAATCTATGGCGAGGACGGCGACACCCTCACCAACTCGGGCAACACCATTGAAGGCTACGGCTGTCTGGGCTGCAGCAATATCACCTTCGACAATTCCAGCGGCACCGTCAACGCCAACATTTCCGGAGGCACACTGGCCATCCAGTCTTACAGCAGCGGTCCCGGCACCACCAACAACGGAACATTTGAAGCCACTAACGGTGGCGTGCTGAACGTCGTGGGCACGCTGACCAATTATTCGAGCGGCACCAACACGCTGACCGGCGGAACCTATACCGCCAACGGCGCCGGCAGCACGATTTATCTGCCTCTCGGCTCCAGCGGCGGAATTTCCACACTTTCCGCCAGCGTCACGGAAGAAAACGGCGGGCTGATCCTCAACTCCAACAACAGCAATAACAACGCCCTCAACGGCCTGACCAGCATCACATCCACCGGCAGCCTGACCATCGGGAGCGTGGCCTTCACCGATTCCGGCAGCTTCAGCAACGCCGGCTCGCTCACCCTACTCTCTGGCGAGAGCTTCAACGTTGGTTCGCTGACGCAGATTAGCGGTACGACCCTGACGGCGGGGACTTATGTGCTGGATGCGAACCTGGGTATCACAGGGACGGCGCAGACCATTACCACCAACGCGGCCAACCTGACGCTGGCGGGCGGGACGATTGAGAACACGTCGAATAGCACGAATGCCCTGGCGGGGCTGGCTTCGAACACGGGCAAGCTGACCATTGGAGGTACGAGCAATAGCGTCTCGACTACGGCGACCAGTTTCAGCAACACAGGCACGTTGACCATCAATGCCGGTGACAGCTTCACGGCCTCGAAGCTGACGCAGATCAACAGCAGCCACACGCTCTCGGCGGGCACCTACGTGTTGGCGGGGAATCTGGATCTGACGACCACGGGCATCACGGTGACCACCAACTCGGCCAACCTGACCTTGGAAGGCGGGACCATCAAGTCGGGCAGCGCGAACGCTCTGGCCGGTCTGGCGGCGAACACCGCCGAACTGACCATCGCGGGCACGGGCAAGAACGTTTCTACGACGGCTTCCAGCTTCAGCAACACGGGGACGCTGACCATCGACAAGGGGGACAGCTTTACCGCCGGCAATCTGACGCAGATCAGCAGCGGGACGTTGACGGGTGGCACCTATGTGCTGGCGGGGAATCTGGATCTGACGACCAGCGGCATCACGGTCACTACGAATTCGGCGAACCTGACGCTGGAAGGCGGCACCATCAATTCCAACGGCGTGAACGCGCTGAGCGCGCTGGCGGCGAACACCGGGGAGCTGACTATCGGGGGTACGAGCACTAGCGTCTCGACTACGGCGGCCAGCTTCAGCAACACGGGCACATTGACCATCGATAAAGGCGACAGCTTTACCGCGCCGGCGCTGACCCAGATCAGCGGCACCACGCTGACGGCGGGAACCTATGTGCTGGCCGGCAATCTGGATCTGACAGGCGCGGCCAACATCACGACCAACTCGGCGGTATTGACGCTGGAAGGCGGCACCATCCAGACTGGCACCACCAACGACCTGGCGAACCTGAACAACAATAGCGGGACGTTCACGCTGGCGAGCAACGCTTCCTTTACCACGGTCGGCGGCTTCACGAACACGGGAACGGTGGATGTGGAAAAGGGCAGCACGTTAACCGTCTCTGGTACGGGCAACAGTTACAGCCAGACGGCGGGTACAACCACGATTGACGGAACGCTGGCTGGAATCGCCGGCGGGGCTACGGTTACAGGCGGGACGATTCTGGGGGCGGGTACGGTGAACGGCAACGTTTCGGTGGGCAACGCCACTGGGACGGCGGCGACGATCAACGTGGGCGACACGGGCAAAGCGGGCCTGCTCTCGATTACGGGCACGTACACGCAGTTGGCGACGGGCACCATCACGGGCTTCATCAACGGCACGACAGTGGGCACGGGATATAGCCAGCTGAAGGTGACGGGCACGG